>Ga0182744_1003534_pt1 | contig 12139 bp, 6 predicted proteins | sample eDN3rd30CKraftMG_FD_128525 | JGI IMG/M metagenome (GOLD analysis project Ga0182744, IMG submission 128525) | Enriched Miracle-Growth compost microbial communities from Emeryville, California, USA - eDNA 3rd pass 30_C Kraft MG (version 2) (version 2) ...
ACGCTGCGGGTCGACGTGGTCAGCGAGGAGCCGCACCTGCCGTACGACCGCGTCGCGCTGAGCACCCTGCTGTCGGGCGCGGACGATCTCACGCTCTCCCCCACCGACATCTGGGCGGCCGAGCACGTCACGCTGCACCGCGGGGTACGGGCGACGGCGATCGACCGTGCGGCGCGCACGGTCACGACGTCCTCGGGCGAGGTGCTCGAGTACGACGACCTCGTGCTCGCCACGGGCTCCGACGCCGCCGTCCCGCCGATCCCGGGCGCGGAGCTGGGGCTGGTGTACCGGACCATCGAGGACATCGACCTGCTCACCGCCAAGATCGCCCAGGTCGCCGAGACCGAGGGGCGCCCGGCGCACGTCGTCGTGGTGGGTGGCGGTCTGCTCGGCCTGGAGGCCGCGGGCGGCGCCAAGAAGCTCGGCGCCCGCGCCTCGATCGTGCACTCCGGCGGCTGGCTGATGTCCGCCCAGCTCGACGAGGGCGCCGGCCGAGCGCTGGGCCGGATCATCGGCGAGCAGGGGATCACGCTGCGGCTGGGCACCCGTCCTGCCGAGGTGGTCGGTGCCGCGGGCAGCGACCCGGCCGACAAGCACGTGTCCACCGTGCTGCTGCAGAACGGCACCAGCCTCGCGGCGGACGTCGTCGTCTTCGCGATCGGCATCCGGGCGCGCGACGAGCTGGCCCGCGAGTCGGGCCTGACGCTCGGTCCCCGCGGCGGCGTCGAGATCGGCACCGACTGCCGCACCTCGGACCCGCACGTGTGGGCGATCGGCGAGGTCGCGTGCTTCGAGGGTGTCTGCACCGGCCTGGTCGCCCCCGCGAACGCGATGGCCGAGGTGGTCGCCGACCGGCTGCTCGGCGGTGGCGCGGAGTTCACGAGCGTCGACGACGCGACCAAGCTCAAGCTCTCCGGCGTCGACGTCGCCAGCTTCGGCGACGCGCTCGCGAAGACCGAGCACGCCCTCGAGGTCGTCTACGCCGACCCGGCCCGCGGGATGTACCAGAAGCTCGTCGTCACAGGCGACGCCAAGACCCTGCTCGGCGGCATGTTCGTGGGCGACGCCAGCCCGTACGCCGGGCTGCGCCCGCTGCTCGGCTCGACGCTGTCCAGCGAGCCCGCCGCCTACCTGAGCGTCTCCGGCGTCGAGGCGCCCGACGACGAGCTGCCCGACGCCGCGCTCGTGTGCGCCTGCAACAACGTCTCCGCCGGCGACATCCGCGGGCACATCTCCGGGGAGGCGACCGGCGAGGCCTGCACCGACCTGACGAGCCTGAAGACCTGCTCACGTGCCGGGACCCAGTGCGGCTCGTGCGTGCCGCTGGTGAAGAAGCTGCTCGAGTCCGAGCTCACGAAGTCCGGCATCGAGGTGTCCCGGGCGATGTGCGAGCACTTCGCCGTCTCGCGCGCCGAGCTGTTCGAGCAGGTGCAGGTGCTGGGGCTCACCTCCTTCGACGCGATCGTGGCCCGCCTGGGCACCGGCGCCGGCTGCGACGTCTGCAAGCCCGCTGTCGCCTCGATCCTCGCGAGCCAGCACGACTCCTACGTGCTGGACGCCGGCCGCGGCGCCCTGCAGGACACCAACGACCGCGCCCTGGCGAACATGCAGAAGGACGGCACCTACTCGGTGGTCCCGCGCATCCCCGGTGGCGAGATCACCCCCGAGAAGCTCGGGGTGATCGCCGACGTCGCGAAGAAGCACCAGCTGTACACGAAGATCACCGGCGGCCAGCGCATCGACCTGTTCGGCGCCCGGCTCGACCAGCTGCCGGAGATCTGGCGCGAGCTCGTCGACGCCGGGTTCGAGTCCGGGCAGGCCTACGGCAAGTCGCTGCGCAACGTGAAGAGCTGCGTGGGCTCGAGCTGGTGCCGCTTCGGCGTGCAGGACTCGGTGAGCATGGCGATCCGGCTCGAGCTGCGCTACCGCGGCCTGCGCTCGCCCCACAAGTTCAAGGTGGGCGTCTCGGGCTGCGCCCGAGAGTGCGCGGAGGCCCGCGGCAAGGACGTCGGCGTCATCGCCACCGAGAACGGCTGGAACCTGTACGTGGGCGGCAACGGCGGCTTCCAGCCCGCGCACGCGCAGCTGCTCGCCGCCGACCTCGACGACGAGACCCTGGTGCGGTACATCGACCGCTATCTCATGTACTACATCCGCACCGCCGACCGGCTCCAGCGCACCGCCCGGTGGATGGAGGACCTGGACGGCGGGCTCGACCACGTGCGCGACGTCGTCGTGGACGACTCCCTCGGGCTGGCGGCAGACCTCGAGGCCGCCATGGCCGCGCACGTCGACCGGTACGAGGACGAGTGGGCGGCGACCCTGCGCGACCCCGAGCGCCTCGCCCGCTTCCGGTCGTTCGCGAACGCCGACGGTGCCGTCGTGGACACCTCTGACCCGAGCCGCCTGCGCGTCCTGGAGAGAGGTCAGCTGCGGCCCGCGACCGCCGCAGAGCGGGAGTCCGGTCACGGTATCCTCGTCACGGGAGCGACCCTCCCGGTGAGGGGCAGAGCTGATGGGTGACTCGCAGGAACGGCCGGTGACCGCGGCCGGCAGCGCTGTCGGCACCGTCACCCTCGTGGGCGGCGGGCCGGGCGACGTCGACCTGCTGACCGTCGCGGCCGTGTCCGCGCTGCGCACCGCCGACGTCGTCCTGTACGACCGGCTCGCGCCGCACGACGACCTGCGGCGCCTGGCGCCTGGCGCCGAGCTGGTCGACGTGGGCAAGCGGCCCGGCCACCACACCCGGTCCCAGAGCGAGATCGAGGCGGAGATCGTCGCCCGTGCGCGGGCGGGACAGCATGTTGTACGCCTCAAGGGTGGCGATCCGTACGTCTTCGGCCGGGGCGCGGAAGAAGCGGCCACCTGTCGTGCTGCCGGCATCCCCGTGCGGGTGGTCCCCGGCATCACGAGCGCCGTCGCCGTCCCCGCGGCCGCGGGCATCCCCGTGACCTTCCGCGAGCTCAGCCGTATGTTCACCGTGGTCTCCGGTCACGCACCGCTGTCCGCCGAGGAGCTCGAGCACCTCGCCGGCCTGGGTCGCACCGGCGGGACCATCGTGGTGCTGATGGGGGTCCTCAACCTCGGGCAGATCACCCAGGGTCTCGTGGCGCACGGCCTGCCGGTCGAGACGCAGGTGGGCATCGTGGAACGAGGCTGCACCCCGCAGCAGCGCACGACCCTCGCGACGCTCGGCACCGTGCTCGAGGTCGCCGCACGGGCCCAGGTGCGCTCGCCCGCGGTGATCGTCGTGGGCGCCGTCGTCTCCCTCGCGCACGACCCCTCGTCCCCCGAGGCTCCCCGATGACCGACCCGACCTCCCCCGGTGCCCCCGCCGCCGCCGAGCCTGCGGCCGGTCCAGGCTTCCGCCCCGACCAGCTCGTGGGCTTCCGCATCGGCGTGACGAGCGACCGGCGCTCGAGCGACCTGATCGACGCGCTCCAGCGCCGCGGTGCGAGCGTGCTGCACGCGCCCACCCTGCGGATCGCGCACTCGCAGCGCGACGACCAGCTCATCGCCGACACCCGTGCGGTGATCGGCGGGCGGCCCGACGTCCTCCTGGCGACCACCTCGTACGGGATCCGGCGCTGGTTCGAGGTGGCGGACGCCTCGGGCGACGGCCAGGCCCTGGTCGACGTGCTGCACGAGGCGAACATCCTGGTGCGGGGGCCCAAGGCGCGCGGCGCGGTCCGGGCCGCCGGGCTCAACGACGTCGGGATGAGCGAGGCGGAGACGACCGACTCCCTGGTCACGCTCACCCTCGAGACCTACCCCGCCCCGCGGACGGTCGCGGTCCAGCTGCACGGGCAGACCGACGAGGCGCAGCTCGACCGGCTGCGGGACGCCGGGTACACCGTGCTCACCGTCGCGCCCTACCGCTGGCTGCCGCCGGTCGACCCCGACAAGGTGCGCCGGCTGGTCGACGCCGTCGCGGCGCGCCAGCTCGACGCCGTGACCTTCACGAGCGCACCGGCCGTCGAGGCCCTGTTCGCGGCCGCACGCGAGCTCGGCGCGTACGAGGAGGTCGTCGACGCGATGCGCACCGACGTGCTCGCCGCCGCGGTGGGTCCGGTCACGGCCGCACCCCTCGCCGAGGCGGGGATCTGCGCGATCCAGCCCGAGCGCTACCGGATGGGCGCCCTCATCAAGCACCTGTGCGACCACCTCGAGAACCACCGGGTGCTGCGGCTCGAGACGCACCAGGGGCTCGTGGAGCTGCGTGGCGAGGTCGTCACGGTGGCCGGGCAGCGCACCATGCTGGCGCCCACCCCGCTCGCGCTGCTCCGTGCGCTCGTCACGGCGGAGGGCGCCGTCGTCTCCCGCCCCCAGCTCGCCCGCCTGCTGCCCGGGACCGTCGACGACCACGCCATGGAGGTGGCGCTGAGCCGGCTCCGCGCCACCCTGGGCGTGCCCGGGCTGGTCCAGACCGTGATCAAGCGCGGCTACCGCCTGGACGTCTGAGCCGGGCTCACGCCCCCGAGCATCTCCTCCAGCAGCCCGCGCAGCCGTCGTCCGTCGGTGCGCGACAGCCGCCCCGTCGATCCCGCGAGCGCGCGGACCACCTGCGCGTGCACGGAGTCGATCAACGCCTCGCCGTCCGCGGCGACGATCACGTCGACCGCACGGCCGTCGTCGGGGTTGCGGACCCGCTCGAGCAGACCGCGCTTCTCGGCACGGGCCACGAGCCCCGTCATCGTCGACTTGTCCAGGCCGAGGAAGTCGGCGAGGTCGGTCATCTTCAGGCGCCGGTCCCGCAGGATCCCGAGCACGCGCAGCTGGGTGAGCGACAGGTCGTGCTCGGCCGCGGTACGGGTGAGCACACCCATGACCACGAAGGAGCTCTGCACGAGCGCGTCGACGAGGCCGTCGACGTCCTCGTCACGGTCAGGTTCGGCAGCCACCGGGAGACTCATGCTCAGAACCTACGTGACGTAGTTGGTGATATCAACTAGTTTAGTGTGTACTACCAACTACTTGGAGGCTCTGATGAAGGCCGCTCTCGTCACCTCGTTCGACTCCGCCCCTCGTTACGTCGAGGCACCCGAGCCCGTCGCGAGCGGCGATGCCCCGATGGTCGTCGACGTGGTCGCCGCGGGCCTGCACCCTCGGGTCCGTTCGCAGGCCGAGGGCTCGCACTACACCAGCGACGGCGTCCTCCCCCTGGTCCCGGGCGTCGACGGCGTCGGACGCGGGTCGGACGGGGAGCTGCGCTACTTCGTCCTGCCCGACACCACGGCGGGGTCGATGGCCGACCGCATCGCGATCGACCCGCGCCGCAGCGTCGTGCTGCCGCCGGACAGCGACACCCTCGCGGTGGCCGCGGGGATGAACCCCGCCATGTCGTCGTGGGTGGCGCTGCGTCGCCGTGTCGAGCTGCCCGCCGGCGCGCACGTCCTCGTGCTCGGCGCCACGGGCAGCGCCGGACGGCTCGCGGTCCAGGTGGCACGGCTGCTCGGGGCCGAGCAGGTCGTCGCCGCCGGGCGCGACGCCGCACGGCTGGCGCTGCTGCCGGGGCTCGGTGCGACCGACGTCGTCCGGCTCAGCGGTGACGCCGACGAGGACGCCGACCACCTCGGCGCCGCGGCCAGCGACGTCGACATCGTCCTCGACTACCTGTGGGGCGCCCCCACCGCGGCCGCGATGACCTCCGTCGTCACCCGTCGCTCAGACCGCGGCAAGCCCCTGACGTGGGTCGAGATCGGATCGGTCGCGGGGCCCGCCGCGGCGATCCCGTCCGCGGCGTTGCGGGCGGCCCGGCTCCAGCTCGTCGGCAGCGGCCAGGGATCGGTGAGCACGCGCGAGATCGTCGCCGAGCTTCCCGCCCTCGCCCAGCACCTCACCGACGGCACGCTCACCGACGGCACGCTCGCCGTCGACCCGCGACCCGTCCCGCTGCGCGACGTCGAGCGGGTCTGGGCCGAGCCAGACCGTGACGGGCGCCGAACCGTGCTCGTACCGGCCGCCTGAGCCGCCCGTTCAGTACACGTCCCGCACGTAGCGCTTCTCCTTCGCCATCTGCTTGAGGTAGCCCGTGGCATCGTCGTCGCTGAGCTTTCCCCAGGTCCGCGCGATCTCGTGGAGCGTCTGGTCGACATCCTTGGCCATCCGGCTCGCGTCGCCGCACACGTAGAGATGAGCACCCTCCTCGAGCCACGCCCACACCTGCGAGCCGTGCTCGCGCAACCGGTCCTGGACGTAGATCTTCTGGCGCTGCTCGCGGGAGAACGCGAGGCTGAGCCGGGTGAGGAACCCGTCCTCCTCCCACGCCGTGAGCTCCTCGCGGTAGTAGAAGTCGGTGGCGGAGTCGCGCTCGCCGAAGAACAGCCAGTTCGGGCCACGGTGCCCGAGCGCCTGCCGCTCCTGGAGGAAGCCGCGGAACGGTGCGACGCCGGTGCCCGGGCCGACCATGATCATCGGGGTGTCCGGGTCTTGCGGCGGGCGGAAGTGGCTGGTGGGCTGGACGAACACGGGGATGTCCGCGGAGTCGCCACGGTCGGCCAGGAAGGTCGAGCAGACTCCGAGCCGCTCCTGCCCCCGGTGCTCGTAGCGGACCGCCGAGACGGTCAGCTGCACCTCGGTGGGCTCGGCGAGGGGGCTGGAGGAGATGGAGTACAGGCGCGGCTGCAGCCGCTTGAGGACCCGCAGCCACTCGTCGGCCCCCGCGGCCACGGGGTACTCGGTCAGCACGTCGATGGCCTGCCTCCCCCACAGCCACTGCTGGAGGCTCACCTTGTTGCCCTGGCGCAGCAGCGTGGCCAGGTCCCGGTCGCCCACCCGCTCGTTGACGAAGGCCAGCAGGTCGTTGCTGATGTTGACGATCTCGAGGTGGCGCGCGGCCGCCTCGCGCCAGGACACGGCCCCGACCTTGTCCAGCTCCACCGTGGCATCGCCGTCGAGCCGGGTCGCGCGCAACCACGCCTCGACCGCAGCCGGGCTGTTGACCGGGCGGACGCTCAGCGCGTCACCGGCCCGGTAGGTGAACTCGCTGTCGATCTCGAGGCCGAACTGGCGCACGTCCTTGGTGGAGTCCGTGGCGCTCAGCCGGACGTTGCGCCGCAGCCGGGTCACCAAGGGGGCCTGGCGCGAGTACCGGCTCACCGGCCCCGCGGGTGGAGGTGCCGTCGGCCGCTCGACGAGCTCCCACGGGCCGGCGGTCGCCGCCGGGCCCGGTGCGGTCAGCGAGCCCGGTGCGGACGGCGCGCTCGCGCCTCCCGGGGCCGGCAGCGCCGCCTCGGCCAGCAGCTCCACGACGCGCGCGCACCAGGCGTCCGCGGGCTCGCTCTCGCCTGGCTCGCAGTCGACCCGGTCGAGGAGCCGGGCGGCGCCGAGCTCGGCCATGCGGGCGTCGATCCTGCGCCCGTGCCCGCAGAAGTCGTCGTAGCTCGAGTCTCCGAAGGCGAGCACGCCGAAGCGGACGCCGTCGAGCCGCGGGGCGTCCTCGGCGCTCAGCGCCGCCCAGAACGCCTCGCCGTTGTCCGGCGCGTCACCGTCACCGAAGGTGCTGGACACCAGGAGCACGTGCCCGTCGCCCGGAAGGTCTGCCACGTCGACGTCGTCCATGCCCGTGAGCGTCACCTCGAAGGCCGCGGCCCGCAGGCGCTCGGCGACGCTCACCGCGTGCTCCTCGGCGTTGCCGGTCTGAGAGGCCCACAGCACGAGCGCCGGCACCGGCGGTGCGGGGGTGGCGGCCTCGCCGCCGGGCGACGACAGCGGCAGCGCGGCACCCGATCCGCTCCAGAGCCCGGCGAGCATCCCGTCCACCCAGGTGCGCGCCTCGCGGTCGAACGGCGCGACGGGCGGCAGCACCGCCGGACCCGTGCCGGCGACCCGCTCACGGGCCCACAGCAGTCCTTGCAGGTACCGGCTCTGCTCGTCCGACAGCGGCGGCGGTGCGACCGGGGCGAGGCCGAGGCCTTCGAGCACCCTCTCGCTCAGGCTGCCCGCCGCCCCGCCCGCGGGTGCCGCGAGCGCGGCAGCCGGACCGGGGGTGGTGTCGAGGTCCGTCGTCAAGGTCACGTCCGGCATGCTCCCGTTCTCGTGCGTCGTCGTCAGGGGCGGTCGGACGACGACCGGCGCCGCGACCTTGATCGCCGTCACCGCGGCGACCTTGAACTCGGGCTGGAACGAGAGCGGGTCGACGGCGTCGTTGGTGACGGCGTTGACGGCGAGGTGCTCGCCGAAGCTGTCGTTCCAGTGGAAGGGGGCGAACAGGTTCCCGGGCTGCACCCGGTCGGTCACCGCGGCGGGCAGCACGACCCGGCCGCGTCGCGAGGCGACCTCGAGAGAGTCCCCGTCGGCCACGTCGAGCCGCGCGGCGTCGTCGGGGTGGATCTCGACGAACGGCCCGGAGTTGAGCCTGGCGAGCTTGGCGACCTTCCCGGTCTTCGTCATGGTGTGCCACTGGTGCTGGAGGCGACCGGTGTTGAGCACGAAGGGGTAGTCGTCGTCGGGCATCTCGCGCGCGTCCATGTGCGGGCGCGGGAAGAAGACGGCACGCCCGCTCTTCGTGGCGAAGGCCAGCCGCGGGCGGGTGCCGTCCGCACGCTCCAGCAGGTCCTGGCTGACGCCGTCGTTGAGGTACCGCAGCGGGTTGCGGCCGTCGTCGTCGCTGCCGCGCTCCGCGTCCTGCGGAGGGCTCGGCCACTGCACGGGGGTGCGCGCCAAGCGTTCATAGGTGACGCCGCGAAGATCGTAGCCAGTCTTCGGGTTCCAGAACTGCTTGATCTCCTCGAAGACCTCCTCGGCGCTCGCGTAGTCGAAGGCCTCCGCGTAGCCCATCGCGGCGGCCACGCCCGCGATGATCTGCCAGTCCGGCATCGCCTCGCCCACCGGGTCGGCCGCCTGGTTGAGCAGCGTGAGGTTCCGCTCGGAGTTCACGGTGACGTAGGTCGACTCCGCCCACAGCGCCCCCGGCAGCAGCACGTCGGCGTACGCGTTGGTCTCGGTCTCGACGAAGACGTCCTGCGCGACGACGAGCTCGCAGGCCTCCAGGCCTTCGATGACCGTGCCGCGGTTGGCGACCGAGGCGACAGGGTTGGTGCAGATGATCCAGCACGCCTTGATCGCACCGTCGACCATCTGCTGGTACATGTCGACCGTGCCCGTGCCGACGGTCGTGCTCAGGCGGCCCGCCGGCAGATCCCAGGCGTGCTCCACGAACGCCCGGTCCTCGTCCGAGACCACGCTGCGCTGCCCGGGCAGACCCGGACCCATGTAGCCCATCTCGCGCCCGCCCATGGCGTTGGGCTGCCCGGTGAGGGAGAACGGGCCGCTGCCGAGGCGGCAGATCGCCCCCGTGGCGAGGTGCAGGTTGATCAAGGCGTTGGTGTTCCAGGTGCCGTGGGTGCTCTGGTTGAGCCCCATGGTCCAGCACGACATCCAGTTCCCGGACTCGCCGATCCACCGGGCCGCGGTGCGCAGGTCCGCCTCCGGGACACCGGTGATCTCGGCGACCGTGGCGGGCGGGTAGTCGGCGAGCAGCTCGGCCATCTGCTCCCAGCCCTCGGTGTGCTCGGCCACGAACTCCTCGTCGACGTGGCCGTCCGCCACGATCAGGTGCAGCAGCCCGTTGAGCAGCGCGAGGTCGGTGCCGGGACGTACCGGCAGGAACAGGTCCGCCTTGTCCGCGGTGGCGCTGCGCCGCGGGTCGACCACGATGAGCCTCGCGCCCGCCTTGACCCGGTCCATCATCCGCAGGAACAGGATCGGGTGGCAGTCCGCCATGTTCGCGCCGATGACGAAGAACACGTCCGCGTGGTCGAAGTCCTCGTACGAGCCGGGCGGGCCGTCCGACCCTAGCGACAGCTTGTACCCCGTGCCGGCGCTCGCCATGCACAGCCGGGAGTTCGACTCGATGTTGTTGGTGCCGATGAAACCCTTGGCCAGCTTGTTGGACAGGTACTGCGCCTCGAGCGACATCTGCCCGGAGACGTAGAGCGCGACGGCGTCGGGGCCGTGCTCGTCGACGATCGCGCGCAACCGGTGCCCGGTCTCGGCGATCGTGTCCGCGGTGGGTCTCGGCTCGAGCGGCATGCCACGCTCGGGGCGGACCATCGCCTGCTCGAGGCGCCCGCCTGACGCGAGCATGTCGGCGCTCGTGGCGCCCTTGGTGCACAACCGGCCCTTGTTGGTGGGGTGCTGCTTGTCGCCGCTCGCCTTCGCGACCCTGCGCCGACCGGTCGACGGGTCGACGGCGATCTCGAGCACCATGCCGCAACCCACGCCGCAGTAGGAGCAGGAGGACCGCACGGAGGTGGTCACACGCGCACCCGCGCACGGTCGAACGGCCGGACGTAGACGAGCACGGTGACGACGAGGAGCACGGCGTACGCGGCGACGAAGCAGTAGAGCCCCTGCTCGTAACCGCCGAAGCGCGCCCTGGACCGACCGAGCAGCTGGGGCACGAGGAACCCGCCGTAGGCACCGATCGCCGCCACCAGGCCGAGGGCCGCGGCCGTCTTGCGCTGGGTGCCGACGTCGGTACCGCCCCGGTGCGCGTCCGTGCTCCCGGCACGCAGGGCGAACACGGTGGGGATCATGCGGTACATCGCCCCGTTCCCCGCACCTGCCGCGACGAACAGGACCACGAAGCACGCGAGGAACACCCAGAAGCTGCCCAGCGGGAGGGTCAGGATCGCGACCAGGGTGCCGACCGCCATCACCACGAAGGCGGCCGAGGTGACGATGGCCCCGCCGAACCGGTCGGCCAGCCGCCCGCCGTAGGGCCGGGCCAAGGACCCCACGAGCGCCCCGACGAAGGCGAGGGACACCGCGGCCGTGCCGAGGTGCAGCGCCGAGTACGCCGGGAACTGGTCGGCGATCAGCTTGGGGAACACCGCGCTGAACCCGATGAACGAGCCGAAGGTACCGATGTAGAGCACCGCCATGATCCACAGGTGCGGCTCCTTGACCGCGGCGATCGACGCCGCGAAGTCTCCCTTGGCGTGCGAGAGGTTGTCCATCCGCTTCCAGGCACCCACGACCGCGACCGCGATGAACGGCACCCAGAACCAGCCCGCGATCGGCAGGTTCACGGCCGTCGCCGCGGTCACGGTCACGAGGATCGGCACCAGGAACTGCGCCACCGAGGCGCCGAGGTTGCCCCCGGCCGCGTTCAGCCCCAGCGCCCAGCCCTTCATGCGCTGCGGGTAGAAGAAGGTGATGTTGGCCATCGAGCTCGCGAAGTTGCCGCCGCCGAAGCCCGCGAGCGCGGCGATCAGCAGCAGGACCCCGAACGGCGTGCTGGGGTTGCCGACGGCGACCGCGAGCGCCACCGCGGGGACCAGCAGCAGACCGGCGGAGATCATCGTCCAGTTGCGCCCCCCGAGCCTGGGGACCATGAAGGTGTAGGGGAAGCGCAAGGTGGCGCCCACGAGGCTCGGCATCGAGATGAGCCAGAAGGTCTGGCCCGTCGTGAGGTGGAAGCCCGCGGCGGGGAGCCAGACGACGACCACGCTCCACAGCTGCCAGACGACGAAGCCGAGGAACTCCGCGAAGATCGACCACCGCAGGTTGCGCCTGGCGATCGCCTTGCCCTCGAGCTCCCACTGCGCGAGGTCCTCGGAGTCCCAGCCGTCGATCCAGCGTCCCGGGCGGTGGACGAGCGTACGGGTCGGCGGCCGGGCGTGGTCCAGCGCCGCGGCTGCTGGGTTCGTGAGCACGGACATGTGGATCTCCCGGAGTGGGTGCGGGGGCGGAGCGAGCGACCTGCGAGCTGTCGCCCACGCTAGGGACGGCCCGTTTCCCTCACGCTCCCTCGCCGTGTCCGCTCGGTAACAATGAACTCACCGGCCGGGGCGGGGGGCGTGAGGACCCGGACACACGGCGTGACGGCGACAGGTATAGCCTCGAGGACAGCTCGCCCGGCTCGTACCCGGGCATCGCTCACCGCACCCAGCCGCCGACGTGGGGAGGCCGCCATGAACGATCCGAACCCGTCGAGCCCTGCGGACCAGCACCACCTGGGCGAGCACCCGGACGTCCGGCCGCCACGACGCGCGCGGACGGGAAGGCTCCACGCCGTCGTCGTCACCGTGTCCGACCGCAGCGCGGCCGGCCTCCGCGAGGACAGCTCGGGCCCGCTCGCGGCCTCGATGCTCGCCGCGGCAGGGTGGGACGTCACGGCCGCCGTCGTGCCCGA
>Ga0182744_1003536_pt1 | contig 12137 bp, 9 predicted proteins | sample eDN3rd30CKraftMG_FD_128525 | JGI IMG/M metagenome (GOLD analysis project Ga0182744, IMG submission 128525) | Enriched Miracle-Growth compost microbial communities from Emeryville, California, USA - eDNA 3rd pass 30_C Kraft MG (version 2) (version 2) ...
CGACGCGCGACGGCGCGTTCGCGGCCAGCGGCGTCGATGCGAACGGCACGCTCGATTTCGACTCGGGCGATGCGTCGACCGTCGTCGATGCGCAGATGCAACTTGCGCATGGCTGGCTCGACGTCGGCGTGCTGCACGCGCAATTGCCCGATGATCCGGTCGAAACGAATCTGCGCGCCACGCGCGGCGGCGATGGCATCTGGCAGGTCGAGCGCTTCGCCTGGCGCGATCCCGCTGCGCTCGAATTCGTGGCGAGCGGTGCGTTCGATCCGGCCGACGTCGCGCCGTTGCGCGCACTGTCGGTGCACGATGCGCATGTCGTGTTTCCGTTGGCGACGGCGCGTTATGCACGAGGCGTGTTCGCGGCGCACGGCTTCGGCAATCTTGCGCTCGACGGTGAACTGCGCGGCAGTGTCGAAGTCGATGCGCAAGGCGTCACGCGGTTGGCGATGACGACGGAAAAATTCGACGTGCGCGATGCGGCGCGCGGCTTCGCCGTACGCGGCCTGCGCGGCGGCATCGATTGGCGACGAGAAGGTTCCGGCGATGCGCAGCCGCTGGCCTGGCGCGACGCGCGCTTCGCGGATTGGCCGGTCGGCGCGCTGCGTTCGCGCTGGCAATCGCGCGATGGCGCCTTGTCGGGTTCGCTCGACGCAAAACTGCTCGGCGGCACGCTGCGCGGCAGCGAAGTCGTGCTGCGCGAGCCAGAATCGACGGGCGATTGGCTGCGCGGAAAGTTCTCGCTCCGGGACATGCACTACGACAGCGCCGACGGCTCGCTGGCGGCGGCAAACGTCGGCGCCGAGGCGACGTTGCGCGTCTCCGGCGCGCTGGCCACGCCGCATGTCGTCGCCGACGCGACCCTGCGCGGTGGCCAGTATCTTGCCGGCGGCGCCTACGTCGAATTGCCGGCGACGCCGGTCGCCGCACGCCTCGACGCGACATTCGGCGCCGATCGCTGGCACATCGCATCGTTCGACTGGAACGATCCCGGCGTGCTCGAAGTCGCCGCGAGCGGGCAATGGCAGGCGACCGCGCCCGCGTTTCCGGAACTGCGCGTCGACTTGCGCCGCGCCGACCTCGCGCGTGCGACCGCGCGCTACGCGCAAAGCTGGCTCGGCACGCGCGGTTATCGCGACGTTTCGGCGAACGGCGAATTGCGCGGCGCATTCGCGCTCGATGCGGGCCGCGTCCAAAGGGTGTCGCTCGCGGCGCACGACGTTTCCTTCATCGATAGCGAGGGGCGTTTTGAATTGCGCGACCTCGACGGCGCGATCGACTGGAGCGCGCGCGAGGCGCGTCCGCCGACGACGCTCGGCTGGCGACGCATCGAGTTCTACAAGGTGCCGTTCGGCGCGGCACGGATGCACGTCGCCAGCGACATCGATTCGTTGCGGCTTGCCGAACCGCTCGCGGTCGACGTGCTCGGCGGCCAGCTGCGGCTGGAAAAGTTCATCGCGCAGCCCGCGTCGCCGCGCGGCGATCGTTACGAGGCCTCGTTCGCCATCGTCGGCGTGCAGCTGCCGCAGATGTCGGCTGCGTTCGGCTGGCCGATCTTTCCGGGCAATCTCTCCGGCGGCATTCCGGAAATCGAATTCGTCGGCGACCGCGTCGACTTCCACGGCGGTCTCGATCTGTACCTGTTCGACGGCCATCTCGGCGTCAACGGCATGAGCCTGGAACGGCCGTTCGGCACCGCGCCCGCGCTCGGTGCGAACATCCACTTCGAGAACTTCGACCTCGAACAACTCACCAGCGCATTCTCGTTCGGCGGAATGAGCGGGCGCCTGTTCGGCACCATCGACGGCCTGCGCCTGCTCGACTGGAGCACGGTCGCGTTCGATGCATACCTGCGCACCAACGGCGGCGGCCGCATGAGCTACAAGGCCGTGGACGACATCACCGGCATCGGTTCCGGGGCGCCGAGCATGCAGACGATTGCGCTCAAGCTCGTCAACACGTTCGGTTTCGGCAAGCTCGGGTTGCGCTGCCGATTGCGCGACGAAGTGTGCACGATGGGCGGCATCGAGCCGCTGCCGAGCGACATTCCCGCCGACGACTCGCTCGCCGCGCGCGGCTACGCTATCGTCGAAGGCGCGGGCATCCCGCGCATCGACATCGTCGGCCACCGTCGCCGCGTCGACTGGCCGACGCTCGTGCGCCGCCTGCGCGAAGCCACGCAAGGGCAGGCGCCCGTCATCAAGTGAACTCCGGAGGCGACATGTTGCGCACGACCGCACGCTGGTTCTTCCTCGCATCGCTCGCGCTGCCCGCGGCGTGCGTGACGATCAACGTCTACTTCCCGGAAGCCGCTGCGCAGAAGGCCGCCGGGCAGTTCGTCGACAAGGTGTTCGGCGACGTGCCGGCGCCACCGAACGACGCGCCGCCGCCCGCGCCGGAGCAGCATCCGCCGGCGGCGATGCTGCTCGATTTCTTCGTGACCAGCGCTTATGCACAGGGCGCGGACATCACTGTGCAGACACCGCAGATCCAGACGATCCAGGCGCGCATGCGCCAACGCTTTTCGACGACGTTGAAAGCGCATTTCGACAGCGGCGCGCTCGGATTCACGCGCGACGGCCTCGTCGCCGTGCGCGACGCCGCGGCGATCGCGCTGCCCGAACGCGCGGCGGTGAATGCCGCGGTCGCCGGCGAGAACCGTGACCGCGAAGCCGTCTATCGCGAGATCGCGCTCGCCAACGGCCATGCCGACTGGGCGCCGCAGATCCGCGCGACGTTCGCGCAGCAATGGATCGAGCGCGCGAAGGCGGGCTGGTATTATCAGGACTCCCGCAACGTCTGGCAGCGGAAATAGCTCCAATCGCGGCTGAAGCCGCTCCTGCGGGAACCCTGCGTTGCAGGAGCGGCTTCAGCCGCGATTGCGCTTTTACCTTTGCCTCGCCATCTTCCCTTGATGACCTCCACCGCAGAAGTTTCCATCGTCGACCTGTCCCACGACGGCCGCGGCGTCGCCCGCATCGACGGCAAGGCCTTTTTCGTCGCCGGCGCGCTGCCCGGCGAAACGGTGCGTGCGCGCATCACCAAGCGCAGCCGCCATTTCGACGAAGGCAAGGTCGAGGACATCCTCGTCCGCTCGCCCGAACGCATCGAACCGCGCTGCGCGCATTTCGGCACCTGCAGCGGTTGCACGTTGCAGCATTTGTCGCAGGCATCGCAGATTGCAGCCAAGCAGCGCGTGCTCGCCGAGAATTTCGAGCGCATCGGCAAGGTCGCGCCGCAGCGCTGGCTCGAGCCGCTGACGGCCGACGCTTGGGGCTATCGCCGCAAGGGCCGCCTGTCCGTGAAATGGGTCGCGAAGAAGGACAAGGCGCTCGTCGGTTTCCGCGAGGACAACCCGCGTTTCGTCGCCGACCTGTCGGAATGCCACACGCTTTTTCCCGCGGTCGGCATGAAGCTCGCGCAACTCGGCGCGCTGGTCGGATCGCTCGACGCGAAGGCCGAGATCGCGCAGATCGAGATCGCCGCCGGCGACGACACGGTCGCGCTGACGTTCCGCAATCTCAAGCCGCTGTCGGCGCGTGACCGCGAGGCGCTGATCGCGTTCGGCAAGGCGAACGACTTGGCGATCCTGTTGCAGCCGGGCGGCCCGGACAGCGTGACGCCGCTGTGGCCGGAGACAGTGCCGCTGTCGTTCCGCATTCCCGAATTCGACGTCGAACTCGCGTTCCGCCCGCTCGACTTCATCCAGGTCAACGGCGGCATGAACCTGCGCATGATCGCGCGCACCGTCGACCTGCTCGAACTGTCGCCGAACGACCGCGTGCTCGACCTGTTCTGCGGACTCGGCAACTTCACGCTGCCGCTCGCGCGCCGTGCGGGCGAAGTCGTCGGCGTCGAAGGCGAGGCCGCGCTCGTCGCGCGCTCGCGCGAGAACGCGGTCGCGAACGGCATCGGCAACGCCGAATTCTTCGCCGCCGACCTGTTCGCCGACCATCGCGACGCGCCGTGGGCGAAACGCGCGTACGACAAGCTGCTGCTCGATCCGCCGCGCTCGGGCGCCGCGGCCGTGCTCGACTACCTGCCGCGCAAGGGCACCGACCGCGTCGTCTACGTGTCCTGCCACCCCGGCTCGCTCGCGCGCGACGCGGGCACGCTCGTCGAGCGCCATGGCTTCACGCTCGAAGCGGCCGGCGTCATGGACATGTTTCCGCATACGGCGCACGTCGAGTCGATCGCGCTGTTCGTGCGGTGAGGAACGGCGCAGTGCCCCAATTCGACGTCATGCCCGCGAAAGCGGGCATCCACTTTGCTATTCGACAATGGATGCCCGCTTCCGCGGGCATGACGCCAACACGGAGTTTTCCGATTCCGCCATGCCCGTAGAAATCGAACGCAAGTTCCTCGTCGTCGGCGACACGTGGCGCGCGCTGGTATCGCACACGCAAGCGATGGCGCAGGGCTATCTCGCCGGGCCGCCGCACGCGCGCTGCTCGGTGCGCGTGCGCATCGCCGGCGAGGCGGCGTTCCTCAACATCAAGTCGATCGCGGACGGCATCGCGCGCGACGAGTACGAATACGCGATTCCCGTCGCCGACGCGCGGCGCATGCTCGACACGCTGGCGGGTTCGCCCGTCGCCAAGCGTCGTCACCACGTCACGGTCGGCGCGCATCTTTTCGAAATCGACGAGTTCGAGGGCGACAATGCGGGTCTCGTCGCCGCCGAGATCGAGCTCGGCTCGGTCGACGAGGCGTTCGAGCGCCCGGCCTGGCTCGGTCGCGAAGTGAGCCACCTCTCGCGCTACTACAATCTCAACCTCGCCACGCATCCGTACGCGCGTTGGAGCGCCGCGGAACGCGCGGGCGAAGACGTCTGAAGGAAATCGCAACGACATGCTCATCATCGGACTGGCCGGCAAGACGCTCGACGACGCCGACCGCGCACGCATCAAGGTGCCGCAGGTCAGCGGCGTGATCCTGTTCACGCGCAACTTCGAAAGCCGCGAGCAGGTCGCCGCGCTCATCGAATCGATCCGCGCCGAACGCGAAGAACAGTTCCTGGTCTGCGTCGATCAGGAGGGCGGCCCGGTGCAGCGTTTCCGCGACGGCTTCACGCGGCTGCCCGCGCTCGCGCGTCTGGGCGAGCTGTACGACAGCGATCCGCGCGCCGCGATCGCGCGCGCCGAGGAACACGCCTGGCTCATGGCCAGCGAAATGCGCGCGATCGGCGTCGATCTCAGCTTCGCGCCCGTCGTCGACCTCGCGCGCGGCAACCGCGCGATCGGCGAGCGCGCGTTGCACGCCGATCCGCAGGTCGTGTCGGCGCTCGCGCTGGCGTCCTTGCGCGGCATGCGCCTGGCCGGCATGGCGGCGACGATCAAGCACTTTCCCGGCCACGGCAGCGTTGCCGAGGACACGCATTTCGACGCCGCGGTCGATCCGCGCAGTCTCGACGACCTGCGCGCGAGCGATCTCATTCCGTTCGCCGACGCGATCGAAGCCGGCGCCGAAGCGGTGATGATGGCGCACGTGACTTATCCCGCCGTCGATGCGTTGCCGGCCGGCTACTCGCGGATCTGGATCGAAGACGTGCTGCGCGGCGAGCTCGGTTTCCGCGGCCTCGTCATCGGCGACGACATCGGCATGGCCGCGGCCGAACCGCTCGGTTCGATCGCCGCGCGCGTCGATGCGCACCTCGCTGCGGGTTGCGACCTGCTGCTCGCGTGTTCGCCGGCGATCGTCGACGAATCGCTCGCGGCGAGCGCGAAGCACGCGCCTTGCGATCCCGCACGCATTGCACTGTTGCAGGGTGCGGTGGCGTCGACATGGGAATCGCTCGAGGACAATCCGCAGCGCCACGCGTTCATCGAACGCGTCACCGCGCTCGACGAGGGGGCTGCATGAAACACGTGGCACAACGTTCTTTCTTGGCGCCACGTTCCTTTTGGGTGCCATGCTCCTTTTTGCCGTCATGCCCGCGAAAGCGGGCATCCATTTCGCCCCAACGCCCTATGCAAACAGCACGGTGGATGCCCGCTTTCGCGGGCATGACGTCGATAATTTTCGCAACGTCGCCGCGCGCGGCCGATTCGGAGGCTGCATGAACACGCCAAAACTCGAAACGGCGCTCGAGCGGGCCGAGCGCATCCACGACGCCGCCGCGCTCGATGCAGCGATTTCGCGCATCGGCACCGAGATCGACGCGGCGCTCGCCGGCGAACCGGCGTTGTTCCTCACCGTCATGCAGGGCGCGTTGCCGTTCGCCGGCCAGCTCGCGACGCGCATTGCCGCGCCGCTGGCCTTCGACTACATCCACGCGACACGGTATCGCGGCGCGACCAGCGGCGGCGAACTGCACTGGATCAAGCGGCCGAACGTGTCGCTCGCAGGCCGGACCGTGCTGCTCGTCGACGACATTCTCGACGAGGGCCACACGCTCGCCGGCATCCGCGATTTCTGCGTGGAGCAGGGCGCCGCGCGCGTGCTCATCGCCGTGCTCTGCGAAAAACGCCACGGCCGCGGCGCGGGGCTCGTCGCCGATTTCGTCGGCGTCGAAGTGCCGGACCGTTACGTGTTCGGCTACGGCATGGACTATCACGAACAAGGCCGCAATCTCGCGGCGATCTACGCGGTGGACGCATGACTCGCACGATCGATCTCGCCCTCATCGGCGGCACCGGGCTGTACCGTTTCCCGGGACTCGAAGACGCCGAACGCCACGCCGTCGACACGCCGTACGGCCATCCGTCCGACAGCGTCGTCGTCGGTCGCGTCGGCGCGCATCGTGTCGCGTTCCTCGCGCGCCACGGCGAATCGCACACGATCCCGCCGCACCGCGTGAACTACCGCGCCAACGTCTGGGCGCTGCATCATCTCGGCGCGCGCCGCGTCGTCGGCGTCAACGCGGTCGGCGGCATCCGCGCCGACATGGGCCCGCGCGTGCTCGCCGTGCCGGACCAGATCATCGACTACACCTGCGAGCGCCTGACCAGTTTCTGCGACGTCGCCGGCGCGGAAGTGCGCCACATCGATTTCAGCGAACCGTATTCGGCGAGCTTGCGAAAGGCGTTGCTCGACGCTGCACATACGGCAGGACTCGCCGTCGTCGACGGCGGCTGCTACGGCGCGACGCAGGGGCCGCGCCTCGAAACGCGCGCCGAAATCGCGCGCCTCAAGCGCGACGGCTGCGACCTCGTCGGCATGACCGGCATGCCGGAAGCGGCGCTCGCACGCGAACTCGACCTCGACTACGCCTGCGTCGCGCTGGTCGCCAACTGGGCCGCCGGCTGCGGCGACGAGGCGGAAATCAGCCTGCCGGAAATCTTCGCCAACCTCGAAGCGGCGACGGCGCAGGTGCCCGTGCTCGTGAAGGCGCTGCTCGCCGCGTAGGCCGGACGACCGCAGGTCGGCCGGCATTGCCAAGCCGGCCGCGCGCCGCGCGTCCGGCCTACGCCAAGCACTGCCCGTGCGCAACTGCCAAAGGCTTGATCCTCGCCGTTCAGTAATGCTTAGATGGGCCGGCGTGCTGCATGCGTCCGCGATCTTGCGGGCGGGGAGCTGCAGCGCGCATGCAGGGGTTCATCGAGAGGGGTTCAAGCAATGCGTACCGGTACCGTCAAGTGGTTCAACGACGCCAAGGGGTTTGGCTTCATCGCGCCCGAAGAGGGTGGCGAGGACATCTTCGTGCACTATTCCGCGATCAATTCGCAAGGTTTCCGCACGTTGCAGCAGGGACAGCTCGTGAACTTCGAGGTCGTGGATGGCCCGAAGGGATCGCAGGCATCCGGCGTGCAGCCCGTGAAGTGACGCGCCGCCGACCATGAAAAGAAAGACCCCGCCGAGTGCGGGGTTTTTCTTTGCTGCGCCTCGTGCGTTCCCGCGAATGCCGCGGCGGCCGGACTTTGCTTCACTCCATTTCAAACGCGCAGGTGTGCCCGCCCCGCTTTTCCGCGACGGCGCCGCTGTTTGCGCTCCCGTCCTTCGTGGCGTAGGGTTGCCGTGCGGCCGCGCTGCGGGAGTTCGAGCAGTGCCGCCGATTGCGAACACCTGCTGGGGCAGGGAAGGAGCAAGCAGCCATGGAAGTCGTTCGCGTGTTTTTCCGACGATTCGTTGCGCACGCCCGCTGCGCGTTCCGCCGCACCCCGTGTGCTCTTGCTCTCAATGCCAGAGGCCGTGCGGCCCGCAGCCGGGCATTTGACGCGCGCGTGCCCGGCGCTCTTTTGCGCCGATCAGCGCGGATGGGCGGTCTGCGAACCCCGGCTTTCGACACCCCCGGCTATTTCGCGGCGCGCAGTCGCAGGAGCGCACCCTGTGCGCGATCCGCGCAGCACTTCGCCCCAAGCACGGGCGCTCCTTTCTCGCCGACCAGGTCAGCCACGCCTCGGCCGGCGAGGGTGGCGTTTTTACATCTTGTGCCCCGAGCCGAAACGCGCGCAGAACCGCCTCCGCTTCGCGCGGATCGGGCTTTTGCGGGCTTCGAGGGCCATTGCCGATTGAACTGAATGGACTACTGAGGAGATATGCAATGAACTGCAAATCAACATCGCTATTGGCATTGTTTATTGGAACGGCGGCGACTTCGTATTCGATCGCGGCACGAAGTTCCGAAACACCGCAGCAGTACGATCCGAGAGTCCTCGCGCAGGTCGAAGCCTTCTACGGCATCAGCGAGGAGGCGGCGATCGTCCGCCTGGACAAGGAATACGCTGCCTCAGTGCAGGCGCGGCGTATCGAGGAGCTTCAGCTCCCAGGCTACGCGGGCGCATGGTTCGATGGGTTGACGCTGGCGCTGCGCGTTGCCGTGAACAGCGACGCGGACGTCGAGGCCGTCGAAGAATTGGGTGCGACTCCGGTACGGGTCGCCCACGCCCTGACCGACCTCGAATCGGCCCGCGAAGAACTGACGGGTGCAATGGATTCCGCCCTTGGCGGCGGCGCGGTGCGCGAGTCCTACGTCGATTTCCAGGCGAACGGTCTTGTCGTCGGCGTCACCGCAGAGAATCTGGCACAGGCATCGGAATACCTCCGGGCGCATCCGGGTTTCAGCGTGCCGGTGCAACTCGTGACCGCGCGAGAAGATGTCGACTTTTCGTCCAATCTCTACGGCGCCGATGGTACCCGCAACCACACATGGGAAGTCATTTACAGCACCAGCCAACCCTGTTCAGTGGGCGCATCCGCCGAAAGAATCACCTCATCGGGCTATGTGGCCGGCTATGTGACGGCCGGGCATTGCAATTCGGTGGACAGGTCCACTGGGGTTGGCGACATCATTTATACCAGTGGCGGCACGAGCCTCGGACAAGCGGTCTGGTCGTCGTTCGATATTGGCCCATATCTCTTCCACAACAATGAAGATGGCGCTTGGGTTCAGACCAATGCCGGCTGGACGCCCCAACCCAAGATCAACGGTTATTCGAGCGGAACCTTGACCGTCAGCGGCACTTGGGCCGGCACGCTCGAAGCGCCGGTGGGGACGACCGCTTGCCGATACGGCGGAAGTTCGGGCGGCCCGCATTGTGCCGCCATCAGCGCAAAGAACGTCACTGCCTGTTTTACTGGTTGCACAATCACTATCAAAGGCTTGAGCATGGTCAATGGAATCTGCACGAATGCGGGCGATTCCGGCGGCCCGCTGATCACGCCTGCAAACCAGGTCCAAGGCACGGACACGGGTGGAACGCTAAACTCCTGCCCAGACAGCAGCACCGACTACGTGTATTTCCAGCCGATTACCACAACCTTAAGCCGTGCGAATTCGGTGCTTATCGATCCACTCGCCATGCTGACTTCGCATGGCCGATCCGCTCCGACGTTCTCCGCCATGAGCTGCCCGGCTCCGGGAAGCGCCAGCGGCCAGTTCATCTGCATCGTTGGTGCCTACGACTCCCAAGGCGAGACAACCATGTCTTGGTCGACGAACACTGGCGACACCTCCACGACGGGTATCGTGAAGGGAAGCTGCGGGCACAACCAGACGGTGATCGTCACCTTGTCGGCGACCAATCCTTACGGCACGACGACGTCAACGAAGTCGTTCCTTTGCCCTTGGGGCCCGCCGGTGTAACAACCTGATTGCAGGTTCCGTTCGCCCTTGCAAACGCAAGGACGAACGGATTGCGACGCAGCGCATGTCAAAGCAAGCAGGCTGATTTTCTTGACTCGGATAAATGTCAATCCTTGTGGAAGGAATCAGATATCGCTGCCGATTGAATCGAAAGAAAATGCTGGGAGAAATTCAATGAGCCACGGAGCAATATGTCTGATGGTGTCTTTGCTTGGGATGTCGGAAATGGCGACCTTCGGTGCCGAAATACCGCAAACGGCACAGGCCGCACTACAGCAGTCGGCGAATTCCGACGGCCCACGTCGGTTTAATTATTTGTTCAACGTGACGTGGGAGGAAATCCCCATGCCTTACAGTACGCCAGCAGATCGCCACGATATCAGGGCTGATTCGATCGCCAATGACGGCACGATCGCGGGAAGCGGATCCGGCGGGGCGTTGGTGTTTTGGCGCCCGGATGCGCGAGCTTGGGAATGGATACCCGCGACCCTGGCTCCGGCGATGCCCAAGCTCATTTCGTCGGATGGATCGTCTGTCGTCGCAACTGGCGATCCGCTGAAGATCATGACGTGGAACCGCGTGGACGGCTGGCAAACCCTGGCTGGAAGTACGGTGACGCAGTCGGCAGCCTCCAATGTCTCTCGGAATTTCCGGTTCGCGGTGGGAGGCGGTAAAAATGACGGCGAAGCGCCTCAAGCCTGGGTTTGGGCTATCGATGGCGGCATCCAGCAGCTTTTGCAGACGCCCATTGGCGACGGCATCGTGGGTGCGCAGGCAGAGGCGGTTTCAAACGATGGCAACGTGGTCATCGGCAATGCACTCAGGCCCTCCGAAGAGCACGGTATTCCCTACATCGCCTATATCGCCACGCGCTGGGTCGCAGGCGGGCCTGCGACCATTCTCCACGACCCTGACGGAAAAGAACTCCCCAAAGTCGCCGCCTGCAATGCCGATTGCAGCATCATTTTTGGCGATGGCCCGTGGTTTTTGAAAGACGATGGCGAGTTCGAATCCATGGGAAGTCTGCCTGATGGTTATCCGTGGACCGAAGACCCTTATGGTCCATACAACGTCTACGATGCTTCATCCGATGGATCAATAGTCGTGGGGCTATATTTGGCGAATATCTACCCACAGAATCCAATGCTGGAAATTTATGACTACAGCCCCTTTATATGGTCGCAAGCGACTGGCTTGGTGTCCTTGCGCTCGCTGGGCATCTGGGACGAAGATTGGGAGCTAATCAATACGGTGCGTCTTTCACCCGACGGGCGGCTTCTCCTTGTTGCCGGGCTACGCAAGACTTGGGGCTTCTGGGCAGTGGTGGTGCACCTGACTCCAAAAACCGTGCGACCCACGGGCGGCCATTCGACGCACGCAGCGCCGACTCCGCCTCGCACGGCGCCCAACAGAACATCGCAAACTGGATCGAGGGTTGCTGTTGATTGAGTCGCCGTTTTTCGAGGCGTTCCTAACGCGGGCACCTCTCGCGCCACAACGTGCGCAGCGCCGCGGCGAAATCACGCGCCTGCGCAGTCGCATCGCAAAGCTTGTCGCGCACGGCATCGCTTAGCGCACTGCGTTGCGAGCGCAGCGCGCCCGCGTCACGCGCGAGGGCGACGGCACGTTCGACATAATCGTCGCGCGAGTGCGCGATCCATTCCTCGCGGTCGAGTCGCGACAACAGGCTCGCGCTTTGCCGGCTCACGAACGTCTCGCCCGGCCAGGTCACGACGGGACAACCCATCCACAGTGCGTCGCAGGTCGTCGTGCAGCCGGAGAACGGGAACGGATCGAGCGCGATATCGACGTGCGTGTAGGCATCGAGCAGTTCGCGGTACGGCACGTTGGCGAGGAGATCCAGTCGATCGCCGTCGATGCCGTGCGCGGCGAAGCGCGCGCGGATATGCGCCTGCGTGCCCGCATCACCGAGCGTGCGCGTGCGCAGTTCCAGCCGCGAATCCGGCATGGCATGCAGGATGCGCGACCAGGTTTCGACGACGTCGTCATTGAGCTTGGCGAGGCGGTTGAACGAGGCGAACACAACGTGCGGTGACGGCTCGCGCCGTGCGGGCGGCGCATCGGCGAGGGGTCCGCTCTCGTGAGGCGTGTA
>Ga0182744_1003541_pt1 | contig 12123 bp, 9 predicted proteins | sample eDN3rd30CKraftMG_FD_128525 | JGI IMG/M metagenome (GOLD analysis project Ga0182744, IMG submission 128525) | Enriched Miracle-Growth compost microbial communities from Emeryville, California, USA - eDNA 3rd pass 30_C Kraft MG (version 2) (version 2) ...
GTCAGCCGCCAGCTCAGGTCGATGAATGTCGATATCGGCGGCGGTCGCGGTGAGCTGTCCGGACAGGAGCAATCGATCCGCACCTTGGCGGGAAAGCGGACGGTTGACGATCTGGCGCAGACCACGATTGTTCTGTCCGGCGGACGCAAGGTCAAACTCGCCGATCTGGGAACCGTGTCCGATACGTCCGCGGAACAGCGCCGCTTCGCCAGGCTCGACGGCCGTTCCGTCGTCGCGTTCGGCGTGACGCGCGCGACGGGCGCCAGCGACGTGGTGGTGGCGGCCGAAGTCGCCAAGCGCATCGAGGGTCTCAAGGAAAAATATCCCGGCGTCTCGATGGAGCTGATCGACAGCTATGTCGATTATACCGTCGGCAATTATGAATCGGCGATGCAATCGCTGATCGAAGGCGCGGCGCTGTCGGTTTTCGTGGTGCTGATCTTCCTGCGCGATTTCCGCGCCACCGTGATCACCGCGATCGCCTTGCCGCTGTCGGTGATCCCGACGTTCTTCGCACTCGATGCGATGGGCTTCTCGCTCAATCTGGTCAGCCTGCTGGCGCTGACGCTCGCGACCGGCATTCTGGTCGACGACGCCATTGTCGAGATCGAGAATATCGTCCGCCATATGCATCTGGGCAAATCGCCCTATCGCGCCGCGCTGGAAGCCGCCGACGAAATCGGCCTTGCGGTCATCGCCATCACGCTGACGATCGTCGCCGTGTTCGCGCCCGTCAGTTTCATGGGCGGCATTGCCGGGCAATATTTCAAGCAGTTCGGCCTCACCGTCGCGGTGGCGGTTCTGTTCTCGCTGCTGGTGGCGCGCCTGATCACGCCTATGCTCGCGGCCTATTTCCTGCGTCCGCACCCTGAGCACGTCGTAAAGGAAGGCGCCCTGATGCGCGCCTATACCGGCCTCGTGCGCGCCTCTGTGCGCCACCGGTTCGTCACCGTCATTGCCGGACTGCTGATCTTCGCGGGCTCGATCATGGCGACGAAGCTGCTGCCGTCCGGCTTCCTGCCGGGTGAGGACGTGGCGCGTCTGCTGCTCTGCATCGAGCTGCCGCCGGGGTCCAAACTCGATGACACGATCCGTGTCAGCGACGAGATCGAGCGCCGGCTACGCCAGCGCCCCGAAGTGACGAGCGTTTTCGTCGACGGCGGCAAGATCGGCCTTTCGGCACCAGAGATTCGCAAGGCGCAATTCGTCGTGCACCTGCTGCACAAGACCAAGCGCGAGAAGACGCAGAAGCAGTTGCAGACGGAAATCGGCGACGAAATCGCGAAGATGCCCGACATTCGCAGCTGGTTCATCAACGACAATGGCCAGCGCGCCGTATCGCTGGTCCTGTCGGGTACGGACAATGTGGCGGTCGAACACGCGGGCGCTGACATCGCCAGCCAGATGAAGCGCATTCCGCTGATCTCCAACGTCACGTCGAGCGCCGCGCTCGACCGGCCGGAAATCCTTATCGTGCCGCGCACCGACCGTGCCGCCGATCTCGGCATTTCCACCGATGCGCTGGCGGAAGCCGTGCGCGTCGCCACCATTGGCGACCTCGACGTCAATCTGGCCAAGTACAATGCCGGCGATCGCCTGCTGCCTATCCGCGTCGCGCTCAAGCGCGATGCGCGCAGCGATCTCGATATTCTGTCGAACCTGCGCGTCGCCACCAGCCGTGGCGGTTCGGTGCCGCTCTCGGCGGTTGCCGACATCCGCTTCGGCCAGGGGCCGGCGAGCATTAACCGCTACGATCGGGTCAGGCGTGTGTCCGTCGAGGCGGACCTGACCGGGACCGATGCCCTGGGTGAGGCGGTCAACGCGATCATGGCGCTGCCGGCGGCGAAGTCGCTGCCGCCAGGCCTCACCTTGAAAGAATCAGGCGATGCCGAGATCATGGTCGAGGTCTTCCAGGGCTTCGCCAAGGCGATGGGCGCCGGCATTCTCATGGTACTGGCGGTGCTGGTGCTGCTGTTTGCCAGCGTGTTGCAGCCGATCACGATCCTGTTCTCGCTGCCGCTGTCGATCGGCGGCGTCATCCTCGCCCTGTTCATCACCGACAAGGCGATTTCGATGCCGGTGGTGATCGGCATGCTGATGCTGATGGGCATCGTCACCAAGAATGCGATCATGCTGGTCGATTTCGCCATCGAGCAGATCGCGCGCGGCGCCGACCGCATCGACGCCATCGTCGATGCGGGCCGCAAGCGCGCCCGGCCCATTGTCATGACCACGATTGCCATGGTTGCCGGCATGGGCCCCTCGGCGCTGGGCCATGGCGACGGCGGCGAGTTTCGCGCCCCCATGGCCATCGGCGTGATCGGCGGGCTGATCGTCTCGACCTTGCTGTCGCTGGTTTTCGTTCCGGCCGCGTTCGTCATCATGGATGATGCCTCCAAGCTGGTTGGACGATTGTTTTCCGGCATCGTCGGGCCGCGAGACGAGCCCGAGGAGGTCCATTCTCATCCCAGGTTGCCCATTGCCCCGGCACGCGAAGCCGGCGATAGTCGTCTCGCAGCCGAATAGGCGGTCTGCGGCGGCGGGGCGATGGAAGCTTCAGGCGAAACTCTGCAAGGGCGCTATCTGTCGCTCGAGCGATTGGCGAGCCGCCATGCGCCGGCCCTGGCCGCGGCGCTCAAGGGCGTCGATATCGATGAACTTGCGCGCTATGTGGTGGAACCGCCGGCGCGCGATCCCGCCAGCCTCGCTGCCATGATCGCCGAGCGCGCCGTGTCTGCATCGCGGCGCTATTATGCCTGCGTGCCCGAAGGGGCAGACCGAGCCTGCGGCTATCTGGCGTTGATCCGCGACGAACCCGCGCATCGCAGCATCGAGATCGGCGACGTGTTCTACACTCCGTCCCTGCAGCATACCCGCGCCGGCACGGAAGCTGTCTATCTGCTGGCGCGATATGCATTCGAGACGATGGGCTATCGCCGGCTCGAGTGGAAATGCGACGATCTCAACGGGCCGTCACGGCAGGCGGCGCTGCGCTACGGCTTCACGTTCGAGGGCGTGTTCCGCCAGCACATGCTGGTGCGCGGCAACAATCGTGACACGGCCTGGTTCTCGATGCTGGACGGGGAATGGCCGCAACGGCGTGCCGCCTTCGAGGCCTGGCTGGACCCCGCCAATTTCGATGCGTCGGGCCGTCAGCGCGTGGCGCTGTCGGCGCTCAACGGGATCGGACCCATCTGAAAAGCTAGAGCGTTTTCGAGCGAAGTGGTCGCCGGTTCGCGTGAAGAAAACGCGTCAAAACAAAAACTGGAGCTTCGGTTCTGATTCTATCAGAACCGAAAATGCTCTCGAAAACGCTTCTAAATCCGCTTCAGTCCGATCGGCTTGGCGTCCGTCTTCATCCATGCGCCGTCGGGCTGGTGTTCGAGATGCAGCTTGTGGCCCTTGCGAGCGGTGAGGACAAGCTGTCCGCGATCGAGCGCCCAGCCCAGCGGATCGAAGATGACGATGCCCTGGTCGCGGCAGGCCGGCGCCAGTTGCGCACGGTACTGGCCGCGGCCGCGTCCCTGTTCCATCAGCGTGACCATGCAGCCGGTATCGCGGCCATTTTCGCGCAGCACCGCATAACGGCCGGGGATGTCGGACATGCGGACGGGCGGCCCGGCGGGCTGGGTCGGCTGAGCCGGACGCGCCGCCGTGGCCGCAGGTGTCCGCGGCCTGGCCGGTGCCGGAGTCTGTGCCTGCGCGACCCTGGTGCGGTAGGTCGGGTTGAGATTGACCATTTCGTAGGTCTCGCCCTCCGGCCCCTTGGCTTCCAGCGCGCTTTCACTGGCCGGCGCAAAGCTCAAAACCGCGTTGCCGTCCTTGTCGGCGAGGTCGATCTTGCCTTCGTCGGGCATATTCCACGTGGCCACATCCATCAGGATCGGCAGGGCGCGACGGCAGCCGGCGGGCATACCCAGCGCGTGGCCGGCAGCGTCAGTGTCGACACGCAGATAGAGCCGGCATTTCCGGTTGGTATCGTTCAGCGTCATGTCCCAGGCGCCGGATGTGGTGGCGATCACATTGATATCGGTGGCGGCACCGGCGGCTGCCGACAGGCAGATGAAGCCAGTCATCAAGGCCGCGCGGCCTGCGCGGGATGCAAAAAGCGTATGAGTCTTGCCGGTCCGCCACATGACATCCGTCCCTTAATGAATTGGCTCCAAGCCTCGCCGCGGCCTTCCACGGAAGACTCGACCTAGAATCAATTCATTTTGCCTTTTTGACGGGCCGCCGCCAAGGCGTTTCGGTCCGCCGTTTCGGCGACCGGGGTCAAAACATCGGCACCGGCAAACCAGGCATCGAGATTATCGACCTGGAGCTGGCTCATGGCGTCACGGGTCGCTTGCGACGCGGAGCCGACATGGGGCAGGAGGACCACGTGGTCCATGGCGATCAGCTCCGCCGGCACCTGGGGCTCGTCGGCAAAGACGTCGAGGCCAGCCGACAGGATGGTGCGGTTGCGCAGCGCCTCGATCAGGGCCGGTTCATCGACGATGGTGCCACGCGCAATGTTGATCAGCACGCCGTTGGGTCCCAAGGCCTCAAGGACGTCCTTGTTGACGATATTGCGGGTGGCGGGGCCGCCGGGAACCACGACCATGAGAATGTCGCAGGCCCGGGCCATCGCGACAAGGCTGTCCATATAAGGATAGCTCACATCCGCGGCGGGGTTGCGGCTGTGATAGATCACCTTGATGCCGAACGCTTCGGCGCGCCGTGCGATCGCCTTGCCGATACGGCCCAGGCCGAGAATGCCCATGGTGCGGCCGCGCAGCGAGGCGGTCAGTTCGAAGGGGCGCTTCAGCCAGTTGCCGTCGCGCAGATATTTCTCGGCGCGGGGAAACTGCCGCACGGCGTTGAGGGTGAGGCCGAAGGCGGTGTCGGCCGTCTCTTCGGTCAGGACATCGGGCGTATTGGTGACGCAAATGCCCTGCGATGCGGCCCATTGCGCATCGATATTGTCATAGCCGACGCCGAGATTGGCGACGATCTCCAGTTTCGGCAACCGCTGCATCAGCGCCTGCGAAATGGGATAGACCATGTCTTCGGCGAGAATGGGCGCGCCGGTGGCGATGGCGCGGACGTTGCCGGCGATGCGTGCCAGCGTGGCTTCCTTGTCGGTCTCGAGCCAGAGCGAATGGACTTTGTAGCGGCTGCCCAGCGCATCGCGCACGAGTTGCGGCAGGGGAACTGGCATCAGGATGTCGATCTGGCTCATCGCAGTCTCAATGGCTGGGCTCTCAGCGCTTCTCGATGCCGGCCTTGTCGATGACGGCGGACCACTTGGTAATGTCATCGGTCAGGCGTTTCAAGGTCTCGGCCGGGGTGCCGCCGCGGGCTTCGGCGCCCAGCGCCAGGATGCGCGCTTTCGTGTCCGCTTCGGCAAGCACCTCCCGCATGATGGCGTTGAGCCGGTCGACGATCGGCTGCGGCGTCTCGGCGCGCACATAGAAGGCGTTCCACGAGCGGACATCGAAATTGGGAACGCCGGCCTCCTGGGCCGTCGGCAGGTCCGGCATCCAGGGGGTCCGCGTCGCAGAGGAGGTCGCCAGCGCGCGCAAGGAGCCGTCCTCCACATTCGATCTCAGCGAGGCGTAGGCATCGATGATCACGTCGACGTCCTTACGCATCGCGGCCAGCATGAGATCCGGCGTTGTGCGGAAGTTGACGACCCGCAGATCGACGTTCGCCTGCGCCTTGAACAGTTCCGCCGATAGATGCTGGGTGCTGCCGATGGCGATGGTGCCGATGTTCAGCTTGCCGGGATTTTCTTTCGCCGCCTTCAGCACATCGCCGAGCGTCTTGTAGGGAAGCGCGGCGGAGGTGACGAAAATGAAATCGAAGAAGGCGATCGTCGATATGGGCCGGAACTGCTTGATCGGGTCGAAGGGAAGCTGCTTGAACAGGCCGACGCTGATGGCGGTGCCGTTCGAGAACAGCGCCAGCGTATTGCCGTCGGCAGGGGCCGAGAGAACCGAACGGGCGGCGGTGATGCCGCCGGCGGCCGGCTGATTCTCGATGAACAGGTGCTGGCCCAGCTTGTCGCCGATCTTTTCTGCCGCGATGCGCGCCATCAGGTCGCCACCGCCGCCGGCCCCGAAAGGCACGATGACCTTGATCGGCTGGTTCGGCCATTGCGCCTGGGCCAGAGCGCTCGTGACCAGAGTGCTCGAGACCAGTGCTGGCGCAGCGGCAAGGCCGGCGCCTGAGGCCAGGGCCATGATCGCCGTGCGGCGGGAGACCCCGGACCGACCGGCGCCGCGCGGCGCCGGAATCATGTCGTCGATCTGGCTCATGGCAGTCCTCAGCGTTTCTCGATGCCGGCTTTATCGATAACGGCCGTCCATTTCGTAATGTCGTCCGTCAGGCGTTTCAGGGTTTCGGCCTGGGTGCTGCCGCGCGCCTCCACGCCGATGCCGAGCATGCGCTTCTTCGTTTCAGGTTCGGCAAGTACCTCGACCATGATGGCGTTGAGCTTGTCGATGATCGGCTGCGGTGTCTCGGCGCGCACATAGATGGCGTTCCACGACAGCACATCGAAATTGGGAACGCCGGCTTCCTGCACGGTCGGCAGATCGGGCATCCATTGCGTCCGCGTGCCCGACGATGTCGCCAGGGCGCGCAGCGAACCGTCTTCGACATTGGTCTTCAGCGACGCGTAGGAATCGATGATCAGGTCGACGTCCTGGCGCATGGCGGCCAGCATCAGATCCGGCGTGGTGCGGAAGTTGACGACGCGAAGATCGATATTGGCCTGCGATTTGAACAATTCTGCCGACAGATGCTGGGTGCTGCCGATGGCGATGGTGCCGATGTTCAGCTTGCCCGGGTCTTTCTTGGCGGCCTTGATGACGTCGCCGAGGGTCTTGTAGGGCGTCTTGGCGGAGGTGACGAAAATGAAATCGAAGAAGCTGATCGTCGAGACCGGCTTGAACTGCTTGACCGGATCGAAGGGGAGCTGCTTGAACAGGCCGACGCTGATGGCGGTGCCGTTCGAGAACAAGGTCAGGGTGTTGCCATCGGCGTCAGCCGAGACGACCGAACGGGCGGCGGTGATGCCGCCGGCGGCCGGCTGATTTTCGATGAACAGGCGCTGGCCGAGCTTGTCGCTGATCTTTTCAGCGGCGATACGGGCCGTCAGGTCGCCGACGCCGCCGGCGCCGAAGGGCACGACGAGTTTGATCGGGGCGTTCGGCCAGGCGGCCTGGGCGATGGCCCCGGAGACCAGAGCGGGCGCTGCCGCGAGGCCGGCGGCGCCAGAAGCCAAGGTCTTGATTGCCGTGCGGCGGGTGATTGTCTGCTGGCTTCCCATTCGAAAGCACTCCTTTAAACTTGAAATTTCAGGTCAAGAATTGGGCGCATCCTGCACGGAATCGCAGCAGCTTCAAGTCTCGCGGCTGCGCTGGCTGTCATGCCAGCGTCCCAGCAAGACGTGGGACAGGATCGAGAAGAACAGGAAAATCGCGATGCCGGTGACCGAAATCAGCACCAGGGCCGCGAACATGCGGGGAATGTTGAGCCGGTAGCCGGCCTCGGCGATGCGGAACGCAAGCCCGGTGCCCTGGCCGGCGGAGCCCGCGGCAATCTCGGCGACGATGGCGCCGATCAGCGCCAGCCCGCCGCCGATCTTCAGCCCGCCGAGAAAATAGGGCAGGGCGCCGGGCAGGCGCAGCAACCGCAATTGCTGCCACCGCGACGCGCCGTAAAGCTCGTAAAGCTCGACCAGGTTGTGGTCGGCGGAGGCGAGACCGAGCACCGTATTCGACAGGATGGGGAAGAAGGCGACGATGAAAGCGCAGACCAGCACCGCCGTCTGGGCGTCGAGATAGACGAGCAGCAGCGGCGCGATGGCGATCACCGGCGTCACCTGCAGAATGACGGCGAAGGGAAAGAACGATCGTTCGACCCACTTCCATTGCGAGAACAGGATCGCCAGAAACAGGCCGCCGGCGATTGCCAGGAAGAGCGCCGAGAAGGTGATCTTCAACGTCACCCACAGCGAGCCCGACAGCAGCGGCCAGTCCTTGACGATCGTTTCGCCGATGAGGCTCGGCGCGGGCAGCAGATAGGGCGGGATCTTGTTGATCCGGACGATGGCTTCCCAGCCGGCGATTGCGGCGATGAAGATTGCGACCGGAAGTACGAAATCGGGGAAGGCGCCTGTCGGGCGGCCGTTTGTGCGTGGTTCGCTCATCGGGGCACCGCCGGTTGCTGTGGCGCGTCTATGTTCATCTCCATCGCCGTGTGCAGCGCCGCTGAGACGGCGCGGCAATGGTCGGCATAGATGGCGCTGAGACGGAACTCTTCGTTGCGCGGCAGCGGCTCCGGGATATCGATGCTGGCCACGATACGGCCCGGCCGCGACGAGAACACGGCGATACGGGTCGACAGGTAGACGCTCTCGAACACCGAGTGAGTCACGAAGCCGACGGTGGTGCCGAGTTCGGTCTTGAGGGCCAGCAGGTCGTCATTGAGCTTGAAGCGGGTGATCTCGTCGAGCGCGGCGAAGGGCTCGTCGAGCAGCAGCAGCGGCGGGCGCGTCACCAGGGCGCGGGCAATGGAGACGCGCATCTTCATGCCGCCGGACAATTCGCGCGGATAGACCTTTGCGAATGCGCTGAGCCCGACGAGATCGAGCGCTTCCTCGATCGATCGGGCCGCGTCCGCACGCGAGATATGGCGCAGCCGCAGCGGCAGCCACACATTGTCGAAGACGCTGGCCCAGGGCATCAGGGTCGGCTCCTGGAAGACGAAGCCGACCTGCGGCCGCGCTCCGCCGGCCCAATCGATGCTGCCCGACGTCGGCGGCATCAGGCCCGCCAGCATGCGCAGCGCCGTCGACTTGCCGCAGCCGGAGGGGCCGAGAAAGCTCAGGAATTCGCCGTCGCCTATGTCTAGATTGAGGCCATCGACGGCGAGCGTGCCGTTGCCAAAGGTCTTGCTGATGCCGCGAAGCGTGGCGAGAACGCTCATGCCTGCAGTTCTCCTGCGCCAGCTCTCAGGGCTAGTTCTTGGGACGCAGTTCCAGCCCGACCTTCTTGTTGACGAACTGCAGCGTATAGGCCTTGTGCAGGTCGATATCCGCCTTGATGACCTTGGCTTTGACCATCTTGTCGAAGAAGCTCTTCATGCGCTGGTCGTTCATGGTGCCGATGCCTTCGGTCAGCGAGTCGCCCGAATCGACGATGCCGTATTCCTTCATCTTGGCGATGGAGAAGGCGATCTGCTCGTCGGTCATCTCCGGGTTTTCGCGCTTGATGAGGGCGTTGGCCTTGCTGTTGTCGCCGTACATGTAATGGTACCAGCCGATGATCGAGGCATCGACGAAGCGCTGCACCAGGTCGGGGTTCTTGGCGATTAGGTCGGCGCGCGTCTCGATCGTCGTCGAATAGGTGTCGAAGCCGTGGTCGGCGAGCAGAAACAGGTTTGGCTTGAACTTGCCGGCCTGTTCGACCGCATAGGGTTCCGAGGTGACATAGCCCTGCTGAACGGACTTCTTGTCGGCGATGAAGGGCGCCGGATTGAACGTGTACGGCTTCACGTTCTCTTCCTTGAAGCCGTAGGCCTGCTTCATCCACTGGAAGGCGCTCGCCAGCAGTTCCTTGCCGACGAAGATCGTCGCCTTGTTGAGGTCTTCCCATTTGTCGAGCCCCTGGCCGGGGTGCGACATGAAGACCGTGGGATCCTTCTGGAACATGGAGGCGACGACGACGACCGGGATTTTTTCTTCCACGGCGGTGAACGACGGAATCATGTTGCCGTTCATGTAGAAGTCGATCTTGCCCGCCACGAGCTGCAGACGGTTGTTCGCCTGCGGGCCGCCGGGGATGATCTTCACGTCGAGGCCGTATTTCTCATAGGTGCCGTCAACCAGCGCCTGATAATGGCCGCCGTGCTCCGCTTCCGCCAGCCAGTTGGTGCCGAAGGTCACCTTGTCGAGCGCGCTGGCGCCGCTGCCCGAAACAACTGCCGCCACGACCGCCAGAAGGGCTGCCTTCACCATGGAACGTCTCACGCTACCTCCTGCGGCCGATGCGGGCCCTCTGTGTTGCCGGTCGGCTTTTGTCGCCAGTCCGGGGCGCAAGCGCAAGGTAAATTTGTGAGGAAATCGCCTGTTCAGAGGTTGTAGATCTTCCAGGTGTAGTTCCACGTTTCGGTCAGCCGGCGGCGGCCCGCTTGCAGGAAGCAGGTCATCATGGTCGTGTCGGTGTCGCTGACCTCGACGTCGAGCATGGCGCGGAAGCCCTTGATGGCGGGGTTGGGGACCAGGAACTTGCGCAGGATCTTGCCGTTGGTCGCCCCGGCGACGATTTCGACGGCGTTCGGCAAGTTGAGGTAATAGGCCAGTTCGCCGTCGACGAAATCGACCATGAAGCGGCGCGTGTTGTGGCCGACGGCCTCGGCCGAGCCCAGCGCATAGGCCGGCGCGGTGAAGGTGTTGAGCGTGCGGCCGAGCGAATTCAGGTTCGCGCCGTCGTGCAGGGAGCGCATGCGGTAGGAGAAGGTGAACGGCTTGCCCGGTTCCAGCGCCGCGTTGGGGACATAGGCGACGATGATGTTGTCGAAGGTCTCGTCCTTGGTGGCGAGCTCGATGAGTTCGATGCGGCCTTCGCCCCAATTGCCCTGGGGCTCGATCCAGTAGCTCGGCCGCTGCTCGTAGTTCAGCTCGATGTCCTGGTAGCTGGAGAAGCTGCGGTCGCGCTGGATCAGGCCGAAGCCCTTGATGTTGGTGACGGGAAAATTGTGCACCTCCTGGATCTGCGGATTGTGGAGCGGCCGCCAGATCCAGTCGTCCTTGTCGGTGCGCAGCAGCAGCCCGTCCGAATCATGCAGTTCGGCGCGGAACTCGTCGTATTTGTTGCGGTCGTTCATATGGCGATCGTTCTCGCCGAGGAAGTACATCGAGGTCAGTGGCGCCATGCCGAGGCGGGTGATCGGCTGGCGCGGGAACAGGGTCGCCTCGATGTCGACCGGGGTTTCGGGACCGGGCTGGAAGATGAACCGGTAGGCGCCGGCCACCGACGGGCTGTCGAGCAGCGCATAGATCGTCACCCGGTCGGTGTTGGCGTCGGGCGTGTCGATCCAGAATTCGCGGAAGAACGGGAATTCCTCTTTGTTGTCGAGAAGACCGGTGTTGATGGCGAGGCCGCGCGCCGACAGGCCGTATTTCTGGTCGCGGCCGAGCCAGCGGAAGTAGCTGGCCCCGATGAAGGACAGCAGTTCGTCGCTGTTGCGCGGATCGTTGAGCGGGTAATGGATGCGGAAGCCGGCGAAGCCGAGATTGACGGGCAGGGGCTTGTCGAACTTGGCGCGGCCGTAGTCGAAGAGATTTGCCGAATAGGGAATCGGCGTCGCCACGCCGTCGCGCACCGTGTTGATCGTCACCGGCCGCAGGAACAGATGGCCGAGATGGAAGAGCTGCAGCCGGAAGCGGCCGCCGGTGGCGCCGAGCAGGGCGCGGTCGGGGCGGAAGCGGATTTCGCGCCAGGCGTCGAAGTCGAGTTTGGTGAGTTGTTCCGGCAGGGCGGGAATGCTCGCGTCATGGGGCGCGGAAGCGATTTCACGGGCGCGCTTGACCACATCCTCGAAGCCGAAGGTCTGCGGCTGCTGCGCGGGTTGTGGCTGCGGCGCAGGCGCTTTCTGCTGTTGGGCGGCCGGTTGCTGGGCCTCGGCCGGGACCGATAATCCGGCGGCCGAGAGGGCCATTCCAGCAACGATCGTACGGCGGGTCACTACACTCATGGCGGCTTCTACCCATGCGACGGTGGAACAAGTTGGAATGTCGTTAAATGAAGTAATGGGCTTTTTATATGGCGGCAAGCGCCCCCGATGGCGACGGCTGTTGTGCGGATGTGCAACAGAGGTGAAAAAATCCGCAGGTTACGAAAATATCACTTGAACCCCGGCGCGTTATGCGTATTTTCCGCCTTGCCCAAATCGCACGTGCCTGTGGTCGTGTGTCGGTTGGCGGGGATCCGGACAAGAGGCCGGTTAATCGTCAGGAAAAACCGGCAGCCGGAGCGAACCGGTGAACCCCGCCAAACGGGGGACGCGACTTAAAGCAACGACGGACCGGGCTTTTTCGTCTCTGCCAGATCTCCAAAACTGGCGTACCGAAGA
>Ga0182744_1003542_pt1 | contig 12121 bp, 12 predicted proteins | sample eDN3rd30CKraftMG_FD_128525 | JGI IMG/M metagenome (GOLD analysis project Ga0182744, IMG submission 128525) | Enriched Miracle-Growth compost microbial communities from Emeryville, California, USA - eDNA 3rd pass 30_C Kraft MG (version 2) (version 2) ...
AATGGCGATATCCGGCGCTTCCTCGTCCTTCATGCCGACGACGTGATAGCCGCTGTCCACGTGATGCACCTCGCCCGTGACACCCGAGGACAGGTCGCTGAGCAGATAGAGCCCCGAGCCGCCAACCTCGTCGATGGTGACGTTGCGCTTCAGGGGGGCGTTCAGCTCGTTCCACTTCAGGATATAGCGGAAATCGCCGATGCCCGAGGCCGCCAGCGTCTTGATCGGCCCGGCGGAGATGGCGTTGACCCGGATGGCCTGCTTGCCCAGGTCCTTGGCCATGTAGCGCACGCTGGCCTCCAGCGCCGCCTTGGCGACACCCATCACATTGTAATGCGGCATCACCTTCTCGGCGCCGTAATAGGTGAGGGTGAGCAGGCTGCCGCCCTCTGTCATCAGCCTTTCGGCGCGCTGCGCCACCGCCACGAAGGAATAGCAGGAGATGAAGAGCGTGTTCCTGAAATTCTCCGCCGAGGTGTCGACATAGCGGCCTTTCAGTTCGTCCTTGTTGGAATAGGCGATGGCGTGCACCACGAAATCCAGCCGGCCCCAGCGCTTCTCGATCTGGGCGAAGGTGTTGTCGAGCTCGGCGTCGTCGGTGACGTCGCACTCGATGAGAAAATCGTTGCCGATGGACTCCGCCAGCGGGCGCACCCGCTTCTCCAGCGCCTCGCCCTGATAGGTGAAGGCCAGCTCGGCCCCCTGGTCGGCCACGGCCTTGGCGATGCCCCATGCGATCGACCGATTGTTGGCGACCCCCATAATAAGGCCGCGCTTGCCGGCCATCAGCCCGGTTTTACCCGTCATTTCCTGCCTCTATAGCTTCGTTCATTGGACCGTCGCGGAGAGCTGCGAGGGGACATGGCGATCCTACACCAAAGCGGGAATCGCGCAAATCTTCCAGTGGCTTTCAAGTCCGCGGAGGCCTGTCATAACGCAATGCAGCGCCGCCGTCAGGCAAAAATGTGGAATGGCGCGGTCATTGCGCCAGATTGGCCCGCACATTGGCCCGCTTGCCGGCGCTCCAGCGGCGGGCGAAGGCTTCCAGCTCGGCGTCCGGTTTCTCCGGCAGGACGATGCGCAGCGTCAGGTAGGCATGCCCCTTGGGGCCGCTGTCGGTGGCGATGCCCTTGTCCTTGAGGCGCAGCACCGTGCCGGTATTGGAGCCCTTGGGCACGGTCACGCTGACGTTGCCCCAGGGCGTGGGCACGGTGATGCGCCCGCCCAGCACCGCTTCGGGAAGGCTCACCGGCACGTCGATATGGATGTCGTCGCCCTGGCGGCGGAAATGCGGATGACTGCTGACCGAGAGGGTGACCAGCGCATCGCCGCTCTCGCCGCCCCGGGCGGCGGGCGCCCCCTGGCCCTTGAGGCGGATCTGCTGTCCGTCGCGCACGCCTTTGGGGATCTTCACGCTGATGGTCTTGCCGGTCCTGAGCGCCAGGGTCTCCGTACCGCCGGTGACGGCGACCAGGAACGGGATGGTGATTGTGTAAGTCTGGTCCATGCCCCGGCTGGCCGCCTTGCCGGCGCCGCGCTTGCGGCCGAACAGCTCGGAGAAGAAGTCGTCGGGCTCGGCGCGGGTGCGGCCGGCATCATCGCGGCGGTTCCAGCCGGCGGTGCGGCTGTAGGCGCCGGCGGCACTTTCCGAGGTGGCGCTGCGGCGGGCCGTACCCCAGGCGTCGATCTCGCCCAGGTCGAAGCGGCTGCGGTTCGCCTTGTTGCCGAGCACGCTGTAGGCCGCCGATATCTCCTTGAAGCGCTCCACCGCCCGGGCATCACCCGGATGGCGGTCGGGGTGGAACTCCTTGGCGAGTTGGCGGTAGGCCTTCTTGATCTCGTCTTCGTCCGCGCCCCGGCCGACGCCCAATACCTTGTAGGGATCCATCTGGTCTTGTCTTCCGGCACGTTATGGACGGACGGCGCCAGATTATGAGGATATTGGTTAATGAATGGTTTGAGGGCACAGGCCCTGACAATGAAGAAGGATGGGCTCAGCCCGCACCGGAAGCCATCAACACTTACCCGCTCACCACGGTCCAGCGGCCATCGGGCTGGCGGCAGGCGGTGCCGTAGGCGGTGGCGTTCTCGCCCTCCACGGTCACGGCCTGCTGGAATTCGCGGCAGGTGGTGCCGTCCGAAGTGGTGAAGCGGGCCTGCGGCGTGGTGGAGCCGGTATTGCCGCTCCTGGCATTGGTCCAGTGCACGGCCTCGCCGTTCCGGCCGCTCTCCAGGGCGCGCTGGGTGGAGGCCTGCATCTGCGCCCGGTCGGCATCGGTGAGCCGGCGGCCCATGTTGCCGCCGAGCTGCGAGCCGGCCAGGGTGCCGACCGAGAGCGCCAGCAGCCGTGTGTCGTCCGTCGGCAGGGGTGGCGCCGGCCGGCCTTCCACCGCCGGCCCGCCGCCGCCTCCCCCCGCCGCGCAGGCGGCCAGCAGGGTCAGGAGGGGAAGGGCGATCAGGCTTTTTCTCGGGCTCACGGCTCGGGCTCCATGCTGCGGCGGTGGGTCTCTTATTGCTATGCCGTCCGGCGGCTCCAGGCAAGTCTATGCCGTGGGAGCGCGCTATGTTATGTGCAAGATGCGGCACCCCGGCACAGGCAGAAGGATATCATGACCCTCGACCCAGAAGACACGCCCTTTCCGACCTTCGAGCGCTGGAGCGCCGAAGCCGTGGCGCATGAGCCGGGCGACCCCCTGGCGGCGGCGCTGGCCACGGTGGACGGCGAAGGCCGGCCTTCGGTGCGCATGGTGCTCATCAAGGCCCACGGCCCCGAGGGCTTCACCTTCTACACCAATTATGAAAGCCGCAAGGGCCGCGACCTGCTGGCCAACCCCAACGCGGCCCTGTGCCTGCACTGGAAATCCATCGCCCGGCAGGTGCGCATCGAAGGCGCGGTGACGCCGGTGGCCGACGCGGTGGCCGATGCCTATTTCGCCAGCCGCGACCGGGGCAGCCGCATCGGCGCCTGGGCCTCGAAGCAATCGCGCCCGCTGGAGAGCCCGCATGCGCTGGAAAAGGCGGTGGCGGCGCGCACGGCGGAATTCGGTATCGGCGAAGTGCCGCGCCCGCCCTACTGGTCGGGCTTCCTGCTGGTGCCCCGCGCCGTGGAATTCTGGGATGCCGGCCGTTTCCGCCTGCACCGCCGCCTGCGCTACGAGCGGACCGGCGAGGGCTGGACGGCGACGGCCCTCTATCCGTGAGGTGACGGTTTGAGCGGCGCGGCGGGAAAGAGCAAGGGCAGCCAGATGACCTCCGCCGCCTATGCGGCGGTGGCGGTGGCCCTCATCCTCATTGCCGCCAAGGGCATGGTGTGGGGGGTGAACGGCTCCGTCGTCATCCTCAGTTCGCTGGTGGACAGCACGCTGGACCTCATGGCCTCGCTCCTCAACCTCTTCGCCATCCGCCAGGCGCTGGTGCCGGCCGACCGCGAGCACCGCTTCGGCCACGGCAAGGCGGAGGCGCTGGCCGGCCTCGCCCAGTCCATCATCATCGCCGGCTCGGCGGTCTATATCATCGTGGAGGCGGTGGGGCATCTCCTCGACCCCCGGCCGCTCCCCCAGGGCGGCCTCGCCATCGCCGTGATGGCGGGCTCCATCGTCCTCACCGGACTGCTGGTGCTCTACCAGCGGCGGGTCATCCGACGCACCGGGAGCGTGGCCGTCTCGGCGGATTCGCTGCATTATCTTTCGGACCTGGCGGCCAATGTCAGCGTCATCGCCGCGCTGGTGCTGGCCTCCCTCGGCGTCACCTGGGCGGACCCGGTGTTCGCCATCGGTATCGCCATCTTCATCCTGATGAGTTCCCGCAGGATATTCGCCTCATCGCTGGACATCGTGCTGGACCGCGAACTGCCGGATGCCGACCGCGAGCGCATCAAGGCCATCGTGCGCGCCGATGAGCGGGTGATCGGCCTGCACGACCTGAAGACGCGCTCGGCCGGTCCCGGCCGCTTCATCCAGTTCCATATCGAGCTGGACCCCAGGATGCGGCTGACCGAGGCACATGCCGTGACGGAAGACCTGCAGGCCAGAATCCAGGCCGTCTTCCCCGATGCCGAGATCATCATCCACATGGACCCGTTCGGCCTCGACGAGCCGCGCCAGGTGTTCGAATAGTCAGCGCCCGATGCTGACCTTGCCCTGCCGCCACTGGCTGGGCGTGACCCCGAGCGTCTTCTTGAAGGCGCGGATGAAGGCAGGCTCCGACTGATACCCCACATCGTTGGCCACGTTGGCCACCGTCATGCCGGCCTGCTGCAGGGCGCGGGCCGCCAGGTGCATGCGCCACCGGGTGAGATATTGCATGGGCGCCATGCCGGTATAGCCGGTGAAGCGGTCATAGAAGGCCGCACGGGACATCCCGGCCTCGCTGGCCAGATGCTCCACGGTCCAGCTTTCATCGGGCCGGCCGTGGATGCAGGCCAGCGCCCGGCTCACCTGCCGGTCGCGCAGGGCGGCGAACCAGCTCCGCTCCGCGTCGTCCAGGCGCTCCACATAGTCCTGGATGGTCTGTACGAAAATGAGCTCGCTGAGCTTGGCCAGGAGGGCCTCGCCGCCGGCGCGGCTGGTCTGGCTTTCGCTCAATGCCAGGGTGAGAAGCGACCATGCGGCGCTGCCCGTTTGCGGCAGGGATTTGAGGTGCATCATGCGTGGCAGGGCGCCGAGAATGGGATTGAACGGCCGCGCATCGCAGCCGATATAGCCGCACACCACCCGCGCCGTATCGCCATTGCCGCCGATGCCCTTGAGCACCAGGGGCAGCCCCCGGTCGGAGGGGCGGCGGTAAAGCTCCAGATAGGGCTTGCCGCGCCGGCGCTGTTCCGAGCCCATCACATGCCCGTCGCCCTGTGGGAACATGATGGCGTCTCCCGCTTCCACCCAGACCGGCGGTTCCGATTCATCCCCCAGTTGCGCCCACAACTCGCCCTCCAACACCACGTGGAAGGCGATGACATATTCCGCATCCGGCATGACCCCCTCCGAAATATCGGAGATGCCCGGCGTTTCCGCCACCCAGGGCGACGCCAGGCGCAGGTCGAAATAAAGGGCACCATTGAGACGGACGGCCCGCAGCACTTCCGACAGTACTTCCATGGTCTGATCCCCACGTTTATTACGAGGCCACAAGGTTAGCGCCGCCAAACCGCCCATCAAAGCAAGATCATCCGGCCAGGATGATCGGATAGAAGAAATGGATGGACAGATAAGGCGTTTGGACACCCGGCAAGGAATGGTGGCTGCAGAAGCATGGTCACGCCGCACGCCTTGCGATCAACTTGGATCATGGCCGTATCGTCCAGGACGTGGCGGCCGAAACCACAAATCATCATTGGAGAAAGCCATGATCCGGAATCGCATGATGCCCGCCTTCGCCGCTCCTCTGGCCCTGGCGGCCGCACTCGCCACCGTTCTCCCCGCCACGGCGTCGGAGAAGGCGGTCACCCTCGATACGAAGGCCGGCCCCGGCGTGACCGTGCGCTACTGGGACCTCGATCTCAGCAAGTCGGACGATGCCGCTGAACTCTACAGCCGCATCTCCCACGCCGCCGTCTCGGTATGCCGGACACTGCGCCAGGTTCGCGATGTCTCCACCCACCGCTATTACACCCGGTGCCTGGAGACGGCGACGGACCATGCCGTTCGCGCGGTTGGCAACATCAACCTGACGGCACTGCATGATGGCAGGGGCCCCGCCCTCGCCAGCCGCTGAGGACCGGCGGCTTTGGACGAATGGATAATGGAAACGGACGCTGGAACATTGTTGCCCATCAGCGATCTTCCTATCCTCCCGGGGATCACTGCCCAAACCGGTATTTCCAGCGTCCGCGTCTTCCCCTGGGCGGGTGGCGCGACAGGGAGGCCATGATGTTGAAACAATATGCGGCCCTGGCCGCGGCATCCGCCATTTTTCTCCTGGTATCACCAGCCGTATTGGCGGCGGAACTAACGATCGAGCCGGTATTCAGCCATATCGATCCCGATACCGCCGGCGACTATGTTCCGGGCGACGACGGCCCCGCCCTCATCATCGCCGGCTTCTACGACCCGACGGGGACCGTGCCACGCCTCGACACCCATTCGCCCCTCGGCAACATCATCTATCCGCAGACCATTCCGTCCGACCCGCTGCTGACGCCGGACGGGAACCCCGCCACGCCGCTCATCCTCTTCCGCAACAATACCAACTACACACTGACCAGCTTCACGCTGGAGATCATCGGCGCCGTCGATCCGGCGGACGATCAGGATTCGACATTCATCTGCGAAAGCACTGCGTGCCCCGCCGTCGACTGGGCATCGGCGCCCGGCGACATCGTGGTGGACGATCCCATTCTGGGGCAGATTCCGTACCGAGACATCGTGTTCGGCGATGTGGGGGACGATGGTTATCTCGGCGATCTCTTTCCGTCCACGCAGCTCTCCGCCGACCGGCACAGCATCACCTTTTTCGGCGGATCGGGGGTGCCGGTGGGCGGCGTCTTCACCGACTATGCGTTCATGTCGCTGGGCGGTGCGGCGCTGGATGGCCTCACCATACCCGGCCGCCTGGCCTTCCGGGCCAGTTTCCAGGGCGTGCCCGAGCCAGCGACGGCCGGTCTCATGCTGGCCGGGCTGGCTGGCATCGGCCTGCTCGCCGGCCGCCGGCGCCGTCTTTCCTGCTGATCGCCTTTGCTCGCAGGTCTTGCAGCGGCTTGCCCCCGTGGTAAGCTGCCGCCCATGTCTCAGCTACCCTCCCGGGAATATCCCCAGCATCCCATCGTGGGTATCGGCGCCGTGGTGTTCCGGGACGATGCGGTGCTGCTGGTGCGCCGGGCGCGGCCGCCGCGCCAGGGCGAATGGAGCCTGCCCGGCGGCGCGCAGGAGACCGGAGAGACCATGGCCGACGCCGCCTGCCGCGAAGTGCGGGAGGAAACCGGCGTCGAGACCGTGCCCGGCCCGGTGGTGGAGGTCATCGACCTCATGGACCGCGATGCCGACGGCCGGGTGCGCTACCATTACGTCATCATCGACATTCTGGCTCTGTGGCGCACGGGCGAGCCCCTCGCGGCGGACGATGCGAGCGACGCCCGCTGGGTGCCGCTCGCGGAACTGGACCGCATGAAGATGTGGGCCGAGACGCGGCGCGTCATCCTGAAGGCGGCGGCCATGCGGGGCGAGACGGCGCTTTTCAGCCCCGCGGGCTGATCCGCCCTGGCCAGCGGCACCATCTTGCCCTATGCCTGTGTTTGCATCATTATCTGGGTGTTTGATGGAAGGAGAGGACAAGATGCTGTATCGCAGGCGCACCGTAACCCTGGGTCTGGCCGGCGTGGCCGCGATCGCCCTCACCGGCTGCGGCGGTGGCAAGTCCCGGGACGATGTGGTGCAGACCGATGCCAACCGGGCGCGCCAGAGCGCCGACACCACCTATGATGAAGGCACCATCATCGACGAGGCGTCGAACTTTTTCGGCGATTCCACCGAGGCCGTGGCCAAGGTCATCGAGAAGGTGTTCGCCGATCTGGGCCGGCCCAACGCCTATATCGCCGGCGAGGAGCTGAGCGCCGCGCTGATCGGCGGCCTGCGCTATGGCGACGGCGAGCTGCATCACAAGCTCCTGGGCGAGAAGCGGGTGTACTGGGCGGGCCCGTCGGTGGGCTTCGATGTCGGCGCCAACGGCGCCAAGACCTTCGTGCTGGTCTACAATCTCTACGACATGGACGAGATCTACCAGCGTTTCCCGGGCGTCGAAGGCTCGTTCTATTTCGTCGGTGGCGTGGGGGTGAACTACCAGCAGTCGGGCGACATCATCCTGGCGCCCATCCGTCTCGGCGTGGGACTTCGGGCCGGCGCCAATGTGGGCTATCTGCACTACACGAGGAACCGCAACCTTCTGCCGTTCTGAGGACGCCTCACTTCTTTGTGGCTTCCAGCGGACGGGCACGGATGCTAGTTTTCGTCGAACGACCGTTGAGCGGTCATTGAACGAGCCGCAGGGGAGCGGCCGGCATCCATAGAGAATGACTTGGGGGGGAATGGCATGGGGGGGAATGGCATGAAGAACGCGACACTGGCTCTTTTGGTGGGCGGCGTGCTGCTGGCCGGCGGCGGTGCGGCCCATGCGGCGGACGGTTGCGCCGATCTCATCAACCTGCGGCTCGACGATGCGGTCATCACCACGGCGCAGACCGTCTCCGGCACGTTCGAGGCGCCCGCCGGCGGGCCAGGGGCCCCCGGCAGCACGCTGAAGGTGCCCGAGATGTGCCGCGTGGCCGGCACCGTCACCCCGCAGGTGCGCTTCGAGGTGTGGCTGCCCAAGGAGTGGAACGGCCGCCTGCAATCGGTCGGCGGCGGCGGGCTGGCCGGCGTCATCTCCTATTCGGCCATGGCGCTGGCGGCGGACGGCGGCTATGCCACCGCCTCCACCGACACCGGCCATCAGGCCAGCGACAATACGTGGTTTTCCGACAAGGGCCGGCAGGAGGATTACGGCTACCGCGCCATCCACCAGATGACGCTCCAGGCCAAGGCCATCATCCGGGCCTATTACGGCAAACACGAGGACTACGCCTATTTCAACGGCTGCTCCACCGGCGGGCGCCAGGGCTTCATGGAAGTGCAGCGCTTCCCCGACGATTATGACGGCGTGGTCTCCGGCGCGCCGGTCTTCAACTTCACCCACCTGCACATGGGCCAGCTCTGGACCTGGCAGGCGCGCATGAAGGAGAAGGGCGCCAACCTCTCCAAAGACGATTTCAACATGGTGATGAAAGCCTCCCTCGAGGCCTGCGACAAGAATGACGGCGTGGAAGACGGCATGATCACCGATCCGCGCGCCTGCCATTTCGACCCCTCCGTTCTGCAATGCGAGGGCTCGAAAAGTGATGATTGCCTGGCGCCCCAGCAGGTCGAGGCACTGAAGGCCATCTATGCCGGCGCCACCAATCCGCGCACCGGCGAGCAGGTCTATCCTGGCCTCATGCCCGGCGGCGAGGGCGCCCAGCCCAGCAATCCCGGCTGGGCGATGATCATGGGGGACGAGCCCTTCTTCCTGGATACCGCGGTGCTCGGCCTCATGGGCTTCGAGAACCCGGACTTCGACCTGATGGATTTCGATTTCGACCAGGACGTGAAGACCATCGACGCCAAGCTGATGGGCGTCCTCAACGCCGTTGACCCGGACCTGCGCGAGTTCGAGGCCCGGGGCGGCAAGCACATCATCTATCACGGCTGGAACGATCCCGGCGTGATGCCCATGGAAACGGTTAACTATTACCACCGGCTGCAGACATTCCGCGAGCAGTCCCAGGGCTCGAAGAACGCGCTGAAGGAAACGCAGGCCTATTCCCGCCTCTTCATGGTGCCCGGCATGGGCCATTGCCGGGGCGGCGTGGGCCCCGACCAGATAGACTTCATGGCCGCCATCGTCGACTGGGTGGAGAACGGCAAGGCGCCGGAGCGCATCCTCGCCAGCCATGTGGAGGACGGCAAGGTCACCATGACCCGCCCCCTCTGCCCCGAACCGCAAGTCGCCACCTACAAGGGCAAGGGCGATGCGGATAAGGCCGAGAACTGGGTGTGCAAGTAGGGAGCTCAAGACAGGAATCGCTTCCACACTGCTTAAAGCACGCTGCGTTTAATACGGGTCACCTTCTCCGTTCGTCACTCGCCGACTTGATCGGCGAGTCTAGTACAAGCGTGGATACCGGTACTGGATTCGCCGATCAAGTCGGCGAATGACGATGAGAGAAGATGTGTGCGAACGACGACGCAGACCGGCCGGGCCTTGCGTCCGCTTTCCTCGCCTTTCGCCGCCTGCCGTGTCCAGAGATAATGGAAGCGGACGACGTCGCCCGCTTCAAGCATCGCCATTTTCGCGCAGTATGTCCTCCAGCCCGGCCATCAGTTCGTCGTGCACATCCTGCGGCGCATCTTTGAGGGTGTAGGCGGTCTGGTGGGAGCGGGCCAGCTTGCGGTACTGATCCACGCTCATGATGATCAGCTTGTCCTTGCCCCGCTTTTTCAGGACAACCGGCTCCGCCATCGCAGCATCCAGAACTTCGCCGGACTGCCGATTGAGGTCGGAGAATGTAAAATGCTTCATTTTTCTCCTCATACGTTCCTTACGTATTATACGTATAATACGTAAATATGCGCATGGCAGTCAAGCGTCACCCGGCCACGGCATCGGGTACGGCCAGCAGGCTGTCGATGGGCTCGGCGCCCAGAGCGGCCATGGCGGCGGCTTTCTCGCCGGTGGCCAGGGCCAGGCAGCGCATGCCGGCGGCGATGGCGGCCTTGACGCCGGTGAGGGAATCCTCCACCACCACGCAGCGGTCGAAGCCGGTGCGCATCTGCGTGGCGGCATGCAGGAAGAGGTCCGGCCACGGCTTGCCGCGCGCCACCATATGGGCCGAGAAGACGCGGCCCTCGAAGCGCGGCCACAGCCCCGTGCGGCCCAGCGTCAGCCGCATCTTGTGCAGGGGCCCCTGGGAAGCGACACAGCTTGCGATGCGCAGCGCCTCCAGGGCCTCCACCGTTTCCAGCGCGCCGGGCATGGCGCGCGCCTCTTCGGCCAGCACCGGCAGGCAACGGGCATAGTACTGCTCCGTCCAGTCGCCCGGCAGGACGATGCCGTGATGCAACAGCTCCTCGGCGATGATCCGCAGGGAATAGCCGTAAAACCGGGCCTCGGATTCCTCAGGTGTCAGCGGCAGTCCGTATTCGGTGAGGATTTCCGCCAGCACGCGGTTGCTGGCGGCCTCGGTATCCACCAGCGTGCCGTCGCAATCGAATATCACCAGATCCGCCCGTCTCATGAGGCGCTCCTTTCTTCTTCCCTGTCGGCGTTCGCCGCCCCTGTGGCATGGGCGGTCTGTATGGCGACCAGCGCCTGGTAGCGGCCGCCGGCGCGGGCCATCAGCGCGTCATGCGGGCCATCCTCCACCAGCCGCCCGCCCTCGAAAAGGAGGATACGGTCCATCCCCCGGATGGTGGAGAGCCGATGAGCGATGACGATGGTGGTGCGCCCCGCCATCAGCTCGGCGATGGACTGCTGGATGAGCGCTTCCGTATGCCCGTCCAGGCTCGACGTCGCCTCGTCCAGGATGAGGATGGGCGCATCCGCCAGGAAGGCGCGGGCCAGCGCCACCCGCTGCCGCTCGCCGCCCGAGAGCTTGACGCCGCGCTCGCCCACCAGCGTCTCGTAGCCATCGGTCAACCGCGAGATGAACCCGTGCGCGTGCGCCTTCCCCGCCGCCTCCACGATCTCCTCCATCGTGGCGCCGGGGCGGCCGTAGGCGATGTTCTCGGCCAGCGAGCGGTGGAACAGCACCGGCTCCTGCGGCACGATGGCGATGCCGGAGCGCAGGCTTTCCTGGCGCACCTGGGCGATATCCTGCCCGTCGATCAGCAGTGCGCCGGCCTGCACGTCGTAAAGCCGCTGGATCAGCTTGACGAAGGTGCTCTTGCCGCTGCCCGAGCGCCCCACCAGCCCCACCTTCTGCCCCGCCGGAATGGTGAGGCAGAAATCGCGATAGAGCGGCTCCGGCTGGTTCTCGTAGCCGAAGGTGACATGCCGGAAGGCGATGGCGCCCTGGCCCGGCCGGAAGGGGGCGGCGCCCGCCCGGTCCTGCACGCCGAGCGGCAGGTGCATGAACTCCACCATGTCCTCCATGTCGTTGACCGACTTCTGCAGGTTGCGCATCTGCTGGCCCAGCATGCGGATATAACCGGAGATGACGAAGAAGCTGGTCAGCACCATGGTGATCTGCCCGGGCGTGGCCCGGCCTTTCGCCCAGAGCGCCAGGCACAGCCCCAGGAGGCCGGTCATCATGACCACGCCGATCAGGCGCTGCACGATATGCAGGTTGGTGTCCCGGTCCCAGGCGAACCGCGCCAGCCGCCGCCACGTCTCGGCATTCTCGCCCAGAAGGGCATCCTCCCGCTTTTCGGCGCCGAACGCCTTCACCACGGCATTGCAGGTGATGCTGTCGGCCAGAAGGGCCCCAATGCGCGTATCGCTGCGGATGAAGGCTTCGTTGGCGGGGGCCATGTAATGCACCGCCATCCCGTAGGAGACGCCGACATAGACCGCCAGCACCAGCCCCAGGAACAGGCCCATGACCGGCCAGTGCAGGGTC
>Ga0182744_1003546_pt1 | contig 12116 bp, 4 predicted proteins | sample eDN3rd30CKraftMG_FD_128525 | JGI IMG/M metagenome (GOLD analysis project Ga0182744, IMG submission 128525) | Enriched Miracle-Growth compost microbial communities from Emeryville, California, USA - eDNA 3rd pass 30_C Kraft MG (version 2) (version 2) ...
GGCAACCGATACCGGCGCCCTCGACGATGATGGCATCACCAGCGACGGCACCGTCAACGTGACCGGGCTCGAACCCGATGCGAGCTGGGAATATTCCACCGATGGCGGCACCACCTGGGCCGACGGTACCGGCACCAGCTTCGAACTCGACGACGGCGTCTATGACGACGGTGATGTGCTGGTGCGCCAGACCGATGCCGCCGGCAATACCAGCACTGAAGGTTCCCTCGGACCGGTCTCCGTCGATGCCGGCGGGCCAGCGGCACCGGTGCTGACCGTCAGCGATCCAAACGGCGACAATATCCCCACCGCCTCGGGCACTGCCGAGCCCGGCTCGACCATCACCGTGACCTGGCCCGATGGCACCACCTCCACCACCGATGCCGATCCTGATTCCGGCGAATGGTCCGTGGATGCGCCGACGGCGCAGGAAGATGGCGACGTCACCGCCATCGCCACCGATGCCGCCGGCAATGACAGCCCCGAGGCCACCGAAGCCTGGGACGGCACACTCGGAGAAGACACCACCCCGCCGGATGCACCGACGCTCACTCTCGAGGATACCGATGCCGATGGCATGCCAACGGCATCGGGCACCGCCGAGCCCGGCTCCACCGTCACCGTCACCTGGCCCGACGGCACCACTTCAACCACCGATGCCGATCCCGACAGCGGCGAATGGTCCGTGGAGGCCCCTGCTCCGCAACCGAGCGGTGATGTCACTGCCATCGCCACCGATGCTGCCGGCAATGACAGCCCAGAGGCCTCGGAAAGCTGGACGGACACCTTCCCGCCGGCCGCTCCCGACATGACCATCGAGGATGGCGATGCCGATGGCATGCCAACGGCATCGGGTACCGCAGAACCGGGCTCCACGGTCACAGTGACCTGGCCCGACGGCACCACCTCCACCACCGGCGCCGATCCCGACAGCGGCACATGGAGCATTGAGGCCCCCACCGCGCAGCCCGACGGCGAAATAACGGCTATCGCCACCGACGCCGCCGGCAATGACAGCCCAGAGACTACCGAGGCCTGGGACAACCCCACTCCTCCAGTAGCTGCCACTGATGACACCGCCTCACTTGATCTGGGTGAAGCGAGTGTCGTTACCCAGGCACCGCAAACTACGGACAATGTCCAGGTCCTCGGTCTGCTCGATGAGGGCACCGATGCCGGCGCGACCGTTACCGTGTCCCCCGACAGCTCCGGCGTGCTGCAGATCGAGATCAGCCAGACGGCCCTTGTTGCCGTTGCCGACGCCTTCCGCGTGGATATCATCGATGCCGAAGGAAATATCGTCTATTCCGCCGTCACCGAGAACTCGCTCCTCGGCGACGTGGCGGGAATTGGTGTCCTCGGCCTCACGGACGACGACACCTTGACGGTGACCATTGCCGGCCTGCCGCCCGGCGACTACCAGGTCGTTGTCCGCAATGATGACAGCACGCTTGAAGACCTGCTGGACGCAGATGGCGGTGGCGTTTCCCTTGAGGAATTGGGCGACTCCGGTGTGATTATCGGCGCGGAAAATCAGGACGTGATCCTGGATGCCGTATCCGATGCGCTTGGATTGCCCTTGGGCCCCGTCGCCGTGGGCTTACTGACGCCGGTTCTGGCATTGGCAAACGGTCTACCCGTCAGCGAGATCGTGGATGACCTGACGGGCATCCTCGATGATATCGGGTTCACTGGCTTGGCCGATGACATCATTGGGGCGGTGGCCGATGCTCTGCTCAGCAATACGCTGACATTGCTGCAGTCGACGACGATCACCACGACGGTGACCGAGTATGACTTCGCCAATGCGATGGACGTCGGTGGTAACGTGATCACCGAGGATAGCGGCGCCGGAACGGATACCGGCGAGGGCGCCACTGTCACCGCGGTCACCAACAGCGCTGGAGAAACCGTCGAAGCCACTGATGGCAGCATGACGATCGAAGGTCTCTACGGCGTGCTCGTTCTCAATGCGGATGGTAGCTACACCTACACCGCCAATGGCGATCCGGCCTCGCTGGGCCAGACGGAGGAGTTCACCTATACGCTTTCCGACGGCCTAACCGAGGACACCGCGACGCTCACGATCGAGATCGAGGGCACGCCGGTTGTGGCAGCAAACGATGCCGCCACGGCTGAGGTGAGCTACACGAACGTGGTGGAAGAGGTGCCAGAAACGGATCTGTTCACCTTCAACACCGCTTTGGGCATACCCATCGCTCCCGCCACCGGCTCAGACGAAATTGCGTTCACCGTTGATCCGGACACCACCGCGAATATCACGATCTATGCTGGCGGTGCAGGCCTTGTCGAACTGGGAATCCTGCCCTCCTATACGATTACTCTGCGGGACAGCACCGGAGCCACTGTCGCCACATACACCGGAACCGCTCTGGCCGATCTACCTTTGATTGGTGCCGGTGTCTCACTGCCGGTTAACGGTCTGGAGGCCGGGACCTACACGATAGAAGTTTCCAGCACCAACACGCTGGGACTGCCTTACGACACGGACGTCTCCGTTACGCAGACGATCACTCATCTCGACCAGTTCGAGATCAGCGGCACAACCAATGCCACAGGCAATCTGCTGGATAACGACGTCACCAACGGCGGTCAGGCAACCCTGCAGGTTCTCGATGACGGTGGCGAATACGTCGATGTCATAGCTGGCATGACGATCACCGGCGACTACGGCACACTGACCGTCAACCCCGACGGCAGCTATACCTATGCGCCATCGACGGGAGGCGATCAGATCACCACTCCCGTGACCGATAGCTTCCAGTACCAGCTGGTCGATCCGGTCAGCGACCAAATTGCCCAGGGTGAACTCAACGTAACGGTCAATCCTGCTGGTGCGGGCGTTGAGGCAGTGGAGGCGATGAGCGCCACGATCGATTTCGACACACTATCTCTCGACAACGTTCTGACGCTCGAACTGGCCAATGACACGGACACACCCGGCGATGGCATCACCGCCGATGGCACGGTTCTTGTCGATGGCATCGAGACGGGCGTGACCTGGGAGTACTCGACCGATGGCGGGGACACCTGGAATGACGGCTCGGGCGATAGCTTCGATCTGCTTCCAGGCGCCTATGATGAAGATGACGTGCAGGTCCGCCAGACCGATGCGGGCGGGGTCACCAGCGATCTGGGCTACCTCTATCCCGTAACCATAGAGGAAGACGATCTGACCCAATCGAACCCGGTCTAATCATGACCCGGTAGCCGCTTCATGGACGCGCCGGCCCCCTTGGGGCTGGCGCGGACTGCTGAGAGACAGCTCTCAAACTGGACTAGAAGGCCTTCGGGCCGGAGGTTGTGTATGTGGTGTAAACGCCCGAAGAGTTGGCAGATGGCGAGTGTCGTCTTCGGCTGTCTCATAACCGTGGCTTGTACGCCATCCCATCCCGCCGCCGGTCCGGCGGTCGCCCCTGTACCGGTCGACATCAGCCAGAGGCCGAGAACGCCCGACCGGATTATACCCGTGCCGTCCGGTGGTGTTCTCTCGCTTGAGCAGGCGGTGCAGCGGGCCGTGACCTGGCACCCTTCGATCAACGAGGCGATCGCACGGCTGCAGCAGCAGGCGGAAGAGATCAACATTGCCCGGGCCGGATATTATCCGAGCGTATCGGGCGGCCTCGATCTCGGCACCGGCGACGCCCTCGGAGGCGGCGAATGGGAGCCGGCGCTGAACATCTCCGCTTCTCAAACGATCTTCGATTTCGGCAAAACCTCGAGCGCGGTCGACGCCGCCACGGCCGGCACCGAAGTCACTCGCGCACAAGTGCTGCGGGCGGCCGACCAGGTCATTCTCGACACGGCCTATGCCGTGATCGAAGTGCAGCGCAACCAGGCCCTGAAGCAGATCGCGCTCGATCATGTCGCCGGCGTCGAAGCCATTGCCGACCTCGTGCGCCAGCGCACCAATACCGGCGCCGGCACGCGTTCGGATATATTGCAGGCGGAACTGCGTATCCGCGGCGCGGAGGCGACGGTATTCGAGGTCGAGGCAAATCTCCCCCGATGGCAAAGCAAGCTCGCTTATCTCATGGGCAATCAGGGGCCGGTGGCGGTTTCGGCCGATGTGCCGGGCTGGCTGGCCGGCACGTGCAATGCTGGCGAGCCGATTTGGTCCGACGTGCCCGCCATCATGCAGGCTCGGGCACAGCTTGATGAAGCCCAGGCGCAGAGCGATGCCGCACGTGCGGATATCTTTCCGACCCTCTCGCTCGACGTGGGCACAGATATAGGCCTGCGCGATTTCGGCCACACCGATCCCGACATCTATGTGGGCTTAGGTTTTTCCGGCAAGATTTTTGATGGCGGGGCCGCCGGCGCCCGCTCCAGCGCTGCCGGCTATGCCGCGCAGGCGGCAACGGCCGCGCTTGAGACGGCACAGATGGAAGTCTCGCTCGCGCTGACCGATGCGCGCGACCATTCCAGCGGATTGCTGCGCATGCTCGATGGCATGACCGAGCGGGATGCTCTCCTCGTCGAGACGCGCGATCTCTTTCGCCAGCAATATCTCGATCTCGGCACGCGGACCCTGCTCGATCTGCTCGATGCCGAACGGGACCTCCACCAAGGGCGGCTCGAGCGCATCAACACGATCGAGGATATCCGCAAGCTACGCGTAGACTGTCTCTACAATTCCGGGATGGCGCGAAAGGCCTTCTCTCTTTCGGGCCAGAGAATATTGGGCATTTCGCTCTGATGTGAGGCTTCAAGGCAATGGATACCAGCAAGACCGAAGCCTTTCAAAATGGGTCCGCGCCCAAACCGGCCTTTCCGGGTGAAGCCTGGCTGGAAGCGCTGCGTCATGTGGCCCAGAATTACGGCCTGCCGCTATCCATGCAGACAGCGCGGCTGACGGCGCAGTGGAGCACCGACGAAAGCGAACCCGAACGCATTCGCGGCATGGCGCGTGTGGTGGGCCTGCGCGTCAAATTCACCAAGCCGGGCGATGCGGACATCTCGAGCTGGCAGCTCCCGCTGATCATATCTCTCCGCAGCGGCCGCATTGCCGTCGTCACCGCCCTGAGCGCCGACGGCAAGGCCAGCATTATCCTCAGCGGCGACAAGGGGCTGGAAACGCCTGTCGTCCTCGGAACGCTGATGCGCCATGCAGAGAGCGTCGTCATAGCCCGTCCCGCCCGTGCGGTGCCCGATGCGCGGGTCGACACCTATATCCGTCCCTATAAGGAAAACTGGTTGCGGCGCATTCTGCTGCGCGATCTCAGGCCCTATGCGCATGTGATCCTTGCGTCGTTCGTCGCCAATCTGCTGGGACTGGCGGGCATATTGTTCTCCATGCAGGTCTATGACCGCGTGGTGCCGGCCGAGTCCCTTCCGACCCTCCATGTCCTCTTCGCAGGCGTGCTTCTCGCCGTTCTCTTCGATTTCCTGATGCGGCGCACCCGCGCTGCGATCATCGACATATTGGGCAAGCGCGCCGATATCCGCATATCCGACCTGGTCTTCGGCCACGCATTGCGCGTGCGCAACCGAGCCAGACCCGCTTCGACCGGCAGCTTCATCGCGCAATTGCGCGATCTCGAACAGGTACGCGACATGCTGACCTCGACAACCGTTACGGCGGTGGTCGATATTCCCTTCTTCCTGCTGTTCCTCGCGGTCTTCTGGCATATCGCCGGCATCTTGGTTCTGGTGCCTCTCGCGGCTCTCGTGCTGCTGATCGTGCCGGGCCTGCTGCTGCAGGGACGCCTGCGCGCCCATGCCAACGAGGCCATGCGCGAATCCTCGCTGCGCAACGCCATGCTGGTCGAGGCGGTCCAGGGCATTGAAGACATCAAGGCGCTGCAGGCCGAAGAGCGCTTCCAGCGGAAATGGAACTATTTCAACGCCGTGACCGGAGAAGCCCAGTTGCGGCAACGCGCGCTCACCAACACCTTGTCCATTTGGACGCAGAGCGTGCAGGCTGCCATTTTCGCTTCCGTGATCTTTTTCGGCGCACCGCTGGTGATCGCCGGAGACATGACCACCGGCGCACTGGTCGCCGCTTCCGTGCTTGGCTCGCGCATGATGGCGCCGATGGCGCAGGTCACACAGGTTCTGAGCCGCCTGCAGCAGGCCAAGCTCGGCGTCAGCAGCCTCAACCAGATCATGCAGATGCCGGTCGACCATCCCCCCGAGGAGAGCCGCATCCACATGCCGCATCTTTCGGGTGAATATCGGCTGAAGGACGCCGTATTCCGCTATGAGGATGACGCGCCCACTGCGCTCTCGGTGCGCGATCTTCATATCCGGCCGGGCGAGAAGATCTCCGTGCTCGGCAAGAACGGGGCAGGCAAATCGACGCTGCTGCAAGCTCTATCGGGAATGCTTGAGCCAAGCGGCGGGGAAGCGCTGCTCGACAATATCGCGCTCCAGCAGATCGACCCGGCCGACATACGCCGCGATGTCGGGCTTCTCACGCAGAATTCGCGCCTGTTCCACGGAACCATCCGCGATAATATTCTGATGGGCGCGCCCCTGGCCGGCCAGGACGAAATCCTCGCCGCGCTCACAATGGTCGGGGCCGACGAATTTGTGCGGCGCCTTCCCCAGGGGCTCGAACAGCCCATTCTCGAAGGCGGGCTCGGGCTGTCCGGCGGGCAGAAGCAATCGATCCTGCTTGCCCGTTTGCTGATCCGGCAACCTTCCATTGCACTGCTCGATGAACCGACCGCCGCCATGGACGAAACGACAGAGCGGCACTTCATCCGCCAGCTCGGCAGCTGGAGCAAGGACCGCACCCTCGTCATCGCCACCCACCGCATGCGCGTTCTCGAACTCGTCGACCGCGTCATCGTCGTCAATAACGGCCAGATCACCCTCGACGACACCAAGGAGAACGCCCTCAAGGTGCTGCAGGGCCTGACCAAGGTCCGCACCGCACCGAGGCCGTCATGAGGTTTCAAAGAATGCGGCGCGGCAAGGAGATGATCCATGGCATTGCTTGAGAGCCCGAACAGCGGCAGCTCCTGGGTCTATGGCGACACCGACGAGGTCAAGGTCAGCCGCTCGCGGCGGGTGATCCTGCTTGTCAGCCTGTTGCTGGCGGCCTTCCTGGTCTGGTCCTATTTCAGCGTGCTCGATGAAGTGTCGACCGGCTCGGGACGGGTGGTGCCGATCTCGCGCGAGCAGGTGGTGCAATCGCTCGATGGCGGCATTCTGGCGGCCTTGCATGTGCGCCAGGACGATGTGGTCGAACCCGGCCAGATCCTTGCCCAGCTTGACCCCACCCGCACGGAATCCGATGTCGGGGAAAGCGCAGCCCGTTATCGCGCCGCGCTCGCCAGTTCCGCGCGGCTTCAGGCGGAGGTCAACCAGACCGATCTGGTATTCCCCGAGGCGCTCGACACCTTTCCCGAACTCGAAGCGGCCGAGCGCCAGCTGTTCGAGGCGCGGCGCCACAGCCTTGCCGAGACCCAACGCTGGATTCGCGAGGCGCTCGCTCTCGTCAATCAGGAACTGGCGATCAGCGAGTCCCTGATCGAAGTCGGCGCGGCAAGCAATATCGAAGTCCTGCGCCTGAAGCGTCAGGCGGTGGAGCTCGAACAGCAGCAGATCGATACCCAATCCGAATATGTGGTGCGGGCGCGCGAGGAGCTCGCCAAAGCCAATGCCGAGGTCGAGGCCCTGTCCTCGGTCATCAAGGGGCGGACCGATTCCCTGTCGCGCCTGACCTTCTATTCGCCGGTCCGCGGCATCGTGAAGAATATCGAGGTCAGCACCATTGGCGGCGTCATCCCGCCCAATGGCAGCCTGATGACCATCGTGCCGCTTGGCGACAAGCTTCTGGTCGAAACACGCATCTCGCCGCGCGATATCGCCTTCATCCATCCGGGCCAGCGCGCCACCGTCAAGCTCTCTGCCTATGACTATGCAATTTATGGCGGCCTCGATGGTGAGGTGACGACGATCTCTCCCGATACCATCCAGGACGAGGTGCAGCCCGAGGTCTACTATTATCGCGTCTTCATCGAGACCGAATCCGATGCCCTGGTCAACGCCGCCGGCACCCGCTTTCCGATCGTACCGGGCATGATCGCCACCGTCGACATCCATACAGGCAGCAAGACCGTCTTCGACTATCTCATCAAGCCGCTCAACCGCGCCGCCGAGGCACTGCGCGAACGATAAACGAGCGCGAGGAGGCCAAACAAATCCCGGTCATGCAGATGGGGCGATCATGAGCATAACTGAAATTGCATGGACTTGGGCCCTGCCCCAGTTGCTCCCACCCGCGTCACCAGCGACATGCCGATAGACGCACTTGTGATGCGCCGTCGGCCGCTGGCTACCAAGTTATCTTGAGCCCGATATTGGCTCCGAAACTCTGGCCATCACGACCGTCCACGACAGTTTCATAGCTCAACGCGCCGAAGGCGCTGACTGCATCGCTCACTTCGAGGTTAAGGCCTCCGCGCAGTTCGAGCGAAGTACCGTCGGTCACCGTATGAACGCTGTCCTCGTTGAACTGCACCGTGCTTTCCGTCGAGAATCGGTGCCACAGATCGGCGCTGCCAAAAAGCTGCGCCGGACGACCATTGACCTCGGTGTCGGCTTCGAGCCGCACGCCAAGACGCCCGATCACGCCTGTCAGCCCGGCATAGTCGATGCTGCTGAAGGGATCGGAAGTATCGCCCAGCGCCACATGCTGCACGATGAGCTGAGCCTGCGGCTCGAGAGTCCAGGTCTCGTCGAGAGGTAGCGGCACGCCCGCTTCGAGCGATCCGAGCAGCGAATAGCCATCGATATCGGCACCGATGCCGCGATCGGATGTGACATCGCCCCGCAACCAGCTCGCCAAGGCTACGGCATCGAAATACCAGCCATCCTCATCGATATAGGTCCAATAGGCGCCGATACCGTCGCTCACCAGGCTGAGATTGCCGGTGTGTATCTGTGTCTGAGCCAAGGCATTGGCGGTGATACCGCCCTCTGCCTGGCCATGCGAATAGAAGAGGCCGAACCTGTCTTCGCTGCCGTCATCACGAAGCTTGCCATAGAGGTCGGCGCCCAGTTGCAGCCCCCAAAGCCGCCCGTCCAACTCCGGATCCATCTGGTAGCTCATATCTTCGATCCGCGGCGTCCACTCCGAATCGAACGTCTTTCCAAACAGGCGCATCCAGCCGCGCGGAACCTCTCCATAAGCATCCAGCAGAAACTGATTGCCCTGACGCTCGTGGAACGTACCCAGTTCCTCCAGCCCCAGATCGGCGGCAACCAATGGCGCGATCACATAGCCAGGAATCTCCGGGCGGATCAACGGCACCTCTCCACCGGTCGGCGGCTCTGTAGGCGGCTCCACCGGCGGCTCGGTAGGTGGTTCTACAGGGGGCTCCACCGGCGGTTCGGTGGGCGGTTCTGGAGGCGGCATCACCGGCGGTTCAGGCGGCGGCGGGGCTGGCGGTGTAACGGGCGGCACAACTGGTGGCGGCGCGGGCGGCACGGTCGGGGTAATCGGTGTCGGATCCGTTGGGATCGGCGGCTGTGGGGCCTGTGGCGGTGGGGGTGGCGGCGTCGGAATGAGGGGCTGCACCGGCACTGTCGGCGTAATCGGAGTCGGATCCGTGGGAACAGGCGGCGGCGTGGGCGAAGACACTGAAGAACGCAGGAACCAGTCATTGTCGGTCGCTGCGTTCGCCGTCACGCCGCCTTGGAAAAGCTGGTATTCGAAGATACCCGCGGCCACCGGGCCGGCAAGTGAGAACGCTCCGCTATCGGTCGTCGCCCCATTCTGCGCATCGATCACCAATATGCCATTGGCCGAAGTCTGGGCGCCCGGACCGCCGAAATTGGTGATGCTGAGCGCGCTGGTGCCGGCGCCCCGTCCACCACCATTGCCGCCATCGATGACGAGCTGGTCGGAAAGCGTATCGCTGTCGATGTCGAGATAGGTCTGCAGCGCCAGCCTGCCGTCATCGCCGAGATAATTGCCCCTGACGACGAACCGGTTCGTGTCGGTCGACGAGCCTGTGGTCAGGTCGATGAGACCGGCATTGCTGACCAATACAGGATTGCCCGCAACCGCCGATGTCACGGTATGCGTGTCCGGGCTGCCGGCAATCACGCTGGAATTGTCATCCTCAATGAGCAACTGCCCGGTCAGCGTGCCGGCATCACCCAGAACCAGGCTATCGCCGCCATATTCGAACGTCAGCTGCGAGCCCCGCGCCACGGCGATGGTTTCCCAGTTCCTGAGCGTGTCGACATTGGTGCCCTGGCCGCCGCCGGCGTTTTGTGTGTTCTGCCAGGCCAATCTGTCATTGCCGGTCCCGCCATCGATGGCCAGGCCCGGCGTCAGATTGGTCGATGTCAGATTGGAGAAAATCGCACTGTCATTGCCGGTCCCGCCGAACAGCCCGCTGCTGATCGTCCCCCCGCTCCAGGCAATGAAATCGTTGCCGTCACCCGCATCCACCGAGCTGGTGATCCGCCCGCCGGAAATGGCCGCCACGTCTGTGCCGGTGCCAAGCTGGATCTGCCCGTTGATCGTGCCATCAGCCATGATGAAGAAGTCATTGCCCGGGCCCATATCGATGGTGCCATTGGTCACCGGGTCGCCGCTGGTACCATTGTCGCGGTTGACGAAATAGTCATTGCCGCCGCCTAGCCTCGCGCCATTATTGATCGTGCCGGCATTGTCGATGCGGTCGACGGAATCGATGCTGCTGGTATCGATCAACCCGCTGATGACGGCCCCTTCGCGATTGATGATATTGAAGATGCCGCCGCCATTCTGCGTGATCGCCTGGTTGATGATACCCGCATTGTCGATGGTGGTATTGTCGCCATTGATCACGATGGTGTTGAGCTGGGCGCCGGCTCTATTGGTGATCGCATTCTGCCCACCCGGATCGGCGGTCAGGGTCAGCGTCGAGTTGAACATGCCGGCATTGTCGACAATATTGCTCGCGCCATCCATTCCGACGTTGTTCACGGAATGCCCCGGGCGCACGATCAGCGAATTGGTCCCGGTCGTACCTTCAACGCCGATATTCTGGTTGATATTGCCGTTCTGGTCGATGCTGAAGCTGCTATTGCCCGATGCATAGATCGACAGGTTGGACATCGTCGTCCCACCGACTGGCCCGCTGAGGCTGCCATTGACATTGCCGCTATTGACGATGCTGCTGTCACCCGGCCCGGTGATGGTGATGCCGCCGCTGTTGATCGTGGCGCCGCTGGTCACGGTTACCGCGGTCGCCTGGCCCGGCGTGTTTGCGTAGCCATCGTTATCGGCACCTGAACACACGACCACTCCCGGCGAGGAGGGAGCGCAATCAGCCAAAGTCGACGTTGTGGTAAACGACAGGAAAGCCGCAGCAAGGCCCCCGGCACCCAATACGGCGCTATAACCGGTCGGCCATGGCAGGAGACGAACCATGGACGGGAGCAGGAAACGCATCGGATGCCCTCTATCATGCCAACTGCTCTGTCCCACCGAATCCCACCAGTGCGGACATCTTCCAAGGATAGCGGCAGAAACTATTGCTGCAAACGAAATTCAAGCGGAGTTTTTACTGAGCACCCTTTGTGGCAATATTGCCACGCGCACAGCCCCATTGATATGGAAATATCCGTAGGCAGGTGGCTAAAATATGGGCTTTTGCAAGCCATTGATGACGATCACGCCGCCATCTTCCCACAAAAGAAGACCTCGCACGTTATCGCGCGAGGTCCAATAATCCATACCGGCTGGATCAGTAAACGTAGACGACGACCTGGCCTGCATTACGACCGATGGCAAAGACATTGCGGGGATTGTAGCCCGCCTGGGTCAGTGCCGACGAAATGGCTGGTGCGGTCATGATCGACGTCTGGATGATCCCCAGCTTGGGACTTGTCGAAACCGTAGCGGCCAACTGGTTGCGTTGCGGTCCACACAGCTTGACCGGGAAGACCCGGACATTGTTCGCGCTGTGCCAGGCCGAGATGGCGCTATTGGTCACGGCAGTGCCCTGGAACAGCGAAAGGGCACGGTAAGGATCGGTGCCGACGCAGCCCTGCGTCCCGGCGACAGCGCCACCATTACCGCCACGACCACCACCATTGCCGATGATGCCGTTACCACCACCGCCGTTACCACCACCGCCGTTACC
>Ga0182744_1003552_pt1 | contig 12105 bp, 16 predicted proteins | sample eDN3rd30CKraftMG_FD_128525 | JGI IMG/M metagenome (GOLD analysis project Ga0182744, IMG submission 128525) | Enriched Miracle-Growth compost microbial communities from Emeryville, California, USA - eDNA 3rd pass 30_C Kraft MG (version 2) (version 2) ...
CGTAAGCGTCCGCCCTGCACCCACTGCCTGCCCTAGCCTCGAATAGCCACAATGGTGCCCACCATTTTTTAGTGGACACCATTGTGGATACGCCCCCCTCTACTCCTCGCCGCAGTCGCCGCCCCAACTTTTCGGTGGAGTTCAAGCGTCGTGTCGTCGAGGCCACGCTATTGCCCGGCGCATCCGTCGCGTTGATCGCCCGAGAGCATGAGGTCAACGCCAACCTCGTCTTCAAATGGCGCCGTCACTATCGGGAGGGGCAGCTGGGGCCAGTTGCCCACCAGGTTACTTTGTTGCCGGTCAACCTGAGCAAGGCGCCGACGCCCTCAGCGGAAGAGGCAATGCCACTGCCGTCGAGTCCGGGCGGACTGGTTGTGGAGTGCGGTCGGGTCACCTTGCGCATTGAGGGCGTGCCCGACCCGCAAACCTTGCAACTGGTTTTGCAGCAGGTGTTGCGATGATTGCCCCGCCCATCGGGACTCGCATCTGGATCGTGGCTGGAGCCACCGACATGCGGCGGGGGTTCGATGGCCTGGCGGCCCTGGTGCAAACCCAACTTGAGGCGGATCCGTTCTCCGGCCAGATCTTCGTGTTTCGGGGACGGCGCGGTGACCGGATCAAATTGCTGTGGTGGGATGGCGATGGCTTGTGCCTGTTCTGCAAGCGGCTTGAGCAGGGGCGCTTCGTCTGGCCGCAAGCCACCAGCGGCAGCGTCTCCTTGACGACGGCACAACTCGCGATGCTGTTGGAGGGCATCGATTGGCGCCGACCGCTGCGCACCGCACCGGTACGAGCAGTCTGATGTTCAACGCTTGAGAACACCAGTAACATCGCGCCATGACTTGCGCGACCGACTTCCTTCCTGACGACATCCAGGCCTTGAAAGCCTTGGTTACCGCCCAGCGCGGGGAAATCGAGCACCTGAAACTGATGATCGCCAAGCTGCGGCGCATGCAGTTCGGTCGGCGTTCCGAGCAACTCGATGGCATGCTCGACCAACTGCAACTGACGCTCGAAGAGTTGCAGGTCAGCCAGGCCGCATTGGCCTCGCCACCACCAGCCCAATCGCGCCCACGTACACCCGTACGCCGCAAGCCATTGCCCGAGCATTTGCCCCGTGAAATCCACGTCCATCGACCCGATGCGCAGTGCCCAGGCTGTGGCGGCGAACTTCGTCATCTGGGCGATGACGTGGCCGAAGTTCTGGAGTACGTGCCGGCGCGCTTCAAGGTGATTCGCCACGTGCGGCCCAAGTTGGCCTGCCGCTGCTGTGACGGGATCGTGCAGGTGCCGGCCCCGAGCCGACCGATTTCCCGGGGTCTTGCCGGGCCGGGATTGTTGGCCCATGTGCTGGTGTCCAAATACGTGGATCATCTGCCGCTGTATCGGCAGTCCGAAATCTATGCGCGTGAGGGCGTGTCCCTGGAGCGCTCGACCATGGCCGACTGGATCGGCGAAGCGAGCCGGCTCTTGCAGCCATTGGTCAGCCGGTTGCGACAGCACATCATGGCCGCCAACAAAGTCCACGCCGACGACACGCCGATCGCCGTGCTCGCCCCCGGCCAGGGTAAAACCAAGACCGGACGCTTGTGGACGTATGTGCGCGACGAGCGCCCCGCAGGTAGTAGCACGCCGCCGGCGGTCTGGTTTGCCTACTCGCCGGATCGCAAAGGCGAGCACCCCCGAGCCCATCTCCGGGGCTTCGCCGGGACGTTGCAAGCCGATGGCTATGCCGGTTTCGCGCAACTCTATGCCTCGGGCACGATTCACGAGGCGGCATGCTGGGCACATGCTCGACGCAAGTTTTTCGACCTGCACAAGGCACTGGCCTCGCCGATTGCGGCTGAGGCCCTGCAACGGATTGGCGCGCTATACGCCATCGAGGCGGAAATTCGCGGACAGCCGCCCGATCAACGACGCGCAGTGCGGCAGCGGCGAGCCAGCCCGCTGCTGGCGCACATGCACATCTGGCTTAATCACACGCTGACGCAATTGCCGCCCAAATCGGCATTGAGCGGTGCGATCCACTATGCCCTCGCACGTTGGCAGGCGCTGACGCGCTACTGCGCGGATGGCCGCATTGAAATCGACAACAATGCCGCCGAACGGGCCCTGCGTGCAGTCGCCCTGGGTCGCAAGAATTTTCTGTTCGCCGGTTCCGACGCAGGCGGAGAAAGAGCGGCGGCGATCTACAGCCTGGTCGGTTCAGCCAAGCTCAACGCATTGAACCCACAGGCTTATTTGACGCACGTGCTGGAGCGCATCGCCGACTACCCAATCAATCAGCTCGACGACTTGCTGCCCTGGAATATTGCTCTGCCTACCCTAGAACATGAGGCCGCTTGACCCATGCCCAACGTCACCCGTTTGCCCAAGCCGGCGAACGACCGTCTCCTGCAACTGCACATCGAACTGACGTGGATAAAACCCGCCATCTGGCGCCGGGTCGCCGTGCCCGAGCGCATCACCCTGAGCAAACTGCACCAGGTTATTCAGGCGGTGATGGGCTGGAGTGACACCCATCTTCATGAGTTTGAAATCGCTGGCGAAAGCTACGGTATTCCCGATCCCGACTGGGGCCCTCCGGTCGTTTCGGAACAGCGCAAGACGCTGACAAAGGTGCTGTATGGGTCGAAGGCGTTTCGTTACGTCTATGACTTTGGCGACAACTGGGAGCACCGGATCAAGATCGAGCGGCTGTTGCCGGCCATTGCGTGCCCGCATGTGCTGTATTGCATCGACGGCGCCAATGCCAGCCCGCCGGAGGATGTCGGCGGTGCACCGGGTTACGCGGATTTTCTGGACGCGCTTGCCGACCCCGAACATCCCGAATACTTGGACATGCTCGACTGGTACGGCGATACCTTCGATCCCACGGCATTTGACCGCGACGACATCAATCAGCGTCTGAAGCGGATTAAAGTCTGAGGGTCAAGACGGTAGAGAGCGGACGCTTACGAATGGGCCGAGTTCTGCACCAGAGAAAAATGACCAACTTGAGATCATCGACCGCTGCCAGAACCACCTGCTGGGCGGCTCCAAAGTACGCAGGCACTACCTACATCACGATTATGCCAAGGAAAAAACCGAGGCATGGCGATTGCTGAGCGAGAGGCTGGAGTCGATCCTTACAGCGCAGTCCGGGATTAGTGAATCACCCGCGCAGTAAATCGATTGCGGCCGGGGCAAGAACAAATGCGGCTACTATCTGGGGGCAATTCAGGAGGGAGGTACTGTGCGCTCCTGCTTCTCGCGTTTCAGCGCCTGGAACTCGCGGTAGTGCTCGAAGGCAGCCTTTAGCACTACAGCCAAGCCTATGGTGGCTAGAACATTCTTGAGCATGTTGTGGGCTCCTTCAGGCCAGCAAAACCAATGCAAAACACACCAGCCAGACGATGAAGTAGGCCAGGTTCTGCTGCAGGTTTTGGGCGCGTTGATAAAGGTAAACAGGCACTAGCCAGACCCAGCCCTTGAAGCGACTGGTATTGTGTCCTGCCTTTTGTAATCGCTTCTCGTCAAAGAAGGACAGCAGGAGATTGAGTGCTAGCGTGATGTACCAGTAGCTGGCGTTTTCCATCGCTCGCGCCGCTGCTGCCTCGCTGCCATTGACGGCGCCTGCGACGAACCATTCCATCAAGTAGCCGATGATGGGCGCGAAAGCGAGCACCCAGACCAGAGTGTTGTTCGCCTGACTGCCAACCAGCGGCGGCGGGATGTGCTGCAGGTGTTGCCGCAGCGGGGTGTTTTCCAGCTTCGACCACTCGGTAAAGCCATGCGCCCACACGGAACTACCATAGCCGAGGCGGCCTTCGCGAATCAGCTCGATCATCTCCTGTTCGCTCACGCCCCCCTTACGTTCACCTTTTTCCTCATAGAACCACTGGCTCGTACTGATTTGAGCATCGGACATCGACTCACTCCTCGATTCGATTGATTGCGTGATGCAGAGTGACAGCCTGCGGCGACAGATTGTGTCGTTCTGGCTGCCCTACCAGGCTGAGCGGCAGCTGTTTTCCGGGCTGCCCAGCGGCTGGAGTACGCTGGAAATGTTTTTGGTGGGCAGATTGATGGTCTTGCCGTCTACCATGAGCTTCAGCTGGTTGGCTTGGCGCAGGGCCTCCCAGAAACTGGGGAAGTTGGCCCCGCACACTCGGCAATCGGTGAAGAAGGGGTTGTTGTAGGTCTCTCCGTCGACGATCACGTCGAAGCCGCCGCCCTCTTCGGAGCTGTACTGCCGACCACCGACGCTGGCGTAGGCGCGGACGTAGCCATCCTCCTCGTAGTCTGGGCAGGAGATGTTCAGCTCATTGCCATTGCCGTCGTCCACCAGATGCTCGCTGACGCCCATGCCCCAGCCGGAAGTCCATTCGTAGGTGCCGCCATGGGCGCCTGTGCCGGCGAGCAGGCTGCAGAGCAGCAGGATGCTTGGTTTGTGCATGATGAATCCCTGTGTTCGTTTAGAAACGTGAGTTACGAAAGAGCTGGCTTAGCCGTGACCGCATGATTTCCGTGCGGCTGGCCGGGCGGGTTTCCAACTCCGTGCGCTGGCAGACCGGGCAGCGGTAGAACCAGTCGATATTCAGTTGGAGAGCGTCACTGGCTGGAGCGGTTGTGCGCCGCCAGCCACATTGTGGGCAGATGAAAGTGCGAGGCAGAGGCGGCATTGACATTTAGGGTCTCCACGTTGTGTGTGGAGGACTGTGCCGCATCAGGGCGACAGAAGATGTCGCGGCATTGAGTGTCTATGACTTCTCGGACTCAGAAGTCTCTTTCTGTTGAGCCTGCAAGAGTTCACAGGCCTGAAGATTCAGAGCAACGAATTCGTTCCACGTAAATTGCCTGGTATAGCGAAGTGCATACTGCCTATCTACCCGGCAAATGTCCGGACGTTGAGCGTAAATGCTGCAGCCTTTGTTTGCTGAGTCGTAGTGACGGCAGGTGCCGTCACCACGATCAAGAAATTGGGTTTCTTGAGCCAGGTGAACGTGCTGACAACACAGACCACATTGGGTACAGGGAAAGCTCTTAGGGCATGTCATGAGCGTTCTACAGCCGTGAAAAGAGGAAGGCCCGCCAGGGCCTTCTTTCACTTTTATGGAGTATCCAAGGAGTTTTTTTGGCCGCTTGAGACTAAAGAAATATCTCGCACTCGCTTCTCAGTAGAGAGAACCAGATTGCCATCTTGATCAAGAATAGCTGTATCTATCATGGCTTTAATCAGCTGCGCGTATTTAACTGAACGAAAAACAATTTGTTTGCTTTCCATGGAGAAATCTTGGAAATTTTCTCCGTGCTCTTCAATTGTGATTCGCATGTCGCGTGTAGCAAAGCGCAAATGCGAGGTGATCTCGGAGAGAGTTTTATTGGCAAGCAATGTAACCTGCTCAATAGCCTGAAGCTTACCTGCCATCAGCTCAGCCTGATCACTAATAGTTTTAGCTTGCTCCAGATTACTACGCGCATTATTTAGAGCCGCTTCCCCCTTATTCCCCACGATGTGCCCGAAGATAGCCAAAGCGGGGCCAGCGACGATCCCGCCGAGAACCATCATGCCGCCGGCCATACCGTAGCCACCGGTTGCAAGGGAGCCCCCGCCTAGCCAGGCCAGCGTGGCATTGGTAGCTGCAACTCCTCCGAGCGAAGAAATAGCTGTGCCTGTACTGGCAGTGGCAAGCAGCATGGTTCCATTGTAAGCGCCGAAGGCTAGTGCTGCCCCACTACCCATACCTGCTCCCAGGCCAAGCCCTGCATCCTTGAGTGCTTGATAGTCTTGGCGCAAACCAGTCAGGGCTGTAGTCGAGAAATCGCCGGCATTTAGTTTTTCCAGTTCGGGTGTCTGGATGAGTTCCACATTTTTCAGGCGACCAAAGATGGTGAGAAAGTCCGCTACGACTCCGTTAAAGACGCGTAGCTTGCGCTGTCCGTAGTTTTCCAGAGCTTCATTGGTATTCTTACGGCAACTGTCAACCTTCTGGTTGGCAGCATTAACCATGGCGCTGGCGTCATTGTTAAGGCTCTTGGCATTGCTGTGGTCGATCGCGCCGCTTACACCTTTGGCTGCACCGTAGAGGCCAGCTGCTGCGGCGGCCGCGCCGATGATGAGAGGAATGGGCATGGATTTCTCCTTTTATTCTAGAACTAGGGCGATGGTTTTGCTGACTTCGCTGTTCAAAGCTTCAGCACGATCTAGTAATTCTTCGAAGATAAAGTCTTGAATTTGATAGTGGTGCTGGAATGCTTTGAGCAGCTCACGCTCGATAGACGAGATTGATCCGTCACGCAGCGCCAACAAGATCATGTCAAACAGCATGATTTTGGGGGGTTCTGGCCGGTCCTTAGATTGATCTTCCAGAAGTTTGTCCAAGACTGCTTTTGCCGCCGCTACGCGAGTTTCAGGTAGCTCCATCTTGTGGATTGGAAAGGTCTTGAGCTCTGCTATCAGTTGCTCCTCGACAATCGATGTCGGTGCTTTCCCAGATTTCAGTCCCCCCGCCAGCACACCAGCAAGGACTCCCTCAAAACTCGAACTTCCGCGCAGGGATTGGCCTGAAGAACGCTCAAGGTCTGAGATCAGCTCACGCTCTAACTCATCCACCTGAATAGAAAGCTTGCTCAGATCGGTGTCTGATGTCAGCTCATCGTACCGTTTTCCGTCCCAGAGTATTGGGTTGTCGGAAAGTGCAAGCAGTTGGAGCAAATCGAGCAGAAGCCCCTTTTCAGGCTCCGGCAGCATCTTTATAAGCATGAGGTAGGTTCTCGCGTTCTCGTTACAGGATGAGTGGCTGGTCGGAATTCATGAAGTCCTCAAACTCGGACATGGATTGAAACTGCAGCTGTTTCCCTAGCAGCGTGGCGTACTCATTGATGGCAATTGCAAGGTCGTCAACATTGCTGGCGCTGCTCGATACAATATCGAACAGGCGTTGGGTTTCCTGGCGCAACTGAGGGATTTCGTGGCGAGTAAAGTTGTCCAGGGCCGCCTGCTCATCGGCAATGCGATCACGGGCCGCAGACTCAATGGCCCTGACGCGCTCCAGCTGTTGGCGCGAAAGCTCCAAGCTACGGGCCGCATCCAGTGCGCTCTTATAGAAGAATGAGGAAAGGGCGTAGCCGATCATTCCACCCACGGCGGCGCCGACGAATGGTACGGGAATGGCGAGTTGCCCCAGTGCGGCCATCATGCCGCTGGAGAGCATGCCTGCACCTTTTTCCCCGACTTCGCTAAGCAGTTGTGCTTCACTGATTTCGCCAGTGACGTAGCGCTTGATGGAGGTGCCCAGCGACATACAGATTGTGACGGCCAGCGCTGGGGCATTGGTACCAGCCAGGGTGCGTAAGGTTTGGTTGCTCGATTGTTGCATGCCACCTTTGAGCGCGGAGCCTGCGAAAGCGGTGGTGTATCCAAGTGCGCCGGCTTTAGCTGTATCGAGGGCCACATCCTGGGCAGCTTCACCCAACTGTTTTTTGTCTTGAGCAACATTGAACGCGTTGGTCAACAACGAAATTACGCCACCGATGACAGCGCCGTACTTCGCTCCCTCAATACCTGCCCGGTGGCTGGTGCGAGCGATATCTTTCATCGTCTCGCGCAGCGGCTTTTCTGCGTAGTCGATGGCCTGCTCGGTCGTAATCCCAAGGTCAACGATGTCTTCTTCAGCAAGCTGGTCGAACCTGTCGGCGCGCTCGCGGAATTTTTCGGCGAGCTCCGGTTTTCCTTTCTGCTCAGCCTGTAGTGCGTGTTTTCTTAAGTTTTCCGCACGATTGCGGCAGTAGGTCTTGGCGTCTTCGACCTGTTCGCTGGGCAGTTCCAGCTTCTTACCGAAATATTTACTGTACTTGTGATCTTCATGGCTCACCTGGTTGGCAACTCTGTTTCCGCTGGCTTCCAACTTTGTCTGGGCTTCGTAAATGATCTTGCCGTTTTCATCCACGCGGACGCGATCCACCGCTTCGCGGTACTTTGAGTCGGTCTCAATACCGTAATGCTTCAAGTCATCGCTGCGAATCGTGCGCTCAGGCGATTTGCTGATGATCGCCTCAGCGTTGTCACGACTGGTGCTCGCCACTTCGCCCGCCCAACCCGCCCGCTGTTTGACGCCCGTATTTTCCTGGTTGATGCCTTTCAAGCCCTTGCTCAGCACTTTCCCGGCTTCATTGTCGACTCCGGTATAGGCTTTGACGTACTCGGCACTGGCACTGCCATAGCGGCTTACGGTTTCACTCGTGGAAAGTGCAGTTGCTGTGTTGCTTATATCCCGCTTGATTTCGTATCTGCTGTCGTCTTGCGCGCTGTCGCTTGAGGAGGGTGTAAGAGTGTTGCGGGACTTCATAGAGCCTCCTTGCAGGTTTCTCTATCGGTAATGGTGGCCTGCATATACAGCCTGCCCATTTTGGTCAGTTTTTCTTTGATTGCGTCTACCCACCGTTTGGGCTCATGCACGTGAATGCTCTCACCCAGCCCGAACAGCCACCAAAGCGTTTCTTGGTTTTCCGGTACCAAGGCGCGCAGGCGTTTCCAATCGCTGCCCCCCAGAGCCTCCAAACTCTGCTGCGTGCTCAGAGGGGTTTCCCCGAGCAGCCAGGCAATCTGCGGAGAGACGTCGGCAATCAGCTCCACCTGTTTGATAGGGGCTGCGCTGTTGAGATCGTTTCGAATGTAGTGGTCAATCTCGAAGTCGACGCGAGATCGGGCCGGAATATCTAGGCGCTCAGCCTGCTGGATTCGATGCAGTGCAAACTGGCGCAGGTCGTCATAGCCTTCGACACTACCAATCAGGTAGCTGATGGAGTGGCGTGAAACTAAGCCTGCGGGGTGGATTAGCAGTTTCTTCAACTCGGCTTTGCTGCGGCTCAAATAGCTGATCTGCAGCTGCTTACGCTCTACCAGGGCGGTAGAGGTCTGGTTCCAGACATGTGTGTCGATCTTTGCGGGTTGTAGTGACTTGCCATTGGGGATCGCCCGAACCTTGCGTGCCCAGTGCGCCAGACCGTTATTTTCCAGATTATCGAGATAATCGCGCGCCATACGAAACTGTGGTCCAAGCTGATCCAGCACGCTCTGAGGGAGCAGGGACTGGAGGTGGCTTTCCGCGAGGTACAGCGCCAGTGCAGTGGGGGTATCCATGGCCGACAGATCAATGGGCGCTTTGTCCGATAGGCTCCAGCGAAATGACGGGGAGCTTTCGTCGCGCAGCAGGGCAAACGGAATGGAAAGCCGATCAAGGTCGCGCTGGACAGTGCGCAGGCTTACCGAGAAACCATCATCCTTGAGCTTCTCCAGCAGGGTTGTGGTCGCAATGCGGCCTGGCTCTCGGGGAATCAGGCGTAATAGGGCAATGAGCCTGAGGAGCGTGTCCTTCGCTTCGGACATAGCTACTTCCTTGTCATACTGAAATAGAGTTACTTTTTTTGGCGCCACTTATATGGCGAACCTACACAGTTTAATATCAATTTGCCATACCGCGATAGGTATTAGCTGTGCCCAAGCGAGCGGCACTAGCCACGAGAGTCTCCAGACGGGTGGCCTGGCGCATAAAGAGCTCGGGGGAGCGACACCTGGGGCAATGATCGAAGCTCTCTTGCTGTGAACTTTTCGCGTCGCTGATTACCGAAGTCTGGTGCCAATCACAGCGGTGGCAACAATGAGTCAGGGCCTTACGCATGTGTCGCGCCTCCTTCTGTCATTCGGATGGAGGAGACATTACCAAGCCGTGACGTCAAATCCTGTCGCTGGCAGCTAACCGATGTCCAAACTGGCCCGCCTCGATTCATGTCATGCACTCGGGTTCTCTTGGAGATTTGCAGCCTCCCCCAGATCACCCAGATGTTTCTCACTCGGACTGGGGCTTTCTGCCCGACTATATCTCCTTTGTTCCAGGGTTGATGGCTACAAGGCCCGGGGGCTAACCGGCCCAGACTGTGGCCCGTCACGCCATTCGACTCGAAAAATTCTCAGCCACACATTACCGCAATGACATCAGCACCAAGGAGGATCTTCCCATGTCATTGCAGTGCCCCCGCTGTCATTCCCCCAAAGTCGCTTCCTTCCATCACGCCATGAAAGCAGGCGCGGCCATCGGCGCTGTCGGTGGTCTCGCACGTGGCGTCAGCGCTGTTCTGGCAGGCGGCAAGGCCGGCGCAGCGCTCGGCGTAATCGCCGGCCCTTTCGGTATCACACTCGGCTCGGTATCGGGCGCCATCCTCGGTGGCCTAGCCGGAAGCGTCGGTGGCTGTGCGCTCGGCGCTCAGCTTGGCGAATCGCTCGATCGCCATGTGCTGGCCCACAATCTCTGCCTGCTCTGCGGTCACCGTTTCAACCTGCCGGCCTGATCCGGCCACCGCTCTCTTCTTCCTTATCCATCACTGATTGCCGGTGCTGCGCCATGCGCGGCGCTTTATGCCGGCCTGCACCCAAAGGAAATTCGTCATGGCTCATCAAATCGAACAAATGGCTTACGTAGGCGCTACCCCCTGGCACGGCCTGGGCAACAACCTGCCGCAGAAACAGCCCATCGAAGTCTGGCAACGCGAAGCCGGCATGGATTGGCAGATCCTGGAAAGCCCTGTGCATTTCAAGTCGGACGCCATCGGCCACCTGGGCGCGATCCATTCGTTCCCGGAGCAGAAAGTGCTCTACCGCTCAGACACCAAGGCACCGCTGTCGGTGGTCTCGCAGCGTTACCACACCGTGCAGCCCAAGGATGTGCTGGAGTTCTACCGGGACCTGACCGAGGTTTCCGGTTACGAGCTGGAAACTGCTGGCGTGCTCAAGGGCGGGCGCAAGTTCTGGGCGTTGGCGCGTACCGGACAGGGCGCTGCACTCAAGGGCAATGATCAGGTAAATGGCTATTTGCTGCTGGCCACTTCCTGCGACGGCACCCTGGCCACCACAGCAACCCCCACCACCATTCGCGTTGTCTGTAACAACACCCTGACCATCGCCTTGGACGGCATCAGCCGTGCGATCAAGGTGCCGCACAGCACCCGCTTCGACGGCGATCTGGTGAAGAAGCAGCTCGGCATTGCTGTCTCGCAATGGGACGACTTCATGTACCGCATGCGCCATCTGGCTGAACGCAAGGTGCAGTGGCATGAGGCACTGGGCTTCTTCATGAACGTGATGTGTGAGACCAGCCCGACCGGTCCGCTTCCTGAACAGCTGCCGAACGAGCGCGCTCTGCGCAAAGTTCAGGAGCTGTACGAAGGCCGTGGCCGGGGCAGCCAGCTGGACTCAGCACGCGGCACTGCCTGGGGCCTGCTCAATGCCGTGACCGAGTACGTCGATCACGAACGCCGGGCGCGCAGCATTGAGTATCGATTGGACTCTGCCTGGTTCGGCCAGGGCGCGCAGATCAAGCAACGCGCCTTGGACGCAGCGCTGCAGCTCGCCGCTTAAGCTGATGCGGCATAAACACAACCCCTGATCGCCACAAGGGTGATCAGGGGTTGTTCAGCTGCTCTGCATTAAATGATCGCCCTTAATCAGGCGTTCACCCAATCCTCGACGCGCAAACCTGGGACTCGCTCGAACTCACGAAGATTATTCGTGACCAGAATCAGTCCCTGGGCACGTGCGTGTCCTGCAATCATCTGATCATACGGGCCAATAGGCTTGCCGATACGAGCCAACTCAGCTCGCAATTGCCCGGAATGAGCCGCTGCCTGAGCGTCGTAAGGCAGTACTTCCAAGCGCGCAGCGAAACCTTCAACGTCCGCCAGATTACGCTCGGGATTAGCGGACTTCTCGGCGCCGTAAATAAGCTCCATCAGGGTGACAGTGCTGATGCTCAGCTGCCCTGAATGGCGCTTGAAGGCTTCCCGCACCTGCTCAGGACGATTCTTGATCGTGAAAATGCAGATGTTGGTATCAAGCATGTACTTCAGCATCAGAACGCATCTCGCTCTTGATCTGCAGGCTGCTCGCGATCCGCCATGTAGTCAGCGGTCACACCTTCGCCATCGAACCAGACGTCCCAGGCCTCGCCTGCCGGCGTGATGATTCGGGCTCGACCAACTACCACTACATCCACCCGCTTCACATCCTCAGGCAGCGCAACCGCCTTGGGCAAACGCACCGCCTGACTGCGGTTGCTCTGAAAAACTGCA
>Ga0182744_1003553_pt1 | contig 12104 bp, 10 predicted proteins | sample eDN3rd30CKraftMG_FD_128525 | JGI IMG/M metagenome (GOLD analysis project Ga0182744, IMG submission 128525) | Enriched Miracle-Growth compost microbial communities from Emeryville, California, USA - eDNA 3rd pass 30_C Kraft MG (version 2) (version 2) ...
CGATGATGGGGTCGCCCACGTTCGCCGTCTGGCCCGGCGGGACCAGGATCTCGGTGACCACGCCCGCGAACGGCGACGGCAGCTCGACGAGCGACTTCGCCGTCTCGATCTCGACGATCGTCTGGTTCACCTCGACGGTGTCCCCGACGGCGACGCGCCACTCGACGATGTCCGCCTCGGTGAGGCCCTCGCCGGCGTCCGGTAGCGGGAAGCGCTGGTAGGTCGGCATCTGTGGTCTCCTTGCTCGGTCCGGCGGGGCGTCTGCGGCGACGCCTTCGCCGATGGTCAGGCAGGTCAGGGACGGTGGTCCCAGCCTACGAGGGCCGGGAGTGTCTCGGGTGCGGTGCGCGTCGCGGGCGGCTAGCACGGCGGGGGTCGACGCGGCGGGCAGCCAGTACGACGGGCAGCTAGTACGACAGGGCGCGGTCCACCGCGTCGAGCACCCGGTCGAGGCTCGGCAGGTAGTCGTGCTCGAGCTGGGCCGGCGGGTACGGCATGTGGAAGCCGCCCACCCGCTGCACCGGCGCCTCGAGCTGGTAGAAGCACTCCTCGGTCACCTGCGCGGCGACCTCGGCGCCGACGCCGTAGAACGCGGGAGCCTCGTGGACCACCACGCACCGACCGGTGCGTCGCACGCTCGCGACCACGGTCGCGGAGTCCAGCGGAGAGATGGTGCGCAGGTCGACGACCTCGATGCTCGTGCCCTCGGCCGCAGCGGTCTCGGCCACCTTGAGCGCCGTCGCGACGGTCGGTCCGTAGGCGACGAGGGTGAGGTCGGTCCCGGGGCGCACGACGACGGCCCGGTTCAGCGTGGTCAGGTCGGCCGCGGACGTCTTCGGTACCTCGCCGGCGCCGTAGGGCCCGGAACCGAGCGCGACGTCGCCCTTCTCCCAGTACCGGCTCTTCGGCTCGAAGAACAGCACCGGGTCGGGGCTCGCGATCGCCTCCTGGATCATCACGTAGGCGTCCGCCGGCGACGACGGCGAGATCACGCGCAGCCCGGCCGTGTGCGCGAACAGCGCCTCGGGCGACTCGCTGTGGTGCTCGACCGCGCCGATCCCGCCGCCGAACGGCACCCGGATCACGACCGGCAGGGACACGCGACCGGCCGAGCGGTAGTGCATCTTGGCGAGCTGGGTGGTGATCTGGTCGAACGCGGGGAAGATGAACCCGTCGAACTGGATCTCGCACACGGGCCGGTAGCCGCGCATCGCAAGGCCGATCGCGGTGCCCACGATCCCGGACTCGGCGAGCGGGGAGTCGACGACGCGGGTCGTCCCGAACTCGGCCTGCAGCCCGTCGGTGACGCGGAACACCCCGCCGAGCCGACCGATGTCCTCGCCCATGAGCAGGACCTTGGGGTCGGCGGCCAGTGCGGCCTGCAGGCCGGCGTTGATGGCCTTGGCGAAGGGCAGCCGGGTCGGCGCGGCGGCGGGGACACCCACCACGGAAGTCTCGGTGGTGGTCATCGGTGGCTCCCGTCCGCGTCGTCGAACGACGCCTGGTAGTCGGTGAACCACGTGCGCTCGGCGGTCACGACCGCGTGCTCGGTGGCGTAGACGTTGTCGAACATCGTGGCGGCTGCTGGTGCGGCGAGGGCGTGCACGAAGTCGCGCACCCGCACACCCAGAGCGTCGGCCTCGGCCTGGACCTCAGTGGCGAAGGCGTCGTCCCACCCGCCCTCGGCGCGCAGCAGCGCCTCGAGCCGGGCGATGGGGTCGCGGTCCTCCCAGTACTGCTCCTCGGCGCGGGTGCGGTAGCGCGTCGGGTCGTCCGAGGTCGTGTGCGCACCGGTGCGGAAGGTGATCGCCTCGATGAGTGTCGGGCCGCCGCCGGAACGGGCCCGCTCGAGCGCCTCGGCCGTCACCGCGTAGCTCGCGAGCACGTCGTTGCCGTCCACGCGCACGCTCGGCACCCCGAAGCCCGGGCCGCGCTCCGCGATCGGCACGCGGCTCTGCGTCGAGGTGGGCACCGAGATCGCCCACTGGTTGTTCTGGCAGAAGAAGACGACGGGGGCGTTGTTGACGGCGGCGAAGCCGAGCGCCTCGCTCACGTCGCCCTGCGAGGTCGCGCCGTCACCGAAGTACGCGACGACAGCGGTGTCCTTGTCCGGGTCCCCGGTGCCGACGAGGCCGTCGCGCTGGACGCCCATCGCATAGCCGGTCGCGTGCAACGAGTGCGAGCCGATCACCAGCGTGTACAGGTGGAAGTTGAAGTCCGCGGGGTCCCAGCCGCCGTGCTCCTGGGCGCGGAACAGGTGGAGGATCTCCGGCAGGTCGAGCCCCCGGGTGAGCGCGACGCCGTGCTCGCGGTAGGAGGGGAAGACGAAGTCCTGGGCGGCGAGCGCCCGGCCCGAGCCGATCTGCGCGGCCTCCTGGCCCTTGGCCTGGGCGAAGAGCGCGAGCTCGCCCTGACGTTGCAGGCTGGTCGCCTCGTCGTCGAAACGACGGGTGATCACCATGTCGCGGTACAGCCCGCGCAGGGCCGCGACGTCGAGGTGCGCGACCCGCCGGCGATACGCGTCGAAGGCGGGGTCCGTGGTGCGCGTGCCGTCCGGGGCGAGGAGGCGGACGACGCCCGGGTCCTGGTCCGCGCCGCGCACGAACACGTCGGCGGACGGGTCCCCCGCGGGGATCGCGGCGCCGTCGGTACCCTCGCTGACGGGCGACGCGCTGATGGTGTCGGTCACGCGGACTCCTCGCTGCCATGACGGCGGGCGTCGGATCGCCCGCCGCGCGTAACTTACGCCAGCGTAGGCTACGGAACCGTAGGTTGGCGAGCGGGGCGACCTGCCAGCGTTTCGCGGAGATCGTTGTGGGGTGTCGACAAGCCCTCGTGCAGGGTCGACGGCGCTGGTGGAGGCTCAGTCCCGCCGCGCGTACGCGCGCACGAAGACGCGGACGCCCTCGGCCATGAGCCTGCGCACGCGGTCCGCCTCGATCAGCCCCGGATAGCGGCCGTTGAGGGCGAGGAGGGTCGTGAGGGCGTTGAAGTGGTCGGCCGCGAGGCGGGGGTCGGGTGCGTCGAGCAGCCCGATCTCGCTGAAGTGCCCGAGCCGCTCGGCAAGAGCCTCCTCGGGCGCGTCGATCAGCGGGTGGTCGGCGAGCTCGGTGAGGTCGGCGCCGTTCTCCGAGATGAGCCGGAACGTCGCCGCGTACTCGGACGTCGCGAGCATGGACTCGACGATCTCCACCGCGAAGTCCGCGAGCGCCCGCTCGAGGCTCGCAAGGTCGGTGATGTCGGCGTCGTCGGCGAGGTGGTCGGCGATGGCGCGCCGCAGCGAGACCAGCAGGGACTCTCCCGCGTCGATGATGACGTCGAGCAGCAGGCGTCGCTTGTCCCCGAAGTAGTCGTAGACGGTCCGCTTGGAGACGCCGGCCCTGGCGGCCACGGCGTCCATGCTGGTGCGCTCCACGCCGTCGCGGACGAACAGCTCGCGGGCAGCGACCAGGATCGCCGCACGCTTGGTCGCGTTCCCGTCCCGGACGGTCTTCGTCCCGCTCTGCGTGGCCACTGGGCACCTCCGCACCCGATGCTACACCGAACGGTTTACCAACTACACTGCACGGTGTAGTGTGCCGTTCATGACCACAACTCTCGCACCCGCGGCCCTCGCCGCACCGGTCTCCGCCCGGCGGCTGAACCTCATCAGCGCCGTTCTCGTCCTCGGTGCCATCACGACGCTCCTGGACACCACGATCGTGAACGTCGCGCTCGATCACCTGCACACCGCCTTCGGCGCCTCGGTCGCCCAGACGCAGTGGGTGGCGACCGCGTACCTGCTCGCGTACGTGTCCGTCATCCCGGTGAGCGGCTGGGCGTCCGAGCGCTTCGGCGCACGGAACGTGTGGATGGTCGCGATCACGACCTTCCTGGTCGGCTCGCTGCTGTGCGGGCTGGCCTGGTCGTTGCCGTCGCTCGTCACGTTCCGCGTGCTCCAGGGCGTCGGCGCCGGTCTCGTGCTCCCCGTGACGATCTCGATCCTCACCCGGGCGGCGGGTCGCGAACGGATCGCCCAGGCCATGATCGCCATCGCGCTGCCGGGTCAGCTCGCCCCGATCCTCGGGCCGGTCATCGGCGGCTCGATCCTCCACGGCCTGAGCTGGCACTGGCTCTTCATCGTCAACGTGCCGATCTGCCTCGTCGCTCTCGCGCTCGGCCCGCGGTTCCTGCCCGCCGACCGTGGCGAGCGCGGCCACCGCCTCGACCTGCCCGGTCTCGCGCTGCTGACCCCTGGCGTCGCGGCCGTCGCCTACGGCATCAGCGAGGTGGGCGGGACCGGCGGCTTCACCGACCCGCGGGCCTGGGTCCCGCTGACCCTCGGGGTGGTGCTCCTCGCGAGCTTCGTCGGCTACGCCCTGCGTGCCCGGACCACCCCCCTGCTGGACGTGCGGGTGTTCGCCCGGCGCAGCTTCGGCCTGTCGAGCGTCATCACCTTCGTCGGCGGCTTCTCGACCTTCGCCCTGATGTTCCTGCTGCCGCTCTTCTACCAGCAGGTGCGCGGCGAGAGCGTGCTGAGCACCGGCCTGCTGCTCATCCCGCAGGGCCTGGGGACGATGATCTTCCTCGTCCTGTACCGCAGGTTCCTCTCGGCGGCCGACGGCCGCATCGTGGTGGCGGTCGGCGTCGTGGCGACCATGATCGGGATCGTCCCCTTCGCCCTCGCGGGTGCCACCGGAGGCGGGGTGCTGCTGCTCGGCGCGCAGCTCGTCCAGGGCATGGGGCTCGGTGCCGTCACGCTGCCGGTCATGACCCTCGCCTTCGCCGGCCTCGGCCCGGCCGAGGCTCCGCGCGGCTCCGCGGCCTTCAGCGTGGTTCAGCGCGTGGGAGCACCGTTCGGGGTCGCCGTCATCGCGGTCGTGCTGCAGGGCTACCTCGCCCACGCCAGCACCGCGCCTCTCGCGGCGACGGCGTTCTCGCACACCTTCTGGTGGGTGCTCGGGCTGAGCGCCCTGCCGCTGCTGCTGGCGTTCTTCATCCCGACGAGCAGGACGACGAGCGAGGCCGACGGGCGGGACTGACCAGCCGGCGGCCCGCACGACGACGGGACCCCCGGAGCGTGACGCTCCAGGGGTCCCGCGTGCGGTCCAGGCAGTCGCGACGACGAGTGCTTCAGACCGCGGCACCACCGACCAGCTCGGCCGGCTCGGTGGCGCGTCCGGTCGCCGGGGCCGGCCGCGTCAGCGGCGCCGGCGAGAGCCCCCGCCCGGGCGGAGAGAGCCGGGGGACCTTCATGGTGCGTCTCCTTCGGTCGGACGACTCCGTCTGTGACGGGGCAGGCACCGCGACCCCGCGCGAGGGGGTGCCCAGGAGGACTGCGCCAGGGAGGACGGCGCGGGAGGGACGCGGGGTCGCGGTGCACAGCGTCCCCGAGAGGCCCTACGGACGGGGCCGACCCGACGAAGATCGGCCCCGAGCAGGCACGCCCCGGGGTGCGTGGGAGCCGGGCACCTGTCGACGTGGTCGGGGGAAGGTGAGCGGCAGCGTCTGCGCAGGCGGGCGAGCCGCATGATCTGCGAGGACGGGGTTGGCGCGCTGACGGTCAGCGCGTCGGCCGTGGACCGTCAGCGACATCGCGTCGCGGGGCCTGCAGCCCCGCCGGCGGTGGGGCAGAGCCCGTGAGACGGACCGCTGCCGTCGAAAGGTGCGGCCCGCCAGGTGGACCGCGCCAAGAGCTGCGGGCGCGCCCGATCACCGGTCGGCGGGAGCGGTACGAGACGGGTGCTGCGGGTCATGATTCACACTCTATTCCGATAGGTATAGGTGCTTAAAGTCATGAGGGGCGTTTCTCACCAGATGAGACCATGCGGCTCGCAGAAGGCGAGGGTCTGTCGACGTCGGGGCGCACCGTGGCGCGGCGGGCGGGGGCTGAGGTCCACGGCCAGCCGGGCGCGCGGCACTTCCCCGGAGAACTCGGAGAAGACGACGCCATCATGTTCCCGGTGGTGCGAGACCCGCTCCCGGACGCGTGACCGGGCTCAGTCCCGGTTCTCGTCGCGCTCGTCGTCGCCGAAGAGCAGCTCGGTCATCGTGACGTGCACGGACTCGACGTCGGGCACGTCCGGGAGCGTCACGGGAGCCTCGGCGGCCGTCGTGAGCACGAGGGTGCCGCAACCGAGCATGCGGTCGAGCAGGCTGCGCTCGTAGGTGATGTTGTTGATCCGCGACAGCGGCAGGTCGTGGCCCGACTTGTTGACGATCCCGCGCCGGGTGATCACCCGGCGATCGGTGATCGTGTACGTCGACGTCCGCCAGCGCAGGAACGGCAGCAGGAACGTCGGGACGACGGCGATCACCGCGAGCGCGGCCACGGCCCAGTAGGACCAGGGCGACCAGGAGTCCGGCACCACGAGGACGAGCCCCACGACGACGGCCGCGATCAGCACCAGCCCCAGCACCGGGACGATGAGCGCCTTGCCGTGCGTGCGCAGGTGCAGGACGACCCGTTCGTCGGTGCCGAGGACCTTGCGGGGAAGTGACATGGCGCCCATGGTGGCACACGGAGTGCGGGGCGTCGAGGGTGCGGCATCACGCGCTCGGCGCGCCCCGCACGCGCACGAGCCCGCCCGGACCCTCGCAGGTCCGGACGGGCTCGCGCCCTGTGAGGGACGGCGCTACTTCTTGACGGTGAGCGTCAGCGTGCCGGACGTCGCCGCAGTGAAGCCCTTGGCCTTCTTGACGACGAGGCGGTACCTACCCGCCTTCTTCGGCAGTGTCACCGTGGCCTTGCCGGAGCTCGCGGTGCGGACCTTCTTCACCGTGACCCACCTCGCACCACGCTTCGTCTGGACGGCGACGACGGCCTTGGGGCGGTTGGTGGTGACTGTGACGACAGCGGGCGCCGACCCGTGAGCCACGGCCTTGGTCGGCCAGCCCTTGACGGTCGTGCGCTGGGTCGTGGTGAGCGCGGCGACGGTCGCGAAGCCGTAGACCTTCTTGACGGTCTTCTTGCCCACGCTGACCTTGGCGGCACCGACGAATCCGGAGCCGGAGCCGTAGGTGTGGAAGACGGTGACCTTGGTGCCTGCGGGGATCGTGCCGAGCTTCTGCTTGCTCGGGTAAGCGGCGAAGAGCGCCACGTCGGACGTCGTCACGACGGTCTTCTGTACCGTGATCACCCCGGGGCGGTCCGTGCTGGTGGCCGCCACGAGGCTCGCGGCCGTGTCGATCTTCCAGCCCGCGCTCGTCTTGACGAAGACGAAGGCGAGCCCTGCGTCGTCCTTGGACCAGGCGGACGGCAACCGCTCGCCCAGCATGCTCATCACCATGGCGTCCGCGTACACGGCGGCCTTGCTCCCGATAACGATGACCTGGGCGGCATTGGCCCGCACGTGCATGTCCAGGGGTACGGTCGGGCTCCCGAGACCCTCCGCGAAGGAGCTCGAGAGGGAGGCCGCGGCTGCGTAGTACGGCTTGATCGTCGCCCACGGGGCGTCGGGCTTGTCCAGCACCGTGGCGATACCCGGATAGGCGGCCTGGTACTGCTGCTGGGTTGCCGCGTCCTTGGCGGCCAGGAGCGTGTTGGTGGCAGCCTCGTCGGGGTAGAAGACCGCGTCGAAGTATTTGCCGACGACGGCAGCAGCCGCCTTCTGGTCCGCGGAGACGGGCTTCGCCGCGGTCGCGGGCTGGACGGTGGACACCGTCACCGTGGTGGCGAGGAGCAGCGCGGCGACGCTGCCGACAAGACGTCGGATCATGGGAAGACCTTCTGGTCGTGGGGATGCGGAGCGTGCGATCGCTCCCTGCCCCGCCCGTGGCGCGGCGAGGCCCACGAACGGGCGACGCGCCGCACCCCTAGAGGATACGCGATCCCATGACCACCTCGGCAGGCGTGAGCAGCCTCGTTCAGCGCTCCAGGAACCGCTCGGCCACCTGGGCGGCAAAGGCCAGCAGCACGTCGTTGGCCTCCTCGTCGCCGATGCTCACCCGCACGCCGTCACCGGCGAAAGGGCGCACGAGCAGACCCCGCTCAGAAGCCGCCTGGGCGAAGGCCACGGCCGCGTCACCCACCGGGAACCACACAAAGTTCGCCTGGCTGTCCGGGACGGGCCAGCCCTGCGCGCGCAGCGCGTCGAGCACCCGGCCCCGCTCGCGCACGATGCGCTCGACCCGGTCGAACAGCTCGTCACGCGCTTCGAGCGAGGCGACGGCGGCGGCCTGCGCCACCGCGGAGACGCCGAAGGGTGTGGAGACGGCGCGGATGCCCGCAGCGAGCTCGACGGACGCGACGGCGTACCCGACCCGTAGCCCAGCGAGCCCGTACGCCTTCGAGAAGGTCCTCAGCAGCACCACGTTGGGGTGGTCCACGAGCAGCGCGACGCCGTCGACGGCGTCGTCCTGGCGGACGAACTCGAGGTACGCCTCGTCCACGAGCACCAGGACGTCGCGGGGCACGGCCGCCAGGAGCCGCAGCACCTCGGTGTGCGTGACGGCGGGGCCGGTGGGGTTGTTCGGGGTGCAGACGACGACGGCGCGCGTGCGCGGGGTGACCGCCGCGGCGAGCGCGTCGACGTCGAGGGAGGCATCGGGGGCGAGCGGCACCTCGACGGCCTCCCCACCCGCGATCGCCACGGCGATCGGGTACGCCTCGAAGGAGCGCCACGGGTAGACGACCTCGTCCCCCGGGCGCACGACGGCATCGAGGATGTGGGAAAGCACGGCGACCGAGCCGTTGCCGACGACGATGTTCTCGGGCATCACCGCGGAGGCGCCCGGCTCCGCGGCGTCCGAGGCCACCGCGTCGTCGGACAGCCTCCCGGCGAGCGCGGCGACCAGGTCCACAGCGGCGAGGTCGGGGTATCGGTGGAGCTCGGCGAGCACGTCGTGCAGACGTTCGACGACCGAGGGCAGCGGCGGGTAGGGGTTCTCGTTCGAGCTCAGCTTGTGGACCTTGACGCCGACGAGGGGACGAGCGCCCGGGACGTAGGCCGGCAGGGCGGATACCTCCGGCCGCAGCTCGACGGCGGCTCCCGGTCGCGACTTCTCATCCTGTTCCTCTGGTGTGCTCACGCCGCCAGTCTGGCACGATCGAGGTATGTCCTTCGTGCTGCGCGTGATCCTCAACGCCGTCGGTTTTTGGCTCACCTCGCTGCTGCTCGGCAGCCACTTCGTGATCGAGGGCGGGTCGAGCAACTTTCGGGTCGTGCTCGTCTACCTCGGCGTCGCGCTGATCTTCGCCGTCATCAACGCCGTGATCAAGCCCTTCATCCAGGCGCTCTCGCTGCCGCTGTACATCCTCACGCTGGGACTCTTCGCCCTCGTGGTGAACGCCCTCGTGCTGCTGCTGATCAGCTGGCTGACGGACGGCCTGAGCTGGGGGCTGCGCGTGGAGAACTTCGGCTGGGCCGTGCTCGCCGGCGTGGTGCTGTCGATCATCAACGGGATCCTGACGGCCATCGTGCCGGGAGCCAAGCAGCGGCCTCGGTTCTGATCCGGACGGCGCTGCCGTGATCCGCACCGTCGGCCTGCAGGACTGCCGCCCGCGCTCTCTTCCAGGCCTCGAGACCGAGTCAGACGCGCGAGACCCCGGCACACGGGCGCCGAGGTCTCGCGGTGGCTGGTCGCAGGTGTCGGACGACCTCTGCGGCTGCAGCAGCAGATGGCCCGGGCCGTCGACGACCGTGACGTCGGCGGATCGAGCAGGAACACCCTCGCACGCGGGCACGACACGGCCCGGGACCGACACGCGTGCGGTCTGGGGCCCCGTCAGGACGGTCCGTGACTGACGGCCACGCGTCTTGGTGTCCGTGAAAGAATGGCGTCATGCCTGAGACGTCGCCTGCCGCTGCCGCGCCCTCGAACGACCTGCCTTCGCACGACCCGACCGCTGCTCCGGAGCGCACCTCGTTCGCGTCGATCACCCCGCCGATCGCCCTCGGACCCCTCGACGGCCGCTACCGCTCCGCGGTCGCCCCGCTCGTCGACCATCTCTCCGAGGCGGCTCTCAACCGCGAGCGCCTGCACGTCGAGGTGGAGTGGCTCATCGCGCTCACCGACGGTCTCGACGGCGCCGTCGTCGTGCCGGGTGCGCCGCGACTGTCGGACGCCGAGAAGGCCTATCTGCGCGCGATCGTCACCGACTTCGACGCCGACGGCATCGCCGAGCTCGCACAGATCGAGCGCCGCACGGTCCACGACGTCAAGGCTGTCGAGTACTACATCAAGGACCGCATCGCGGCCGCGCCGCAGGCTCTCGGTGACGACACCGTGCTGCCGAGCGTGAGCGAGCTCGTCCACTTCGCCTGCACGAGCGAGGACATCAACAACCTGTCGTACGCGCTCATGGTCAAGGGCGGCGTCGAGCAGGTCTGGCTGCCCGCGGCCACCGCGCTGACCGACCAGCTCGCGGCGCTCGCCGTCGAGCACGCCGAGGTCCCCCTGCTGTCGCTGACCCACGGGCAGCCCGCCACGCCCACCACCCTCGGCAAGGAGCTGGCCGTGCTCGCGCACCGCCTGCGCCGGCAGCTGCGGCGCATCGGCGCGGCCGAGTACCTGGGCAAGCTCAACGGTGCGACCGGCACCTACAGCGCCCACGTCGCCGCCGTCCCCACGACCGACTGGCCGTCCGTCTCCCGCGCGTTCGTGACCCACCTCGGCCTGACGTGGAACCCGCTCACCACGCAGATCGAGTCCCACGACTGGCAGGCGGAGCTCTACGCCGACGTCGCGCGCTTCAACCGCGTGCTCCACAACATCGCGACCGACGTGTGGACCTACATCTCGCGAGGCGTGTTCTCGCAGATCCCTGTCGAGGGCGCCACGGGCTCCTCGACCATGCCGCACAAGATCAACCCGATCCGCTTCGAGAACGCCGAGGCCAACCTGGAGATCTCGAGCGCCCTGCTCGACACGCTCGCCTCGACGCTCGTCACGAGCCGCCTGCAGCGCGACCTCACGGACTCCACCACCCAGCGCAACATCGGCCCGGCCTTCGGCCACTCGCTGCTCGCCATCGACAACGTCAGCCGCGGCCTGGACCGGCTCGCGGTCGACACCACGCTCACCGCGCGCGAGCTCGACGAGAACTGGGAGGTGCTGGGCGAGGCGATCCAGTCGGCCATGCGCGCCGCCGGCATCGCGGGCACGCCGGGCATGGAGAACCCGTACGAGCGACTCAAGGACCTCACGCGCGGTCACCGGATCGGCGAGGCCGACCTGCGGGAGTTCGTCGCGGGGCTCGGTCTGCCGGACGACGTCGCGGCACGGATCTCCGCGCTGACGCCGGCCACGTACGTGGGACTGGCGCCTCAGCTGGTCGCCGACTACCTGCGCTGAGGCGCCAGCCCGCCATCATCTGCAGTCGACCGACCGACGCAGAGACCGTCCCGAGGAGAGAGTGGGTGGTCACGGGCAGCGCCTGTGCCACCCCGGGACGTGAAGCGAGCCATCGCTTTCAGTTTTGATGATACGCCTTTTGGTTTCGACGGCAAGCGTTCGACGAACGCAGATCGTGGCGGTCGATGGCCGCCCCGATTAGACAATTCGTCTCAAATGCCAAGACTTACGGCCAGAACGTTCCCTTGGGACCTCGTTGTGCCTAGCCTTTGAGCATCGGCCCTCCGGGCCGGCGCACCGGACATCTCCGGTTCACCAGGCTGCATCATCACTGAGGAGTGCTCATGAGACGACTGACGACCTGGGGGCTGGCGCTGACCGCCGCCCTGACGCTCGGCACGCTGGCTGCCGCCCCCGCGCAGGCCGCGGGCGGCGTGACCCTCACGGTCAACGTCGTGACCCCGGCCGGCAGCCCCGTACAGGGCGCCTCGGTCACCGCGACATCCACCGCGCCGGGCAGCTACCCGGGCTACGGGTACACGGGCAACGACGGCAAGGCCACCATCGACGACCTCGACCCGGGCTCGTACACGGTCACGGCCGAGGGTTACCTCGGCAGCTACCACTACAACCTCAGCGGCTCGGTGACCGTCGCGTCCGCCGCCGTCTCGACCACGCTGAAGATCGCCGCGGCAGGGGTCTCGGGCAAGGTGACGGCGGGCGGCAGCCCGGTAAAGAACACCGGCGTGATCCTCTCGCCAGCCAGCGGCAAGGCGAGCGACCAGTATGCGTCCACCGACGCCTCGGGCCGCTACTCGCTGTTCGGCATC
>Ga0182744_1003554_pt1 | contig 12103 bp, 12 predicted proteins | sample eDN3rd30CKraftMG_FD_128525 | JGI IMG/M metagenome (GOLD analysis project Ga0182744, IMG submission 128525) | Enriched Miracle-Growth compost microbial communities from Emeryville, California, USA - eDNA 3rd pass 30_C Kraft MG (version 2) (version 2) ...
GCATCGCCTGCCTGTGGGGCCCGGCCCATGGCGGCGCCAACGAAGCGGCGCTCCTCATGCTGGAGCACATCGGCACGCTGGACCGCGTGGGCGAATATGTGAAGCGCGCCAAGGACAAGAACGATCCGTTCCGTCTCATGGGCTTCGGCCATCGCGTCTACAAGAACTACGATCCGCGCGCCAAGGTGATGCGCGACACCTGCCACGAAGTGCTGGACGAGCTGGGCATCCGCAACGAGCCGCTCCTCAAGGTCGCCATGGAGCTGGAGAAGATCGCCCTCGAGGATGATTATTTCATCGAGAAGAAGCTCTATCCCAACATCGATTTCTATTCCGGCATCACGCTGCGCGCGCTGGGCTTTCCGACGGCCATGTTTCCCGTCCTCTTCGCCCTGGCCCGCACCGTCGGCTGGGTGTCGCAGTGGAAGGAGATGATGGAGGACCCCGAACAGAAGATCGGCCGTCCCCGCCAGCTCTACACCGGCCACATCCAGCGGTCCTTTGTCCCGCTGGACAAGCGCTGAGGCACTGTCTTTTTGCCAGCTGCCCCCTCACCCCCGCCTTGAGCGGGGGTCCAGCGCGCTATCGCGCGCGTGCGGCCGGCGGCCGTACTGGATGCCCGCTCAAGGCGGGCATGACGTTTATGACGTGGGGAGGCGTGTCAGACCCTACTGCCGGTCGGCGCGGTCGCTCATGTCGATGAGCTCGATCTTGTAGCCGTCCGGGTCCTCGATGAAGGCGATGGCGCCGCCGCCGTGCTTCATGGGGCCGGGCTGGCGGGGGATGGGCACGCCCGCGGCTTCCAGCGTCTTGCAGACCCCATAGATATCATCCACGCCGATGGCGATGTGGCCGAAGCCGGTGCCGAGATCATAGGGCTCCTTCTGCCCCCAGTTGTGGGTGAGCTCGATCACCGTATTGCCGCTTTCCTCGCCATAGCCGACGAAGGCCAGGGTGAATTCGCCGCTGGGGAAATCCTTCCTGCGCAGCAGGCGCATGCCCAGATGGCCGGTGTAGAAGTCGAGGGATCTGTCCAGGTCCCTCACCCGGATCATGGTGTGCAGCATACGGAAATTGTCGGCGGCCATCCTTTCCTCCCGGTCTTATTCGCTGTCGACGATCATGGCGGAGAAGGCGGCTTCGGCGACGGTCCTGCCATCCACCTCGGCCTTTCCCCGGAAGCGCCAGATATTGCCCCGGGCCTTGTCCTTTTCAACGGTCATGCACAACTGATCGCCGGGCGTCACCGGCTTGCGGAACTTGGCGTTCTCGATGGTCATGAAATAGATGACCTTGCCCTCCACGGCCTCACCCATGGTGGAGATGGCCATGACGGCGGCGGTCTGCGCCAGGGCTTCGACGATGAGCACGCCGGGCATGACCGGGTGGCCCGGGAAATGTCCCTGGAAGAACGGTTCGTTGAAGGTGACGTTCTTGATGCCCACGGCCCGCACGTCGGGCTCCACCTCCACCACGCGGTCCACCAGCAGGATGGGGTAGCGGTGCGGCAGCATCTTCATGATGCGGGTGATATCGATGGGCAGGGTCGGCTGTTCGGTCATGGCGTCCTGATGATCTGCGGTGAGAGACGATACTCAAAAACGCAAGGAGGGCGGGGCATCGCCTGCCGCCGCCCACCCTGTTGCGTCCAGACGGCGGGGCCTTATTGCGTGCGCTGCTGCGCGCTGGCCTCGGCGACCTTCACGTCGATGCTGGGCAGGATCTTGTCCAGCTCGCTGATGACGTCGGAGGTGATGTCCAGCTTCGGCGCCGGCAGCACGATCTGGCCGCGCTCCAGGAGCAGGTTGGCGCCCCGGCTTTCGGTGATGCGCTTGAAGATGGGGAGCAACGCCCGGCTCAGTTCGTTGTTGGCCTTGGTAATGGCCAGGTTGATGTTGCGCTGCTTCTCTTCCAGGCTCTGCTGCGCGTTCTGATACTTGCCGGCGAATTCGCGGCGGGCGGCCTCGAAGGCTTCCGGCGTCATCACGGCACGCTTGTTCTGCAGTTCCTGCTCTTCCTGCTTCAGCTCTTCGGAAATCTTGTTGTATTGCGTCTGGAACTCGGCCTGGATGACCTCGACCTGCCGGCTGAAATCCTTGCCGGCCAGCGATTCCCGGCGGATCTGCTGGGTGTCGATGACGGCGATCACCGCGCTCGGCAGGGATTGCGCCATGACATTGGTAGCAAGGCTGCCCAGCCCGATAACGGTGCACAAGGCCAGAGCGGTGAGTTTGAATTTGTTTTTCATTAGAATCTCGTACCGATGTTGAATTGGAAAGTTTCGGTAATGTCGTAGGGCTTCTTCAGGACCGGCTTCGACAGGTCGAAGCGCAACGGCCCCATCGGAGAATCCCATGAAACGCCGATACCTACCGATGCGCGCGGCGCCCCTGAGTCATAATATTCCACGTCCGATGCACCGACATTCACGCCGGTCAATGAGCCGATATCGGCAAATGTGCTCACCTGAATACCATATTGCTCGGCCATCCCCAAGGGCAGGAATAGCTCCAGCGAGCCGGTATAGAAGAGGTTGCCGCCCAGCGCCTCACCCCGCGACCGGCCCTTGCTGTCCAGCAGCGGATTGCCGTTGTCGTCGAAATAGGCGACGCGCGGACCGATACCCGCCGTGCGGAACCCGCGCAAGTCCGTGCCACCAATGAAGAAGCGGTCGTTGATACGCACATCCTTGCCCAGGCCGTTGATATAGCCTTCGGTGGTGGAGAGCTTCAGGATAAAGCCCCGGGCGAAGGGCACGCGCGTGTAAACGTCGTAGGACAATTGCGTCTTCAGATAGCGCACATTGCCTAGGAGGCCCGCCAGGTCCTGGTTGAACAGGAGGCGGAAGCCGCTGGTGGGCTTGATATAGTCGTTCCGCTCGTCCCACACGAAAGTGTAGCCCACCGACGATGTGGTGAAATCGCCCGCCGCCTCCTGGATATAGCGGGAGACATCTCGATTAATATTATAGATCTTGTCCTGGCGGATGGTGTAGCGCAGCTGCATGCGCTTGGTCTCGGTGAGCGGGAAGCCGGCGCGCAGGGTGGTGCCGATGGTCTTCTGGTCGAAGGAGGCATAGTCCTGGAAGTCGGTATCGGTCAGGAACAGGTTGAAGCCCGCCGCCAGCGGCCGGTTCAGGAAATAGGGCTCGGTGAAGCCGATATTGGCCGTGGTCCTGAGGCTGGATACCGAGGTCGACAGGCTCAGGTCCTGGCCCCGGCCCAGCAGATTGCGCTCGCGCACCGTCAGCTCGCCGATGAAGTTCTCGCGGCTGGAGAAGCCGGCGCCGATCTGCAGCTCGCCGGTGGGCTGCTCCTCCACCGTCACGTCGATGACGGCGCGGTCGGGGGCCGACCCCTCGCTCTGGTCCAGCTCGGCTTCCTTGAAGTAGCCGAGGCCGCGGATGCGGGTGCGCGACCGGCGCAGCTTGGCGGTATTGAAGGCATCGCCCTCGGTGAGACGCATCTCACGGCGGATCACCTTGTCCAGCGTGCGGACGTTGCCGTTGATCCGCACCCGTTCCACATAGACGCGGGGCGCCTCCTGGATGACATAGGTGATGTTGATCTTGCGGTTCTCGGCATCACGCTGGATGCGCGGGCGGATGTTGACGAAGGCATAGCCCCTCAGCCCCGCCGCGTCGGTGAGGATGTCCACCGTATCCTCGATGCTCTGCGCATTGTAGGTGGAGCCCGTGCGCGTGGCGATCAGGTACTTCAGGACATTGGGGTCCAGGTCGCGGATCTGGCTTTCCACGTCCATGGTGCCGAAGGTATAGATCGGCCCCTCCTCCACCGTGAAGGCCATGTAGAAATCTTCCCGGTCCGGCGTCATTTCCGCCACGGCCGAGATCACCCGGAAATCGGCATAGCCGTTGTTCAGGTAGAATTTCCGAAGCTGCTCCCGGTCATAGGCCATGCGATCGGGATCGTAGTTGTCGTTGCTCGTGAAGAAGCGCCACCAGCGGGATTGCCGTGTGGTGATCTCGGAGCGCAGCTCGCCGTCGGAATAGGCCTCGTTGCCGAGGAAGGAGATGTAGCGGATGCCCGTCTTCTCGCCCTCATTGATCTCGAACACCAGGTCCACGCGGTTCTGCGGAAGCTGGATGACCTTGGGCTCCACGGTCGCGCCGAACCGGCCCTTGCGGCGGTATAGCTCCAGCATGCGCTGCACGTCGGTCTGTACGCGGGCCCGGGTGAAGACGATGCGTGGCCGAAGCTGCACTTCCTTCAGGAAGTCCTCGTCCTTGATCTTCTTGTTCCCCTCGAAAACCATACGGTTGATGATGGGGTTCTCGACCACGCGCACGATGAGCGTGCTGCCCTCGCGGCGGATGCTCACATCGGCGAAGAGGCCGGTGGCGAAGAGGTTCTTCAGCGCCTGGTCCACCTGCTCGGGATCGTAGACGTCGCCGAAGCCGATGCTCATGTAGGAGCGGACGGTCTCCGCCTCGACGCGCTGATTGCCCACCACCTGCACGTCACGGATGATGGGGGCGCCGCCGAGCTGCTGCGCATGCGCGCCCGCCACGGGCGCCAGGCACAGCACCAGGGCCAAAGCCGTTGCCATGCGTCTCCGCCGCCGGCGGTTCGGTAAATGCGTCGATCGATACACTGAGACTACCTGGTTCAAGAGAAGAGTTTGGAGAATATCAGGGCTGAGAGGTCATTCCAGGTGGCGAAGACCATCAGCATCATCACCAGCGCCAGGCCGAAACGCAGGCCGTATTCCTGCGCCCGGGGCGAGAGGGGACGGCCCAACACCGCCTCGAAGGCGTAGAAGAGCAGATGGCCGCCATCCAGGACGGGGATGGGGAAGAGGTTGATGAGACCCAGATTGATGGACAGGATGGCCGTGAACGACACCAGCGCCGAGAACCCCTGCTGGGCCACCTGCCCCGACATCTGGGCGATTCGAATGGGCCCGCCGAGTTCCTCGGCCGAGCGCTTGCCGGCCACCATCTGGCCCAGCGACTTGAAGGTGAGCGAGATCACGTTGAACGTCTCGTCCACCGCCTGCACCACCGCCCGGCCGGGCGACAGCGGCTCATATTCGGCCGCCGTCGTGGATACGCCCAAAAGGCCGATACGCTGGACGTTGCCGAAATCGTCCGTCAGCTCCTTCAGGCTGGGCGTCACCGACAGGCTCAGCCGGTCGGTCCCGCGCTGCACGATGAGGGTCATCTCCTCCTCGGGGTGCATGCGGATGATCTGCTGCAGGTCCTCGAAGCGCTTGACCTCTTTGTTATCGATGCTGAGGACGAGGTCCCCCGGCTCCAGCCCGGCGGCGGCGGCCGGCGTGTCGGGGAACACCTCCTCCACATAGGCGGGTGTCACCGGCCGGCCCAGGAAGACGAAGAGGAAGGAGAAGATGATGATAGCCAGCACGAAATTGGCCAACGGCCCCGCCGCCACGATGGCGGCGCGCTGGCCGAGCCGCTTGTGGTGGAAGGTGACCTTCTTCTCGTCCTCGCTGTAGTCCGCCTCCTCGGCCTGGCCGCTGGTCGGGCCCATGTCACCGAAGAATTTCACATAGCCGCCCAGCGGGATCATGCTGACTTTCCAGCGGGTGCCGGTGCGGTCGGTCCAGCCGAAAAGCTCCCGTCCGAAGCCGATGGAAAAGGTGGAGACGCGCACGCCGTTCAGACGGGCGATGAGGTAATGGCCCAGTTCGTGGAAAAACACGAGAACCGTAAATACGAGCAAGAAGCTCAGGATCGAATATACGAATCCCACTCCCACCATCTAGTCTCCTCGGCGCCGGGCGGCCGCATCGGCGAACTGCCGTGCAAGGCGCCGCCCCCACCCATCTGCCGCCATAACGTCCTCTATCGAAGTCATTGACGGAAAGCTGCTTTCGGCCAGGGTGTCCGCCACAATCCCGGCAATATCCAGGAAGCCGATCCGCCCCGAAAGGAAGCTGTCCACAGCCACTTCGTTCGCGGCGTTGAGGAGTGTAGGGGCGGTGCCGCCGCATTGCAAGGCTTCGCGCGCCAGCCGGATCGCCGGGAATCTGGCATGATCCGGCGCCTCGAACGAGAGGCTGGAAATGGCTCCCAGATCAAGCCTTTCGCAGGGTGCGGGCATGCGTTCTGGCCAGGCCAGGGCATAGGCGATGGGGGTGCGCATATCGGGTGAGCCGAGCTGCGCCAGGAGCGATCCGTCGTTATATTGCACCAGCCCGTGCACCACCGACTGGGCATGCACCAGGATGTCGATCCTCTCCGCCGGCACGGGGAACAGGCAGGCCGCTTCGATGAGCTCCAGCCCCTTGTTCATCATGGTGGCGGAATCGATGGAGATCTTGGCGCCCATGGACCAGTTGGGATGACGCACCGCTTCGGCCGGCGTCACATGGCGCATCTGCTCGCGCGTGAAGGTGCGGAACGGCCCGCCCGACGCCGTGAGGATGATCTTCTCCACGGCCTCGGCCCGGTCGAAATCGAACACCTGGAAAATGGCGTTATGCTCGGAATCCACGGGCAGCAGGGTAGCCGAGGACGCCGCCACCTCCTGCATGAAGAGGGCGCCGGCGCACACCAGGCATTCCTTGTTGGCCAGCGCCACGGTGGCGCCGCGCCGCACGGCTTCCAGGGTCGGCGCCAGACCGGCCGCACCGACGATGGCGGCCATCACCCAATCGGCCTCCAGCGCCGCCGCCTCGCGCACCGCCTTGCTTCCCGTCGCCACTTCGGTGCGCGTGCCGGCCAGTGCCGCGCGGACTTGCCGGTAGCGCCGCTCGTCGGCGATCACCACCAGTTCCGGCTCGAAGGCCCGCGCCTGCGCGATCAGCCGGTCGGCATTGGAATTGGCGGTGAGGGCCACGATATGCGCGCGCTCATCCCCCCGGCCCAGCAGGTCCAGCGTGTTGCAGCCGACGGAGCCGGTGGAGCCCAGAATGGAGATGCGCCGCCCCGCCGCCGCCCGCGCCGTCATCGCCTGCGCTGCCATCGCCTGTCCTGCCTGAGCCATCACCACAGGTCCGCTCCCATGAGGATGACGCTGCCGCCGGCGGCAAAGGGCATGAGCAGCAACAGGCTGTCCAGCCGGTCGAAGGCGCCGCCATGGCCAGGGATCACCGTGCCGAAATCCTTGATGCCGAAGCGCCGCTTGATGCCGGATTCCAGGAGGTCTCCCACCTGCCCGATCACCGAGGCACCGGCCCCGAGGAACAGGCCGGCCTGCATGGGAACGTGAAAGAGCCAGGGCGTGGCGATGCCGGCCACGATCATCGCGGCGATCATGCCGCCCACAGCGCCGCTCCAGGTCTTGCGGGGGCTGATGTCGGGAGCCAGCTTGGGACCGCCCAGCCAGGCACCGGCGGCCAGGGCGCCGGTGTCCGTCGCCCAGATGACGAACAGCAGCCAGTATATGATATTGCGCCCGTCCGGCGGGGCCATCGCCTCGCGGATCCATTCGCTGGCCACCAGGGCACAGCCGATATAGAGCACGCCCATGGCCAGCCAGCGGGCCTTCTGCTTGCCGCCCCACGCCATGACGCCGACGGTGACAGCACCCGCCAGCAGCACCACGATGGCCGGCACCACAAAGCCGAACAGGGTGAGGATGAGCGCCGCGGTCACGGCACCGGCGGTGGCCAGGGTGAAGAAGCGGGGATTGTCCGGGGCCATGACGCGGGCCCATTCGCCCGACAATATCCAGGCCACGATCACCAGAAGCGCCAGGAACACCCAGCCGCCGGCATAGATGGCGGCCAGCACGAACGGGATCAGCACCAGCGCGGAGGCGATCCGCGTCTTGAGGGAGAGTCCGGTTCTGACCGGCCTCTCCGGCGATACCGCCGGCTCAGCCACTGGTCCTGCCATAACGGCGCTCGCGCCCGCGAAATTCATTGATGGCTTCAATCAGGCTATCCTTGTTGAAATCCGGCCAGAACACATCAAGAAACACCAGCTCCGAATAGGCCGCCTGCCACAGGAGGAAATTGCTGAGGCGCTTCTCGCCGCTGGTCCGGATGATCATGTCCGGGTCCGGCGTGCCGGCGGTGTGCAGATAGCCGGCGAAGCGCTCTTCAGTGATGTCCTCCGGGTTCAGCCCCCCCTCTTTCACGTCCATGCAGGCGCGGCGCACCGCGTCCAGGATCTCGTCATGGCTGCCGTAGTTCAGGGCGACGGTCAGCACCAGGCCCGTATTGCGGGCCGTCAGTTCCTGCGCGTCGGTGATCAGCTTGACGATATCCAGCGACAACCTTGAATGATCGCCGATGAACCTCAGCCGAACATTGTTCCTGTTGAGCGACTGCACCTCCTGGCGCAGATAGAGCCGCAGGAGCCCCATCAGGTCGTCCACCTCGGTGGCGGGGCGGCGCCAGTTCTCCGATGAGAAGGCATAGAGGGTGAGATAGGGGATCGCCAGCTCGCGGCAGGCCGTCACCGTGGCGCGCACGGCATCGGCGCCGCGCCGGTGGCCGGCGACACGGGGCAGGTTGCGGGCGCGCGCCCAGCGGCCATTGCCATCCATGATGATGGCAATATGCCGGACGGAGTCTCCGTCTCCCTCTCCCGTGCTCTGCGCCGTCAGCATGCCGCGCTCAAACCTGCATGATTTCCTGTTCCTTGGCCTTCAACTGGTCGTCGATGGCCTTGGTGTGCTGGTCCGTCGCCTTCTGCAGGTCGTCGGCCCAGGCCTTGTGCTCGTCCTGGCTGATCTCGCCGTCCTTTTCCAGCTTCTTCAGGGTCTCCATGCCGTCGCGCCGCACGTTGCGGACGGCGATGCGCGCCTGCTCGGCATATTTGCCGGCCACGCGGGTCAGCTCCTGGCGGCGCTCCTCGTTGAGCTCCGGCACCGGCACGCGCACCAGTTGCCCGTCGGTCATCGGGTTGAGACCGAGGCCCGAATTGCGGATGGCCTTCTCCACCGCCGACACCATGCCCCGGTCCCACACCTGCACGGCCAGCATGCGCGGCTCGGGCACGCTGATGGTGCCCACCTGGGTGATGGGCATGGCCGAGCCATAGGCTTCCACGGTGACGGGCTCCAGCAGCGATGCGCTGGCGCGGCCGGTCCTCAGTCCGGCGAACTCATGCTTGAGAGACTGCAGCGCGCCGTCCATACGGCGCTTCACGTCCTTGATGTCAAACCCGTCGCTCATCTATCGGTCTCCATGGTCGATCAGTGTGGAGCGGCCGGTGCCCTGGAGCACCTGGGCCAGCCCGCCTTCTGTATGCAGTGAAAATACCACAATTGGAATGTTGTTCTCGCGCGCCAATGCGATGGCCGCCGCATCCATGACCTTCAGGTCGCGCGACAGCACGTCCATGAAGCTCAGATGGTCGTAGCGCTGGGCATTCGGGTCGGTCTTGGGGTCGGCGGAATAGACACCGTCCACCTGCGTGCCCTTGAGGATCACGTCGCAGCCCATTTCGGAGGCGCGCAGCGCCGCCGCCGTATCCGTGGTGAAGAAGGGGTTGCCGGTGCCGGCGGCGAAGATGACCACCCTCCCCTTTTCCAGATGCCGCAGCGCCCGGCGGCGGATGTAGGGCTCGCACAGCGCGGCGATGGGCATGGCGGAGAGCACGCGCGTGGCCACGCCGTTGGTCTCCAGCGCGTTCTGCAGGGCGATGGCGTTCATCACCGTCGCCAGCATGCCGATATAGTCGGCACTCGCCCGGTCATAGCCCTTGGCGGCGGCGGACAGGCCCCGGAAGATGTTGCCGCCGCCCACCACCAGGCAAATCTGATGCCCGGCTTCCCAGGCGGCCTTCACGTCGGCGCCGATGCGCGCCACCGTATCGGGATCGATGCCATATTTCTCAGGCCCCATCAGGGCTTCGCCGGAGAGCTTCAAGAGTATGCGCTTGTAATGGTCTGGTTCCGGCATCCTGTTCCTCGTCTCGCCCCCAGCCCGTCGCCCCGGGGCCATGTATGGCGGGTCCTCGCGGTTTTACCCTTGTTTTGATGACAGACGCAACGCCTCCGTCACCAAGGCACGAAAAAAGGGCGCGGTATGCACGCATCGGCACCTTCGGGCACGAAAAAAGGGGCGCGCCCCTGGCACGCCCCTTTCCGTTCAGCGATCAGCCGTCAGTGACCGGCGGCAGCGGCCACTTCGGCGGCAAAATCGTCCTCGCGCTTCTCGATGCCCTCACCGAGCTGGTAGCGGACGAAGCCGGCCAGTCTGACGTCGGTGCCCAGCTCCTTGGCCAGGGCCTTCACCACGTCCTCGACGCGGCTTTCGCCATCCAGCACCCAGACCTGCTGCAGGAGTACGGACTCCTCGTAGAACTTGCGGATACGGCCTTCCACCATCTTTTCGATGATGGCCTCGGGCTTGCCCGATTCGCGCGCCTGGCTGGCCAGCACCTCGCGTTCCTTCTCCACCACGGCCGGGTCGAGCGAGGCCACGTCCAGCGCCTGTGGCGCGGCGGCAGCCACATGCATGGCGATCTGGCGGCCGAGCTCGTTGAGCTTGCCCGCGTCACCGACGGATTCAAGCGCCACCAGCACGCCGATCTTGCCCAGTCCGTCCACCACCTGGTTATGGATGTAGGAGGCCACAACGCCGTTCGGCACGGAGAGGTAAGCCGCGCGGCGCAGGTTCATGTTCTCGCCGATGGTCGCGATGCGATGGGTCAGCTCATCGGCCACGTTGCGGCCGGCGTCCGGATAATCGGCTGCGGCCACGGCCTCCATGTCGCCCTTGCTGGCAAGGGCGATATCGGCCACCGTCGAGACGAAGCCCTGGAACTGGTCGTTGCGGGCCACGAAATCCGTCTCGGAATTCACTTCCACGACGACGGCCTCGGTGCCGCTGGACGCCACGCCCACCAGCCCTTCCGCCGCCACGCGCGACGACTTCTTCTGCGCCGCCGCCAGGCCCTTGGTGCGCAGCCAGTCCACCGCCGCGTCCATGTCGCCATTGCTCTCCGCGAGAGCCTTCTTGCAATCCATCATGCCAGCCCCGGACTTCTCCCGGAGCTCCTTGACCAGCGCTGCAGTGATCTCAGCCATGGTTCAACCTCATTTTCAAAACAGGTATCTAATCTATTGCGAATAATACGGCTTACAGCGCCCCAGCTCATGCCGGAGCGCTGGTCGGCCGTAGGCGTCAGGCGGTCTGTTCGACTTCGCCTGCCGCAGCCTCTGCCGGAGCCTCGGCCACCGCCTCATCGGCCGGGGCGTCTTGCGCCACGGCGTCCATCTGCGGGGCTTCCGCTGCACCCATGTCGATGCCGCTGGCGCTCATCTGCTCCTGGATGCCGTCGAGCACGGCCTTGGAGAACAGTTCGCAATAGAGCGAAATGGCACGCAGCGCATCGTCATTGCCGGGCACGGCATAGCTGATGCCCGCCGGATCACTATTGCTGTCGAGGATGCCGATGACCGGCACGCCAAGACGCGTGGCCTCCTTCACTGCGATGGATTCGCGGTTGGTGTCGATGACCACCACCACGTCGGGCAGACCGCCCATGTCCTTGATGCCGCCGAGCGACCGCTCCAGCTTCTCCATCTCGCGGGTACGGTCGAGCTGCTCCTTCTTGGTCAGGCCCGCCTTCTCGGCTTCGTTGGAGAGCTGCTCCTGCAGGCTCTTCAGGCGCTTGATGGAGTTGGAAATGGTCTGCCAGTTGGTGAGCATGCCGCCCAGCCAGCGATGGTTCACGTAATACTGGCCGCACTGCGCCGCCGCCTGGGCGATGGGCTCCTGCGCCTGGCGCTTGGTGCCGACGAACAGCACGCGCCCGCCGCCCGCCGTGATGTCACGCACCACTTCCAGGGCGCGATAGAGCATCGGCACGGTCTGCGACAGGTCGAGAATGTGAACGCCATTGCGGACGCCGAAGATATAGGGCGCCATCTTGGGGTTCCAGCGGTGGGTCTTGTGGCCGAAGTGAACGCCGGCTTCCAGAAGCTGGCGCATGGAGAAATCAGGCACTGCCATTTCTTTGATCCTTTCCCGGTTATGCCTCCGCGGAACAGTTGCCGGCGATCTGCCGGACCGGAGCGACCGACCCCATGCGTCAGGGCAGCCGTAAGTTCCGCGTGTGAATTAATGGGTGCGGTTATACTCATTACCCGCATCCGCGCAAGTGAAAAGGTGGCGAAAGCCGTATTTTCGACATTGCCACGGCCCCCGATATTGCCTA
>Ga0182744_1003555_pt1 | contig 12103 bp, 9 predicted proteins | sample eDN3rd30CKraftMG_FD_128525 | JGI IMG/M metagenome (GOLD analysis project Ga0182744, IMG submission 128525) | Enriched Miracle-Growth compost microbial communities from Emeryville, California, USA - eDNA 3rd pass 30_C Kraft MG (version 2) (version 2) ...
CCGACGCCGCCCTTCTGATTGGCGATGGCGATCACACGCGGACCTGCGCTGACGCCACCCGCGCCTGAAACATAGCCGGCCACGGGATCAATCCTCCCTTTTGGGCTTCAACGCCTTGAGCAACACGACACGAGCGTCCCTGTCCGTCACGCTCGGCTTCAGCTCGTACGCGAACCGCCAGCTTTCGGCGGCTTGTTCGATCTCGACCGCAACATCACGGCCCTTCAGAAACAGCCCGAGCGTCGAAGGGCTGAAGTACGGCGCAGACATCTCCAGCAGCCGCGGAAGCGGAGCGAGCGCACGCGCCGTAATACAGTCGACCGCACTTACTTTAGCGCAAGTCTGCGGATTTTCGATTCGCATGCCCAAGATGTCCACAGTGATACCGGTCTCGCGCCCCACTTCGCGCAAGAATGCGGCTTTACGACTGTCACTTTCGATCAGGATATGGTGAGTCGCGCCCGCTTCGGCACCGAGAATTGCGAGCACAAGCCCCGGAAATCCGGCCCCGGACCCGATATCGAGCCAAACCCGAGCCTCGGGCGGCCGATAGCGCCAAAGCTGGGCGCTGTCAGCGAAGTGCCGGTGCCAGAAATCGCTGAGGGTGCTCGGAGCAACCAGGTTGATTGCTTTCTGCCAGCGCACCAGCAGCTGGGCATAAGTCTTCAGCCGGTCTAGCGTTTCACGTGAAATTTCGAACGTACGCTGAAATGATTCGGGGGAATCGATGCGGGCGATCGAGTCCATCACGCGGATTTGCGGTCACGGCGGGCCTTCAGCCGCGCCAGCAATGTCAAAAGGGCCGCCGGGGTGACGCCCTCGATCCTGCCGGCATGGGCGATAGTTGCCGGCTTATGCTGAACCAATTTCTGACGAACTTCGACGGAAAGACTTGGAATCCCCGAATAATCAAAATCACTCGGTATGCGGATGGCTTCGTCACGCTTCAACTGCGCCACATCCTCGTCCTGACGGCGAAGGTAGGCCGCGTATCGGGCATCGACTTCAAGCTGCGTGGCGATTCGCGGTTCTAGATTGCTGATCTGCGGCCAAACCGAAATCAAGCGATCGAGCGAGATATCCGGGAACGATAGCAGCTCGAATGCCGTCCGCCGCCGCCCATCGCGGTTGACGGACAGTCCATGCCGCACCGCTTCGGTCGGCGTCATAGAGAGTTGGCTCAACAAGTCGAAGCCGTCGCCGAGCGCTTTCGCTTTGGCCTCGAAATGCGCCTGCCTCTGCGCCCCGACACATCCGAGTGCGATGCCCGCCGCCGTCAGACGCTGATCGGCGTTATCGGCGCGCAGCTTCAGCCGGAATTCGGCCCGCGACGTAAACATCCGATAGGGCTCGGAAACGCCACGCGTAATCAGATCGTCGATCATCACGCCGATGTAGCCGTCGGTCCGGGACACGGCGAATGGCTCCCGCGACCCTCCCGCCGTAAGCGCCGCGTTTAACCCGGCGAGAAGTCCCTGAGCCCCGGCTTCTTCATATCCGGTGGTGCCGTTGATCTGCCCCGCCAGAAACAGGCCCGGCAAACGCGTGACTTCGAGCCCCGGCGTCAACTCTCGGGGATCGACATAGTCGTATTCGATCGCATAGCCCGGCCGCTTGATGACGACGTTGGCCAGACCCGGCATAGTTTTCAGAAACGCTTCCTGAACCGCGACAGGCAACGATGTCGAGACCCCGTTCGGATAGATCGTGTCGTCGTCGAGACCTTCGGGCTCCAGAAAAACCTGATGCGACGACCGATCGGCGAAGCGCACGATCTTGTCTTCGATCGACGGACAGTAACGCGGCCCGACGCTTTCGATTTGCCCCGAATACAACGGCGAACGGCCAAGATTGGCGCGAATGATGTCGTGCGTTTTCGCCGTCGTATAGGTGATTCCGCAGGCGATCTGGGGCGTCGTGATCCGCTCCGTCAGGAATGAGAACGGCACTGGATCGTCGTCGGCCTTCTGCATCTCGAGACCGGACCAATCGACGGATTTGCCGTCGAGACGCGCCGGCGTCCCAGTCTTCAACCGCCCGAGCCTCAGACCCAGCGCATACAGCCGATCCGACAGCTTCAGCGCCGGAGCCTCGCCTGCCCTGCCGGCCGGAATCTTCTCCTCGCCCATGTGAATGAGGCCGTTGAGGAACGTGCCCGTCGTCAGAACAACCGCGCCGGCGCCAAGCGTCCGCCCGTCGCCGGTCACGACGCCCGCCACCAGGCCATTGTCGACGATCAGGTCCTCAACTCCACCTTCCACCACATCGAGACCCGCAAGAGCGGCGATCTCTGCCTGCATGGCTTGACGGTAGAGTTTGCGATCCGCCTGCGTCCGGGGACCGTGCACCGCCGGACCCTTGGAGCGATTGAGAAGCCGGAACTGAATGCCCGCCGCATCCGCGACGCGACCCATAAGCCCATCCAGCGCATCAATCTCACGCACCAGATGGCCCTTGCCGAGACCGCCGATCGCCGGATTGCAGGACATTTCCCCGACCGTCGCGAAGGCGTGCGTCACCAGCGCCGTACGCGCACCCATGCGCGCCGCGGCAGCTGCAGCTTCGGTCCCGGCGTGCCCGCCGCCGACAACGATGACGTCGTAAGATCGAGAGTTCATGCGCCATTCCCCTACAGCATCGCCAAACGGCGCAAAAGGGTGATCCGGAGCTGCCAATTGTCATTCGGAGGAAGCACGCGGGGCCACGAGCGGCACAAAGATCGTGGTTAACAAAGGGTGATTCACGTGAAACATCGCCTTTGAGGAAACGATTCCCGTCAAGGATTCACGTGAAACAATTCATTAACTCTACTTTCCAATGCAGAACCGGCTGAAGATCTGATCCAGAACGTCCTCGACGTCGACACGCCCCGTAATTCGGCCAATGGCGTGCGCCGCCCGGCGAATATCTTCGGCCCGCAGTTCGACGGCCTCCGTGCCGCCATCCAGAAATGCCGCAATCTCCCGATGCGCCGCTTCCAGGCATTGCCGATGCCGGGCGCGCGTCAAAACTGGCTCAGTCCCGTCGCCCGCCGCTTCTGCCGCCCGCTTGGTGATTTCTGCGATCAGCCGATCCAGCCCTTTGCCGGTGACCGTGGAGATCGCGAGCACATTCCCTGTTGATTCTCGTCCCAGATCGGCCTTGGAACGAATTGCAAGGCTTGTTTCACGTGAAATCGTGGATGGTGGCTTTGAGTCGCCTGTTTCACTGAGCCAGAGAGTCAGATCGGCATCGCGTGCCGCGGCGAGGCTGCGCCGGATGCCTTCCTGCTCGACCTCACTGCTCGCCTCCCGAATCCCGGCCGTATCCGAGACGATCACCGGCAGCCCCGCCAAATCCAGCCGGACTTCGACGACATCACGTGTCGTCCCGGCCTCCGCCGACACGATCGCCGCGTCGCGCTGGGCAAGCGCGTTGAGCAGGCTCGACTTGCCGGCGTTCGGCGGTCCAAGCAGCGCCACGCGAAATCCCTCGCGGACGATCTCGCCGCGATGGCGATCGTCGAGGTGCGTGGCGATCTCCGCCGAAAGCAACTCAGCGCGCCGCCGGGCGTCGGCTAACGACGACGCCGAAACATCCGCCTCGTCCGAAAAGTCGATCGCCGCTTCGGTCAGCGCCGCAATCTCGATCAGGCGCGTTCGCCAACCCTCGTAAATCTTGGAAAGACGCCCTGCCGATTGCGCCAGGGCCTGTTTGCGCTGGGCCTCCGTCTCGGCTGCGACGAGGTCGGCAAGCCCTTCGACTTCCGCCAGATCCATCTTGCCGTTTTCGAAGCCGCGACGCGCAAACTCGCCGGGCTCCGCCAAGCGGCACCCTTCGAGGCGTCCCAGCGCTGAGAGCATGGCAACGATGACGGCATGGCTGCCGTGCACCTGGAACTCCGCAACGTCCTCGCCTGTTTCACTGTTGGGCGCTGCGAACCACAGCAACAAGGCCCGATCGAGGGCTTCACCGGTGACGGGATCGCGGATCGTCCGGAATGCCGCCACACGCGGATCGGGGACCGGGGCCACCATCGCTTCCATAGTCTTGCGAACGGCTGGACCGGACACACGTATAACGGCGACGCCGGCACGGCCCGGTGCACTCGACAGCGCGAAGATAGTTGAAGCGTCGGTCATCCCGTTCGCGTACCCGTAGAACTCAAACCTCGCAACCTCCCGAGAGCATCCAGACACCGCGATGAGTGAAAATCGGCTGCAATACGAAACCAGTCCATACCTGCTTCAGCACAAGGACAACCCCGTGCATTGGTGGGCATGGGGACCCGAAGCGCTTGCCGAGGCGAAGCGCACCGGCAAGCCGATCCTGCTGTCGGTCGGATACGCCGCCTGCCACTGGTGTCATGTGATGGCGCACGAAAGTTTCGAGGACCCCGGCACGGCCGAAGTGATGAACGAGCTTTTCATCAACATCAAAGTCGACCGCGAGGAACGCCCCGACATCGATGCGATTTACATGGGCGCTCTGCACCGTCTCGGCGAACAAGGCGGCTGGCCGCTAACGATGTTTCTCGACAGCGATGCGAAGCCGTTCTGGGGCGGAACCTACTTTCCGAAACAGCATAGTTATGGCCGTCCGGCTTTCGTGACAGTGCTGCTGCGGATCTCGGAGGCCTATCACAATCAGCCGGAGAACGTGCGCAATAATGGCGAAGCGATCCTGGCATCATTGGCAGCCTCGCCCGAACAGGAAATCTCGCACGCATCGTCCCGTCCATCGACCAAGGATGTCATCGCCGCTATTTCGCGCGCCGTCGATCGCGAGCACGGCGGTCTGTCCGGCGCTCCCAAGTTTCCTCAGTGGAGCGTCTTCTGGCTGCTATGGCGCGGCGCCATTCGATATGACGATCAAAGCGCTCGCGACGCTGTCGTCACGACCCTCCGTCACATCTGTCAGGGCGGTATCTACGATCATCTCGGCGGCGGCTTCGCGCGCTATTCGGTGGATGAGCTTTGGCTCGTCCCGCACTTCGAGAAGATGCTCTACGACAGTGCGCTGCTGATCGACCTGCTGACCGATGTCTGGCGCGAAAGCCAAGAACCTCTCTTCGCAACGCGTATCGCCGAGACGGTGACGTGGCTGGAACACGAGATGATCGGCGAAGCCGGCGGCTTTGCGGCTTCCCTCGACGCCGATAGCGAAGGCGAGGAAGGCAAGTTCTACGTTTGGAGCGCATCCGAAATTGAGGACGTCTTGGGCGCCGAGGACGCCGCGTTTTTTTCACGTGTGTACGGCGTCACGCCCGATGGCAATTTCGAGGGCCATACGATCCTCAATCGCCTCGGATCGCTCTCTCTCCTGTCGGATGGCGAGGAACAGCGTCTCGCCGGTCTCCGCGCAAAGCTCCTCGCACGCCGCGCAAACCGTGTGCGTCCAGGATGGGACGACAAAATACTCGCCGATTGGAACGGTCTGATGATCGCCGCTCTGGCGCGCGCCGCGATCGTCTTCGAGAAATCGGAATGGCTAGCACTAGCGGAACGTGCCTTCGCCGCCATCGTCACGAAGCTGGCGGCACCGGAAGGACGACTCTTCCATGCCTATCGCGGCGGCCTCGCCAAAGCTCCCGCAACCGCATCCGACTACGCCAACATGACTTGGGCGGCGCTGCGCCTCTACGCGGCAACCGGACTGCCATCCTACCTCGACCAGGCACGGGTCTGGACGAACATACTCGACCGCCACTATTGGGATGCGAAGGGTGGCGGCTACTTCACCGCTGCCGATGATACGCGCGACGTCGTGGTCCGTCTAAAGAGCGCCGGCGACGATGCCGTCCCCAGCGCCAACGCCATCCAGCTTTCAAACCTCGTCGCACTCGCCGCTCTGACCGGAAACGCCGATTATGATGCCCGCGCCCGAGAACTCAGCGCCGCGTTCGCGCCAGCGGTCGCCCGCAGCCCCGTTGGCCACTGTGGCTTGCTCGCCGCCGAATTCGATCTCGACGGCCTCGTTCAAGTTGCCGTGAGCGGCTCGGACGGATCGAAGCTGCGCGGCGAACTGCTGCAGCTTGCCGTGCCTGGCGCGCTCGAATTCGTCACGGCGGCCTTGGATGCCAGTCCCGGATCGGCGCTTGCCGGCAAAACCGCGAAGAACGGCAAATCAACAGCTTATGTTTGTGTCGGCCCGGTCTGCAGCGCCCCGATCCATGAGCCCGAGGCCCTGCAGCAGACATTACGCCGCGCCCGCACTGAAACACACGGGCTGGCATGACGTTTTTACCGCGTTGAAAGGTCTCAGAAGTCAATCACTTGGCGGGTAGCAGTGACGAGGACTATACAAGCCCCATGAGATATCTGCGTGAGATCGTCCGTTACGGCTACGCGCCGTTCATGATGCTCGGATTGACGAGCGCGGCCTACTGGGTCGTGGCCGACCTCGTCGTCGCCCGTGGCCACACTTGGGCGTATCTGCTGATTATCCCCCTCCTTGGCTTCGCTTATCTAACGGCGTTCGCGGCTGAACGGATCGCGCCGTTCTTCGATGAGTGGAACGACCACGAGGCCCACGGAGACACGCCGGCGAACATTCTGCACGTCATCGCCTACGAAGCCTCCGCCACCAACGGCGTCCTGCTGATCCCGGTGATTTGCTGGCTGTTCCCGTATCAGGGCCTGTGGCCAACGGAATGGCCGATGTGGTCCCAGGTGCTGATCGCCTTCCTGGTCGCCGACTTCGCCTTCATGATGATGCACTATCTCAGCCACCGCTATCCGACGCTCTGGCGCTTGCATTCGGTGCATCATGGCGTCGGCCGTCTTTATGGCTTGAACGGCGTGATCCGCCACCCGCTGCATCAGGCGCTCGACATGGTCATCGGCAACATGCCGCTGGTCATCATCGGCATGCCGGTGCCGGTTGCGGTCGTGCTCGGCTTCCTGATCTCGGTGACCCTGATCGTCCAGCACTCAAACGTTGATGCCCGCCTCGGACCGCTCGCAAGCCACCTCTCGATCGGGCGGATCCACCATATGCACCACGTCAATTGGGGCACCGAAGGCGATTGCAACTTCGGTCTGCTGCTGACGGTTTGGGACAAGATGTTGGGCACGTTCAGCGCTGCGCCGTCTCGCCCGATTACCTCGAAGGACATGGGCGTCGACGAGCTACCGCACTTCCCCAAGGGTTTCGTCGAGCAGCTGATCCTGCCCTTCATCTATAAGCCGGGCGCCGGCGAGCCCGAGCGCTACAAGAAGGCAGCGGAAACCCCGACGCCGGCGCAGGAAGCCCGGCAAATGCTCGACGCTGCCGAATGAGGGTTCGTCGCGACGTCGGTCGCTAAACCGTGTTGTCCACAACCCATACAACTTTGGTCCATACTTCCGGCAAATACAGCTGTTACGCGCCATCAGGATGAATGCCCTCTTGTGGATAACCTGTTGACGTCTTGTGAAGTGCCACGCTTCACCAACGTCACGGTCCCGACGAGTTGAGCCCAACCCCAGTCGGGAGAACTGCCATCGACCGCCGCACATTCATTGTCGGAACAGTCGGACTCGCTGCCGCCCGTCCTGCCTTCGCGAAAACCAATCCTTTCGCAGAATTGGAGAAGCAACACGGAGGACGATTGGGTGTCGCGGTCATCGATATCGCGACCGGCCAACGTATGGCTTATCGCGCGGACGAACGCTTTCCGATGTGCAGTACCTTCAAGTTGCTAGCCGCAGCCGCGATCTTGAAAAATGTCGACGCGGAGTCCGAGCGTCTTGACCGTCACGTTGCCTATAGCCAATCGGATTTGCTCGAATACGCCCCCGTCACACGCGCCAACCTGAGCAAAGGCGGAATGACGGTCAGTGAGTTATGCGCGGCCGCCGTCGAACTCAGCGATAACACCGCCGGCAATCTCCTGCTGGCCGCCATCGGTGGACCTGCCGGCCTCACCACATTTACCCGCTCGCTTGGCGACGACGTCACCCGGCTCGACCGGACGGAACCGACACTGAATACCGCTATCCCCGGCGATCCGCGCGACACGACATCACCTGCCGCGATGCTTGCCGATCTCAACGCTCTTCTTGTCGGTAACACCCTGACGAAAAACTCACGCGCAACGCTCTTAGGTTGGCTGAACAACTGCAAGACGGCGTCAAAGCGCATTCGAGCCGGGCTGCCATCGGATTGGACGAGCGGGAACAAGACGGGAAGCGGCGACAACGGCACAGCGAACGACATCGCCGTCATTCAGCGTCCGGGCAAAGCTCCGATATTGGTCGCCGCCTATTTCACCGGCTCATCGGCGCCCCCGGCTGCACGGGACGGCGTACTGGCCGGCGTCGGCCGGATCGTCGCGCGCCAGTTCAAGGTGTAGTTCAAAGCCGACAGCAACAAAAAAGGCCGCCCTCATGGAGCGGCCTTTCGCATTTCACATGAATCAATCGCTACGTGTTCATCGACTGGAAGAACTCGCCATTGGTCTTCGTCGATTTGAGCTTGTCGATAAGGAATTCGATGGCGTCCATCGTGCCCATCGGGTTCAGGATGCGGCGGAGCACGTAGACCTTCTTGAGCTGGTCTTTCGGAACCAGCAGGTCTTCCTTGCGGGTGCCCGAGCGCGACACGTCGATCGCCGGGAACACGCGCTTGTCGGAAACCTTGCGGTCCAGGATGATTTCCGAGTTGCCGGTACCCTTGAACTCTTCGAAGATGACTTCGTCCATGCGCGAACCGGTATCGACCAGCGCCGTCGCGATGATCGTGAGCGAGCCGCCCTCTTCGATATTACGTGCCGCGCCGAAGAACCGCTTCGGTCTCTGCAACGCATTCGAATCAACGCCGCCCGTCAACACCTTGCCGGATGACGGCACGACCGTGTTGTAGGCACGACCGAGGCGCGTGATCGAATCGAGCAGAATGACGACGTCTCTCTTATGCTCAACGAGACGCTTAGCTTTCTCGATGACCATTTCCGAAACCTGCACGTGCCGCGACGGCGGCTCATCGAAAGTCGAGGAGATCACCTCGCCTTTGACCGAGCGCTGCATGTCGGTCACTTCTTCCGGGCGCTCGTCGATCAGCAGCACGATGAGATAGCACTCGGGGTGATTGGCCGTGATCGAGTGCGCGATATTTTGCAGAAGCACCGTCTTACCGGTGCGCGGCGGCGCCACGATCAGGGCGCGCTGGCCTTTGCCGAGCGGCGAAACGATATCGATAACGCGCGAAGAAAAATCCTTGATCGTCGGGTCTTCGATTTCGAGTTTCAGCCATTGCGTCGGATAAAGCGGCGTCAGGTTGTCGAAATGGCTCTTGTGCTTGGCCTTCTCGGGATCTTCGAAATTGACGTTCGAGACCTTGAGAAGCGCGAAATAGCGTTCGCCGTCTTTGGGAGAGCGGATCTGGCCCTCAACCGTATCCCCCGTACGCAGCGCAAATCGGCGGATCTGCGAGGGAGAGACGTAAATATCGTCAGGACCGGGAAGGTAGTTGGCCTCCGGCGACCTCAAAAACCCGAAGCCATCCTGGAGAACCTCGACGACGCCGGTCGCCGTAATTTCGGTTTCTTGCGTCGCCAGCTGCTTCAGCGTCGCGAACATCAATTCCTGCTTACGCAAGGTCGAGGCATTCTCGACACCCGTCTCCTCGGCGAAGGTGACGAGCTCGGCGGGCGATTTCCGCTTCAGGTCCTCGAGCTTCATTTGTTTCATTGAAAAAGAACTCCGCGGAGCGCCACTCGAACGTGGCTACGGTGGGTGTGGTGAGATGAATGAGATGGCCCGACGGCGACAGAGCGGGCGCCCTGTCATTAAATGCTGCGGACGTTCAGGCGGTTTCATCACCGCGTCAGAACGTGCCGTCTGCCAAAATCCTTATGAGGACGCGCATCTATAGCAGATCGCCGCGGACCTGCAAAGGGTGTCAAAATGGCTTGACGATCACCAGAATGACGATGGCGACCATAAGAACCGCCGGAATCTCGTTGATGATCCGCCAGTGCCGAGCGGACTTGGTATTGCGGTCTTCCGCAAAGGCGCGGGTAGCGGCCGAAAAGTAGCCGTGCAACCCGGACAGCGCCACGACGCAGGCAAACTTGGCGTGGAACCAGGGCGCCGCCCAATAACCGCTCTGCCAGACCATCCAGAGGCCAAGCACCCACGCAATGGCCATCGCCGGCGTCGTAATAGCGTGAAGCAGCCGGCCTTCCATCACCTTGAAGGTTTCCGATTGCTGCGAACCTACAGGCGCATCGCAATGATAGACGAAAAGCCGGGGCAAATAGAGCATACCGGCCATCCACGAAATGACCGCGATGACATGAAAGGCTTTGATCCACGGATAGGCATCGGCGCCAAGACCCCAAATCAACAAAACCGCCGCCGCCGCGATGACGACCAAAGCAATCGCCGCGCGAGCTCCAGGTCCTGGCGCCCCTGTCGTACGAAGCTGAGCCATCACACCCTTTTCCCCCGAACGCGTTCGACGACGCGCGCAACATTCTCAGGCGGCGTGTCAGGCACGATTCCATGTCCCAGATTGAAGACGAACGGCAAATCCTGCATGGACTGGCAAATATCATCGACACGCCGATCGAGCGCTTCCCCGCCTGTCAGCAAAAGTAACGGATCGAGATTTCCTTGAGTAACCGTTCCGCTACGCGCCGTCGCTTGCATGACACTGAGCGGACACGATGTATCGCAACTGACGCCATCAACACCGGTCGCTTCGATATAGCGCGTCAGCGTGGACGACGCGCCGCGTGGAAACCCGATAATCGGAACATCGGGATGCCGAGCCCGGATGCTGCTGACGATCTTCGCCGTCGGCGCCACCACCCATCGCTCGAATTGATCGTCGGCGAGGCTCCCTGCCCAACTGTCGAAAATCTGCAAAGCATCCGCGCCGGCACGCACCTGGCCTGAAAGGTATTCAATCGATGCCTCGGTCAAAAGCGCAATAAGCTCTGCAAATCCTTGCGGATCGCGATAAGCCCAATGCCGCGCGGCGCTCTGATCGGACGATCCTCGACCTTCGACGACATAGGTTGCAACCGTCCACGGAGCCCCACAAAATCCAATCAATGCCGTCTCGCGCGGCAACTCGCGCCGCAACCGTTCGACCGTCTCGCACACGAGCGAAAACTTCGTTCCAGTCTTCGATAGGGCGAGTCGCCCAAGATCTTCAAGCGCGCGAATGGGATCGAGACGCGGACCCTCGCCTTCCTCGAACCGCACCGCCTGTCCCAGCGCATCCGGAACGACGAGAATATCCGAAAACAAAATCGCGGCATCGAACCCGAACCGCCGGATCGGCTGCAGCGTTACCTCCGCCGCCAGTTGCGGCGTGTAGCAGAGCTTCAAAAAATTTCCCGCTTCGGCACGGACTTTCCGGTACTCGGGAAGATAGCGCCCAGCCTGGCGCATCAGCCAAATCGGTGGTGGTGAAAGGGCCTTGCCTGTAAACGGCAACAGGAAGCGGCGTTCGGAAACGTCGCCAGTCAGATCACGCACCACGTCACTCCCTTCACTTAGAAATTCAGAATTTCTTGAAAGTTTTTTTTATGACTCTTAGCAGCGGGGTTTTCGGGGATTACCGACCCGTCCTCGCTTCATCCACAAACCGCCCACAGGGCAAAGCCTGCACCACGACCGATAGAGCGTTTTCGGCGTGGAAAGCAATAGACTGATAAACCGTCCGTTAATCAAAGGCTTGTCAAAGCCCTCCCCGAACGGTCTCTGTGCAGTCTTTGTTGACAAGCGCCGTATGTCCATCGGACAGATCGTTTGTCCCTTGGGAACCGCCGATCATCGAACAAGGTCTTTCGCTTTCGGTGAGATGTGGGTATCGCCGTGGGTGACCGGACAGTTGTTCTCTCAACCTGGGCACGATCGCCCGGCTGGGTGAATAACGTCGTGGTTTTGAACAACCTCGCGCTCGGATTATTGAGAGGTGGAACGTCATGGTACTGCCCAGCATGTTCCACATGCACCTTGTTTCCGACGCTACGGGCGAGACGTTGGTTGCAATCGCAAAAGCAGCAACGGTCCAGTATCAAAACATTCGCGCCATCGAGCATGTGCATCCGCTCGTCCGCACGCAGCGGCAATTGAAACGTGTCCTGAGCGACATCGCACAAGAACCGGGGATTGTTCTTTATACCGTC
>Ga0182744_1003556_pt1 | contig 12100 bp, 12 predicted proteins | sample eDN3rd30CKraftMG_FD_128525 | JGI IMG/M metagenome (GOLD analysis project Ga0182744, IMG submission 128525) | Enriched Miracle-Growth compost microbial communities from Emeryville, California, USA - eDNA 3rd pass 30_C Kraft MG (version 2) (version 2) ...
GCCGCATCAAAAGCCAAAGGCATGTGGATGGGTGGCGCGACGCCGCTCGGCTACGACATCGCGGACCGGAAGCTCCTGATCAATATTAAGGAGGCCGAGACGGTGCGCCATATCTTCCGCCGCTATGCGGCGTTGAAGTCGGTGCGCGCCCTCAAAGGTGATCTCGATGCGGCTGGCATTGTCAGCAAAGTCCGCATCTCCCGCGACGGTGCCCGCCGGGGCGGCGTATCGATGGCGCGCGGTGCGCTTTATCTGATGCTGCAGAACCAGATCTATCGCGGCAAGATTGTACACAAGGGAACCGTCCATCCCGGCCAGCACGATGCGATCATCGACGAGGAACTTTGGAATGAGGTGCAGGACGCACTGACGACGAACAGAGTGGAGAGGGCGATGCAATCCACGGCGACGGCACCGAGCCTGCTCGCCAGCATCGTCTACGACAGCGGCGGCGAGCGCATGGTGCCGACGTATGCCAACAAGAGGGGTGTTCGCTATCGCTATTATGTCAGCCAGTCGTTGATCAAACAGGGGCGTGCTGCAGTGTTAGAAACGGCCTGCCGCGTCCCGGCGGCCGATCTTGAGTCCCTGGTCGAAAACCGCGTCTGTGCTCTGCTTAAGGATCAGACCATCATTGTTGCCGCTGGGCAATCGTCGTCGATTTCTGTGCGGAAGGCTTTGATCGAGCAATCTGCCGATCTCGCGCGCCACTGGCCGACGTTGCCTGCAACCCGGAAGCGCGTCATCCTTCACGCCCTGATCAGTCGGATCGATGTGATATCTGACCGCGTGGATATCGCGATCTGCCCTGCCATGATAACGCACATCACGAAGCCTGATCCCGATCTGCAGCGGCTTCCCGCACGGCCGGCCGGTTCGATCGAGGTGCTCACCATTCCTGCCCGTGTTCGGCGGACCGGCATGGAGACGAGGCTGTTGATCGAGAGTGCTCAATCGGACGACCGGCAACCGGATCGCAGTCTCTTGCGCTTGCTCGGACAGGCTCGCCGCTTCCACGACATGGTTGCGCACAACACGAACATGTCCGTTGCAGAGCTGGCCGCAGCGACCGGCGTCACCCGATCCTACTTTACACGTATCTTCCGATTGAACTTCCTCGCGCCTCGGATCACCACGGCCATTCTGCAAGGCCGTTAGCCTCTGGAGTTGACCGCAAACAAGTTGAAGCAAGCCGGCGCGTTGAGCCCGTTCTGGCCGGACCAGCTTCGTCAGCTGGGTTTTAACTGAACACGCTCCGTATATACTCAGATAATAATGTGAGTGCCTCGGTCGCTTGCCCTCACGACAAATGTCTCAGGGTTCCGCTCGGTTCGCCGTAAACACCGGTACCACCTCATCGCCGCTAGGAGACTTTTGACCCGACGGACTCAGAAAATCGGAACGATAGCCGTCTGTCTGACGCTTGCCGGAAATCGTCTCGCGCTAAGTCACGGACTATGCGTGGGAATAGCCGACAACCTGGGAGACGCGTATTTTCTCGTCTGATCTCAATAATTTATGGCGGAGAGGGAGGGATTCGAACCCCCGGTACCCTTGCGAGTACTCCGCATTTCGAGTGCGGCGCGATCGACCACTCTGCCACCTCTCCGTAAGCCGTGGCGCCAGACGGCAAGTTGCGGCTTGTAGCTTTGGTTCGCGCATCGCGCAAGCGTATCAAGCCGGTTTACGCCAAGTCATATCGAGAACGGTTGTCGCGGGGCCGGTCCTTTCATAGCCGCGGGCCATGAGGCGGCTGTCTTTGGCATCGGCAACCATAACCAGGCGCGTGTTGTCGTTGAGGATCGGAGGCTTGACCCAAGAGAATGCCGGGTCGAATGCCATCTCGGTGCTGCTCATCAGGGACGCCCGGTCGCGGCTTTTCTCGCCGCGTGCGTGGCCGTGCCAATCATTCGTTTCCCAGTGGTTGGCCGCAACGTGAGCACCGTCGCGGACTCGGGCGTCGTGCTCGGTGCGTTCGATGACGGCTGTTTCGTGCACGTCCATGCCAGCAAGCGTGAAAATGGCCGGCGTCGAGATCGGGTGCGCGCTTAGCATGCGGCGAGCGTCGCGGAACGTATCGGCTTCCTCCGAGACTTTCCGCAACAGATGGGCGGGTGTCGGATGCGGCATTTTCCAGACGCGCCGGCGATTTGCTGCCCAATCGAGATAGAAAAGGCCGGTGGCGTCATGCATCGGCGCCTGATTGAGCGCGGCCGAAAAGCGGCTGGGAGCCATCACCTGCAGCACGCCGGTATAGCCGGGCCATGTCATCAGGGCGAATGGTCCAGCCTTGGCACCCGTGACTTTGGCGCAGATCAAGTTGGCGCCCAGGCCAGGGCTTTTCCAATCAAGCACGCGCAGAAGCCGTGCCGAGCGGCCATCGGGTGATGGTGCGGTTCGACAGGTACAGGCCCATTCGTAGTTGACGGAAAAAAAGTAGGCTCCCGGCCGACCCAACGTTCGGGCAATGGTGTCGATCTCGGGAAGATGCTCGTTATTCCAACGCGCCAGCCAAGCGCGGGAAACTTTGTCCAGGCCTGTGAGCAGGCTTCTCGGATATCGGCGCGAAGCGGCGTCCAGCAGGGCGTGCGTCCGATGTTCGGCGGCGCGCAATGTTGAGAGGGGGAAATCACGGCCGGTTTCGATAACAGGGATCGCGGGAAGGGAGATCGTGGATTGTTCCGTTTCGGTCGTTTCGGCGGCCGTGCGCGCGTCCATCGTCGTGGCCCCTAGGTTCCGAGGTCTTGCCGTCCGGTGTCCGGAGTTGTTGACTTGGCTATGCTGGCGAGGAATTGCGAGGGTGTGGTTTGCGGCCACAACGGACGCCGAAACGCCGCATGGCGATTGACAAGGTACCTCAGTTCGACAATAAACCGCCAACTCGCGGGCGTGAAATAGGCCTGCGGAGAATGCGCTGCCCGAGGCTCCTGCTGGAAATTTTCCGGCATCCTTTTGAAAGTCCATCGTTTTTCGATGGCGCCACAGGGCGCGGTAACAGGCCCAAGACGGCCGGAAGGACTAGATCATGTACGCTGTCATCAAGACAGGCGGCAAGCAATACCGCGTTTCCAAGGACGATGTGGTCACGATCGAACGCGTGCCGGGCGATGCCGGTGCGACGGTTGAATTCGACCAAGTGCTGATGGTCGGCTCGGGAGCCGACGTCACGATTGGCGCGCCGGTTGTTTCGGGCGCCAAGGTTGTCGCTGAACTCGTCAAGCAATCGCGCGGGCCGAAGCTCATTGCTTTCAAGAAGCGCCGCCGCAAAAATTCGCGCCGTAAGAAGGGTCACCGTCAGGATCTTTCGGTCGTGCGCATCACCGAAATTTCCGGCGCGTAACCAGCCGCCGCTTCATTCGAGGATTCTCAAATGGCACAGAAAAAAGCAGGCGGTTCGACACGTAACGGCCGCGATTCCGAGAGCAAACGCCTTGGCATCAAACGTTACGGTGGCGAGTACGTCATTCCGGGTAACATTCTCTGCCGGCAGCGTGGCACGCAGTGGCATCCGGGCTCAGGTGTCGGCATGGGTACCGATCACACGATCTTCGCGGTCGAAGAAGGAACGGTCCAGTTCGATACCAAGCGCAACGGCCGCACATATATTTCGGTAATGCCCGCTAAGCCAATCGCAGCCGAATAATCGGCCGGAACCACTTCGCAAAGTGAATCGGGGATGGCGATGCCGTCCCCTTTTGCTTTTTCGCCGGTCTCCTCATATCATTTTCGCCATACCAATTCTCTTTACAACTCGTCATGAGAACCGAGCGCCTTCGCCTGAGAGCTGTCGTTGACGGCGATGCCCCGCGCATCGCGCTGCTGGCCGGTGATTGGGAGGTCGCAAGCATGACAGGGCGGCTGCCCTTCCCCTATTCAGAAGCGGCGGCGCATCATTGGATCGACGGTGTCGGGGAGCGCGAGAAGGTTTTCGGCATCGAGCACGAAGGCGATCTCATCGGGATTTGCGGCTTCACATCCGAGCGGAATGGCGACGCCGAACTCGGGTACTGGATTGGTAAACCCTATTGGGGGCGTGGTTTCGCCACGGAGGCAGCGGGTGCCGTTGTGACCTACGGATACACGAAAGCAGGTGTCCGACGTTTCGTCTGCAAGCATTTTAGCGGCAACCCGGGGTCGGCGCGCGTGATTCAGAAGCTCGGTTTCAAGTATATCGGTAGCACGACTGGATGGTGCGAAGCGCAGCAATGTGAATTGCCGGCGCTGACGTACGAACGCAGGCGTCCGTGGGCAATGGCCATCCGAGCATTAGCGTCATGAAATTTCTCGATCAGGCCAAGATTTACATAAAGTCCGGCTCAGGCGGAAACGGCTGCATTGCTTTCCGGCGCGAGAAGTTCATCGAGTTTGGCGGCCCGAACGGTGGCGACGGCGGCAACGGCGGTGATGTCTGGGTCGAATGCGTGCAGAACCTCAACACGCTCATCGACTATAGGTATCAGCAACATTTCTCCGCCGAGAACGGCCGGCCGGGTATGGGCCAGAACCGCGCCGGACCCAACGGTCGTGACTGCATCGTCAAGGTTCCTCCGGGAACCCAAGTCTTTGCCGAGGATAACGAGACATTGCTCGCCGATCTGACCGAGCCGGGGCAGCGCACGCGCCTCGCCAAGGGTGGCAATGGCGGCTTCGGCAATGCCCATTTCAAGAGTTCAACCAATCAGGCGCCGCGTCATGCCAACCCGGGCCAACCCGGAGAAGAATTGACGATCTGGCTGCGGCTAAAGCTGATCGCCGATGCCGGTCTGGTCGGATTGCCAAATGCGGGAAAATCGACGTTTCTTGCATCCGTCAGCGCTGCAAAGCCGAAAATCGCCGACTATCCATTCACGACGCTGCATCCGAATCTCGGCGTCGTGCGCGCCGGCGATGTGGATTTTGTCCTGGCCGACATTCCGGGCCTGATCGAGGGCGCTAACGAGGGCGCAGGTCTTGGCGACAGGTTTCTCGGGCATGTCGAACGTTGCCGTGTTCTGCTGCATCTCGTCGATGCAACGTCAGAGGATGTTGCCAATGATTACAAAACGGTGCGACGCGAACTCAAGGCATACGGAAACGGCATCGAAAAGAAGAAAGAGATCGTGGCGCTGTCAAAGGTCGACGCTTTAGACGAAACGACTCTTGCCGAACGGCACGACGCATTGAAAAAGGCGGCGCGCAAAACTCCTCTTCTGCTTTCGGCCGTGTCCGGGGTCGGGGTCAAAGAGGCGCTCTACGCGCTCGTCCGAGAGATTTCGCGGAGCAACGCCGGCGACGAGGATGCGGAAAGCGACAGCGGTCATTGGCAGCCTTGAGCGCGTTTTAGGACGGGTCGCTTACTTGCGAGCCGCGTGCAAGTCGCGCACAATCTATTCGACCGCTTCTGGTCGTCGATCATCCTGGACATAAACACACATGGTTCATTCCGCGCGAACGCCTGTCTGGAGCTGGGCGCTGCCCATTGCCGGCTTGTTGCTCTTTGCAGGTGCTACGATAGCGGAATTTGGGGAGAATTTCGCATCCGATCCGCTAGGTCTGGCGATTGCGATCGCCCTCGTTCCCCTGCTGATTGGCGCCGTTTTTGCGGCAGTGTATCACGCCGAGGAGGTTGCCCATGTGACCGGCGAGCCGGTCGGTACGCTGGTTCTGACGATTGCCGTTACCGTCATTGAACTGGCGCTGATCGTGTCCTTGATGTTGACCGGAAAAGCGGCGCCGACGCTTGTTCGCGACACCGTTTTCTCGGTTGTCATGATCATCACAACCGGTCTTGTCGGCGTCTGTATTCTGGTCGGCGGTCTACGTTATCGCGAGCAGACGTTCGACGTCACGTCGGCGAAGATCTATCTCGCCATGTTGATCGTGCTGACGACGCTATCGGTCATTTTGCCAAACTACACGAGTTCAGTGGCTGGCGGTTTCTACTCGACCAGCCAGCTTGCCTTCATCAGTGTCGCTATCATCGCGCTCTATGGCGTTTTTCTCTTTACGCAGACGGTTCGACATCGAGATTATTTTACGGGCGATCACGAAGAGCCTGACGAACCGGCGGGAAATCAGGGGCGGGTTGTCGCCTCGATTTTCTATCTCTGTATTGCCCTCACGGCCGTCGTTCTTCTCGCAAAGCTGTTCGCGATCGAGATCAACGCGGGTGTCGCCGCGGTCGGTGCGCCTCCGGGCGTCAGCGGTGTCATCATCGCCTTGATCGTCTTGATGCCGGAAGCGATCGCGGCGGTAAGGGCGGCGATGCGTGACGATCTGCAAAAGAGCATCAACTTGGTGCTCGGTTCTTCGCTTGCGACCATTGGTTTGACGATTCCGGCCATTGCCGCAGCCAATATATTCCTGCAAAAGCCGCTGATCCTGGGACTCGATCAGCGCGATCTGACATTGGTGGTGATGACGCTGGCGGCCAGCATGTTGACCTTCGGCACCGGCAGGACGAACGTTCTCTTCGGGTTTCTGCACCTGGTGATCTTCGGGACATTCCTATTTCTGGCCTTTGTGCCGTAAACGAATTCTTCGGTGTGACCGGCGGAGATAGTAAAAATCAACGGGTCTTGCTGATATACGGGCGGTACCCCTTGCCGGAATGCGCGCATTTGCTCGATAAGCACGGCGGGAATTATTGCGTAAAAGCTGCCGACAGGCTTTTCGATCTGAGAATAGATATGGTTCGCGCTTCCGCGCCCGAGACTCCGACATTGACCGCGCGTCCCGAATGGACGAACGCGCAGCGCATTGTTGTGAAAATAGGTTCGGCGCTGCTGACCGATCGCGCAACAGGACGTCTCAAATCGGAGTGGCTTAATTCGTTCATGGACGACGTTGCCGAGCTTGCGAAGGCCGGCAAGGACATTGTGCTCGTCTCTTCGGGTTCGATTGCGCTGGGCCGTCATGCGCTGAAGCTGCCGAAAGGGCCGCTCGAACTTGAGCAGAGCCAGGCGGCGGCGTCGGTTGGCCAAATCAGCTTGGCGCACGCGTATCAGGCGGCGGCGGCGGCACGTGGGTTGACGGCGGCGCAAATTCTGCTGACGCTTGGCGATACGGAGGAGCGACGCCGCTACCTCAATGCGCGCAATACGATCGACGTGCTGCTGTCCCTCAAAGCCATTCCGGTCGTCAACGAGAACGATACCGTCGCCACCGCCGAAATCCGTTATGGCGATAATGACCGGTTGTCGGCACGCGTTGCTTCGATGGCCTCCGCCGATTGTCTGGTACTGCTGTCCGACGTCGATGGGCTTTATACGGCGCCGCCCGGGGACGATCCGAACGCCGCGCATATCCCGCTCGTCACCGAGATCACACCCGAGATCGAGGCGATGGCCGGTGACGCCGGTACAGAGCTTTCCAAGGGCGGCATGAAGACGAAGATTGCTGCCGGAAGGATTGCGCTCGCTTCGGGCACGCACATGGTTATCACGACGGGGAAGGTGCTCAATCCGCTGCGTGCGATCTCCGAAGGGGCGCAGGTCACCTGGTTCATCGCGAAGTCGGATCCGGTGACGGCGCGCAAGCGTTGGATTTATGGCCAGCTCGTTCCGAATGGGCAGGTTTTTCTCGACGCGGGCGCGGAGAAAGCCCTATCGACGGGCAAAAGCCTTCTGCCTGCGGGCGTAACGCGCATTGATGGCTCGTTCGATCGCGGCGATGCCGTTATCATCCGTGCCGCAGATGGACGCGAGCTTGGCCGCGGCCTTATCGCCTATGCGGCGGACGACGCGCGGCGTATCATAGGCAAGCGTTCGAGCGAGATTGCTGCGATCCTGGGATTTGAAGGTCGCGATACGCTGATCCATCGAGACGATATGGCGTTGACGAGGAAATAGCCATGAACAGACCGGAGCGTGTCGAGAACGATACCGCAAAACTGATGCGTGGCATCGGCGAAGCTGCGAGGGACGCAAGCCGTCGCCTCGGAATTGCGACGTCTGAGGAAAAGAATGCCGCGCTCCTGGCTGCAGCCAAGGCGTTGCGGCAGGCGACGCCAAAAATCCTTGCTGCCAATGGCAAGGACATCGAGGCGGCAAAAGCGGCGGGGCGCCCGGCCGCATTCGTCGACAGGTTGCTTCTTGATGAAAAGCGCATCAATGGTATCGCGGTCGGTTTGGAAGAAATCGCTGCCCTTGCCGATCCCGTCGGGACGGTGCTCGCAGAGTGGACGCGGCCGAACGGACTCAAGTTTCAGCGTGTCCGCGTGCCGCTTGGAACGATCGGCATCATTTACGAGAGCCGGCCGAATGTCACCGCCGACGCCGGGGCGCTGGCGCTGAAGGCGGGCAATGCCTCGATCCTGCGCGGCGGATCGGAAAGTCATCATTCGCGCGTCGCCATTCATGCGTGCCTCGTTGAAGGCTTGCGCGCGGCAGGTTTGCCCGAAGCGGCCATTCAACTCGTTCCGACGACCGATCGCGAGGCGGTTGGCGAGATGCTGCGCGGTCTGAACGGGGCGATCGACGTCATCGTTCCGCGCGGCGGCAAGGGCCTTGTCGAGCGCGTGCAAAACGAAGCGCGGGTGCCGGTATTCGCGCATCTGGAGGGCATCTGCCACACGTACGTCGACCAGGGCGCCGACATGAACATCGCGGTGCCGATCGTCGTCAACGCCAAGATGCGGCGCACGGGCATTTGCGGCGCCACTGAATGCTTGCTCGTCGATCAGAATGCCCATGCCGACATCCTTAGCCCGCTGGTCAAGGCTTTGCTCGATGCCGGGTGCGAAGTTCGCGGTGACGCCGCTACGCAAAAGATCGATCCGCGCGTCAAAGCGAGCCAGACCGACGACTATGGCAAGGAATTTCTCGATGCGATCATCGCCGTTAAGACCGTCGATGGCGTTGATGGCGCCATCGAGCACATTGCACGATATGGATCGCAGCATACGGACGCTATCATCACTGAATGCGAGGCAACAGCGGAACGCTTTTTGAACCGTGTCGATTCCGCGATCGTGGTCGTCAACGCTTCCACGCAATTCGCGGATGGCGGCGAGTTCGGGTTCGGCGGCGAGATCGGTATCGCGACCGGCAAGATGCATGCGCGCGGTCCGGTCGGCGTCGAGCAGTTGACGAGCTTCAAGTACAAGGTGCGCGGCACCGGTCAGACAAGGCCGAAGTGAGCATTCGCGGATGAGGCACATCTGATTTGACGCGAAAGATCCCGCTGCAGAGCTTCGGTTCGCTTCGCGTCCGTACGCCCCTTTGTCTTCCCGGTCAGCGGATCGGGGTGATGGGCGGCTCGTTCAATCCGCCACACGCTGGACACCAGATTGCGGCAGAGGCCGCGATGCGGCGGCTCGGGCTTGATCAGGTCTGGTGGCTGATAACGCCCGGCAATCCGTTAAAGTCGCGAAACGGGCTATCGTCCGCCGACGGGCGGACGGCATTGGTCCGGTCTTTTGCGCGCGGGCCGCAGATGAAGATTACAAGCTTCGAGAAGGATCTCGGAACGGGGTTCACGGCGGCGACGCTGGCCTTCCTGAAGCGGCGCTATCCCGGTGTGCGGTTCGTCTGGATCATGGGCGCCGACAATCTGGCTTCGTTTGACCGGTGGCAGCATTGGCGGAGCATCGCAGAGACTATGCCGATCGTGGTCGTCGATCGTCCCGGTTGGCGGCACCCGGCGCTATCGTCTCGCGCGGCGCAGGCGCTTTTCCGCTGGCGCGTGGCCGAGTCGGAAGCGCGCTCGCTGCCGGACCGGAAACCGCCGGCGTGGACGCTGCTTACCATTCGACTTTCGGACCTTTCATCGACCGCACTGCGGAAGGCGGAGTCGGAAAGAGCCAAGAGTGGCGAGCTAGTGTATTGATAATTATTATCTTTCCGCGATGAACCGCGTCCCGATTTTGTTTGCGGGTACCGGCGACGCCGTCTACAATGGCGGTAGTCCGGAATTGGCCGGACCGTCTGACTTGCGGGACCAACCAGCAAAGGATGCCTACCGCTTGATCCGAACCACAACCGAGGCCGTCCGTAAGGGCTCCTCTATGGCTAAATCCGCCGCCAAGGCGCCGGATTCGGCAGCACTGCTCGATGACGTCGTCCGTTGGCTCGACGATGCGAAGGCCGAGCAGATCATCTCCATCCCCCTCGAAGGAAAATCGGCGCTTGGCGATTTTATGGTTGTCGCTTCCGGTCGCAATGACAGGCATGTCGGCGCCATCGCTGAACAGTTGCGCGAGAAGCTGAAGGCGCGTGGCGAAGCGCATGTCAGGGTCGAGGGTTTGAGCGCGTGCGACTGGGTGCTGATCGATACGGGCGATATCATCGTCCATGTCTTCCGGCCCGAAGTCCGCGAGTTCTACAACCTCGAGAAGATGTGGCAGGCGGATATTCCGCCGGACGCGTCGCGTAACGACAACGCGCAGCACTAGCGTTGCTGCAATCTATCTTGCTGAATTGGACGCGGCCCTGCGTCGGCACCGCGAGCGGTCATTATGCGCATCATGATCGTCGCGGTCGGCAAGCTGAAGGACGTTGAGGAACGGGCGATTTCGGATCGCTACGTCAAGCGCTTCAATGGCACGGGCCGGGGCATTGGGCTCGGCCCCATCGAAATTCGCGAGCTGACGGAAAGCCGGGCGGCGAGCGCGGACGAGCGCAAGCGCGATGAAGCGGCGCGTTCGATGAAGGATCTGACCGACGATGTCTTCGTCGTGTCGCTCGATCCGGCTGGCCGCTCGATCAGCAGTGAAGCGTTTGCCACGATGCTCGGAGACAAGCGCGACGGCGCAGTCAAAACCTGCGCGTTTCTGATCGGTGGCCCGGACGGCCACGGTGAGCAGGCGCTCAAATCTCCAGTTATGAAATTGTCTCTCGGGAGTTTGACGCTTCCGCATGGTCTTGCGCGCGTCGTTTTGCTGGAACAACTCTATCGCGCGGCGACAATTCTGTCGGGGCATCCGTATCATCGGGCATAGTCGCGATCATCGCGCCAACTCGCCCGGGAGCCGATAGGATGGACGCATTATCGAAGCATAGCTTTCCGCCAATTGTAGGGCCTAATGCCCGGATACTCGTGCTCGGCACGTTACCCGGTGAAGAGTCGCTTCGTCTTCAGCAGTACTACGGTCATCGCCAAAATCATTTTTGGCCGATTATCGCGGCGATGTGCGGGGAAGACCTGCCGGCCGAATATCCTGAGCGCGTTGCGATGGTGCTGCGAAGCGAGATTGCGCTTTGGGACGTTCTACAGAGCGCGGTCAGGGACGGATCATCGTTGGACTCTGCGATCGTAGGCGAATGCGCCAACGATTTTGCGGATTTCTTTCATCAGCATCCGACGATCCGCAGGGTCGCATTCAACGGGAAGAACGCGCGTAAGTTTTTCAAACAGCACGTTGAAAAAAGCCAGCAGCTTCCTGCAGATTTGGAACTACTCGATCCGTTGCCGTCGACCAGCCCAGCTTACGCGCGCCCGCTCGAATTCAAGGCAACGCTTTGGCGGGATATTCTTATGGGCCATTTTGCAATCCAAGCGGTCGACGTTCAGAAACGCCGCGCGAAATAGTCGATGCCGAACTGCGGCATGAGGCGGCGCATGGCGGCGGCGAGGTAGGTCGGCGTGGTGACATAGTAGTGGCGGCGTGGGCGTGCGCTTTCCACGGCATGAATGAGCCGCTTGGTGACGGCTTCGGGTTCGAGCTTGAACGTCATCTGACCGCCGGCTTTCATGCCTTCCAGCCGGGTGTGATAGGTATCGCGATGTGGTGAGTTCTCGATGTCGATCGTTGCCAGAAGCCGTTCGACTGCATGTTCGACAAAGCGCGAGCGGATAGGCCCCGGCTCGATCAGCGAGACACGGATGCCCGAGCCCTCGAGTTCCAACCGCAGCGATGTCGTCAATGCTTCGAGTGCGAACTTCGAAGCGCAATACGCCCCGCGGTACGGCGCTACGAGCATACCAAGAACAGACGAGCAATTGACGATGCGCCCGCTGCCATTTTTGCGCATCGCGGGGATCAAGCGCCTTGTCAGGTCATGCGTGCCGACCAGATTGACTTCGAGCTGCTGGCGCAGCAATGCCGGCGTCAGATCTTCGACGGCGCCCGGCTGGCCGAAAGCGGCGTTGTTGAATAGCGCATCGAGGCGGCCGCGCGTCA
>Ga0182744_1003557_pt1 | contig 12093 bp, 10 predicted proteins | sample eDN3rd30CKraftMG_FD_128525 | JGI IMG/M metagenome (GOLD analysis project Ga0182744, IMG submission 128525) | Enriched Miracle-Growth compost microbial communities from Emeryville, California, USA - eDNA 3rd pass 30_C Kraft MG (version 2) (version 2) ...
CCAGGCATCACCACCACGTTCTGACCGATGCTGCACTGCTCACCGATCTCCGCGCCCTTCATGATGTGGCAGAAGTGCCAGACCCGGGTCCCCCTCCCCACGATCGCGCCGTCGTCGACGTAGCTCGATTCGTGGACGAAGGCCCCGCCGGGGAGCTCGCGCATCTCGCTCATGCGACCCCGTACTCGCTCAGATACGCCTTCCGGATCCGCCCACGGCGGACGAAGTATCGCTCTCGCGCGAGAAGGTGCGCAGCGGCAGAGCTATCTGGCGCTCCGAGCGCGCCGATTCGTAGATGGCGAGTATGAGCTCCAGCGATTTCCGCCCCTCCCGCCCGTCGGTGTCGGCCGCCGCCTCGCGATGCAGCGCGCGCACCACGTTCGCGTAGTACGGCTTGTGCCCCGAGCCGTAGATCGACAGCGGGTTCGGAGCCGCCTTCAGCAGCTCCGCCTCGCGATCGATATCGTCGTACTCGGCGAACTCCCAGTTGTCGATCCTGTTGAGCGCCGTACCGCCGACCTTCACAGTCCCGCGCTCGCCGACGATCGTGATCGATCCTTCCATGTTCCGCGGGTACGTGAGCATGGTGACCTCGATCGCTCCGAGCGCGCCGTTGCGGAAGTGGAGGAGCGCGATGCCCGTGTCCTCGCTCTCTATCCGCCGACCCAGCGTGGCCGTGCGCGCTACCACCGACTCCACGGGACCCACCAGCCACTGGATCATGTCCACGTAGTGGCTCGCCTGATTCATGAAGGCGCCGCCGTCGAACTCCCACGTCCCGCGCCACGGCGCCATGTCGTAGTACGACTGGGGCCGGTTCCAGCGCACTGTCGTATTCGCCAGGTAGATGCGGCCGAAGCGACCCATCTCCACCGAGCGCTTGAGCAGCTGGATGGCGGGGTTGAGACGGTTCTGCTTGACCACGAAGAGCTGTACGCCCGCGTCGTCGCACGCGCGAACCAGAGCGTCCGCCTCCTCGAGCCGCGTGGCCATCGGCTTTTCGCAGATGACGTGCATCCCCTTCTGCGCGGCCATGATGCCGTGCCGCGGGTGCAGTCCGCTGGGCGTGCAGAGTGCCACGATCTCGGCCGGCGCCTCGTCGAGCATCGCCGCGTAGTCGACGAACCATGGCACGCGCCACTTCTCGCCCGTGGCCCGGGCGCGCTCCTCGACCTCGTCGCATACCGCGACGAGCCTGAGCGCCGGCTGGCTCGCTATCGCCTCGAGATGCCGCTCGCTGATGCGGCCGCAGCCGACCAGCGCTATCGCGTGCCGCGCGCCGTGCTCGCGATCAGGCATGCGCAGCGACGGCCGCGGAACGTTCCGGCTTCGACTGCGCGTTCCGCGAGCACGCGTTGCGCGTATCGATCACGATCGACGCCAGCCTGCATACGCGATCGTAGTCGATGTTCGAATGATCCGTCACGATCATCACGGCGTCCGAGTCGCGAAGAAGCTCGTCCGACAACGGCACCGACTCTCCGACCGCTCCGGGCGGCGTGTGGCCGTCGTCGACGATCCGCTCGATGTACGGATCGTGAAAGCTCACCCGCGCACCCTTCTTCACGAGCAGGTCGAGGATCTCGAGCGCGGGCGACTCGCGGAGATCGTCGATGTCCTTCTTGTACGCCACGCCGAGCACGAGCACCCGCGAGCCACGCAGCGGTTTCGTCACCTCGTTCAGCGCGTCCGCGACCTTTCCGACCCAGAAGGCCGGCATCTCGGTGTTGATCTCGCCCGCCAGCTCGATCATGCGCGTCTTGTAATGCAGCGTGCGCATCTTCCACGCGAGGTAGTGCGGGTCGAGCGGGATGCAGTGACCGCCGAGGCCGGGGCCCGGCACGAACTTCATGAAGCCGAACGGCTTGGTGGAGGCCGCGTCGATGACCTCCCACACGCTCACGCCCAGCTTGTCGCAGATCACCGCCATCTCGTTCACGAGACCGATGTTGATCATGCGGAATGTGTTCTCGAGCAGCTTGGCCAGCTCGGCGGACTCCGGCGAGCTCACCGGAACCACCTCGTCTATGAACCGCTCGTAGAGCAGTTTCCCGAGTTCGGTGCAGCGTGCCGTGACGCCGCCCAGAACCTTGGGAGTGTTCTTCGTGTGCCAGCGCGCATTTCCGGGATCCACGCGCTCGGGAGAGAAGCAGAGAAAGAAATCCTCGCCGACTGCGAGTCCCTTGCGCTCGAAGGTGGGAAGCAGAAGCTCGCGCGTGGTGCCCGGGTACGTGGTGGACTCCAGAACCACGAGCTGGCCGGGTCGCAGCGCATCGGCCACCGCATCGGTGGCCGCGACCACGAAGGACATGTCGGGGTCCTTGGTCTTCCCGAGCGGCGTGGGAACGCAGATCGAGATCACGTCGCACTCGGCCAGTCGGCTCATGTCGAGCGTGGCTTCGAGCAGCCCCGTTGCACGGAGCGCAGCGACGTCCGCTGCGCTCACATCGCCAATGTGACTCTCGCCGGCATTGACCCGGTCCACCACCTGCTTCGACTTCTCGAATCCGAGGACCCGGAGTCCTGCCTTCCCCATCTCGACAGCCAGCGGAAGGCCGACATAGCCGAGTCCGACTACACCGCAGACGGCATCACCACTCCGGATGGTCTGCGAAAGTGATTCGTATGTGCTCATGAATGCATGATAAGTTGCGCCGTCGACCGGCGCGGCCAGTAACCTCGGGAGTACATCGGAAGTCCTTACCCGTGTATGACTCCTCACGCGCCTTCCGCGAAACGCCAGCGGCGCGCGCGTACCGGCCCAATCGCGAGAACTTAACGAGAGCCGATTGAGCGTTCAAGCGAAAAGCTACCCGCTTCCACTGGCGGCAGGGGGAATCGACGCACTCGTTCCCTGCTCGCGCGGAACCGGCTGCCCGCTCGGGGTCGACGTGCCGGCCATGGCGGAGGCGCTGCGCACTGGCGACAGGGAGCTCGCCTACGCTCTGGCACGCGCGGCCAACCCGTTCGCGAGCAGTTGCGGACACGGCTGTCACGCGCCCTGCGAGAGCGCCTGCCGCCGCCGGTATTTCGGCGCGCCGGTGGACATAGGCGCCCTGGAGGCGATCGCGGCCGCCCACGCGCCCCCAGCGCTTCCAGGGGAGCCGTCGAGCATGCCGTGTACCAGCGCGCACGACGCGCGCTCGGTCGCGGGCCTCATGGGCCGTACGCCGCGCGCGGCTCTCGCCGCGCCACGCTCCGGCAAACGCGTGGCCGTGATCGGCGCCGGGGCCGCCGGCATCTCCTGCGCGCACGACATCGTGCTGCTCGGGCACTCCTGCGTCGTATTCGATTCCGCTACCGCGCCCGGCGGTGTTCTCACCTCGGCCCTGCCTGCTTTCCGTTTCCCGGTAAACGGTGCGCGAGCCGAGTGCTCCGCGGTCCTGGCCATGGGCGCGGAGTTCGAGAGAGGACGGGAGATAGCGAGCAGCGACGAGGTGCGCGCGCTCCTCTCGGATGGCTTCGATGCAGTGTTCCTCGCCATCGGAGCACCGGAACCCCGCGATCCGCTGTTCGAAGGCCAGGCATCCCACCCGCGCGTGCTGGACGCAATGGAATTCCTCTCGGGCTCCGCGGTGCTCACCGGACGCACGTCAGTGGTCGGAGAGGGTGTGCTCGCGGTCGACGCCTCGAGGAGCGTGGTCAGGCGCGCGCTGCGGGATGGCGGCCCCGGTGTGGAGGTGCGGCTCCTGCTCCGCGAAGAAGCAGTTTCCGCCACCGTCACTCCGGAAATGCTCGCGGCCGCTGCGGAGGAAGGCGTGCACGTCGACTTCGGGTGGGAACGGTCGCGCTACTTCGAGGGGACGGGTGGTACGCTCCTCGCCGTGGAGGTGGTGCGCGCCGCGCATCCTTCGGCGCTGGTGGTCCCCTCGGACAACGTGATAGTCGCGGGCGCGCGCGCGGCGAACGTGATGGCGTTCTGGCCGGAGATCGCGAGCGGCACCGACCGCTTGATCGCCGTGGATCCCGACACGCTGCAGACCTCGATGTTCGGAGTATGGGCCGGCGGCGCGTGCGCCTTCGGGCACCGATCGATCGCCCACGCAGCGGCCGACGGGAAGCGCGCCGCGTGGCAGATCCACGCGGCGCTGACGAGACGACTGGTGAGCACCCGTACCGAGTCAGTGTGGGTGGAGGTCGACACGTGGAGTGTGCTCAGGGCGCCGCGCGCCCTGAGCACCCCGCGCGGTGCACCGTCCGCCGGCGCGCTCCCGCCGTCCGATCCATTCGGCGAGCCGTCGCCACCCATCGATCCGTTCGCGGACGATGGCTCTGCCGCGCGTGAAGTGGCGAAGCGCGAGGCCGCTCGCTGCCTCGACTGTTCGGTCATTCCGCACATCGACGACAGTTGCACGAACTGCGGGAAGTGCATCAAGGCGTGCGATCCCGGAGCGCTCTCGATGACCGCCGGCCCTCCCGAACGACTGGCTCTCGACCAGGACGTGTGCACCCGGTGCGGAGAGTGCGTGCACGCCTGTCCGGAAGGATCTATCGCCATGCTGCGTCTGGTGTGGGAGGAGCGGCTCGTGGCCGCTCCCGTCGCCGGCGAGACGACGCCGCGCACCGCTTCGCGCGGTCGCGCGCGACGCGCGGCGTCGACCGCCGATCAGGGGAGCGGCTGAACGTCGGTCCCGTTCGTGTGGTCTTCCACCGCCACATCCCCCGTATCGCCCGGAGCACCCTCCCCCTCCCCCTCCCGAACGCCTCGCAGCCGGCCGAGCGTGGCAGCGTCGAGACGTGCCTCCACGACCCACTCGTTTCCTTCAGCTCGTTGTGATATCACCTCGCCGGTGCGATGCAGCTCGGCGAGCAGCTTGCCATCACCGAGCGGGATGCGAAGTGTGGTAGTGGGGCGGAGCCGGCGCCGCGATGCGAGCAGTGCCCGGCGCAGCGGCTCGAGTCCATCGGGGTGGACCGCGGACACGAACACGGAGTTCGGGATCGATCGCTGCAGCCTGTCTTCCAGTGCGATCACCTCGCCATGCTCGAGCTGGTCGATCTTGTTGAACACGTGCAGGATCGGCACGTCGCCAACTTCGAGATCCGCCAGCACTCGCTCCACCACGTCGACCCGCTCCTCCCAACCCACGTGCGCGATGTCGATGACGTGGAGCAGCAGGTCCGCCTCGCCCACCTCCTCCAGCGTGGCGCGGAACGAAGCCACGAGGTGATGCGGCAGCTTCCGGATGAAACCGACCGTATCCGTCAGCAGAACGCTCTGTCCATCACCGAGCTCCACCTCGCGCGTGAGCGGATCGAGCGTCGCGAAGAGACGATCCTCGACGAAGACATCTTCCGCGGCAGCGATCGCGCGCAGGATGGAAGACTTGCCGGCGTTCGTGTAGCCGACCAGCGCAGCGCGAAAGAACGAGTCGCGCGACTTGCGCTGCACCGCTCTGGCCTTCTGCACGCCGGCGAGACGTTCGTCGAGTACCCGAATCCGATGTGAAATGAGTCGCCGGTCGGTTTCGAGCTGGGTTTCACCCGGCCCCCGCATCCCGATTCCGCCGCGGAACTTCTCGAGGTGCGTCCACATCCTGGTGAGACGCGGAAGCGTGTAGCGAAGCTGCGCCAGCTCCACCTGCATCCGCGCTTCGCTGGTTCTCGCACGCGTTGCGAATATGTCGAGTATCAGCTCGGCGCGATCCATGACGCGTATGCCGATCGCCTGCTCGACGTTCCGGGCCTGGGCCGGCGAGAGCTCATCGTCGAAGATGATGAGCGTCGCCTCGTCGCGTTCGGCAGCGTCGCGCAGCTCCTCCAGCTTTCCCTTGCCGAGGTACGTCGATGGGTTCGGTTTGTCGAGCGCCTGCGTGACCTCGCCCACCACGAGCGCTCCAGCCGTATCCGCCAGCTCGGCCAGCTCCTCGAGATGCTCGGCCAGTTCGAGCCTGGCACGCTTTCCCTTTATCGGCGCTCCAACGAGCAGTGCACGCTCCACTGGCGGAGCGAGAGATATTGTCTGCCTTGTAATTGACGACTCCTTGTTCCTGTACTGCGCGAGCGGCAGCCAATGGAGGGCTGGTGCCCCCCTCGCCGCCCCCTCAGTTGCCGCCCAGAGATGAGAATCTTCCGGTTCTGTCGTACGGCAGAGTGAATGGTCCGAGCGGCGAACCGACGGTGAGATCCCCGGCCACGCGATAGTCTACCGTCCCCGTCCGCATCAGCGCGCTGGCAGCCTGCCCTACTCCGCTCCAACTGAAGCTCAACGGAAGCGACACCTGCGTCGTGTCGCCTTTCGAGACCGTGAAATTCGAATCCGTGGCTCCGGTACCGAGCGGGATCGTGTCCACGTAGAGTCGATACGTGAGCCGCGTCGCATCGAGCGCGAAGTGGTTCGGGTTGTAGACGCTCAGCATGATGTCCACGGATCCTCCCGTGAGCCCTAGCCCCTTCACGCGCACGTCCTTCAGGGACACGACCGGGTTCTGGAAGACGGCACGTCCGACCGTGGCACACGCCGTTCCGATGCCAGCCACCACTACCGCAGCGATCAGCCACCACTTTCGCATGTATCCTCCACACCGTCGAGACAAACCGTGCGACCCCTCAGCCGCGCGACCGACCCTTCTCCTTCACCTCGGCCCACCACGCCAGCCGCTTCGCGATATCCCGCTCGAAACCGAAGGGGCCCGGTTCGTAGAACCGCTCGCCCCTCAACGACTCCGGAAGATACTCCTGAGGAATGTATGCTTCCGCGGAGTCGTGCGCGTACTGATACCCGCGCCCATATCCCAGTTCCTTCATGAGCGACGTGGGCGCATTCCTGATGTGCAGAGGCACAGGTTCGCCCGGCGATTCGCGCGCCGCACGCATGGCCGCGTCGAGCGCCATCTTGGCGCTGTTCGACTTCGGCGCCGTGGCCAGGTAGATGGTCATCTCCGCGAGCGGTAGATATCCCTCCGGCGGTCCGAGCATGTGATAGGCGTCGCGCGCGCTCACCGCCACCTCCAGCGCGCGCGGGTCGGCGAGGCCGATGTCCTCCGCAGCCATGGCGATCGCCCGCCGGAATATCGTCATCGGGTCCTCACCGCCATCCAGCATCCGGGCCATCCAGTACAGCGCCCCATCCGGATCGCTCCCGCGCAGCGACTTGTGGTACGCGGAAAGCAGATTGTAATGCTCTTCGCCGCTCTTGTCGTGTCGCGCGAAACGAAGCTGCATCGCTTCACGAGCCACTTCCACGGTGATGCGACCGCCCCTCCCCACGGAATCCGCCGCGGCCTCCAGCGCCGTGAGCGCTCTGCGCGCATCGCCATCCGCCTCGCGCGCCATTAGGGCGAGCGCTTCGTCGTCGGCGGCGAGTTCGAGCGCGCCGAGTCCGCGCTCCACGTCATCCATCGCGCGCTGGAGTACCACCTCCACATCCGCCGCCGCGAGCTGCTTCAGCACGAACACTCGCGCGCGGGAAAGGAGCGCTCCGTTGATCTCGAACGATGGATTCTCCGTGGTGGCGCCGATCAGAGTAACGGTGCCCGCTTCGACGTGCGGCAGGAAAGCATCCTGCTGCGCCTTGTTGAGGCGGTGAATCTCATCCACGAAGAGAATCGTGCCGCGTCCGTTCAGCGCCAGACGCTCTTCCGCTTCCGCCACTATCGCGCGTAACCGCGGAACTCCTTCGGTGACCGCCGAGAACGGCACGAACTCGCGCTCGGCGTGCCGCGCGATCACGCTGGCAAGCGTAGTCTTTCCACTCCCTGGCGGGCCCCAGAGAATTATCGACCCGACTGTGCCGCGCTCGATCGCGGCGCGCAGCGGCTTGCCGGGCTGGATTATCTCGTCCTGCCCCACGAATTCGTCGAGCGATCGCGGGCGCATGCGCGCGGCGAGTGGTCGCGCGCTCTCCGGCACGCGGAAAAGCGACGGGGAATCGCCGCCGTCCGAGCCGCGCGACTTCGGTGTGCGCCCGGCCATTGGCTAGAGTCCCACCACCGAGCGCGAGATGAAGTACAGACCGCATCCCGCGAAGAACGCGATCTGCGGACGCCAGGCGTGCTTCGCCTGGAATTCCGGAACGAGGTTGGAAGCTCCCACGTAGAGCGTCACACCGGCCGATATAGCGAGACCGTACTCCACCAGAACACCCAGATAGTCGGTGAGGACCACGCCGAGGATGGTCGCGAGACCGAGCGAGGTCCCTGCCTGAATCGCCCGCTTCCGTCCGGCGCCGGCCGCCATGAAGAGGCTGGAAATGGCCAGCCCCTCGGGGAACTTGTGCAAGACGATGGCCATGAACACCAGGACGCCGAGAGCCTCGCTCACGTGAAACCCCGACGCGATCGCGACGCCGTCGACGAAGGTGTGCAACAGAAGACCCGCGAGCGCCGAGATCCCGACCATCTCCGACACCTCGTGCGTCTCCTCTCCGAAATGGAAGTGCGGCGCAAGCGCGTGCTGCGTGAGATGCACGAGCAGATATCCCAGGAGCGCCACGACCGCGCCCATGTGGCCGGTTCGTTCGACGGCCTCGGGGAAGATGTCGGTGAGCGATGCGGAGATCATGAACCCGGCAGCGAGCGCTATGAGAGTGTCCAGCGCCTCGGCGCTCCAGCGCGCGCGCCACGCCACCGCGAGCGCGCCCAGCACGTTCGCGAGCGCCGCCACCACGGCGAACGCCAGTGGAGTATGACTCACGAGGGTACGAGTTCGAGCGTGCTGGCCAGTTGCTGAATGGCGTCGGACAACTCCGGCGCGGCCGGATAATCGTGCGACGCGAGCCGCCAACTGCGTGTGCGCACCAGACGGCGCTGCTCCAGCCCCTTCCCTTCCAGGATGTACAGCCAGTGATCGGTGCGCGAGTAGATGAACAGCTCCAGCACCGTGTTGATCGTGAGCTGGTCCTCGCTCGTGTAGACGGCTACCTCCACGCCGCCGTGCGTGGCAAGCAGCGCCTTGACGCGGGCGAGCTGTTCGCGAACGTCGGGAAGGGCGAGTCGCTCGCCGGTCCAGCTACCGCCGGTGCGCGCATCCTGGATGGCGACATCGACGGCGGGAGGCATGTATTCGAGGAGCGCCAGCGAGATGTCCACTACACGCTCCGCGTTGGCCACGAGGTGCGCCACGTAGTAGTCGCCCTCCTGGCCGAAAGTGAAGCCGTCGGCGGCTCCACGGAAACGCTTCCAGATCGATGTCTCGGGCTCGCGGCCGCGAAAGAACATAGGCTCCCGTATGCGGAATTGAACGTTCAGCTACTCGCAGACATCGCGAAGAGCTCCTTCGCGCGCGGTACCAGCCACTCTCTCGTGTTCCGCGCCGGCTCCGCCAGGACATCGTCGAGCAGCGATGCAAGAACCTTCCCGAGAGCGGGGCCGGGCGGAATACCCGCCGCGCGAAGATCGTCCCCGTCGACAGCAAGATCGCCGATCTCCACGGGGTCGCGGAAGGCGCTTCGGACCGCCGCCCGATACAGGAGGCGCATCGAGCGAGCGGACGGTGCCGCCTCCCCCGCAGCACGCGCAGCCGCAAAGCGCGCGGCGGCGAGTCTGAGCACCGCTCTCACGCGCGTCCGGCCAAATGCGCCGACCCACCGGCGGATGGTGGCTGGCGATGGGAGTGCGTCGTACTGGCGGGATGGCCGATCGGGTCGTGACGGATCAGCTCCGGCATCCGAGGCGACAGTGAGATTGAGATCCGCCGCCATGAGCGCGGCGCGAAGGTCGTCCTTGCTGGCCATCCAGCGCGACAATACGCCAGAGATCCACGCAACGTCGCTGTTGGAGAAGCGCAGTTCGCGAAGCGCGCGAGCTGCGGTGTCCGCGTCCAGGTCCGAGAAGAGCACTACGAAGCGCTGCATACGCCGGTCGGAGCGAGCACCCTTCGATTCCACGCCGCCGAGGCGGCGCGGCTGCGCCACAGCGTCGATCGCCTCGAGCACGCGATCCGGGACGTCGGCGAGCGCCGGCACGAGCACCCGGAGCGCCCCGCTGGAGCGCCAGAGGCGGAAAGCGCGCGAGGGACGCGCCACCTGCTCCATGGTCTTCTCGAGCTCCTGTTTCACCCTCTCCATCGAGAGGCGTCCGAGATGCGGCGCGCTCGCCACTATCGCGTCCCAGGTGGCCGGCTCGATCCGGAAGTCGAAACGCGACGCGAAACGGAGCGCGCGCAGCGCGCGGAGCCGGTCCTCCCGCATGCGCTCGGAAGGATCGCCGACTGCCCGTACTATTCCCGCCTTCAGATCCTCGCGCCCTCCGAACGGGTCGCGGATCTCGCGCCGGCCAGGCGACCACGCGATGGCGTTGATGGTGAAGTCGCGACGCGCCAGATCGTCGTCGAGCGAGGCCCCGAACTCCACGACGGCGTGCCGCCCGTCCGTCGTCACATCGCGCCGGAAGGTCGTGACCTCGTGCATCACGCCGCGGCTATCGAGCACCCCGACCGTCCCGAATTCGATCCCGACCGGAATTGTGCGCCTGAAGAGGCGCCTTACCTGGCTGGGTGTTGCGGCCGTGGCCAGGTCCCAGTCCAGATGAGGGTGGCCGAGCAGAGCATCGCGCACGGCTCCGCCCACACACCAGGTCTCGAAACCGGCGTCTTCGAGTTTCTTCGCAATGTCGAGTATCGCTCCGCTGGGGCGCCACCGCCCGGCGAATCCGTCAGTCACCATGCACACTCGATTAGATTTCGGCCCCGTATGAATATCGACAACATAGTGAGCGCGTCGAGCGCCACTGCTGAATTCAAGCGCGACGTACGCGCCTTCACGGCGACGGGACAGGCAGATCGGATAGTGGTTCACCCACGGGCGCCGCGAATCAAGGTACTACGCGTACTCGCTCAGCTCATGGCCAGCGAACCGACGCTGGAGATCGAAGCGGTTCGGGTTTCCGGTACCTCCGGCTGTTCGGACTTCACGGGCGTGGTGGAAGTCGAGGGAAGCGGCAGGATTCGAAGCTTCGACTTTTCCTGGGACTGTGCCTGGCGCGCCCGGGAGGAACGCTGGGCCGACTGCTTCGGGTTCCCCGACCAGATCCGCGCCGCCACCGAATTCGAGTGGCGCTGCTTCCGCATCTGGAGCGAACGCGGCGAAACCAGCCGCGAGGGAGCGATGGAGCGAGTGGGAGCGGGGGCGTAGGAGGGACAGGGGGCAGAGGGCAGAAAGCAGGGGCGGCGCCGGGAAGGAGACAGGACACAGGAAACAGGGAACAGCAACCGCACGGGCAGGAAGTCATTCCCGGACAGCGGGGATCCACGTCATGCCCGCGGAAGCGGGAATCCACGTCATGCCCGCGGAAGCGGGCATCCATGTTACTCGGCTGAACATGGGTCCCCGCTTTCGGGAGGACGACGATGACTGGTGTGCACTTTCTGTTTCCCGTCTCCTGTGTCCTGTTTCCTCTTGCAGCCGTTCCTGCTTTCTGCCCTCTGCTTTCTGCTACTCACCCACACAGCACGCTTCCGCCATTCACGTTCAGGATCTCGCCGGTGACGTGGCGCGCGAGGTCGGAGCAGAGGAACACGATCGGGCCGGCGACGTCGCGCGGGGATGCAACTCGGCGAAGGGGGATCGCGGCCTCGATCCGTTCCCGACCGCCATTCGCGAAGGGCTCCACGCACATCTCGGTGTCGACCCAACCCGGAGCCACCGAATTCACGGTCACGTTGCGTGGTGCCAGCTCCACCGCCAGCGACTTGACGAACGAGATCGTGGCGCCCTTCGACGCGGCGTAGTCGGAGTGGTACGCTTCGCCGCGCTGCCCAGCGGTGCTGGATATGAAGACCATGCGACCGCCATCGGCCACGGCACGGGCCGCGGCCCGACCCGTGTAGTACATGGAGGCCACGTTCTGGCGCATCGTGAACTCCCAGCGGCTCTCCGGAAGCTCCGAGATCGATACATCCTCCACGGGCCACACGCCGGCGTTGGCCACGAAGATGTCGACGCCGCCGAATTCGCGTGCCGTCCGCTCGAACAGCGCCTCGGCGCCCGCGCTCGTCGAGATGTCCGCCGAATGTGCGAATGCGCGTACGCCTAGTGCCGCGGCCTGCCGCACGACGTCCGCCGCTTCACGCTCGCGACTGTGATAACCGATCCCCACGTTGGCGCCGCACTCCGCGAGAAGCATCGCCGTGGCGGCACCTATTCCTCGTGAACCG
>Ga0182744_1003558_pt1 | contig 12090 bp, 10 predicted proteins | sample eDN3rd30CKraftMG_FD_128525 | JGI IMG/M metagenome (GOLD analysis project Ga0182744, IMG submission 128525) | Enriched Miracle-Growth compost microbial communities from Emeryville, California, USA - eDNA 3rd pass 30_C Kraft MG (version 2) (version 2) ...
CCGAGTGGCGCATGCGGTCGATCTGCTCGTTGATCGAGGATTCCTTCTCGATATAGGTGTCGGTGCGCGGGACGTAGGCTTCCGGCTGGTAGTAATCGTAGTACGAGACGAAATACTCGACCGCGTTGTCGGGGAAGAAGCTCTTGAACTCGCCGTAGAGCTGCGCCGCCAGCGTCTTGTTCGGGGCGAGGATCAGCGCCGGGCGCTGCGTCTCCTCGATCACCTTCGCCATGGTGAAGGTCTTGCCCGAGCCGGTGACGCCGAGCAGCACCTGCGTGCGCTCGTTGCGGTTGGCGCCCTCGACGAGTTCGCGGATGGCCTGCGGCTGGTCGCCTTTCGGCTGGAAGTCCGACTTGATCTGGAAGCGGATGCCGCCTTCGGATTTCTCGGGGCGGGCGGGCCGGTGCGGCGTCCACACTTTCTCGCGGCCGTCGTCGTGGAAGAATTCCCGGCGCCCGGAGCGCAGCAGATTTTCCAGCGCCGAGGCGGTCGCCGTCACGCCCGAAGGCAGCGCGAGGTCGGCCTCGTCGTCGCCGCCGATCTTGTAGCCGAGCGCCTCGGCGAGCCTGGCGTTGACCTCGACCGGCGCTTTTGCCGGCGTGCCGACCGGCGTCTTGCCGACGTAGCCGGACTGCGGCGCCTCGGCGAAGCCCTCCGGCGTCGAGGCGCGCGCCCGATGCGCCGCCGCGGCGTCGGCGCGGCGGTCCTTCGAATTGGTCGGCGGTGGCTGCAGCCCGGTGCCCGAGCCGATGCCGGCATCGCCCCGGCGCAGCGCCGGGTTGAGCAGCGTCTCGATCTCCGGCGAGAGTTCCGGCATTGCCTCGCGCGCCGCCTTGGCGCGTGTGGGACGCGCGGGATCGCGGGTCTTTTTCGGCTTGTCGGGGGGCCTGGCCATGCGGCCAATATGGGCCTGCCGGAACGGCGAGAAAAGGGCCGCGCGAAGGTTTGTGGACGCGCCGGAAGCGGGCGCTCAGTTCGCCGCCGCCGTGGCCGTCGGTGCGTGCTTGAGCACCGCGCGCTCGAACTTGTTCTTCGACATCGCCTCGAGCGCGCCGCGCAGCGTCTTCACGATCGTGTTGCGGTCGCCGCGCGCGACGGCCGCGGCGAGGTGGTCGTTAAGCAACACCGAGACGTCCGAATAGCCCTCCGGCCCGCGCAGCGCGAGGAACACCGCGATCCGCCGCGCGACGAGACTTGAGATGTAGTTCACGAATCCGGGATTGATGACGTCGGCGCCGCCGAACACCAGGAACTGGATGCCCATGGGCTGATAGCCGGGCGGCACCGCGCTCGTCTGCAGGCGGATCATGATGCCGCTGCGGTCGGGCCGCCACTTGTCGTCGAGCTCGCGCAGGTAACGCCAGCCGCAGAAGAAGCCGCGGCACGGATCGGGCCGCGTGTCGTAGATCTTGCAGCCCGAGCCCGCCCTGGCGTTCGCGCACAGCGTGCCCGGCGGCTTGGCGAGCGCCGGATCGTCGATCGCCAGCACCTTGCAGCAGACGGTGCACTTGCCGCATTCGCGATGGGCGACCAGTTCCACGATCCGCTGTCCCTTCGGTTCCCCGCCGCCGTTCCGGTGCGGCGGCGCGCGCGGAACATGCCCCAGCCGCGCCGCCGCCTCAAGCGCCGCGCGTCCGGCTCAGGCGGGCTGCGTCGCGGCTTGCGCGCCGGGCTGCGCCATTTCCGCGCGCGCCCGCTCGCGCAGCGCCGGGCGATGGATCTTGTTGTTGCCGATCTTCGGCAGCTCGGGCACGGCGGTGATCGCGCGCGGCACCTTGAACTTCGCGAGCGACTGCCGGCAATGCGCGTCGATGGCCTCGACGGCGTTCGCCGTCGCGCCGTCCCTGAGCACGACATAGGCGACGGTCACCTCGCCATAGACCTTGTCGGGACGCGACACGACCGCAGCCTCGCTGACATGGCCGGTCGCCATGATCGCCGCCTCGACCTCGGTGGCCGAGACGCTCTCGCCGCCGACCTTGATCATGTCCTTCATGCGGTCGCGGTAGGTGATCCAGCCGTCCTCCTCGAGCCGGACGAGGTCGCCGGTGCGGAAGAAGCCGCGTTCGTCGAACGCCTCGGCCATCGCCTTCGGGTTGTCGACATACTCCTGGAAGATCGCGAGGCCGCGCGGCGCGCCGATCAGCAGTTGCCCGGTTTCGCCGGGACCGACCCTCTCGCCGTTCTCATGCTCGATGCGCACGGTGTAGCCGGGATACGGACGGCCGACGGAGCCGACCTTCTGGCCGAGCGAATGGTCGCTGGCGATGGCCGGGATGATCATCTCGGTCATGCCCCAGCCGGATTCGCCGTGGACGCGGAAGTAATCGTTGCGCGCGGGATCGTGCCACGCGAACAGCCACTGGCGGAAATGATGCGCCGGGACCGGCAGCGAGCGCAGGAAGCCGTCGGTGCCGGCGTGCGAGGCGACGGTTGCGCGATGGCGAAGCGCGGCGGGCCAGAACCGGCTGCCGGAGAAGCGCGGCTGCAGCACGATGGTCGCGCCGGCCCACAGCGCCGGGATCAGCGACCAGGTGAAGCCGACGACATGGAACAGCGGCAGGTGCACCTGGTAGATGTCGCTCGGGCGCAAATCCTGCTGCAGCGCGCCGACCTTGCCGCCCCACAGGATGTTGGCATGGGTCCACAGCACCGCTTTCGGGCGCGCGGTCGAGCCGGTGGTGAACAGGATGACCGCCGGCGCGGTCGGATCGGGCGCCCGGCGCGCCAGCGGCTCGCCGTAGAGCGCGGCGAAGCGCTCCGCCTTTTCCGGCCGGGTGTTGTCCGCCGGCGGCTTGCCGCCGTCGCTGTCGGTGACGGCGATCCATTCCAGGGCGCGGCAATGCCCCGCCACGCGCGCGTGGAGCTTCGGCTGGGTGATCGCGCAGCGCACGCCGAGCATGTCGGCGACGGGCGCGATCTCCGGCCCCATCCAGTGCGCGTTGCCCAGCACCGCGGTGGCGCCGAGCCACAGGCAGGCGAACCGCGCGAGCAGCGTTTCCGGGCAGTTCTCCAGATGCACCAGCACGCGGTCGCCGGGCTTCACGCCGCGCGCCGCGAGCCCGCCGGCGAGCCGCGCCACATCGTCGGCGAAGCGCGCGTAGGACCAGGTCTCGCCTTCGCCCTCGAACGGCGCCCACACCAGCATCGGGTGGTCGCCGCGCTGGCGCGCGCGAAGGGCGATCAGCGAAGCGGCGTCGTGGCCCATGAAGGGATGCAGGACCGGCGCCCCGAACGTATCGACGATGCGTGTCCCCGCCATGCTTCCTCCCGCTTCTTGTTCGCTGCCGGCGGGAGCCGAGGGCTATCCGCCGGCGTAGCCGGCGATCTTCCAGCCGCCGGCGTCCTTGATGTAGCACAACTGGTCGGAGACGATGGGCATGATGAGCGAGACCGGGACATAGCCGAGCTTGCCCGACGGCGTGACGACGCGGACGCCGGTCATCGGCTCGGTGGTGTTGTTCCCTTCGTCGGGGAACACGCGCACGAGGTTCATGCCGAGCTTCTCGATCACCGGCGACCCTTCCTGCGCGGCGGCGCGGACCTCGACGCCGTCGCGCGCGGGAAATCCCCACTCGTCGGCATCGGTGCCGGTGTCCCTCACCAGCGCGACGAAGTCCTGCTCGTTGATCTTGGGGCTTGCCGGGCCGCACATCACGCCCTTGCGGTCCTCGTCGGGTTCCGCCGTCGGCTCGTGCGCCGCGCCGGCGAGGATTTCCCAGCCGGTGCCGTCGGCGTCGTCGAGGTGGATCGCCGCCGCGAAGTTCTCGAAGTTCGACTTCTTGCTGTCGGCCTTGTCGCCGCTTTCGCCTTCCCAGAAGAATCCCTTCTGCACGATCAGCCTCTGCAGGGCGGCGCGGTCCCGCTTCTCGGCGACCTCGGCCATCTGCTTGCGCAGCGCGACGAAGCCGGCATCGTTGAACGGCTGGGGCGGGGAAACGGCGACCGGCTTGTACGCCTTCGGCGGCGCCACCGCGGGAACCGGCGGCTGCGCCGGGGCGGACGGCGAGGGCGGCGCGGAAGGTGCCTGCGCGTTTGCCGCCGTGCCTGCGGCGGCGAGCGAGAGCAGCACGGCGCAGGAGCAGCAAAGGATCCGCGAACGGTAGCGCATCGGGTGTCTCCACGGCGTTGCGGCGATCATACCGGATTCTCCAGGGCGGCGCGGTGGCGCGCGATCAATTTTTCGCAGCCGGTTCTATTCCGCGGCCTCGGCGGCATCGAGGAATCCGCCCGACTGGCGGCGCCACAGCGCGGCGTAGGTGCCGCCGGCCCGCAGCAGTTCCCGGTGCGTGCCCTGTTCGACGATCCGGCCGGCGTCCATCACCACCAGCCGGTCCATCCGCGCGATGGTCGAAAGCCGGTGCGCGATGGCGATCACGGTCTTGCGCGCCATCAGCGTGTCGAGGCTCTGCTGGATCGCCGCTTCCACCTCGCTGTCGAGCGCGGAGGTCGCCTCGTCGAGTACGAGGATCGGCGCGTCCTTGAGGATCACGCGGGCGATGGCGATGCGCTGGCGCTGCCCGCCCGAGAGCTTCACGCCGCGCTCGCCGACATGGGCGTCGTAGCCGGTGCGGCCGCGCCAGTCCTGCAGCGCGGCGATGAACGCATCGGCATGGGCGAGCTTCGCCGCCGCGGCGATCTCGGCGTCGGTGGCTTCCGGCCTGCCGTAGCGGATGTTGTCGCGGATCGAGCGGTGCAGCAGCGAGGTGTCCTGCGTCACCATCGAGATCTGCGTGCGCAGCGATTCCTGCGTCACCCGCGCGATGTCCTGCCCGTCGATCAGGATGCGGCCGCCGTCGGTGTCGAAGAAGCGCAGCAGCAGGTTGACGAGCGTGGACTTGCCGGCGCCCGAGCGTCCGATGAGTCCGATCTTCTCGCCGGGCGCGACCACGAGCGACAGGTCGTCGATCACCGGCAGGCCGCGTCCGTAGCCGAACGAGAGGTTCTCGAACCGGATCTCGCCGCGCGTGACCTTGAGCTCGGTCGCGTCGGGCGGGTCGGTGAGCGCGATCGGCTGGGCGATGGTGAGCATGCCTTCCTGCACCACGCCGATGTTCTCGAAGATGTTGGTCACCTGGTAGGCGACCCAGCCGGAGATGTTGGAGATCTGCCATGCCATCGGCAGCGCGACGGCGACCATGCCGACCTCGATCCGGCCGAGCGTCCACAGCCACACGGCGAAGCCGCCGGTCGAGACGACGAGCGCGGCGTTGAGCACCCACAGCGAGAACCCGAACTGCGTGTTGAGCCGCAGCGACCGGTGGAACTTGTCGGTGTGCTCGTCGATCGTGTCGCGGACGTAGGCGTCCTCGTCCTTGGCGCGCGCGAACAGCTTGACCGTCAGGATGTTGGTGTAGCTGTCGACGATGCGGCCGGTGAGCTTGGAGCGCACTTCGGTCATCGTCTTGGAGCGGTCGCGCATGCGCGGCACGAACACGAACAGCATCGCGCTGTAGGCGCAGAACCACACCAGCACGGGGACCGCCAGCCGCGGGTCGGCGCGCGCCAGCACGATGACGGCGCCGGTGCCGTAGACCGCGATGTACCAGACGCCGGTGATCATCTGGACGAGGCTTTCGCGGATCGACGGCCCGGTCTGCATGACGCGGGTCGCGATCCGTCCGGCGAAATCGTTCTGGAAGAAGTTCCACGACTGGCGCACGACGTGCCAGTGGCTCTGCCAGCGGATGCGGTTCGACAGGTTCGCCGCCAGCGCCTGGTTCATGATGAGGTTCTGCGTCAGCAGCGCCACCGGGCGCGCGATCAGCAGCACCAGCGCCATCCCCGCCAGGACGTGCCAGGAATCGCGCAGCAGCGTTTCCGGCGTGCTTTTGGTGATGAGCGTGACGACCTGCCCCATGAACACGGGGATCAGCGTGTCGAGCACCGCCACGCACAGGCCCGCGACGAACAGCGCCGCGAACAGGCCCCTGGCCTGGCGTGCGTAGTGCAGATAGAAGGCGATCAGGCCCGCCGGCGGCTCCGTGCCGGTCCGGGCGGTCGGCTTGAGCAGCCGCTCGAACAACGAAAACATGCGACAGGTCTAGCAGAGGGAAGACGGCGGGGCACCTGGCCTCACCGCGCGGCCGCCGTCGTGACGTAAGTCTGGCCCTGGATAACGGGGGCGGGACTCTGGGCTCGTGCAATGTTGATCGTCAGCGCGGCCGCCGCGACGGCCAGCGAGAAGGTCAGTCCCAGCGCCGCGATGGCATGGACGACAAGCCCGGTTCGGCGCGCTGCGGTCCGGCTCCGGGCGGCGGGCGCAAACCCGGAACGGCCGAACGGCTCGTCCGGTACGCGCAAGGTGCTCACGATGGTCTCCTTTCCAATGCGAATCATCGCGGCTGCCAGCCTCGCGCCCGAAGCCGGCGGGCGTTCGGCCGGACTGGGGCGCGACCGTTGAAAAGCCGCGGCAATTCCGGGGCATGGGGTTAACGACGGGTTAACGCGGATGAAGCCGGCCCGGCATGCTGGTATGCTCGCGCCGTACCGGGGAGGGAACCCATGCTGCGCCTGCTGGCGGGATTCATGCTGCTGCTGACGGCCTCGACGCTGCCGGCGGCGGCCGCGACGGACGACGAGGACACCTGCTATTCCGGCGTCTTCACGCAGCAGGAGATCGACGCCTGCACGCGCGCCCTCGGCGCCACCGACAAGGTCGGCAAGGAACTCGCCGGGCTCTATTACGAGCGCGCGCTGAAGTACCGCCTCACCCGGCAGTACCAGCTCGCGCTGGCGGACGTGAACACGGTGCTCAAGCTCGATCCCGGCTTCCGCTTCGCCTATACGCTGCGCGCGCACGTCTATGCCGATCTCGGCGATTTCACCAGGGCGCTCGCCGACCACAACAAAGTGATCGAGCTTGAGCCCAACAGCGCGGTGGCGCTCACCGGCCGCGGCATCGCCTATACCCGCCAGCGGAAATACGCGCTCGCCTTCGCCGATTTCGACAAGGCGGTTGCGATCGATGCGGGCTATTTCTATGGCTACTACTATCGCGCCGAGGCCTATGCGCAGGCGGGCGACCTGAAGAAGGCGCTAGCCGATTACGAGAAGGCGGCTTCGCTGCGCCCGGACGACGAGAACGCACAGGCGCGCCTCAAGGAAATCCGCGCCAGGCTGCGCGGCGGCGGCAAGCGCTGACGCCCGCTGGTGCTGACGCCGGCCGCTGCTGCTCCGCGTGCCGGCTGCGCGCCGCTACGCGATCTCCACGCTCTGCGTCTGGTGATCGAACGTGATGTGGCCGGGCTGCGCGGCGACGCGCGCGAGCCAGGCGCGCACGTTGGTGAAGCCGGTGAGCTCGAAGCCGCATTCGTGGGCGACATGGGTATAGGCATAGAGCGCGATGTCGGCGATGGTGTAGCGGTCGGCCGCGAAGAAGCGGTGGTGCTCGAGGTGCTGCTCCATCACCCGCAGCGCGCGGTAGCCCTGTTCGGTCCAGTCCTCGACGGCGTGAAGCTGCAGCTCGCGGCCGCCCTTCACCAGCGTCAGCCAGAACCACGCCGCGCCGAGATTCGGCTCCAGCGAGTGCTGCTCGAAGAACATCCATTGCAGGATCTCGGCGCGCTGGATGCGGTCTTCCGGCGCCATCGCGCTGCCGCCGGCGAGATACCACAGGATCGCGTTCGATTCGGCGAGATAGCGGCCCGGCGCGACTTCGAGCAGGGGAACGTGGCCGTCCGGGTTCTTCGCCAGGAATTCCGGCGTGCGGCTCTCTCCCCGGAGAATATCGACCTCGATCAGTTCGTGGGCGATGCGCAACTGCGCCATCGCGAGGCGCACCTTGTAGCAGTTGCCCGAACGCTGCATCGAATAGAGCTTGAACATTTCGAAATTCCCGGGACGGTTCGTCGGCGACCGGCCGGCGAACACTGTGCCAGTGTATCACGAGCAAGGCAATTTGGCGGCGCACCTGGAACGGCCCCAACTGCGATACGCCATGCGCCGGCTGCGCCGCGGCAGGAAATGCCGCGCGTGCGCGCCGAAAAAGGCGATTGTTCTCTCAGCGCGCGCGGGGCGTGGCTTCGGCCGCGATCGCGGCATGCCGCCGTCGCGAATGGCGGGGAAGCGCGATCTGCCGCGCGGCGACGAGGCAGGCGACGGCGATCGCGACGCCGGCGATGACGTCGACGACGTAGTGCCCGCCGTCGACCGGGGTGGACAGGATCATCAGCGCGTTCAGGGCGAGGCCGATCCAGCGCAGCACCGGCACGAACCACAGCGAGGCGATGAAGATCACGCCGAGCGCCGCATGGAAGCTCGGAAACGTGATGATGCCCTGCGCCCCGACGGCTGCCAGCATGCGGAACGAGCCGTCGCGCAGGCCGTCGAACACCGGCTGGGCGGCGCGCGTCGCCGGAACGATGTCCGGGTAGTCGCCCGGGCTGAAGCGATAGAAGCCCCAGACGCCCTCGGCCGGCACCACGGCGGAGATCGCGATGCTGGCGAGCGCGGCCAGGATGAAGGCCAGCATGAAGACGCGCAGGTGCTCCAGGCGGCCGGCGAAGGCGAGCGCCAGCACGGTCGCGGTCGCCTGCAGCGCGAAGCTCGCATAGGAAAGCGCGAGCACCATGTGCAGGAGCGGGCGCGCCTGCATCCATGCCAGCGCGGCGGACCAGTCGAGGCCGAGCATGGCGTCGGCGGCGGCGAACGCGCCGTCGTGCAGCGGGCGGCCGAGGCTGGCGGCGATATAGGAAAGCGGCGCGCCGACGGCGGCGAAGGCCATCAGCTGCGCGGTGGTGGCGAGCGCGGCGGCGATCTTCGGCTCGCCGCGGCGGCGAAGGTAGAACCGCGCGGCCGCCATCAGGATCGCGACAAGCGCAGCCGGCGCGGCGAAGCTCGGCCGGTCCAGGCGGAAGTCGCCCCACAGCGTCGCGGCCGCGATGGCGGCGGCGGCCGCCGCAATGGCGGTCCAGATCAGGGCATCGGCGCGCGCAAGGCCGGCGTGCCCGGTTTCGGCGACGGCGGACATGGCCCGACGCTAGCGGGCGCTGCTTTCTCCCGTCTTAATGCAATGCCTGCTTGCTGCGCTGCGGTATATCCACTAGGTTCTGCGCGCTTTCAGCGCCTTTTTCCGGGAATTTTGGAGAATCGGATGCCCTTCCTTGCCGACTCACTCGCGCGTATCCAGCCATCCGCAACGATCGCGATGACGGACAAGGCCCGCGCGCTGAAAGAGGCGGGGCGCGACGTGATCGGCCTTGCGGCCGGCGAACCGGATTTCGATACGCCCGACAACATCAAGGAAGCCGCGATCCGGGCGATCCGGGCGGGCAAGACCAAGTACACCGCCGTCGACGGCATGCCGGAACTCAAGGCGGCGATCGCCCGCAAGTTCAAGCGCGAGAACGATCTCGATTACAAGCCGAGCCAGATCATCGTCGGCACCGGCGGCAAGCAGGTGCTCTACAATGCGCTGATGTGCACGCTCAATCCCGGCGACGAGGTGATCGTGCCGGCCCCTTACTGGGTGAGCTATGCCGACATCGTGCTGCTCGCCGGCGCCAAGCCGGTGATCGTCGAGGCGTCGCTCGAAGACAACTTCAAGATCAAGCCCGCGCAGCTCGAAAAGGCGATCACGCCCAAGACCAAGTGGCTGATCTTCAACTCGCCGTCGAACCCGACCGGCGCGGCCTATACGCGCGCGGAGGTGAAGGCGCTGACCGACGTGCTGCTCAAGCACCCGCACGTCTGGCTGCTGTCCGACGACATGTACGAGCACCTCGTCTACGACGATTTCAAGTTCTTCTCGCCGGCGCAGGTGGAGCCGAAGCTCTACGAGCGCACGCTGACGCTCAACGGCGTGTCGAAAGCCTATTGCATGACGGGCTGGCGCATCGGCTATGCCGGCGCGCCGGAAATGCTCATCAAGGCGATGGCGAAGCTGCAGTCGCAGTCGACCACCAACCCCAACGCCATCGCGCAATGGGCGGCGGTCGAGGCGCTCGACGGCCCGCAGGATTTCATCGCCAGGAACAACGCGGTGTTCAAGGGCCGCCGCGACCTCATCGTCGGCATGCTCAACCAGGCGCAGGGCCTCAAGTGCCCGACGCCGGAGGGCGCCTTCTACGTCTATCCGTCCTGCGCGGGCGCGATGGGCAAGAAGGCGCCGTCGGGCAGGACGATCACCAGCGACGAGGCGTTCGCCATCGAATTGCTGGAGGCGGAAGGCGTCGCCGTGGTCCACGGCGCGGCGTTCGGGCTCGGCCCGGCGTTCCGCATCTCCTACGCGACCTCCAACGAGGCGCTGGAGGAAGCCGGCCGCCGCATCCAGCGGTTCTGCGGTAACCTCCGGTAAACCCAAAGCCGATCATCCGCGGCCGACCGCCCTAGGATACCGTCCGCCGGGACTCTAGTATCGGGAAGCGGCGGGCGCGATTCGTCATCCCTGCTGCAGGGCGGAGGGCGGCGCGGCCGTGCTTCCGCCGGCGTGCCAGCGGAGAGATCGCGACCGGAAAAGGAAATCGCGATCGGAAAATTTGTGTTTTTCGTCACCTCTCCCGGGTACCGCCGGCCTTAATGTTGCCGCTGCCATGGCGGAACTACCGTCGTGTTTCGTGCATTGATACCTTCGTCCGATCTCACTGTACCGTCGTACCCCACGCGAGCGTCCCGCCTTCGCTTCCAACCCGCCTCCACCGTCCTCTGAAAGGGAGAACACCATGAAATTCAGCCTCATCACGAGTTCAGTTTTGGCTGTGGGCCTCGCCATCGCCGCCGCGGCGCCGGCCAGCGCCCAGAATGGCCGGGTGCGCGCCGGGCTGCTCAGCTGCGAAGGGCCGGGGCAGACCAGCTTCATCGTCGGTTCGGTGACGGAGATGCAGTGCGTCTTCAAGCCGGAATTCGGCGGCCCGCAGTGGTATCGCGCGCGCATTTCGCGCATCGGCCTCGATGTCGGCCTGACCCAGGCCAACGCGCTCGCCTGGGGCGTCTTCGCGCCGACCAAGCGCGTCGGACCGGGTGAGATCGCGGGCGGCTACGGCGGCGTCGCGGCGGGTGCCGCGGTCGGCGTCGGCGGCACGGCGAACGTGCTGGTCGGCGGCTCGGGCAACTCGGTGGCGCTGCAGCCGCTCAGCCTGACCGGCTCGCGCGGTCTCAACGCCGTCGCCGGTATCGCGCACCTCGAACTGACGCCGCTGCCGCCGCCGCCGCGCCGCCATGTGCGCCACCGGCATCACCGCCACAAGTAACGCGACGCATTCGCGAACCCGCGAATCCGCCGTGGAACCGGAACGGGCGCCGCAAGGCGCCCGTTCTGTTTAGTGCGGCCCGGCTCGTACCGGAGGACCGCCGCCTTCTCCTCGGCCGCCTTCTCCCCGAATGTGTCGATTCGATGCGAAGGCCCCTCTCGTTCCGCCAGCGCCCGTTCTCGCGCGCCCTTGCCAACCGCCCCCCGGATTTGGAACGATGACGCACCGGGGTTTTCATTGCCTCGCGACGACATGGAATGCCCTGGCGCGACGTTCATGAGGAGAACGAAATGCCGAGAGCAGAGACCGGCGGATCCGCCGGCGCGCGGTGCATCGCGCTGGTCGGTCCTTTCCAGAGCGGCAAGACAACCCTGCTCGAAGCCATCCTGGCGCGCACCGGCGCCGTCGCCCGCATGGGCAGCGTCGATGCCGGGACGAGCTTCGGCGACAGCGCGCGCGAGGCGCGCAGCCACCGGATGAGCGTCGATGTAACGGCGGTCGCGACCACCTTCATGGGCGACAGCTACACCTTCATCGACTGCCCGGGATCGGTCGAGTTCGCCGGCACGCTGCGCGCCGTGCTGCCCGGCTGCGACGCCGCCGTCGTCGTGTGCGAGGCCGACGAGAAGAAGCTGCCGCAGTTGCAGGTCGTGCTGCGCGAGCTCGAGGACATGCGGATTCCCCGCTTCCTGTTCCTCAACAAGATCGACAAGGCGGATACCCGCCTGCGCGACGCGCTCAAGCTGTTGCAGCCGGCCTCGCGGGTGCCGCTGCTGCTGCGCCAGATTCCGCTGTGGAACGGCGACATCGTCGCCGGCTTCGTCGATCTCGCGCTCGAGCGCGCGCATGTCTATCGCGAGCACACGGCATCCGAGGTGGTGGCGCTCGAGGGCGACGCCGC
>Ga0182744_1003560_pt1 | contig 12086 bp, 8 predicted proteins | sample eDN3rd30CKraftMG_FD_128525 | JGI IMG/M metagenome (GOLD analysis project Ga0182744, IMG submission 128525) | Enriched Miracle-Growth compost microbial communities from Emeryville, California, USA - eDNA 3rd pass 30_C Kraft MG (version 2) (version 2) ...
CGACCTCACCGAGAAGACCGCGATGCTGCGCGCCTTCGACCTCGCCAGCGGCAGCGACCGCGAGGTCGGCACGATCGAAGCAATGGTGCTCGACACGAGCTTCAGCATCCTGCCGGATCGCGCCGGCATCCTCATCGCACCGTCGGAACGCGACGATACCGACATCGGCATGCTCAAGCTCGAGCACGACCGCATTTACGAAGGCTAGGCGAAGCGGCGCCGTGTCTTCCCGGCGCTCGCGACGGCGGGCGCCGTTGCGCATCCAGGCAATTTCGGTCACGTGACCGACACATCGGCGCAACCCGCCGGCCGGCTGGCGCGGGCATCCTGTGCCTGCCCTCCAACGGGCAGATGCGTCAGAGCATCCATGTGCAAAGCCCTCGGCGGACGATTGGGAATCGGGACCCGACGTCCGCCATTTTTTTGCAGCCCTCCATCGCGGCAACCTTTCAGGCCATCGCTGCGCGATGTCGAAGGCTTCTCTAGGGCGTCTCCTTCGTCGCCATCGTCCCCGGCAACAACCTTTCGCGACGGTGCGCAGCGATGCGCGGATCGCACTGTGCCGATGCCAAGTCGTTGATCCACGGGCATTCGTTTCCAATTCGTCGAAATTTCGGCGCGAATTCGCCGCGACTTCCTGCCTTCGTTCGAGCGCCGGCCTATCTAGGCGGCGGTTCTTGCCAACAAGGGAAATCGCATGAGGATCATCAATCACCGCATCGCGCCGGGCGGCTGCCTGGAGCTGCATGAGGCATCGTTTTCGGACGGCGCCGAGCCATCACTCGTTGTTGTCGCCGGCGCCGGGCGCGGCGGCGTACTGCGCGTCGACGCCCGGGTCGCCGCGGTATGGCTGCCGCTGCGCGGCCGCGTGCAGTTCGGAACCGGCCCCGATCATGGCGTGTCGGCCGGCGAAGCCTGCGTCGGCGAGGCCGAAGCGCATCTGCGCGTGGTCGGCCGCGGCAACGCGATCTGGGTCGCCGTGCTCGGCACGCCTGCCGCCTGGCGGCGCGCGCTGGCGACGCGCATGGATACGCCGGCGCTCGACCCGCTGCTGTTGCCCGCGCGGCACGCGGCCGGTCGCGACTTGCGTCGCTGCGGTGTCGCGCTCGCGCGCGCCACGCTGGCGGCGGATACGTCCGTCGCGGTCGATCGTTTCCTGGAACAGTTGCTCGCGTTGCAACAGCCGTTCTCGGGGGCGATCGCGCGCTGCCCGGGACGTTCGTATGCGCAACGCCGGCAGGTGTTCCTGCGCATGCAGCGCGTGCGCAACTACCTCGCGGTGAACTGCCATCTCGATCTCGACAACGATGCGCTCGCGCGCATGGCGAGCTATTCGCCGTGGCATTTCATCCGCGCGTTCCGCAATGCGTATGGCGAGACGCCGCACGCATACCTGATCCGGCAGCGGCTCGAACGCGCGCAGCGCCTGCTGCGCACGAGCCCGCTGGCGATCGCGGAAGTCGCGACGGCGAGCGGCTTCGAGAACCGCTGCGCGTTCTCGCGCCTGTTCCGCCAGCGCTTCGGACGGACGGCGCTCGAGTTGCGCCGCGAAGGCGCCATGCGCGCGGCCGCGATCGAAGGCAATGCGCAATTGCGGCAACGCATCGCGCCGGTTTGAGGCAACGCGATTTCTTCACGCTTTCTTAATGTCCATCGGACGCACTGCCGCGCCTTGCGGCGGTGCCGTGCATTCACGACGGGAGACACCACAACCATGAAAAAGAATCTGCTCCGGGAAGCGATCCTGCGTGCGATGGGCCCTTGCGGCGCCGTCGGTGCGGCGATCGCGCTTGCCTACACCGCGACCCCTGCGCTGGCGCAGGACGCCACGCCCGACCTCGACAGCCAGAAGCTCGAAACCATCACCGTGACCGGTTCGCGCATCCGCAAGGCGGACGTCGAAACGGCGCAGCCGATCGTCGTGCTCGATCGCGCGGCCATCGAGAAGCAAGGCTTCAACTCCGTCGCCGACATCCTGCAGAACATGTCAGAAGTCGGCGCGCCGCCGATCAGCCGTTCCAGCGTGCTCGCCTCGGGCGAAGCCGTCGGCGGCTACTACGTGAACCTGCGTTCGCTCGGCCCGAACCGCACGCTCGTGCTGCTCAACGGCAAACGCCTTGGCGCGACGACAAGCGGCGTCCAGGATTTGTCGCAGATCCCACTTGCGGCGATCGACCGCATCGAAGTGCTCAAGGACGGCGCTTCGTCGATCTACGGCTCCGACGCGATCGCCGGCGTGGTCAACATCATCACGCGCAAGAACTACGACGGCGCGCAGTTCGACGCCTACCTCGGCCAGTTCGACGAGGACGACGGCGCCGCGCAGACCTACAGCATGACGTTCGGCTCGCACAGCGATCATGGTTCGATCACGTTCAGCGCCGAGTATTCCAAATCCGATCCGGTCTGGGCGAAGGACCGCGAGTGGAGCAAGTATCCGCAAGGCCCGTATCATCCGACCACGGGCTGGACGGCGGTCACCCAGTGGGGCCGCTTCTACATGCCCGAGGGCTTCTGTGGCAACACGGCCGACCAGACCTGCTCGCTGAATCCGGGCGGTGATCCGTTCGATCCGGCCGCCTACCACGTCTCCGGTTCCGGCGGTCCGACGGCAGACCGTTCGAATGCGAACGAGGAAATGATGTTGCAGACGGCGGTCGAACGCCATTCGCTGTTCGTGAGCGGCGACTACAACATCACCGACCACATCAAGTTCAGCACCGACCTGCTGTACAACAAGCGCTCGACGACGCAGCAGGTCGCAGGTTACCCGTTCCAGCCGGCGAACCAGATCCCGGGCGCGGCCACGCCGTACATCGGTCTGTCGGGCGATAGCTACTACAACCCGACCGGTCACCACGTCACCAACGGTGACGGCACGATCACCACCGCCGACGGCGGCATGGTGTACTTCTACCGCCGCACCTGGGAAGTTCCGCGCGTCACGCAGGCGGACCTGCAGACCTATCGCGCGTCGGGCACGTTGTCGGGCGATTTCCAGCTCGGCGACCATGCCTGGAACTGGGACATCGGCGGCTACGTCAACACCAACGACCTGCTGCAGACCAGCCACGGCGACGTGAACACGTTCGCCGTTTCGCAGGCGCTGGGCCCGTCCTTCTTCGACCCGGCAACCGGCCATGTCACCTGCGGCACACCCGATCACCCGATTCAGTGGGGCACTGCGCCCGGCAACTGCATTCCGTGGAATCCGATGTATCCGGCAGGCTCGACAGGCAATGGTGCGCTGACGGGCAACGATGCGCTTCGGAACTTCCTGTTCCCGTACTACCACGCGACGGGCCGCACCAAGGAAGTCGACTATTCGGCGAACATCTCGGGCAGCGTCTTCGCGTTGCCGGCGGGCGACCTCGCCATCGCAGCGGGCTACGAGCACCGCAACGAGTCCGGCTCGTTCGTCCCGGATGCGCTGCAGATCGCCAATCTCACCACGAGCCTGCCCGGCGGTCCGACCAGCGGCAAGTACAAGGTCGACGAGTACTACCTCGAAGTCGACGTGCCGGTGCTCAAGGACCTGCCGCTTGCACGCGAGCTGTCGTTCAACGTCGCCGGCCGCTATTCGAAGTACGACACCTTCGGTGACACCACGAACGGCAAGTTCAGCCTGACCTGGAAGCCGATCGAAGACCTGCTCGTGCGCGCCAACTACGCGCAGGGCTTCCGCGCGCCGACGATCGCCGACCTCTACGGCGGTATCAGCGGCACGTTCCCGTTCTACACCGATCCGTGCGACACCAGCTTCGGTGCGGCAGCGAACAATTCCGCGGTACTTGCGCGCTGCACGGGCGGCTTCGGCGGCCAGCCGGGCACGCCGACGGGTTTCCGCCAGCCCTGCCAGGGCGGCGCACCGTGCGACAGCCCCGGCTCGCAGAGCGGAGTCAACCTCTTCGCCGGTTCCAATCCGGCGTTGCAGCCGGAAATCTCGACGAGCAAGACGGCCGGCATGGTCTACAGCCCGGGCTGGGTGTCGGGCCTCGACCTCAGCCTCGACTGGTACCGCATCCACATCAAGAACGCGATCACCGCCGATTCGCTGACGCAGCAGCTCAACGACTGCTACATCCGCAGCATCGCCAGTCGCTGCGCAGCGACGATCTTCAAGCGCGATCCCAACGGCGGTGGCATCACCTATGACTTCGCCAGCAACGTGAACCAGGGTTACACCGATACGGAAGGCTGGGATCTTGGCATCAACTATCGCCTGCCCGAATTCTCGTTCGGCCGCTTCGCGGTGCACTGGAATACGACGTACACGTCGCGCCTGAATCTCAAGCAGACCGACGACGCGCAGTTCGAAACGCCGCTGGTCAGCACGGGCGGCTACTTCCGCGTGCGCTCCAACGCCTCGCTCGACTGGTCGCTCGGCGACTTCGGCGCGACGTGGTCCGCGCGCTACTTCTCCAGCCAGAAGGAGCCGTGCGCGTACGACAAGCAGGGCGGTCCGGAATGCAGCATTCCGAACTACGCGGCGCCGAGCCTGGGCGACGGCCTCAACCCGCAGAACCGCGTTGGCGCGCTCACCTTCCACGACGTATCGCTGCGCTGGAGCGCGCCGTGGAACGCCACGGTCTCGGTGGGTGCGAACAACGTCTTCGATCGCCACCTGCCGGTCATGTATTCGGCGCCGGGATCGCAGTTCTTCACCTACGGCGGTTGGGACATCGGTCGCTTCTACTATCTGCGTTACTCGCAGAAGTTCTAGCATCGGGCGTCACGCAAGCGATTCGGACGGCCCCGGCAACGGGGCCGTCCTTGTTTTGCCGCCTGCCCCGGCGGCCACTCGCCGCGCCGTCCCCGGGCGATGTCGAGAATCGCTCCGGCGGAGTCCCGTTCCGCCCTGTCGCGGGTTGCGCCGGCGCGCCCCGTCGGGGAGCATAGCCGGCCGCTTTGCCACGCCTGCCATGCCCAGCCCTTCCGATCCGATCCACGCCCGCCTCGAAGAGTTGCTGGCCGCCTACGGCGCCCGCGTCAAGGCGCTGTTGTCGACCTACGGCCTCGACAAACACGGCGTCGACCCGGCCGACGTCGAGCAGGAAGTCCGCATCCGCCTGTGGCATGCGCTGGAGCGTGACCGGTCCGGCGCCTTTCATGCGTCTTATGTGCAGAGGGTCGTTGCGAGCACCGTCATCGATGCGCTGCGGCGGGCCCAGGTCCGGGCGGCGGAGCCGTTGCCGGAAGAAGACGATGGATCGATCGAGCTCGATGTGGCGCCCGTCGCGCCGGATCGCCGCGCTGTCGATCTGGAGCGGATGCAGGGTCTCAGGCAGTGTCTGGACGAGATTCCCGAGCGCCGCCGTTTGCCGATCGCTTTGCACCTGCAGGGCTTTTCGCTGCAAGAAATCGCCGATCTCGCCGGCATACCGTCGGCCGAGGCGGCCAGGAAACTGGTGTCGCGCGGGTTGGAGGAACTCAAGCAGCGCCTGCGCGAACGGGGGATGGGCGATTTCGAAGATTGAAGATCTTCGGGGCCGCCGGGTTTGAAGAGTCCGATTCCGAATTTGATTCGAAGACGAATGCCATGAACACGAAGTCGCTGTCCCATCTCCATCGCCGCATGACCGCCGACGCCGTCCGCGACGTCGACGCCGACGCGTTGCTGGCCGCGCTCGAAGGTCGTCCCGCGGACGCCGCCAGGCGTACCGCCGCCGTCGAAGCGTTGGCCGATTCGGCCGCGCACGCCGATCTCGCGCGCATGCTCGGCGCATTGCAGGCGGATTCGGAAACGCTTGCCGCCGACGTGCGCCGCGTGCGCACCGCGATGCCGGCCCGCGTGCAACGCGAGCGCCGCCACGGCCATGCCTCGCGCGTGCGCTGGGCCGCGCCGCTCGCCGCCTGCATGACGCTCGTCGTCGCCGTGTTCGCCATCCACGAACGCGACGCGCGACATCATGCCGGCGCATGGAACGACGTCGCTGCTTCGACGCATTCGGTCGCGCAACCCGATCGCATCTTCTCGACCCGCGACGAGATCTTCTCGTCGAGCGAAGAAGGCGTTCGCCATGCCGGCGGAACGCTTCCCGACGAAGTCTTCCGCAGCGATTTTTCCGAAGGCGGCAGCTGAGCCGTTTTCCGGAATCCGAAATCGAAACGCCCGGCCAAGCCGGGCGTTTTGCTTTGCGACGGGCTTATTCGGTTGCCGTCGCGCTCGCATGCTCACGCGTCGCCGCGAAGGTGACGCCCGGCCAGCGCTCCTGCGCGAGTTGCAGGTTGACGCGCGTCGGCGCCAAGTAGACGAGTTCGCCGGCGGCGTCGATGGCGAGGTTCATCGCGTTCTTCTCGCGGAATTCCTCGAGCTTCTTCGCGTCGCCGCAATGCACCCAGCGCGCGGTGACGACGCCGACGTTCTCGAACGCGGCTTCCACGCCGTATTCGTCTTTCAGGCGATAGGCAACGACGTCGAACTGGAGCACGCCGACCGCGCCGAGGATGAGGTCGTTCGACATCAGCGGCCGGAAGAACTGCGTCGCGCCTTCTTCCGACAACTGCGCCAGGCCCTTGGTCAGCGCCTTCATTTTCAGCGGATCCTTGAGCCGCGCGCGGCGGAACAGTTCCGGTGCGAAGTTCGGGATGCCCGTGAACGAGAGCGCCTCGCCTTCGGTGAAGGTGTCGCCGATCGAGATCGTGCCGTGGTTGTGCAGGCCGATCACGTCGCCCGGATACGCGGTCGAGACGATCTCGCGGTCCGAGGCCATGAACGTGAGCGCGTTGGCGATGCGCATGTCCTTGCCGCTGCGCGCGTGCAGCATCTTCATGCCGCCGTCGTAGCGGCCCGAACACACGCGCAGGAACGCGACGCGGTCGCGGTGCGCCGGGTCCATGTTCGCCTGGATCTTGAACACGAAACCGCTGAAGGTTTCTTCGAGCGGTTCGACCGTGCGCGTCGTCGTCGCGCGCGGCTGCGGCCCCGGCGCGTGCTCGACGAAGAAATCGAGCAGCAGTTGCACGCCGAAGTTGTTGACCGCCGAGCCGAAGAACACGGGCGTGAGGCGGCCGGCGAGATATTCGCCGGCGTCGAACGCATGCGAGGCGCCGCGCACGAGCTCGAGTTCGTCGCGCAGCTCGGCGAGCGCGTCCGCGCCGATGCGCTGCGCGAGCTGCGGATCGTCGAGGCCCTGGAAGATCGTCGAATCCTGCCGCGTGAAATTGCGGCCCGGCTCGAACAGATGCACCTCGTCGAGCAACAGGTGATAGACGCCCTTGAGGCGCGAACCCATGCCGATCGGCCAGGTCACCGGCGTGCACGGAATCTTCAGCACCGACTCGACCTCGTCGAGCAGGTCGATCGGCGCGCGACCCTCGCGATCGAGCTTGTTGATGAAGGTCATGATCGGCGTGTCGCGCAGGCGGCACACTTCCATGAGCTTGATCGTGCGTTCCTCGACGCCCTTGGCGCAGTCGATGACCATGAGCGCGGAATCGACCGCGGTCAGCACGCGGTAGGTGTCCTCGCCGAAGTCGGCGTGGCCGGGCGTATCGAGCAGGTTGACGATCTTGCCTTCGTAGGGGAACTGCATCACCGACGAGGTGACCGAAATGCCGCGTTCCTTTTCGAGTGCCATCCAGTCCGACGTTGCGTGGCGCGCGGCCTTGCGGCCCTTGACGCTGCCGGCCATCTGGATCGCGCCGCCGAACAGCAGCAGCTTTTCGGTGAGCGTGGTCTTGCCGGCGTCCGGATGCGAGACGATCGCGAACGTGCGGCGGCGGCGGGTTTCGGCGGCGTGGTCGGACATGCGGTGGGCGGCGTGCGGAAAGGTGAACCGCCCATTTTAACGCGGAATGCGGGTTGGTCAGGCAATCGGCGGCGAATCGAGCAGCAGATCCTCGTAGAACGCGCCGAACGGCTCGCTCGGATGCGCAATCTGGATTTCCAGCACCCACAAGCCCGGCGCCGGCGTCGCCGCGAAATCGCCGAGATCGCCGCCCTTGTGCACCGCATGCGGGAAGTCGCAGAGGCGATGGCCCTTGATGTCGTGATTGAGGCGCCAGCCGATCGCTTCGGCGCGGCGCGCGGCGAAGGCGTAGAGGTCGCGGCCGCTGGTGCCGTTGGCGCGCCATTCGGCGGCGACTTCGTGGAACAAGGTGCGCGCAGCATCCGCGCAGGCCTGCTGCAACGGCGCATCGCCGACGGTGAAGGTGTCGCCGACGTCGCCTTCGTGGCCGTCGAAGACGAGGCCGAGATCAATGAAACAGATGTCGTTCTCGCCGAGCCGCACGCCGGGTTCGGAAGCCTGTCGATACGTCTTGAGCGTGTTGGCGCCGATGCGGATGTAGGGCCGGTGCCACAGGCGCTGCATGCCGAGTTCGCGGAACACGCTTTCCACTTCCGTTTTGGCTTCTTCCTCGGAAATCCCGGGCCGCATGAAGGCGCGGATGCGCTCGAGCGCCGTCCAGCTCAGTTCGCGGGCGCGCAGCATGAGCGCGGGGTCGTAAGAGGTGCCGACAGCTTCTTGCGGAACGCGGGTCATGGGCTGGTCTGGCGGGTAGGGACTGCGATTCTAGGGCAGGCAAGGGCAAGAGCCATCGCGGCTGAAGCCGCTCCTGCGAAAGTCGTGCTCTTGCAGGAGCGGCTCCAGCCGCGATTGGGTCCTGATATTTTTTGATATGGTGGTATAGACGTCTAAAAGTCTATTTACATGACGCCATGAAGTCGCTAGAGTGCGGCGAAACGCTCATCGAGACCGGCGGAGGGACAGGCCCTTTGATGCCGGGGCAACCAGCGGATTTCCGCAAGGTGCCAAATCCCGCGGGGACGCTTGCGTCCGGCCGAGAGATGAGTCGCAACGCCGCCGCTTCGATGCGGGCGGCTGTGCGGCGCGTATCCGGAACCGCGGCCGATGGGCCCGACCGGAGACGTGCGATGACCCTGCAAGCCCCTGCGCTCGACCTTGCCACGAGCGTCGTCCCTCCCGATGGTTTCGACTCCGGCTTCGCGGCCTCGCGCAATACGCGCGAGTGCCGCAGCGGCGAAGCCCTCGTGCGTTTCAAACCGAAATATGCCGACGCCGCGCGCGACGTGTGCGTGCGTTGGCGTCTGGAAGGCGCCGCGAAGGCGCCCGTCGTCATCGTGCAGGGCGGCATTTCGGCGGATCGCAATGCGCTGCCCGGCGATGGCCACGAAGGCTGGTGGCGCGGCATCGCCGACGATGGCTGCGCGATCGACACGCGCCGCTGCCGCGTGCTCTCGATCGACTGGCTCGAACGCCGTGACCTCGGCGACGCGCTCGCCGTCGACACGCGCGATCAGGCCGCCGCGCTCGCCGCGCTGCTCGACGCGCTCGGCATCGCGCGCGTCCACGCTTGCATCGGTGCGTCCTACGGCGCGATGGTCGGCCTCGCGTTCGCGGCGGCGCATCCGCAGCGGTTGACGCAACTCGTCGCGATCGCCGGCGCGCATCGCGCGCATCCGCTCTCCATCGCGTTGCGCAACATCCAGCGCGAGATCGTGCGTCTCGGAGCGCGCGGCGGCGACAACGCAGCAGGCCTCGCGCTGGCGCGAAGGCTGGCAATGACGACCTATCGCAGCGAACGCGAGTTCGCCGAACGATGTAGCGATGAGCCGGTTTTCGCCGACGGCCGCTTCCATTTCGCCGAGGAGCCGTGGCTGTGCGCGGCCGGCGCGCGCTTCGTCGAACGCTTCGACGCCGAACGCTATCTCGCGCTGTCGGAATCGATCGACCTGCACGCGGTCGCGCCGGAAAGCATCCGCGTGCCGGTGACGCTGATCGGCATTGCCTCCGACCGCGTCGTACCGCTGGCCGACCTGTGCGAACTGCAACGCCGCTGCGCCGCGCCGTCGACGCTGCATGTGATCGAGTCGCGCTACGGCCACGACGGCTTCCTCAAGGAGGACACGCAGATCGGTGCGATCCTCGTCGAAGCGCTCGACCTCGCCGGAGGTGCGCGATGAGTCGGGCCGCACAGACGCGCGCCGTGCGCGCCGGCATCGAAAGCGACACGCAGCACGGCGCGGTCGTGCCGCCGCTGCATTTGTCGACGAACTACACGTTCGAAGGCTTCGGCCGCAAGCGCGCCTACGACTACTCGCGCAGCGGCAACCCGACGCGCGACCAGCTCGCCGACGCGCTCGCCGACCTTGAAGGCGGCGCGGGCGCCGTCGTCACCGCGAGCGGCATGGCCGCGGTCGCGCTGGCGCTCGAACTCGTGCCGCACGGCGGCCTCGTCGTCGCCGCGCATGATTGCTACGGCGGCACCTGGCGCCTGCTCGATGCGTGGGCGAAGAAGGGGCGTTTCCGCGTCGCCTTCGCCGACCTCACCGATCCGGTGAAATTGGCCGCCGCGCTGTCGGGGAAGCCGGCGCTGGTCTGGATCGAAACGCCGTCCAATCCGCTCCTGCGCATCACCGACGTGCGCCACGTCGCGCAGGCCGCGCATGCGGTTGGCGCGCTCGCCGTCGTCGATAACACGTTCCTGTCGCCGGCATTGCAGCAGCCGCTCGCGCTCGGCGCCGACGTCGTCGTGCATTCGACGACCAAGTACATCAACGGCCACAGCGATGTTGTCGGCGGCGCCGTGATCGCGCGCGACGAAGCCGTCGCCGCACAGCTCAAATGGTGGAGCAACTGCCTCGGCCTCACCGGCGCGCCGTTCGACAGTTTCCTCACGCTGCGCGGTCTGCGCACGCTCGGCCCGCGCCTGCGCGCGCATGGCGAGAACGCCGAGCGCGCCGCCATGTTGCTCGACGCGCATCCGGCGGTGTCCCGCGTGTACTGGCCGGGGCTTGCGAGCCATCCCGGCTACGCACTCGCCGCGCGCCAGCAATCGGGTTTCGGCGCGATGCTCAGTTTCGAACTCGTTGGCGGCATCGCCGCGGTCGAAGCGTTCGTCGACGGTCTGGAATTGTTCTCGCTTGCCGAATCGCTCGGCGGCGTGGAAAGCCTGATCGCGCATCCGGCGACGATGACGCATGCGTCGATGGCGCCGGACGCGCGCCGTGTCGCCGGCATCGGCGACAACCTGCTGCGCGTGTCGGTCGGCATCGAGGAGGGCGACGATCTGTGTCGCGATCTCGAAGCGGCCCTCGCGCGCGCGGCGCGCGTGGACGAGCGCGCGCAGGTGCGCGCATGAGCGCACTGGCGCAGGCGCTGCTCGCGCGCGGCGACATCGCGCTCGTCCTGCTCGGCGTCGGCGGCGTCGGCCGCACGCTGCTCGCGCAGCTGGCGACGCCGGCCGCGCAAGGTGTGCATCTCGTCGCGGTCGCCGATTCCTCCCGCCAGCTCGTCAACGCGCGCGGCATCGTGCCCGCGCAGGCGCGGCGCTTGCTCGACGCTTCGCCGCAATCGCGCGACGACGATGCGCTGCTCGCCGCGCTCGACGACAGCGGCGCCGCCGAACGCGTGATCGTCGATGCGACCGCATCGAGCGAGATCGCCGCACGCCATGCCGACTGGCTCGCGCGCGGCTGCCATGTCGTCAGCGCGAACAAGGCCGCGCTCGGCGAACGGCTCGACGGCTGGAAGCGCCTGCGCCACGCAAGCCGGCTGGCACGGCGTCGCTACGGCGATGCGGCGACGGTGGGTGCGGGCTTGCCGGTGTTGTCGACGCTGCTGCGCCTGCGTCAGTGCGGCGATCGACTGCTCGCGCTCGACGGCGTGTTCTCCGGATCACTGTCGTGGTTGTTCAATCACTTCGACGGCAGCCGTCCGTTTTCCGACCTACTGCGCGAAGCGCGCGAACGCGGCTACACCGAACCCGATCCGCGCGTCGATCTCGGCGGCGCGGATGTCGCGCGCAAATTGCTCATCCTCGCGCGCGCGGCGGGACATGCGATCGACGCGCACGAGGTGGTTGTCGAAGGCGTCGTGCCGAGCGCGCTGCGCGAGGTCGGCGTCGACGAATTCCTCGCGCGTGCGAACGAACTCGACGCACCGCTGGAAGCACTTCGTGCCGCTGCGACGCGCGACGGACACGTGTTGCGTTTCCTCGCGCGGCTCGACGAAAGCGGCCGCGCTCGCGTTGGCCTCGTCGCCGTCGCGCCGACGCATCCCGCGGCGCGCCTGTCCGGCAACGACAACCTGTTCGCGTTGACCACGCAGCGTTATCGCGAG
>Ga0182744_1003561_pt1 | contig 12083 bp, 10 predicted proteins | sample eDN3rd30CKraftMG_FD_128525 | JGI IMG/M metagenome (GOLD analysis project Ga0182744, IMG submission 128525) | Enriched Miracle-Growth compost microbial communities from Emeryville, California, USA - eDNA 3rd pass 30_C Kraft MG (version 2) (version 2) ...
ACCCCCGCATGAATGGGCAATCTGCACCAATTGCCGGGTGGCAGGCACTCTTGCGTCGATCAGGTCATCGGCCAACAGGACAGCGAACGGCTCATTACCAACAACGGGTGCAGCGCACAGTACAGCATGCCCCAAGCCCAACGGCGCGGGCTGCCGAATATAAATACACTTTACATGTGACGGCAATATGTTCTGCACAAGCTCAAGCTGCTGCTGCTTATCTTTTAGCTGAAGTTCGCGCTCCAGCTCAGGCATCGAATCGAAATGGTCTTCAATGGCACGCTTATTTCTTCCCGTAACAAATATCAACTCAGTAATTCCGGCGGCCACCGCCTCTTCCGCCGCATACTGAATAAGAGGCTTGTCTACAACGGGCAGCATTTCTTTAGGCATGGCTTTGGTTGCAGGTAAGAAACGCGTTCCCATCCCTGCTACCGGGAAAACTGCCTTACGTATGGGCTTCATGTTGACTCGATATGGTGAAAATAGCTATTCAAGAAACCAAAAGATCGATCTCGTTGCGGCATCGCATCAGAAGAGGCATAGAATAGTAGCCCAACAAAGACGCAATAAAGTCGCACAAACGTATCAGACATTAATAAATGTATTAAAAATTGCGATTTTTATCGTCGCAAATTTAGGAGTGAAATTTGAGCCCTTCTTCCCCTGCGCCGTTGGCTGAGCTACCCGAATGGGCCAGCTTTGTGGATGCCACCAAACGCGCCGATGCCCAGGCAAAAACTCTGCGTGTCCTTGAGGCAGCGGGTATCAAGATTGATGTGAGCGCACAGCCGCTCAGCGAGGAGCTGGACGTCGCCTCTCGAAACCTTCTCGAGGCCCGCGGTTTCGAGCAGGCCCGCAGCGCGCTATTTAATGGTGACGTAGTCAATCCCACGGAAGAAAGGGCCGCATGGCACACGATGCTTCGTGCGCCCTCTCCTGTGGCCGAGGTGGCCACGGAACGCGCCCGGTTGCTTTCTTTTGTGCAGAAGGCCGACACCGAGCGACGCTGGCACAGCGTGCTACACATTGGTATCGGAGGTAGTGACTGGGGCACCCGTTTAATGGCAGCGGCATTTGGCTATCGACGCTCATGGCGCGATATCCGTTTTGTATCGAACATTGATGGTCATGCCATCGAAAGCGGTATTGCCGGCCTCAATCCCCACGATACACTGGTGGTAATCGTATCGAAATCCTTCACTACGACAGAGACTCTGGAAAACGGCCGTCGGGCGGTGGAATGGTTAACCGCCGCGGGAGTCACTAATCCTTATGACCAGATCGTGGCGATTACCTGCCGGCCCGATGCCGCCCGCGAGTTCGGTATTCCTCAGGCACACATCTTTCCTTTTTGGGAATGGGTGGGCGGCCGCTTTTCCTTGTGGTCATCTGTCTGCTTGGCCACTGCATTGACCGTGGGTGTCGATGTGGTAGGAGGCATGCTGGCCGGCGCTGCAGTGATGGACGACCATTTCCGCAATGCCCCCATTCTTGAAAATGCCCCGGTACAGATGGCGCTTTCAGGTGTGGCCAACCGCAGCGTACTGGATTATTGTTCGTTGAACTTGGCCGTATACGATTCCCGGTTGTTCTACCTGGTTCCTTACCTGCAACAGCTCGAAATGGAATCACTGGGCAAATCCGTCGACATCGCCGGCCGCCCGGTCACCGTACCGACTGGCCCCGTCGTCTGGGGCATGCCGGGTACCGATGCGCAGCATACGTTTTTCCAATGGTTGCACCAGGGAACCGACGGCGCACCTGTGGACTTCATTGTGTGTCAACAAGCCGATCATAAGTGGGCCGAGCACCACCAGCAGCTTCTTGCCCATTGCCTGGCGCAGCGCGAAGCCCTGCTGAAAGGGAAAACGTATGAAATGGCCTTGCAAGAAACTCGCCACGACGATCCAGAACACCGCCAATGGCTGGCGCAACACAAAGTTCATGAAGGCGGCCGGCCCTCAAACTTGATTGTGCTGCCCAGGTTGTCGCCCTATGCGCTGGGCGCATTGGTTGCACTGTATGAACACAAGGTGTTCGTACAAGCGCTGATCTGGGGCATCAACCCGTTCGATCAATGGGGAGTGGAATTCGGCAAAACGCTTGCTCATCGTATCCGCAAAGAATGGAAGGATGGAGATGCGGCCGCAAGCACAGCGGGCGGACACGCTGACCGCGATGCGTCCACTGCCTACTGGGTGGCGCAATTTGCCAGTCAGTCGCTGACCAACTAAGGCTTTCGAAACAGCTGGGCCACCCAGCGTCGCCACCTGGTAGACCGGAATGGCGCCTGCTCTTGGCGCCATTCCTCCAGTTCTTTTAAGGCACGTTCAGGGGTAGTGAATCGTCGCGTTTTCCGGCTGACATACGTTGGATACAGTATCAGCACCGCTGCCACCAGTTCATCGAGACTTAAACGACGTGAACGGCGAAGCCGCACCGGATCCGTCAGGCCCAGGTCCTGAGTCAGGCCCCAGCCGGCATAGAAGGGTTGGCCATACGTGACGACCCGCACATTTCGCAGCAGCGCCTCGAAGCCGGCGAGCGATGTCAGCACGTGTACCTCATCGACATCGGCCAGCAACTGATGAAACGCAATATCATCAACCCGTTCGTCGCACCATTTTTCTGCTTCAGATTCGTTTTGCCCCGATAAACGCAGACCGGCTCGCACGTCGGGATGCGCCTTATATAGCAAGTATGCATCGGGATTACGCTTGCGCACTTCTTTCAGTAAGCCCAAGTTATGGCGAATGTGGGCAGCCCCATACTGAATCGATGCGTCGGTTTCCACTTGACCTGGAACCAGGATAACTCTCGCGGCGCGCTCTGGCCTGCGCCAGGCGGCGCCTGCAAGGTTGTATTTCGTGATTCCGCGGGAAAGTATCGCCTCTTTCAGAGCCATGGCACGCTGAATTAGTGCCACGTCGAACGACGCGCCAAGCAAAAGCTGTTCCAACCGGGAGGCAACGTTGGCGTCGTAGTAAATGCCCAGGTCATCCTGGACCCAGGACAATGGGCGGATCAAGTCGGCCCCTAGGCCGACCGAACGGACAAACCCATCTTCCAGCCGTACGACTTCGCCGTCCCACTGCCGCTTCACAAGCGCAGCATCATGCCTGCGTCCCCAGACGGCCACACTGCTGCCTTCCGATGGAACACCGCGCGCACTACGAACGAAGCGGACATGGCTTCCGTTGAAAAAATCACGCACAAACGGCTTCTTCCAGGCGGAAAAGCCGACCGCCGTAATGTGGGCAGAAAACCGCTGTCTCATGCGACGCTGCAATGCCAACCAAGCCAGGACAGACTCGACCTCGCAGCGTCTGCCGGTCTCGGGATCGATGTAGCGGCTGTAGCGTATCAACGTCGCATGAATGAGGTTCTCAAGGGAGGCGAAGCCACGCCGGTCAATCGCCGCGTGGTCGTCATGGGTAAGCCCCCAACCCGCATAAAAGGGCATGCCGAATGTGCGCACAGGCCTGCCCCACAGCAAAGCTTCAAACCCCATTTGCGACGTCACGACGTAGACGGCCCGCGCATGCTGCAACAGGCCTGCGGGATGAACATCGTGGGCCAACACATGCACGCGTGCATGTGCACGCAATTGCTGCAGATTGAAGTGCCCCTGCTTACGCCCCGACACCACGTCCGGATGCATTTTCAGCAACACGGTGCTGTTGGGATAATCCTGCAACGCAGCTTCCAGCATCTGCTGGAAGCTGTCGGCGGTGGCCCCGCCACAGCGAATGGATGCATCACCTCGGGTTTGATCAACCACCAGCACATAGTCGGCCGGAAGTTCGTGATCGGCGTCTCGCGTATGGTTGTACTTCGATACCCGGCCCTGGCGCCACGCCGCTGCCAGCTCTGTGGCGCGCTGAATCTGCGGCGCGTCCAGAGGTTCTCGAATAAGTGATTCAAGACGCGATGGCTTGGTGGCGTCAAGATAAAGGCCCTGATCATCGACGACAATCGAAAGTGGCGGCTCGTTTTGCCCTAGACCTACCGAACGCAAAAATCCGTCTTCGATATGGAGCAAGCCGAGACCGTTCTGCGCCGCATAACGCTGTGCCCGCTCGGCGCTGGGCCGCAGGCCCCACGCCAGCACACGGTCTTCAGGAACAGGTACGGCCGGCTTCTGGAAAACCAGTCGATAGTCGTCGAGCAACACCGGCAGCGCCGAAATTCGACGCATGCCGGCAGACAATACGATCAAACGAGAAGGTGTCATGCTGGCGCAGTAGGGGCAGGCCCAGGCGGCGAGCATATGCCCGCCAGCACGGGGAGACAATCAGGCGAATGTCTCGGCCGCTGACAAGGTGCCCGCCTTGGCATCCTTTTCAGACAGAATCGGTTCAATGTTCTTTGGCCAATCGATCGCCAACTGCGAATCCGACCAGATGATTGAACGTTCGGCTTCTTTTGCCCAGTAGTCGGTTGTCTTGTAAAGAAAATCGGCTGTTTCCGAAAGCACCATGAACGCGTGCGCGAAGCCTTCAGGGATCCAGAACTGGCGCTTGTTTTCAGCCGACAGCACGACGCCGACCCATTGCCCAAAAGTGGCGGAACTGCGCCGTATATCGACGGCCACGTCATAGACCTCGCCAGAAACCACGCGCACCAGCTTGCCTTGCGCGTGGGGCGGCAATTGGTAGTGCAGGCCCCGCAGCACACCGCGCGTGGAGCGCGAATGGTTGTCTTGCACGAACTCGACTTGGCGCCCCACGGCCTCGTCAAATTTGCGCTGATTGAAGCTTTCAAAGAAAAAGCCGCGCGCATCACCGAATACAGCAGGTTCGATGATCTTTACATCCGGGATGGCAGTATCCAGAATTTTCATGCCCGCACCTCTGCCAGCACGTTCAGCAAGTACTGACCATAACCGTTCTTTCTCAATGGATCGGCCAGCTTCTCGAGCTGGGCCGCGTCGATATATCCCAACCGATAGGCAATTTCTTCAGGGCATGCCACTTTCAACCCCTGCCGCGCCTCGATGGTAGCGATGAACTGCCCGGCCTCGAGCATGGACTCGTGGGTGCCCGTATCCAGCCAGGCGTAGCCGCGACCCATGGTAACGACATCGAGTTGCTCGCGCTCCAGGTAGGTGCGGTTCACGTCGGTGATTTCCAGTTCGCCGCGAGCCGAAGGCTTAATGGATTTGGCCACATCAACGACCTGGCCATCATAAAAATACAAGCCCGTCACGGCGTAGTTGGAGCGGGGAGATTGAGGCTTTTCTTCCAGACTCAAGGCACGTCCGTTCTTATCGAATTCGACAACGCCATAGCGTTCCGGATCATGTACGTGGTACGCAAATACAGTAGCCCCCTTTTCCCGCCCCGCGGCCGTTTCCAGCAGCTTCGCAAAGTCGTGGCCATGGAAAATGTTGTCGCCCAGGACCAGGGCCGAAGGCGCGCCGTCCAGAAATTGTTCGCCAATAAGGAAGGCTTGCGCCAGGCCATCCGGACTGGGTTGCACCGCATACTGCAAGTTCATTCCCCACCGGCTGCCGTCACCCAGCAATTGCTCGAACCTTGGGGTGTCTTGTGGCGTGGAAATGATCAGCACATCCTGAATGCCAGCCAGCATCAAGGCGCTCAGAGGATAGTAGATCATTGGCTTGTCGTACACCGGCAGCAATTGCTTGGATACTGCCAGAGTGGCCGGATAAAGACGCGTGCCTGATCCGCCAGCCAAAATGATGCCTTTGCGCTTTTTCATGCCTGTCGTTCCCTAATTATGTATATGTCCGGTGAGCAGTTGCATGGCTTGCCGCACACCGGCTTGCCAGGCGGGCAAGGACAATCCGAATGCCGCTCGTAGTTTTTGAGTGTCCATCCGGGAGTTGGCCGGACGGGCTGCCGGCAACGGATAATCCGCCGTGCCTATAGCCTTGATTTGCTCTGGCTGCACCTTCAACACATAGCCTGCATCGCGGGCAAGTTGCGCGACCAGACATGCGTACTCATGCCAGGACGTCTCACCCGCCGCGGCCAAATGATACGTACCATACGGAAAGCCATCCGCATCGGCGTCGGACTTGCGCGAATCGCGATACTTGGCCACGATCCGCGCGCTGACGTCGGCGATCAGCGCGGCGCTGGTGGGCGCACCGAACTGGTCCGCTACGATACCGACCGAGTCACGCTCGCGCACCAGCCGCAATACGGTTTTCATAAAATTCGCGCCGTAGGCACCATACACCCAGCTGGTGCGCAGGATGATGTGCTTGGCATCCGATTGCCGTATGGCCTGTTCGCCTGCCAACTTGGTCCGACCATAGGCCCCTTGCGGATTGACCGCATCGTCTTCGCCGTACAAGCCTGCTTTGGCTCCATCGAAGACGTAGTCCGTGGAATAGTGGATCAGCAGGGCCCCGATCTCGGCGGCCTCGGCGGCCAGTATGCCGGGCGCGTCGCCGTTGATCCGCAAAGCAAGATCGACTTCTTGTTCAGCTTTATCGACCGCCGTGTACGCCCCGGCATTTACGATGACATCCGGGCGCTCGGCGCGCACGAAATCACGCACGCTGTCTGGCAGGGACAAATCGCATTGCTCCCGTCCGGCGGCCACGACTTCGCCGTATAACGCCAAACTACGCTGCAATTCAAAGCCTACTTGGCCATTCTTGCCAGTAACCAGTATTTTCATGGCCGAGTCAGGCCCCATATTGCTTGTTCAACCAATCGCGGTATGTCCCGCTCGTTACGCCGTCCACCCAGGCCTGGTTGTCCAGATACCATTGCACGGTCTTGCGTATGCCCGATTCGAACGTTTCGGCAGGACGCCAGTTCAATTCGCGCTCGAGCTTGCGGGCGTCGATGGCGTAGCGACGATCGTGGCCTGGGCGATCAGTCACGTAAGTGATCTGCTCGGCGTACGATTTGCCATCGCTGCGGGGCTTGAGCTCGTCCAGCAAAGCGCATATGGCGCGCACGACCTCAAGGTTGGTTTTTTCGTTCCAGCCGCCAACGTTATAAGTCTGGCCGGGAATACCTGCCTGCAACACGCTGCGAATGGCGCTGCAATGATCTTTCACGTATAGCCAATCGCGAATCTGCTGGCCGTCTCCGTAGATTGGCAAGGGCTTGCCCGCCAACGCATTCAGGATCACCAGCGGAATAAGTTTTTCTGGAAAATGGTAGGGCCCATAGTTGTTGGAACAATTGGTCGTTATGACAGGCAGCCCATAGGTATGGTGCCAGGCCCTGACCAGATGATCCGACGCAGCCTTCGAGGCCGAGTAGGGACTATTCGGCTCGTACGCATTTGACTCTGAAAACGGCGGCGCATCAGGTGTGAGAGACCCGTAGACCTCGTCGGTGGAAACATGCAAAAATCGGAATGCACGCTGTTTGTCCGCCGGCAGTGCCAGATAATATGCCCGGGTCGCTTCAAGCAGATTGAAGACTCCGACAATATTGGTCTGGATAAAGTCTCCAGGCCCGTGAATGGACCTATCGACATGAGATTCCGCCGCGAAATTTACGATGGCACGCGGTTGGTGCTCTTGCAGCAGGCGCCCTACCAGGTCTTTATCGCCGATATCCCCGGGCACCAATTCGTGCCGGGAATCACCGCGTAACGAGGCGAGCGTTTCCGGGTTTCCTGCATAAGTCAGTTTGTCAAGGTTGATGATCTTTTCGTCCGACTCTGCCAGCCAGTCCAGAACGAAGTTGCCGCCGATGAACCCTGCCCCGCCCGTTACAAGTAATGTCATTACAATAAAATTTGTGTCTGATTTAATTGAGCAATTATCGGGCTTCGCGTCGCCAGCCACGATGCGCGGTACGTTACCATCATTATATTGACGCGTTGAGTTCTGAAGATGGTTAATTAACCGTGCCAACGTCCCCGCTACTATCCCGGCTGTGGCGCCCTCGCCCGGCCAAGAAACACTGGCGTGAGCATACGGTACAACGCTGGCTGGTATTGCAACAAGGCGCGAATCCTTCAACGGATTATTACATCAGCCCCCGACTCGCCCTGACCGGCCTGCCGATAGTTTATCGCCACCTGGATCGGGATCTGCCCCATGCGCAAGATCTGGAACCCGGAACGGGTGTTGTAATTGTGCGCTATCTGAATGGGGCCTGGGTACGTGCGCTGCACGCACGCAGGGCGATGCTGAGTTCTGTTGTGTACTTCATGGATGACGACCTGCTGCAGCCAAGCCAGTGGGCGGGCTTACCCAAGTTGTACGTCAAGAAGCTCAATCAATATTGCCGTCCGTACCTGGCGGATATCCGGCTACTTGCGTCGGGATACTGGGTTTCTACCCAGGAACTTTACGACCGCTATCGCTTTCATAACGCGCGCGTGGTTGAGCCCTTGCCGCTGGCGTCAGATGCGGTGGTATGTGCAGACACATTTCGGGCCTCCGCGCAAGCTTCGTCCAGCCCCATACGACTGTTCTACCATGGGACGGCAGCACACCATGCCGAGATCGAATGGCTGCACGAAGTGATCGCAGCAGTACTGCATCGGTGCAGTCACGTACACTTCGAAATCATCGGCAACCATGAAGTCAATCAGCGGTATCGAAATTTGCCCCGCACCCGGATTCTGCATCCGATGTCATGGTCCAATTACCTGAGCCATTGCCGAACCTTGGACGGACACATCGGCCTGGCGCCGCTGCTGCCATCGGCCTTCAATGCGGGGCGTTCCTATAGCAAGGCTTACGACATTGGCCGCTGCGGGGCGACAGGCGTCTATTCGGCGGTCGGCCCATACCGGCAGTTGATCTCGCATGGTCAGAACGGCATGCTGCTAGCCAACGAGCCCGGCTTATGGATCGAGACGCTGCTCGGACTGTGCCAAAACCCCGCGGAGCTTGACCGATTGAGACTCAGGGCGGGCTTGCTGATGCGGTCGCAACACGGTCCGGCCGACACCCAGCCAGCGCCTCACACACTTGACTACAGTGAACGCACGAGTAAATCGGCCAGGCTTTCGACCCGTACCGACTTTTCGCATGCCGGGCCAGATGAGTCAGATCGCCAGACCAGATAATCCGTCGCGCCGTCGGGCTGGCCAAGTGCAGCATAAACCTTCGACATGATGGGCACATGATCGCCATATATGCATAGCAGCGCCGGCCGCGAACCCGCGCGCAATGCGTCGGCCAACGTGCGGAAGCTCGCATCTGCATTGCACAGGTGACGTACATAGGCAAGCAAGTCTTCGCAGTTTTTGGGCAGATCTTCAGCCAACAATCGAGCGGCGTCTTCGCGGCTGGCCTTTTCCCAATGCAGGGGCCCATGGTTTTCCATGGTGATCACATGCAAGTACAAAGGGCGGTCATCCGCGCGCGTTTCAAGCAGACGCACCACGTAATCCGAGACGGCCTGATCGCTGACGTATGCGCCAAACCTTTCCGCATCATGAAATGCCTCGATGGCGATGAAGTCGTCGAACCCCAGCTGGGGCAATACTTTATGGCGTTGGTAAAAGCTGGCGTGGTAGGGATGTACACAAATGGTGCGGTATCCCTGGCTGCGCAAATGGGACGCCAGGGTCGCCAATTTGTGGTGCGCCAGCCGGCGATAGGGATTGTAGCGATGAACACCCAGCTGGGCATCGGCCAAGCCCGACAAAAAAGCAAACTCGGTACGCACCGTATTGGCGCCCCAGGCGCACACATTGAGCCGGCCATGCCAGAGCGACTCTGCACGCAAAGCATCGAAATTTTTCAGTACCGACCGGTTCACCAAGGGATACGAGCGCCGTATATCGAAGAAGGACTCGCTCTGGATGCAAATCAGGTCACGCGCCTTGCCCGTTGGCCGTGACACCGACAGCTTACGAAAAGGAGCCTGGTTGATGATTTCCGTGACGGGCTCATGCTCGCTGCGCCCATAGCTCCACAGCGCCGATATGAAGCCCAGGCGGCGTAAATCGCCGACCGCATCGAACGACACCGCCAGGTGCTTGCCTGCCAGCCAGGCCAGCAACAACCCCGCCGCAGCCATTGCGGACAGCCCCAGGTAAACGCTCGCGAACGATGCTTGATATTGGTCGACGATAGAGGGCTCAAGAGCAAGCCCCAGCCACATTGCCGCGCCGTACCCCGCAGCGGCGGCCAACGCGTTTGCCAGGCCTAGAAATGGCAAATACAGGCGTGGATGGCGCATCGCGTCGAGAAAGTACTCGAAATCGGGAAAAACGAATGGTTCCCGCAGTGCTTTGAACTTGGCGTTGTTTACCAGTATCAACAACACCTGTATGGCCAATACGTTGGCAATGGCGACATAGGGCCGGCGAAACAGCATGACTTCCAATGCGAATGCCAATTCCCACACGCCAATATGCGTAAGTAGCGCGGCACCCGGGCGCGCCCACGGCGCAACGGGGCGCGGAACCAGCGCAGCTTCCAGAAGCCAGGTCGCCAGCAACCCGCCAAAGAAAGGAAGTGCCAACGCCATCCATATAATGTCGGGCATATTAGTAGCCCAGCCACTTGAGGATGCGTGCCGACACCGATGGATGCAGTAGTGCCAATAGAAAGCACCCCAAATTCAGGGGAAATGGAAAACTGATCCGCGCCTTGTTGGCGGCCAGTTGGCGGCGCATCAACCGCGCTGCCTTGTCTGCAGTCCATAAAAACGGTTTCGGCCCGGGCATATCGAAACACATCTGCGACTCTACATACCCCGGCATGATGACGTTGATTTTTACCCCGTAATCCGCCAGCAAGTCCCGCATGGCTTCGCCATATACCTTTACTGCAGCTTTGCTGGCGCTATAGCTTGGCGTTTCAGGCAAGCCTCGCCATGCGGCCAATGAGCTTACCAGCGCTATCTGGCCACTGCCCCGCTCGCGCATGGCGGGCACACAAGCATGTACCGTGGCCATCACAGCCTTGACGTTCACGTCGAATAACCGGTGCATGTCGCTCCAGGTTTCTCCCTGCTGCCCAGGCCCGACATTGATATTGACGCCCGCATTGGCAATGACAAGATCTGGCCCTTCGGTCTCGCTCATCTCGGTCAGCCATTGCATCAACGCATTGTGTTCGCGCACATCTAGTTGATGCACCACCGTTCTGGCCCCTAGGCTGCCGCACTCTTGCGCCAACTCGGTCAAGCGGGCGCTATTACGGCCCTGCAGAATCAGGGTGGCGGTACCGGCGCGGGCATATTCCAGCGCCAGCGCGCCGCCTATGCCGCCGGTGGCGCCGGTGATCAGCACGCAGGTCGGCACTCGGGCCGTACTAGAAGATGAGGACGCCATGCAAATCAGACAAAGTTGGCCAATATTGGAGTCTGGCAGAAACGACACCGGCTTCCCATAACGGGAAGCCGGTATTAGCAGCTGATGGGCAGGAAGCCCTTATTCAAGCAGGCTGCGCAGCATCCACGCGTTTTTCTCGTGGATGTCCATGCGCTGGGTAAGCAGATCGGCCGTGGGCTGGTCGTTGGCGCTGTCGGCCTTGTCGAAGGCGGCACGGGCCGTCTTGGAGACCGCTTCGTTGCCCTTGACCAGCAGCCGCACCATTTCCATGGCGTCAGGCACTGCGCCCGGTTCGGAAATGGAGGAAAGCTTGGAAAACTCACGATACGTGCCCGGGGCATGGACGCCCAGCGCGCGGATACGTTCGGCAATATCGTCCAGGGCGGCCCATTCTTCGGAATACTGGGTCATGAACATCTGGTGCAGCGTGTTGAACAGCGGACCAGTGACGTTCCAGTGGAAATTGTGGGTCATCAGGTACAGCGTGTAGGAATCCGCCAGCACTTTGGAAAGTTCGCCCGCGATCGCGGTACGGTCTTTGTCGGAAATGCCGATGTTGATGCGAAGCCCTGCGTTACCGGCGGCTTTGGACGATTTGGCCATTTAGTTCTCCTTTATTTAAGGATAAAGACGAGACAAGAATACCATCGGAACAAGACAAAAATCGGGTTCGGCTGGCGGGAATGTCAGGCTGGTATTGCTTGGATACAAAACATTCTTCAAATGGGCACCGCTTCTTTATCCAGCATCTTCACCCCCGGCAACCCGCATTCATACACCGCCTGCGCCAGGGCCTCGATGGCCGCCAGGCGCGGAAAGCTGCGGCGCCAGGCCAGCACGAC
>Ga0182744_1003562_pt1 | contig 12081 bp, 11 predicted proteins | sample eDN3rd30CKraftMG_FD_128525 | JGI IMG/M metagenome (GOLD analysis project Ga0182744, IMG submission 128525) | Enriched Miracle-Growth compost microbial communities from Emeryville, California, USA - eDNA 3rd pass 30_C Kraft MG (version 2) (version 2) ...
AGATTCTGGTGGAGGCGCTGGAATTCAAGCGGATATCAAAACTTTTCAGGAGCTTGGCGTGTTTGGTACAACTGCTATAACAGCATTAACAGCTCAAAACACTCTGGGTGTTCATGGCATTTTTGATGTAACGCCAGAATTTCTGAAGCAGCAAATCGATGCTGTACTATCGGATTTGGATGTGCAAGCCATTAAAACGGGCATGCTTTTTTCGTCAGAATTGATTGAGGTGGTTGCTGAAGTTATGAAAGGTCAAAACATTCCGCTTGTCGTTGATCCTGTCATGATTGCTAAGGGCGGTGAAAGTTTATTGCAGGAAGCCGCAGTGGAGGCGTTGAAAACAAAGCTGCTTCCTCTAACAACTATTTGTACACCGAATATTCCTGAAGCTGAAGTCCTTACTGGGATGTCGATAAACAATGCAACAGATATCGTACAAGCGGCGAAAAAAATCTTGGCAATGGGTGTAAAGCATGTGGTGATGAAAGGCGGCCATCTACAAGGCGAATATTCAGTAGATATGGTTTTTGGGAATGGTGGCTATTTCACTATGAAAACCCCACGGGTGGAAACAAAGGATACACATGGTACTGGTTGTACATTTTCAGCAGCAATTACTGCTCATTTGGCAAACGGATTGCCGGTAGAAGAGGCAATTATTGAAGCGAAGAAATTTATCCATTTAGCCATTTCAACCCCATTATCCATTGGTAATGGCCATGGTCCGACAAATCATTTCGCGTATAAACGAGCATTCGGGCAATGTGAGGTAACTGTACATGAATCGGAATGATTTGAGCGTGTATTTTATTATGGGCATGGCAAATAGCAAGGAGCCTCAAGAAACTCTTGAAAAAGCATTACAGGCAGGGATTACTTGCTTCCAATTCCGTGAAAAGGGAGAAAATTGTTTAACAGGGGAAGCCTATGAGTCCTTTGCCCGCGCCTGTCAAAATCTTTGCAGATCATATGGTGTCCCATTTATCGTCAATGATGACGTTGAATTGGCACTAAAACTAGAGGCTGATGGGATACATGTTGGGCAAGATGATTTAGCAATTACCGAATTCAGAGCACTGGCAAAAGATAAAATTATTGGGGTTTCGGTGCATAACGAACAGGAGATGGCATTTGCTGTACAAAGTGGCGCTGATTATGTAGGGATTGGTCCCATTTATCCAACAAAATCCAAGAAAGATGCAAAACCACCTGCTGGGCTTGAGTTTTTAAGGAAAGCAAGAAGTCTCTATCCTCAATTCCCGATTGTAGGGATTGGAGGGATAAACGAAAAAAATGCTGGTGATGTTCGCTCAAGCGGTGCAGATGGAGTAGCAGTGATTTCTGTCATTTGTGAAAGTCCAAATATAGAAAATACAATACAGGAACTAAGTGGGGAGAAATAATCATGGAATTACGTAAACAAACAGTGTTAATAACTGGCGCTAGTCGAGGGGTAGGAGAAGAGCTTGCGCGGGCATTTGTAAAAGAAGGGGCAAATGTCATTATTAATTACTATCAAAGCCAAGAAAAAGCAGAAGCCTTAGCAAATGAATTAGGAGAGAAGGCGATAGCGCTGCAAGCAGATATTCGCAATCAACCGGAAGTTTTCCAAATGGTTGAAGAAGCGAAACGCTATTTTAATGCACCTATTACAACGGTTGTTAATAATGCCTTGATTGGTTTTGAATTTAATCCGCTTACACAAAAGAATGCCTTTGAGCTTAACTGGGCTGATTTTAATAAACAATTCGAAGGAACAATACAGGGTGCTTTAAATAGTCTTCAGGCTTGTTTAAATGATATGAAGGAACTTGGCTTTGGTCGGATTATTAACATTGGGACAAATCTATTTCAAAATCCTGTCGTAGCCTATCATGAATATACAACAGCTAAAGCAGCGTTAGTTGGCTTTACCCGCAACATGGCAAAAGAGCTGGGTGCTTACGGGATTACGGTGAACATGATGTCCGGCGGTCTGTTAAAGCAAACGGATGCAAGTAAAGTGACGACACCAGAAGTATTCCAGATTATTGAATCCTCTACACCGTTGCAGAAGGTTACAACACCGCGAGAATTAGCAGATGTTGCTTTATTCTTTGCTTCTCCTTGGGGGCGAGCGATTACGGGGCAAAATCTAGTAGTTGATGGCGGGCTTGTCATGGATTAACGAGTTGCTTCTAATTTTGAATTGTCTAGATTTTCGCATGAATTGTCTAGTTTATCGGGAAAAGCGGCTAGATTTTCGCCCGAAGTATCTAGATTTTCCTGAAAAGTGTCTAGATTAATCCCAAAACGAACTATGCTTATATAAAATAATTCACAAACTGCTCTTCATAAAAGGAAAAAACCCAATTTCACTCTAAAGAAATTGGGTTTTACTATTTCATTGAAATCGATGCTAAATTCGAGCCACGGCCATAAGCTCTTGAATTTTTTCCACTAAGTTCAGCAACAGGAAACCGTTTCCTTCAGAACTTTTACGATTTCCAATAGGAAGCGTACGTTTTATAAGCTGTGCGTAAATTTCTGCTTCGCTTAAATGTCGTCCAAACTCTTTTTCGCTTAATATAATCAGCAATGCTATTGCGCCGGCGATATGAGGGGTTGCCATGGATGTGCCGGAAAGAGAAGCATATTTGTTTCCTAAGTAAGTAGAAATAACTTCTACTCCGGGAGCAACCAAATCGATTTCTTCGTTAGTATTCGTAAATGGAGCGAGTGTTAAGTTATGATCAACAGCGCCCACTTGAATGACTTCGTTGTATTTGCCTGGATATGCATACTCAAATGTGTCTTCACTGCCATCCCCTTCGTTGCCGGCAGCAACAACAACAGAAATATCTTGGCTGACTGCGTTTTGAATCGCTTTATGCATTTCAGGAACATCTTCAGGACCGCCAAGTGACATGGAGATTACGCGGACTCTTTCCTGCTGTGGTCCGCGCCACTCTACTGCATAGTTAATGGCATTGATAATCCACTCATAGTTCCCGGCTCCGTCACCAGTTAGTGCTTTTAAACTTAGAATTTTTGCTTTGGGAGCTACGCCAACAACACCATCATTATTTAAACTAGCGGCGATCGTTCCTGATACGTGGGTGCCATGTCCATTGTTATCTTCAAATATATTAGGGTCTCCGTCGTAATCGGAAGTAAAATTTTGTCCGTCGATAATTTGATCTTTGAGGTCGGGATGATCGGTTTCAATACCTGTATCAATGACTGCTATTACAATGCCATCCCCTTGATTACTATCTTCCCAAATAGAAGCTGCTTGAATTAGTTCTACCCCTTTTGGTGTTTCGTTTGTGTTCTCGACAACCGACTCAATAGTGAAAGGAATTAATTTGACTTGCAACGGTTTTTGAATCATTTTTCATCCGCTCCTTCTATGAGATTGGGAGGTTACTGAAAAGTAATTAACTCCCTTGTTTATATAGGTTCAACATAAAATTTTGTATTCCTTTTTCAAAATGAAAGATAAGTCTTTGGAACTCGTAGTCTTCAATGTTTGGGGTCTTTTTGATTACAAGAACACTTCCTTCGATTGACATACTTTGAACAATTGTTGTGTAAACATGTTTAAACCTTTTTTGGGACATGATATAGAAAAAGGAGGGGATAAATATGGCACGAAAGAATAGAAATAAAATTCTAGTTCCTGAAGCTCGTCAAGGACTGGACCAATTAAAAGCAAAAGTTGCAGGGACAGCTGATCCTGAACAAGCCAAATTTGAAATTGCCGAAGAAGTGGGTGTTCCATTAAAGGAAGGCTATAACGGGAAGCTGACGTCTGAACAAGCAGGAAAAGTTGGCGGCCGACTAGGCGGCAGTATGGTTAAAGAGCTTGTAAGAATGGCGCAGGAAAATTTAAATAAGAATCAATAAAATGCATCTCTCTCCAATAACAAGTGGGGGGAGATTTTTTATCGGATTCTGGATAAGGGGTGAAAAACAATTTAAAGCGAATAGATGAAACTGAATGTTAAATACTATTGAAAACATTTAAAGGAGTTATATCAGTGGATTTTCATTGGGTATGGAAAGCAGTATTGATTGTAATTGTAGGTACTTTATTACTTAGAATTGCTGGCAGGAAGTCAATTTCGCAGATGACGTTAGCGCAAACCGTTATTATGATTGGACTTGGTTCATTATTGATTCAACCAGTTGCCGGAGAAGATGTGTGGACCACATTTATGGTAGGCCTCAGTTTGGTCTTAACATTAGTCGTAGTGGAGTTTGCTCAGCTAAAGTCGAATAAGATAGAGAAATTCATTACAGGTAAAGCAAAGATACTAATTGAAAATGGGATAATACAAGAACGCAACTTTAGAAATTTAAGAATGACCATTGATCAGCTTGAAATGAATTTAAGGCAACAAAATGTAAAAAATTTAAGCGATGTTCAATACGCAACCTTAGAACCAAATGGCCGGATAGGATTTATTTTGAAAGAAGAGGCACAACCTGCAACAAAAAAGGAAATCCAGTTAATTCAACAGGAGATACATCAGCTGGCACAACTTGTGAATTCGAATTTGGTTAACCAAATCGATTTTCCCCAGCAAACCGAAAGTAAGGAACAGCCTAGTTTATTTCACGAAGTTGCAAAGAATTCGCCTAAGTCCCAGCGCCCTGAACATTTACAGTAACCTGGGAAATAATTTATATACCAAAGTATTGAGGGGGCATTAACAAGTTCCATGGATAAAAAAGAGACTATCCAAAAAATCAGATAGCCTCTGTTAAATTACTTATTAATTTTTAAACGGATTCTTCCATTCCATCAAAACCCCATAGTTGAGAGATTCTTCATCCTCAAGATAATTCTCCACAACGGCGATAGGCAAGCGACCGCATTTCAATAAAAATGAGATAACGGGGTCATATAATTCTCCAATTACTACTTTGTCTAGATACTCCTTGGCTGAGAGATCATTTGCATACTTATGATAACCAGGCATCCTTCCTCCACCGAGCAGCCGATCCAACCCTTTTTCAACGACAACATGGTACATGGCTTGCATCATAATTTTGCCGAGGCCTAAAGAGCGAAAAGCGGGACGAACACTTATATCGACAATGTAGAGGGTATTGCCAAGTGAATCGTGATTCTTGATATAGCCGCTGTCTGTTGCTTCTTCCCAAGTATGGTCAGGGTGAGCGGGATCAAAATGAGTGCACACCCCAGTTAAAGAACTAACGACCTTCCCGTCAATTTCAATACACATAGCCCCTTCAGGAAATAAAGTAACATGGTTTGATAATTGTCCTTTATTCCACCACAAATCAGAAGGGAATGGAGGAGGGAAACATTCCGTTTGAATAGCAATTAATTCATCAAAATCATCTATTGTATAATTTCGGACTACAATTCGAACGGGTTTTCCATTATCAAATAGTAATTGCTCGTTTCGGTACAAAGGATACACCTCGCTTTCCAATACTTATCGTGCTATTACTCCCAATCAGGGTAAAGATCTGTACGACGGTCTCTCCAAGTTGTAACCGAACCTTTTTCACGTACTTTTTCAAGCAGCTCAATATCAAGGTCAGCTGTAACTAACATATCGTTGTTAATTTCTCCTTCAGCTAAAAGACCTTTTGGAGGGAATGGGACATCGTTTGGCGTGATGATTGCAGCCTGCCCGAAATTGGCGCGCATAAAGTCAACGGTTGGTAATGCCCCAACTGTTCCTGTTAATACGACATATACCTGGTTTTCGATTGCGCGGGCATGGCTTGTGTAACGCACACGGTGGAAGCCGTGGCGATCGTCCGTGCAAGAAGGGCAGAAAATCACATCTGCCCCCCTTGCTTTTGCCATACGGACAATTTCAGGGAACTCGATATCATAGCAAGTCAAAAGGGCAATTGTGCCTTTCTCCGTTTCAAATACTTCTAAGCCTTCACCAGGAGACATGTTCCATTCATGGACCTCCGTTGGTGTGATGTGAAGTTTCGCCTGAGTGCCAATGCGGCCATCCGGGTAGAATAAATGCGCAGTATTACGCAGCTTGCCGTCAACATTGACCACATGTGTACCGGCGATAATATGGACATTGTATTTTTTAGCAAGCTGAGTGAACAATGCGCGGTATTGCTCGGTAAACGATGGAAGGTCATCAATTGTTAATGCTTTTCCACCTTCGCCTTTAATCGACAGCAATTGCGTTGTGAAAAACTCAGGAAATAAAATGAATTCTGTCTCAAACTCTAAAGCAGCCTTAATATAATGTTCACTTTGATGGGCAAAATCTTCAAATGATTCGATTGTGTGGAGATGATATTGAACAGCGGAAACTCGCAATTTCATAGACAACCCTCTTTTTAAATTTATTTGATAGCTTTATTATAAAAAAATTTATCCCCAATGTATTTCAATACGCATTAGAAAAATCCTCTTACAGGGTTATTGATATTTCGTATACAAAAGTATACAATCGTATACAAGAGGTGATTTTCAATGGGAAACGAAATGAATGACCAAAGCCGTGAAGAGGAACTTAAGATTCAAAGATTGCGCCATGAACGACGAGGAAGAGGAACGCAGGGGGCGAAAACCTTCAGGCGAGGGAGAGCACTGGCATTCTATGAAAAGTTGATTGTGAGACGAGATACATTAAAACAGCAATTGGAATCTCAAGAATTACAATCTATTCAACAAGTAATAGCGGGAGAATTGAAGGCAACAGAAGCAATTATGAATGATTTTAAAGCAGCCTTTGAGCTGGATGAAATTTCTCAAGCTATGAGTGAGGAAGAGTAGCAAACAAAGTTCTTATAAAGAAAGAATTGATTTTTTTAGTTCAGGGAAATTTATTGAATAAGCTATTTCAATAGAAAGAAGGTACTTCATGCAAGCGGTATTATCTTTAAAGAAATACATAAAACCTTATATGGCATTTGCCATTATTGCGCCTTTAATGATGGTGCTGGAGGTTGCAATGGACTTGGTTCAACCGACTATCATGCAGCATATTATCGATAATGGGATTGCAGAAGATGACAGCTCCTATGTCATCAAAATGTTTGGGGTCATGATTTTATGTGCGGTCATGGGATTAATAGGCGGGATTGGCTGTTCCATTTATGCTTCAAAGACGGCCATCAACTTTTCGGCAGATATTCGGCAAGATTTATATGAAACGATAACCTATTTTTCAAATCGAAATAAAGACCATTTTACATTAGGAAAATTGATTACGAATATGACCAGTGATGTGGAAATGCTGCAAAGAGCACTAACGATGCTTCTAAAAATGTTTATTCGTGGACCATTTACGTTTATTGGAGCAATCGTCATTGTGTTTTTAACTGCGCGGGAGCTATTTCCAGTTTTACTAGTCGTAGTACCCATTCTGGCAGTTGCTATTTTCTTTTTCACAAGATTGTCTGGAAAGCTATTTTTAAAAGTACAAGAAGCAGTGGATGGAGTAAATACTAGAGTACAAGAGAATTTAGCAGGCATCCGCGTCATCAAGGCCTATAACCGTAAGAGGCATCAAATCGATCAATTTACAACGGTGAATGAAACTCTGATGAAACGCAACATTCATGCCGATCAAATTATTGGGATTTTAATGCCTTTAACAGCCTTCGTTGTGAATATGGGGATTATCGGGGCCTTATGGATGGGTGCTTTCAAATTAGAAAATTCAACAATCGAAGTCGGGGTCATTTTAGCATTCATTAACTATTTAATGATGGTGATGGGCGGTTTAATGGGATCTTCTACTGTACTAATGCTCATTGCCCGAGCAGTTCCAAGTGCGAACCGCATTGTGGCTGTACTTGAGCAAAAGTCGGAAATTACTAATACAGAAAATCCTGTAGCTGCGCCAATTAAAGGTGAAGTTGAATTTGACCATGTTAGCTTTGCTTATAATAAAAATAACGAACCGGTATTAAAGAATATTTCTTTTAAAGCTAATCCAGGGGAAACAATTGGAGTCATTGGAATGACCGGCAGCGGAAAATCATCTATTGTTAATTTAATTCCCCGGATGTATGAAGCAGACGAAGGCGTTATCAAAATAGACGGCCGACCAATTCATGACTATGATTTGCAAGTTCTTCGCGAGGCAATCGGTTTTACACCTCAAAAGGCAACATTGTTTTCAAGAACAATCGAAGAAAATGTAAAATACGGGAACGAGGATGCTGCGCTTGAAGAATTAATCGAAGCATTGGATTCTTCCTGTGCTTTGGAATTTGTGGAAAAACTCGAAAACAGAGAACAATATCGGGTTACTCAAGGTGCTACAAATCTTTCGGGTGGTCAAAAACAGCGGCTAGCAATGGCGCGGGCCTTAATTCGCAAGCCTGCCATCTTAATTTTAGATGATACGACATCTGCTGTAGATAGTATCTCGGAAAAAAGAATCCAAAAAGCCATTGAAGAGAATTACAAGGAAAGTACAAAGTTTATTGTCTCTTCCAAAATTTCTTCCATTCGTCATGCCGATAAGATTTTAGTTATGGATGATGGAGTAATTGTTGGGCAAGGGACCCATGAAGAACTGCTTGAAACGAATAAAATCTATCAGGAAATTGTTTCAACACAGTTAGTAAGAGGAGGGACTTTAAATGCATAAACCTCAAGGAAGACCAGCCGGACCTCCTCCAATTGGCAGACATCCAGGCCCAAGATTTAATGGACCTGCAGAAAAAGCAAAGAATCAAAAAGCTACTTTGAAACGAATTTGGTCGTATTTAAAAAATCAAAGAATAGGACTCATCAGCTCGATTTTCTTTGTAGTGGCGTCTACCCTTTTAAGCTTAGCCGGACCGTTATTTATAGGAATCATTATCGATGATTATATTCTCAAGTTCGATCTTGATGGAGCTATTCGAATGATATTGGTGCTTGCGGGGATTTATATTGTGTCTGCTGTATTTACCTGGCTGCAAACCTTTATGATGATTCGAGTTTCGCAAAAAACGATTCGTCAACTTCGCCAGGATTTATTTGAAAAGTTTCAGTCCTTGCCGATCGCAATCTTTGATAAACGTCAGCAAGGCGATTTAATGAGCCGGATGACAAATGATATCGAAAATTTAAATGCAGCGGTTTCACAAAGTGTGATCCAAATTGTATCAACGGTTTTATCGGTGGCTGGTACAGGAATTGCCATGTTCTATTTAAATTGGGTATTGGCCATTGTAACATTACTGGTTGTTCCGATAATTATTTGGTCGACAAAGCAAATTATAAAACGCAGCAGCAAAAACTTCTCTCAAAGACAGAGAGATCTTGGGAATCTAAATGGATTTGTTGAAGAGACGATTTCAAACGCCCATATTACGACTTTGTTTGGAAAAGAAGAGCAGACAGTTGCTCAATTTAAGGAAGCAAATGAAAAATTGCGCAACTCCGCGCTAAAAGCGGATATCACTTCAGGTTTCCTTGGCCCAATCAATAACTTTATTAATAACTTAGGAATTGGTTTAGTGATTGGAGTAGGAGCGTTGCTTTCAATTGGCAATTTGGGAGTAAGTGTAGGGGTCATTGCGTCCTTTGTGACCTACACAAGACAATTCTTCCGACCTATCAACCAATTATCGAATCTTTTCAATACATTCCAATCGGCCGTTGCCGGAGCTGAACGAGTATTTGAAATATTGGAAGAACAAAACGAAGTAGCCGATGTTCCAGAGGCAATTGTTAAAAATCGCTATGATGGGGATGTGGAGTTTCGGGATGTTGGATTTTATTATCAATCGGATAAGCCTGTTTTGCAGCATATTTCATTCCGTGCAAAAGCGGGTGAAACGATTGCACTTGTTGGTCCAACTGGTTCAGGGAAAACATCGGTTATACAGCTGCTGAACCGTTTTTATGATGCAGTGCACGGGGAAATTTTAATCGATGGCAATGATATTAAGCAGTACCGAATGGAAAATCTGCGCAATCATATCGGTGTTGTTTTACAGGATACGTATTTATTCTCTGGTACGGTTCGTGACAACATCCGCTACGGAAAGTTGAATGCGGCGGATGAAGAGGTGGAGCGTGCTGCCAAGATTGCCTATGCACATAACTTTATTAAATACCTGCCTCAAGGCTATGAAACGATGCTAGTTTCTGGCGGCATGAATTTAAGTCAAGGTCAACGTCAGCTAATCGCCATTGCTCGGGCCATTTTGGAAGATCCGGATATTCTTATTTTGGATGAAGCAACATCCAGCGTTGACACTATGACAGAGGTGCATATCCAAAAAGGCTTAAACAATTTAATGCAAGGCCGTACTAGCTTTGTCATAGCCCATCGTTTAAAAACAATCGAGAATGCCGACCAAATTCTCGTTATCAAGGATGGGGCTATATTAGAGCAAGGAAATCACGATTCCTTAATGTTGAAAAATGGTTTATATGCATCTTTGCAGCATCAATTACAAGTACAGTAAATAGAAGTGAAAGTAACATGAAATATTAATTAGCAACATAAATATTCGGGACATGCTAAACATAAGTTTGTGTTAAGCGTGTCCTTTTTACAGAGAAGAAAATAAACGATCTTATCTGCAAAACTTCAACTAAGGCTTATCGCTATTTTCTTTACGATAAGCCAGGTTTACGAATATGTTTTTCATACCTATAACACTTTTTGGAAGTAAGAAAGTTCACGCATACTCGTCCTAATTTTTGCGTATAGTAGTGAAAAAGGTTGCGAAAAGGCGGTGTAATGGTTTGAAAAGATGGATTGCACTAGGGGTTATATTGTTAGGATGTTTGTGCCTTGTTGTTTATGAGACAAGCGCATCAGATCGAAGCTTCTTTTTACCAGAGCCATTAGGAGGGGTTAAAATTGTCGTTGATGCTGGTCACGGCGGGGTTGATGGCGGGGCTTCATCCGGTGAGGTAATTGAAAAAGAAGTAACTCTTGCTATTGCACAAAAGGTTGAAAAACAATTAAAGCGTTTAGGGGCTACGGTTGTCATGACTCGTTCGACTGACGGTGATGTATTGGAAGAGCATGCGCCAAGCGAAGAGTTCTCAACATTAAGGGAACGAAAGAAGGAAGATATTTTCTTACGCTCGAACCTTGTCCAAAAGAATGAACCTGATATTTTTGTGACGATTCATGCCAATGCGATTCCGGAAGAAAAATGGAGAGGGGCACAAGTGTTTTATCATAAAGATGGACACCCAAATAGTGAGCTGTTAGCGAAATCAATTCAATCAACAATCAAAGAATCCTTGCAAAATACTGAGCGAGAAGCACTAGCCATTAAACAGGTGTATCTTCTAAAGAAAGCAGAAGTGCCGGCTGTATTAGTTGAGACAGGATTCTTGAGCAATAATGAGGAACGTGCATTGCTATCGAGTGAGGATTATCAAGAGAAGATGGCAGCTGCAATTGTTAGTGGCATTGAGAGTTATGTAAATCTGGAGTTTAAATAATGAATACAATTATTATGTATAAGGACATGCAAATGGCTATACCAATACATAATGATTCGTTTTAAGGAATTGTTTGGGGACTAGGTCCATAAACAATTTTGAATATGGATAATTGTATATGGACCTGGTCCGGCGAGAAAAGGAAATGCCTCAATTGAAAAAGAGGCATTTCCTTTTTTAATTTTATTAAGGGATTCCCAAGAAAATGTAAATTTTATTAACCTAATAATAATATGTGTAAAAATATACCAAATCCGTCGTTTTTATCAAATTTATATGGTTGAATAGACTTAGTTCTATGAAGGAGGTTTGTTATGGGGTACATCGAACTGATGGACATTTCAAAGTCATACAACAAACAAAGTAATGTGTTAAATGGAATTGATTTGCAAATTGAAGAAGGTGAGTTTTTTGTTCTTGTCGGTCCTTCTGGTTCAGGGAAAAGTACACTGCTTCGTATGATTGCGGGACTTGAAGAAATATCTGGAGGCACGCTGAAAATAAACGAAAAGGTCGTAAACCATCTGCCTCCCAAGGACCGTAATTTATCGATGGTTTTTCAAAACTATGCCTTATATCCGCACTTGACGGTTGAACAAAATATATTATTTGGTCTTCATGCAAAAAAAGTAGATAAACAAGTACAGAAGAAACGATTAGAAGAAACAGCA
>Ga0182744_1003563_pt1 | contig 12080 bp, 9 predicted proteins | sample eDN3rd30CKraftMG_FD_128525 | JGI IMG/M metagenome (GOLD analysis project Ga0182744, IMG submission 128525) | Enriched Miracle-Growth compost microbial communities from Emeryville, California, USA - eDNA 3rd pass 30_C Kraft MG (version 2) (version 2) ...
GCGCGGCGCTGCTGCTCGTCAGCGGCGTCGTCGCTGAGGACCTCGGCCGCAGCCTCGGCCTCGGCCGTCTCGTCGATGTGCAGTGCGTCGTTCACGATCGCGTCCGCCTCCGGGTCGTCGATGTCGATGTCGTCGAGTTCTGCCGAGTCGTCGTCTGCGCCCTCGTCCTCGACATGGAGAGCCGTGTGCTCGGCGGCGTCGGCAGAGCGCTGCTGCGCCTCGAGCACGTTGCCCTCCTGGGCCTCGTCGTCCTCACTGGACTGCTCGGCGGCGGTCGCCCAATCGGCGTCGTCGGTGTACTTCTCAGACACTTGGTTCTCTTCCGTTCGTAGAGGCGGCGGACCCGCGGGTCACACGCCGCCCGGGTTGCCGAACACCCAGTTCGTCACCATCGTGAACAGGAGGTCGAGCCCCCACACGATGGCCATCACCACGACGACGAACCCGATCGAGACCAGCGAGTACTTGATCAGCTCCTGCCGCGTCGGAACGACGACTTTGCGCAGTTCGGCGAAGACCTGGCGGATGAAGATGGCGATGCGTGCGAAGAAGTTGGGCTTCTTCTCGCCCTTCGCGCGCGGCCGGTCGGTTGCGGCGACGATCTCGCCGTTCGGCTCGTCCTGGACCATCGACTCCACCTGAATCGTCTTCGTGATGTCAGCATGCGCTGACGCGCAGGGCGGACAGGAATCGAACCTGCAACCTGCGGTTTTGGAGACCGCTGCTCTGCCAATTGAGCTACCGCCCTAGAGGCCCTCGCGGGCCTCACAGTGATCGCATTCCGGCGCCGTGTCGGTGACCTGCAGGGTGTTGCCCGAGACGCCGGGCACGGCGAAAGAATGCAGTTATCAACTGCCCCTCCAGTGTACGGCATGCCCTCGGTCGACGCGAACCGACCCGGGCCCGACACCGTCAGGGGCCGACGCGCACCAGCTTCTTGTTGACGAACTCGTCGGCCGCGAGCAGCCCGAGTTCGCGCGAGGTTCCGCTGCGCTTCACGCCGCCGAAGGGCAGCTCGGGGCTGTCGGCGAGCACGAGGTTCACGTAGACCATGCCCGCGTCGATGCCGTCGGCCACGCGCTGCGCCTGCTCCGGATCGGTGGTGAACACGTACGACCCGAGTCCGAACGAGGTGTCGTTGGCCAGGGCCACCGCCTCGTCCTCGCCGGCGACGCGGTAGACGACCGCGGCGGGCCCGAACAGCTCCTGCCGGTACACGTCCATCTCGGGCGTGACGTCGGCGAGCACGGTGGGCGCGAAGAACGTGCCCTCGCGCGTGCCGCCGGTCAGCACAGTCGCGCCCTGCGCCACCGCGGTGTCGATCTGCTCCTGCAGTCGCACGGCCGCCGCCTCGGACGAGAGCGGGCCGAGCACGGTCTCGGCGTCGGTGGGGTCGGATGCCGCCACCGCCGCCATCGCGGCGGTGAACTTCTCGGCGAACGCGTCGTAGAGCCCGTCCGCGACGATGAACCGCTTCGCGCCGTTGCAGCTCTGCCCGTTGTTGTCGAGCCGGGCGTCGACGGCGGCCTGCACGACCGTGTCGAGGTCGTCGGTCGAGAGCACGATGAACGGGTCGGAGCCGCCGAGCTCGAGCGCGACCTTCTTCAGGTTGCGCCCGGCGACCTCGGCCACCGCGGCGCCGGCACGCTCCGAGCCGGTCACCGAGACACCCTGCACGCGCGGATCGGCGATGATGCGGGCGGCCTGTTCGTTCGTCGCGTACACGTTGACGTACGCGCCGTCGGGCAGCCCTGCGGCCTCATAGATCTCCTCGAGCAGCGCCGCCGACTCGGGGCACTGCGGCGCGTGCTTGAGCAGGATCGTGTTGCCGAGCACGAGGTTGGGCGCCGCGAACCGTGCGACCTGGTAGGCCGGGAAGTTCCACGGCATGATGCCCAGCAGCACGCCCAACGGCGCGCGGCGCACCACGGCGGTGCCCTCGCCGAGGATGTCGATGGGCCGGTCGGCCGTGATCTCGTCGGCGTGGTCGGCGTAGAACTCGATGATGTCGGCGGCGAAGTCGACCTCGCCCTCGGCGGCGGCGATCGGCTTGCCCATCTCGCGCACGATGATCGCGGCGAACTCGTCGCGGCGCTCGCGGTGCAGCTCGGCGATGCGGCGCACGACCGCGGCCCGCTCGCCCACCGGCGTGCGCGCCCAGGCGCCGAAGGCGGTGTGCGCCTTCGCGATCGCCTCGTCGACCTGCTGGTCGGTGAAGGTGTCGTAGGTGGCGAGGGTCTCGCCGGTGGCGGGGTTGACGACGGCGTAGTCGGTCATGGATGCCTCCTGCTCTCAGTCCGTGGGGATCATGGTGTACTTCGTGGACAGGTACTCGTGGATGCCCTCGGCACCGCCCTCGCGGCCCAGGCCCGACTGCTTCACGCCGCCGAACGGGGCCGCCGCGTTGGAGATGACGCCCGCGTTCAGGCCCATCATCCCCGACTCGAGCCGATCGATCATCCGGTGGCCGCGGGCCAGGTCTTCGGTGAAGACGTACGACACGAGTCCGAACTCGGTGTCATTGGCCAGGCGCACAGCCTCATCCTCGTCGCGGAAGGTGGCGATCGCCAGCACCGGGCCGAAGATCTCCTCGCGGAGGATGTCGCTGCCGGCCTGCACGTCGCTGATCACGGTGGGCTGGAAGAAGGTGCCGTCGGAGGCGATGGCCTCTCCCCCGGTGCGCACGATCGCGCCGCGGGCCGCGGCATCCTTCACCAGGGCTCCTGCCTTCGCGACGGCGTCGGCGTCGATGAGGGGGCCGATGGTGACGCCCTCTTCGGTGCCGCGACCGATCTTCATGGCCTTCACGCGCTCGGTGATGCGGGTCGCGAACCGCTCGGCGACGTCCTCGTGCACGATGAACCGGTTCGCGGCCGTGCACGCCTGCCCGATGTTGCGGAACTTGGCGGCAAGGGCCCCCTCCACGGCCTTGTCGAGGTCGGCGTCCTCGAAGACGACGAACGGGGCGTTGCCGCCCAGCTCCATCGACACGCGCAGCACGTTCTGGGCCGCGTCGGCGATGAGGCGCTTGCCGACCTCGGTCGACCCCGTGAACGACAGCTTGCGCAGGCGCGGGTCGGCGATGATCGGGCCCGAGACCCGCCCCGACGTGGTCGTCGACACGATGTTGACGACGCCGGCGGGCAGACCCGCCTCCTGCAGCAGCGTCGCGAAGAACATCGTCGTCAGCGGCGTCAGCTGGGCGGGCTTGACCACGACCGTGCACCCGGCGGCCAGCGCGGGACCGATCTTGCGGGTGGCCATCGCGAACGGGAAGTTCCACGGCGTGATGAAGAACGACGGACCCACCGGGCGCTGCGAGACGACCATGCGGCCGGTCCCCTCGGGGTTCAGCCCGTAGCGGCCCTCGATGCGCACGGCCTCCTCACTGAACCAGCGCAGGAACTCGCCGCCGTAGACGACCTCGCCGGCGGCCTCGGCCAGCGGCTTGCCCATCTCGAGCGTCATCAGCAGCGCGAGGTCGTCCTTGTGCTCCTGGACGAGCTCCCACGCCCGGCGCAGGATGTCGCTGCGACAGCGGGGCGGGGTGGCCGCCCAGGCCTCCTGCGCAGCGACCGCGGCGTCGAGGGCCCGGATGCCGTCGGCGGGCGAGGCATCGGCGATCGTGCGGATGACCGCGCCGGTGCTGGGGTCGTGGACATCGAAGGTCTTGCCGCCCTCGGCGTCGACCCACTCTCCTCCGATGAAAAGCCCCGCGGGGATGCGGCCGAGCAGCTCTGCTTCCTGTTCGGCGGTCATTTGCTCTCCTTGCTCTCGGCGATGATCTCGGCGGCGACGCTGCGGCCCATGCGGATCGCGCCGTCGACGTGCTGGAAGCCCGCGCCCGCGATGTCGCTGCACGCGAAGTGGATCGGTCCCACGGCCGCGCGCACGTCCTTCTGATAGCGCGCGAGGCCGCCCAGGTCGAAGCTGGCCGCGTAGGCGCCGCGCGTCCACTCCTCGGTACCCCAGTCGCTCTCGTAGTAGACGACGGGGTTCTTGGCCTCGGGCCCGTAGTAGTGCGCGAGCGACTCGAGGATCCGCTCGCGGCGCTCGTCGGCGCTCAGCTCGAACACGTCGTCGGCGAGCCGATCGGAGACGAAGCCGACGAGGGTGCCACGCTCCTCTCCGTGGTTGGTGTTGTCATAGGCCTCGTGCACGAGCTCGTACGGGCTGAACGCCGTGGCCGACAGGCCCTGCTCGCGCCAGAACGGACGGTCGTAGACGGCGTGCACCTTGATGACCAGGCCCATCGACAGGTGCTGATGCAGCTGCTGCTGGCGGCGCGGCAGCGGCGGGTCGAACGAGATGCGGCTGTACAGCACGGGGGCATGCGCGAGGACCGCATGCCGGGCGCGCACGGTCATCCCGTCGGCGCGCGCCACGACGCCGTTCTCGTCCCACTCGAGGAAGCGCACCGGCTGCTCGAGGAAGACGTCGTCGCCCAAGCGCGCGGCCAGTCCCTGCGAGACGGACTGCATGCCGCCCACGACCCGCTTGTCGAGGATGAAGTCCGCGTCGACGAGGTCGGTGAAGCTGCCGGCGGATGCCGCCATCTGCAGCGCCTGCAGCGCCGAGAAGGCGTGCGGCGGCTTGGTGAGCATCATCGCGCCGATGAACAGTCCGATGTTGTCGATCGCCTCTTGGTCGGAGGTCTGCTCGCGCAGCCACGCCTCGAACGAGATCCTGTCGAGCGCATCGGCGTCGGGAGCCTCCCACACGCGATCGGGGTCGACCTCGGCGACCATGGCATCGAGCTTCTCGATGAGCGCGATCATGGTCTTCTCGGTCTCCGGCGCCACCGGGAAGATGTCTCCGGTGAAGCGCACGAGCCGGCCGTCGCGGCCGATGTAGACCGACTCGCCCTCGCGATAGCGGCTGTAGGTGCGCAGCCCCAGGTCGTCGATCGTCTCGAGCAGCGCGGTCTGGTCGGGTGAGATCCACTGGCCGCCCAGTTCGAGCCAGGCGCCGTCGACGGTGTTCGTCCATGTGCGGCCGCCCACGCGGTCACGGGCCTCGAGCACCGCCACCGACAGGCCGGCCTCCTTCAACGCGGTCGCCGCGGTGGTGCCGGCGGGGCCGGCGCCGATGACGACGACGTCACGGGTGATCTCGGTCACGATGTCTTCCTTCATCCGATGCGCTGCTCAGTGCGCGGCCAGGGCTGCGGCGACGACATCCAGGCCCTCGTTCAGCAGCGCGTCGTCGATCGACAGCGGCGGGAGGAAGCGGATGACGTTGCCGAACGTGCCGCAGGTGAGCACGACCACCCCCTGCGCGACGCAGTCCTTCGCGATCGCGCCGGTCAAGGCCGAATCGGGAGCGCCGGTGGCCGGGTCGACGAACTCGACGGCCACCATGGCACCGCGGCCGCGCACGTCGCCCACGCGGGGGTCGGAGGCCTGGATCCCGGCCAGTCGCGGCAGCAGGATGTCGCCGATCCGGCGCGCCCGCTCGACGAGTCCGTCGTTCTCGAACACGTCGATCGCGGCGAGCGCCGCGGCACAGGCGACCGGGTTGCCGCCGTAGGTGCCGCCGAGGCCGCCCGGGTGCGCGGCATCCATGATCTCGGCACGGCCGGTCACGGCGGCCAAGGGCAGGCCCCCCGCGATGCCCTTGGCCGTCGTGATGAGGTCGGGCTCGATACCGAACAGCTCGCTGGCGAACATCGCGCCGGTGCGGGCGAAACCGGTCTGCACCTCGTCGGCGATGAACACGACGTCGTTCGCACGGCACCATTCGACCAGCGCCGGCAGGAAGCCGTCGGCGGGGACGATGAAGCCGCCCTCGCCCTGGATGGGCTCGATGAGGATCGCGGCGAGGTTCTCGGCCCCCACCTGCTTCTCGATCTGCGCGATGGCGCGGGCCGCGGCATCCTGTCCGCTCAGTCCGTCACGGAACGGGTATGACATCGGCGCACGGTAGACCTCGCCCGCGAACGGCCCGAAGCCGCTCTTGTACGGCATCGACTTTGCCGTCAGCGCCATGGTGAGGTTCGTGCGGCCGTGGTAGCCGTGGTCGAACGCGACGACCGCCTGCTTGCCGGTGTGCTTGCGGGCGATCTTCACGGCGTTCTCGACGGCCTCGGCGCCCGAGTTGAACAGTGCCGACTTCTTGGCGAAGTCACCGGGGGTGAGGCGGTTGAGGGCCTCGGCGACCGCGATGTACGACTCGTACGGCGAGATCATGAAGCAGGTGTGCGTGAACTGCGCGACCTGCTCCTGCACGGCCGCGACGACCTTCGGGTTCGCGTTGCCGACCGTGGTGACGGCGATGCCGCTGCCCAGGTCGATGAGGGAGTTGCCGTCGGCGTCGACGATGACGCCGCCGCCCGCGGCGACCGCCGCGATCGGTGCGGAATGGCTGACGCCCGCCGCGACGGCCTCGGACTTGCGCGCGAGGATCTCCTGCGAACGCGGTCCGGGGATGGAGGTGACCAGGCGCCGCTCCTGGGGAAGGGTGGGGCCGCCGACGATGGTGGTGCTCGAAGCCGCAGTGCTCATATCTGGGATGCTAGGTCTCCCGCTTCCTCACCGTCACCCGCCCTCGAGTACAGTGAACGCGTACTGCTCGCCACGAAGTACAAGGAGAGCGATGGATGCCACGACCCTGCGCGGTCTGATCGCGCACAGCGACCTGCATCTGAGGCTGGCCGTCGACGAGGGCGACCTGGCGCCCGGCGCACTCGACGAGCCGGTGCGCTGGGTGCACGGCACCGACCTGGCCGACCCGACACCGTTCCTCACCGAGCAGCTCGTGCTGCTGACCACCGGCACGCAGCTCGGCGACGACGCCGCTGAGATCGACGCCTACGTCGCACGGCTGGGCAGGGCCGGCGTGCGCGGGCTCGGATTCGGCACGGATGTCGTGCGTGCCGGCATCCCTCCCCTGCTCGTCGACGCCTGCCGCACCGCGCACATGCCGCTGTTCGAGGTGCCGTATCGCACGCCGTTCATCGCCGTGGCCCGCGTGCACACCGAGGCCATCGCCGCGCAGGCGTTCGCACGGCGCAGCTGGGCGCTCGAGGCGCAGCGCGCGATCGCACTGGCGGCGCTGCGGCCCGACGGGCTGGGCGCGACGCTCGCCGAACTGGCGCGACAGCTCGACGCGTGGGTCGGGCAGTTCGACGCGGCGGGGATGCTGATCCGCGAGCATCCGGCCGGGGCGCTCGACGCCGAGACGACGGCGGCACTGGCCCAGGACGTCGCGCGCGTGCTGCGACGCGGGGCGCGTGCGGGCTCGTCGTTCGCGGTCGACGACACGCCGTTCACCCTGCAGACGCTGGGCCGCACCGGGCATCTGCGCGGCATGATCGCCATCGCCGCCAGCGACCTCGACCAGGAAGGGCGCGGGCTGGTCACCTCGGTCATCGCGATGGCGGGGCTCGCGCTCGAGCAGGGCGCCGGCATCGCCCGCGCGCGGGCGCTCATGCGCAGCGGCGTGCTGCAGTCGCTGCGGTCGGGTGACACCACCCTCGCGCGCCGCATCGCGCGCGACATGTGGGGCGGGCTGCCGGCCGCCCCCGTGCTGGTGGCGGCGGCGGATGCGGCGGACGACGCCGTCATCGAATGGCTCGAGCTGCGCGCGGACTTCGAGCGCGGCACGGTCTTCTTCGGCCGCGACGACGACGGCCTGGTGCTGGCTGCGACGCCGCGCGCGGCATCCCTCTTCGACGACGTCGCCCGACGGTTCGGCCTGCAGCTCGGGGTGTCGACGCCGGTGCCGTATGCCGCGTTCGCGCGCGGGGTGGACGAGGCTCGCACCGCGCTCGTGCGCGGCACGGAGCAGGTCAGCCGCTTCGACGAGCTGCACGGATCGGTGCTGTCGGCGCTCGACACCGAGACCGGGCGCGCCCTGGCCGCCGCCGCGCTCGCACCGCTGGACGGACACGCGACGCTCGTCGAGACGGCGCGGGTCTGGCTCGCGCACGACGCGCGCTACGACGTCGCCGCCGAGGCGCTGGGCGTGCACCGGCACACCGTGCGCGCGCGCATCGCGCAGGCGCAGCAGCTGTTGGGCGTCGACCTCGGCACCCTCCCCGCGCAGGCCGAGCTGTGGGCGGCGCTGCAGGCGGTCAGCCCGCCAGCGGCACCGCAGACGCCGTCTCGGTGAGCGTCGCCGACACCGTGTGCTGCTCGCCGTCGCGCAGCAGGGCGATCTTCACCTGGTCGCCCGCGGTCTTGGTGATCAGCAGCAGGGCGAGGGCATCGGTGCTGTCCATCGCCCGGCCGTCGATCGACACGATCACATCGCCGGCCTTCACCCCGGCATCAGCCGCCGCGCCGGTCGCCGACTGCACGAACAGTCCGTGCGGGATGCCCCAGGCACGCGCCACCGAGGGCGGCACCGGGACCACCTGCACATCGAGGCTCGGATAGGCGATCGTCCCGTGCTCGATGAGCTCGTCGGCCAGCCGCATCGCGAGGTCGACCGGGACGGCGAAGCCGATGCCCACCGACCCACCGCCGTTCGCGCCGGTCTCGTTGGGCACCGTGGCGATCGCGGTGTTGACACCGATCAGCCGCCCCGCGCAGTCCACCAGCGGCCCGCCCGAGTTGCCGGGATTGATCGCGGCGTTGGTCTGGATCGCCCCCGACAGCACCGTCGTGCGCGTGTCGTCGACGGGCACCGGCACGTTGCGCCCGAGGGCGCTGACGATCCCCGCCGTGACGGTGCTCGACAGCCCCAGCGGCGCACCGAGCGCCACGACGGGCTGGCCGACGGCGAGCCCCTCGCTGTCGCCCTGCCCGATGACGGGCAGCTTCTGGTCGACATCGGTCTTCACGACCGCGATGTCGTTGCGGATGTCGCGGCCGACGAGCGTCGCGGGAACGGTGTGCCCGTTCGAGAACGTGACGGTGATCGATCCGCTCGTCGCCGCCGCGGCGATGACGTGGTTGTTGGTGAGGATGTAGCCGGTGTCGCGGATGATCTCGCCGGTGCCGTTGCCGTTGCCCGCGGCGGAGGAGACGTCGATGGTCACGACGGTGGGCAGCACGTCGTCGGCGACGCGCTGCGCGTTGCACACGGCGTCGGGGGTGACCGCCGACACGATCGCGGTGACGCCCCACGCGGCGCCTCCGCCGACGACGAGCGCTATCGCGGCGGCGATCGACCAGATCTTCACGCTGACCTTGGACATACCCCTCAGTGTGCCGTACCTGCTACGCCGGCGCGTGCGCTTGGAGGAACTCGTACACGTCGGTCGTGTCGACGCCCGGGAACGCCCCGGTCGGCAGCGTCGCCAGCAGCGTGCGCGGCGTGGCCACGTTCGGCCAGGAGCTGCCGCGCCAGGTGGTCTCCAGCTCGGCGGGGGCCCGCCGGCAGCACACCTCCGTCGCGTGCGGCGAGACGCCCCGGTTGCCGGTGTCGCGCCCCAGGAACCACTTCGTGTCGTCGAAGCGCACGCCCACCGACACCGAGTGCGCGCCCTCGCTCGAGGACTGCACACGTGCCGTGCACCAATAGGTGCCGTTGCCGGTGTCGGTGTACTGGTAGTACGGGTTGAAGTAGTCGTCGACGTCGAAGACCACCCGGCTCGTCCACTTGCGGCAGCACATCTGGCCTTCGATGGAGCCGAGCCGATCGGTCGGGAAGTTCACGTCGTCGTTCTCGTACGCCTTCGTGATCGTGCCCGACTCGTGCACCTTGAGGAAGTGCACGCGGATGCCCAGGTGCACGGTCGCGAGGTTCGTGAACCGGTGCGCGGCCGTCTCATACGAGACCGAGTAGGCGTCGCGCAGGTCTTCGATGGAGATCGCCCGGTCCTTCTTCGCGTCTTCGAGGAACGGCACCGCGTGCGATTCGGGGATCAGCAGCGCCCCGGTGAGGTAGTTCGTCTCCACCCGCTGCCGCAGGAACTGGGCATAGCTGGTCAGCTCGTCGTGTCCGAGGATGCGGCTCGACAGCGCCTGCAGCACCGCCGTGCGCGGGTCGCCCTTGGCCGTCAGCCGGTTCGACAGATACAGGCGCCCGTTGCGCAGATCGGCGACACTGCGCGTGGTCTGCGGCAGGTCCGACACGTAGTGCAGGGTGAACCCGAGATGGGCGGCGATGTCGGATGCCGTGCGCTGGGTCAGTGGACCGCCCGGGTGGTCCACGGCCTCGAGGATCCGGGCCGCCTCGCGCTCGAGCTCGGGGAAGTGGTTGTCCTGCCGGCGCATGAGCCGGCGCAGCGCGACGTTGGCCCGGCGTGCCTCTTCGGGGGTGGCCGAGCGCTCATCCTTGAGCCGTTCGATCTCGCCCTGCAGCGCCAGCAGCGCCCGCAGCGCGTCGTCGGGCACGGTCCTGCCGATGCGGAACGGGGAGATCCCCAGGCTCTGGAAGGTCTGCCCGCCCATCGCGCGCTCGAGCGCGATCTCCATCTCCGCGCGCTCGTCGAGCGGCTCGGTCTCGAGCAGGGCGTCCAGCGTCGTGCCGAGCGCCTTGGCGATCGCCTTCAGCTGGGTGAGCTTGGGCTCGCGCTTTCCGTTCTCGATCATCGACACCTGACTGGGCGCGCGCTCGATCGCGGTGGCGAGGGCCTCCAGCGTCATCTGCCGGGAGGTGCGCAGCTGCCGGATGCGGCGGCCGATCGTGAGCGCGTCTGCGTCGTCCATCCCGCGATGATGTCACGAAAAACAGAAATACGCCAAAACTTCTCCCTCGAATTGGTCAAATCAACGCCTGGACTTCACCCAGAGTGGAACCACACCGACCGAGGCACACCGCCACCCGCTTTCGAAGGAGAACGCCATGACATTCACCTCCACCCCCGGCCCCCTCCGTGCGGGCGACCAGGTCCAGACCGCCGCCGAGCTGCAGGAGATCTGGGACACCGACCCCCGCTGGGACGGCATCGAGCGCACCTACACCGCCGAAGACGTCATCCGCCTGCGCGGCAGCGTCCGCGAGGAGTCGACCCTGGCCCGCCGCGGCGCCGAGAACCTCTGGAACCTCATCCACACCGAGGACTACGTGCGGGCCCTGGGCGCCTACACCGGCGGCCAGGCCGTGCAGCAGGTGCGTGCGGGACTGAAGGCGATCTACCTGTCCGGCTGGCAGGTGGCCGCCGACGGCAACCTCGCTGGGCAGACCTACCCCGACCAGAGCCTGTACCCGGCCAACTCGGTGCCCGCCGTCGTGCGCCGCATCAACAACGCACTGATCCGTCAGGACCAGGTCGAGCACGCCGAGGGCGCGCTCACGCAGGACTGGCTGGCGCCGATCGTCGCCGACGCCGAGGCCGGCTTCGGCGGGCCGCTGAACGCCTACGAGCTCGCACACGCCATGATCCAGGCCGGTGCCGCCGGCATCCACTGGGAAGACCAGCTGGCCAGCGAGAAGAAGTGCGGCCACCTCGGCGGCAAGGTGCTGGTGCCCACCCAGCAGCACATCCGCACGCTGAACGCCGCGCGCCTCGCAGCCGACGTGGCGGGCGTCCCGACGGTTCAGATCGCGCGCACCGACGCGCTGGCCGCCGACCTGCTCACCAGCGACGTCGACGAGCGCGACCGCGAGTTCCTCACCGGCGAGCGCACGACCGAGGGCTTCTACCGCGTGCGCAACGGCATCGAGCCGGTCATCGCCCGCGGCCTCGCCTTCGCCCCGTACGCCGACCTGCTCTGGGTCGAGACCGGCGAACCCGACATCGAGCTGGCGCGCGAGTTCGCGAACGCGATCCACGCCCAGTTCCCCGGCAAGAAGCTCGCGTACAACTGCTCGCCGAGCTTCAACTGGAAGAGCCACCTGGACGACGCGCAGATCGCGCGGTTCCAGGCCGACCTGGCCGAACTGGGCTACGCGTTCCAGTTCATCACCCTGGCCGGCTTCCACGCCCTCAACCACTCCATGTTCGACCTCGCTCGCGGGTACGCCGAGCGCGCCATGAGCGCGTACGTCGACCTGCAGGAGGCGGAGTTCGCCGCCGAAGCCGACGGCTACACCGCCACCAAGCACCAGCGCGAGGCCGGAACGGGCTACTTCGACGTCGTCTCCACCGCGCTCAACCCCGACAGCGCGACGCTGGCCCTGGCCGGCTCCACCGAGGCTGCACAGTTCCACTAGACCGACCGGCGATCCCGGTCACGGATGCCTCGACC
>Ga0182744_1003584_pt1 | contig 12031 bp, 10 predicted proteins | sample eDN3rd30CKraftMG_FD_128525 | JGI IMG/M metagenome (GOLD analysis project Ga0182744, IMG submission 128525) | Enriched Miracle-Growth compost microbial communities from Emeryville, California, USA - eDNA 3rd pass 30_C Kraft MG (version 2) (version 2) ...
ATCCCTCTTCGTCATAACGGCCAATGTCACCGGTGCGGAAAAACTTTTTCCCTTCGATTTCGACAAATGATTGCCGGTTTTCGTCTTCACGATTATAATATCCAACCATGATTTGGGGACCATTGACGATTATTTCACCAATCTCCCCTGCACCTAGTTCTCGTCCAGTTGCTGGTTCAATGATGCGTGCATCAACATCAAAGGATGGAATTCCTAAACACTGCATTTTTGGCCTATCTGCAGGATTGAAATGGGTTTGAGCAATCGTTTCAGATAAACCGTACCCCTCAACAAAGCGCAGTCCGCAAAGGTTAAACAATTTTTCCCCAACAGCTTCTGGAAGAGCAGCACCGCCCCCCGAGATTGAGGTTAACGTTGAAATATCCTCTGCCTTTAATGCTGGATTTGCTAAGAAATCAATAATCATGGTTGCGATGGTCACCCAATGAGTACAGCCACGTTTTTTTATCAATTGAACAGCAATCTCACGATTCCATCGTGTGGTGATGACCATTGTACTTCCGCTATAAATTGGCATATGCATACTGTGCACCATCCCAGTTACATGGAACAATGGAAGCGCCATTAAATGAACTGAATTTGGTGTAGTCCGTGACCAATAATAGGCGCCGACTGTGTTTGCTTGTACTGTCCGGTTAGTATGCATACAGCCTTTTGGAAGACCGGTTGTCCCGGAGGTATACGGCAGGACGGCAAGATCATCTCCCTTGGCAGTGTGTTCAGTAGGAGTAAGGTTTGCTTGAATTGCGTCCTTCCATGCTGTATGATTCGACTCTGTAAAAAGTATTCTTTCCATCTCAACTTCAGGAGGAAGCTTACCGTCAAAATCATTTCCCTTATATTCCGAATATGCAGCTAATACTAAGTTTTTCAAAGTGGTAGTTCTTATAAGGGGCTGAACCCGATCATATAATTCCTGACCCAACAACGCGGTTGTAATCTCGCAATCTCGTACATAAAATTCCAATTCATCTGCCACAAGCATAGGATTAATAGGTACTACGACTGCATTAGCCCGCAGGATAGCATAATACCCAATTACAAATTGTGGAGAGTTTTGCATAAACAGAAGGACTTTCTCCCCTTCTTTTACCCCTAATTTGTGCTGAAGATAGCCAGCTAAGGTATTTACTTCTCTGTCTAATTGTGCATATGAAAGATTGTTTCCATAATAATAGATTGCATTTTGATCGGGATAGCGGTTGGCACTAACCTTTAAATTGTCATATAACGAGGTGGAAGGAACTTTTAAGGATTTTGATATATTTGGCCAGTGTTTATAATGAAGAGTAAGCAATCTTCACCACTCCTTTAGTAAAACTACGTTTTTTGTAAACGCTATCATTTTTTGAAAGATTTTACGGATTTTACCTTGTCGGAACATTACTCTTATTGATTCCATTTAATATCATATCAACATAAATCTCAGCAAGTTTTTTTGCTGAAACATCTCCATTGGGATTAAACCAGTAATAACTCCAGTTCGTCATCCCTAAGATTCCCAGAGTTAAAATATCAGCCCGACACTCCTTTTTCATTTCACCGTTTTTTATGCCATCCTCAAGGAGCTGTTGGATGTTATCTCGGAATGTGTTTCGTTTAACACGAATGATTTCATGGTTCGCTTGGGATAAATGTCTGATTTCCCGAATAAAGATTCGAGCACTTTTTTTATTTACCTTTATATTTTTTAAAAGCATGTGAACAATTTCAAATAGTTTCTTCGTACAGTTTATTTTCGGGTTAGTAAGAATCTTTTCCTGTTTGCTTATTAAATCGTCAATATACTGTATATGAATATCCTTTAACAGTTCTTCCTTACTGGGGAAGTAATAGTAAAAGGTTCCCTTCGTCACACCAATATAATCAACAATATCTTTAATAGAGGTGGATTTAAAACCATTCTCATCAAATAGAGTGATACTTGCTTCTATTATTTTCTGCTTCATACTGCTTTACTCTTTTTCTATGATGGCTGCGATTCCTTGACCGCCTCCAATACAAGCAGTAATAAGCGCATATCTTCCATTCGATCGTTTTAGTTCATAAACAGCTTTCGTCACCAAAATTGCACCTGTAGCTCCAAGCGGATGTCCGTGAGCAATGGCACCACCATTTACGTTTACCTTCTGTAAATCCATGTTAAGCTCACGATTACAGGCAAGAACCTGTGCGGCAAAAGCTTCATTGATTTCAATAATATCCATCTCTTCTAGTGATAACCCAGATTTCTCCATTACCTTCTTCACAGCAGGAACCGGCCCAATTCCCATTATATTCGGATCGACTCCTGCAACCGAATATGCCCGAATCACTGCTAACGGGGGCAGATTTAATTCTTCTGCTTTTTCTCTTGACATAATCACTAGAGCAGCCGCAGCATCATTTAATCCAGAACTATTTCCAGCTGTCACAGTACCATCTTTTATAAAGGCTGGCGCAAGCTTCGATAAAGCCTCAATCGTTGTTTGCGGCCGTGGATGTTCATCAGTATTAAATACGAAAGGTTCGCTCTTTTTTACTGGAATGGAGATAGGAATTATTTGCTCGTCAAAACGTCCCTCATCCATAGCCATTTTCATTCGCTGCTGACTCATACAGGCAAATTCGTCTTGTTCTTCTCTCGTAATCTGATATTTTCCAACGAGATTTTCAGCTGTAATCCCCATTGGCGGATCTCCAATTTCCTTCGGTGAGAGCTGTGATTTTCTAAAGCTAGGGGGTGAAGCGCTATATGGCTTCTCAGGACGGTCCATCAAATACGGTGCCCGGCTCATACTCTCCGTACCGCCAGCAATATAAATATCTCCATCGCCTGCTCGAATCGCTTGAGCTGCTAGTGTAATTGCATTAATACCCGACCCGCATTGACGATCGACCGTTATTCCTGGCAGATTCAATGATAATCCTGTCTGCAAAGCTGTTAATCTAGCAATATTACCACCACCTGATAAAACATTCCCCATTAGGACATCATCAATCATTTCTGGGTCAATATTTGCTCGCTTTACGGCTTCTTTTATCACTTCTGCTCCTAGAACATGTGCTGGAATTGCCGCAAGGGCACCACCCTGCCTGCCAATGGCAGTTCTAACAGCTGAAACAATAACTGCATCTCTTTTCATCAATCTTCACCCCTTGGTTTTAAAATTATTTCCACTCTACATCGCATGGGCGCCGCCATCCACAACAACAATGTCCCCTGTAATAAAATCAGAAGCAGGTGATGCCAAGAATAGAGCAACTCCTTTTAGGTCATGTTCGGAACCAAACTTACGTAATGGAGTCCCCTCAAGAATTCCCTCACTGCCTTTCTCTAGCAAACCTTTTGACATTTTTGTAGGAAAAAATCCAGGTGCAATCGCATTTACATAGATTCCGTGCTGCCCCCATTTTACGGCTAAATCCTTCGTGAATGTTATTACGGCCCCTTTAGAGGTATTGTAGCCAATCGTATTCATATATTTAGGGTTGCTGCCTTTGAGACCAGCGACCGATGCTATATTAATTATTTTTCCTGATTTCTGTTCAAGCATGACTCTGCCAACAGTTTGTGACATGAGAAAGGTTCCTGTCACATTGACATCAATCACTTTTTTCCATGCCTCTAATGGCATTTCTTCTGTTAATGCACCCCAAGTAGCACCACTGTTGTTAACAAGTATGTCAATTCTTCCAAATTTTTCCAATGTTTGTTCTGCCACATACTTTACATCCTCTGGGTTAGTTACGTCGCATTTTAACGCGATACTTTCCACACCAATTTTCTTTAACTCTTCACTTACTTCCTGACATGCCTCGATCTTTCTTGAGCAAACCACAACATTTGCACCAGCTTCAGCAAAGCCCTCAGCAATTTGCTGACCGAGTCCCCTGCCGCCGCCTGTTACAATGGCAACTTTACCTGATAAATCGAATAACTCCTTAACGTGCATCGACTTTTCCTCCCATAGCCATTTTTACTCTCTCTATTTCCGAATTCACATACTAACTAGTTGGTATGTTGCTAAGGACATATTATACAAAATATTTATAATATTCAATATTTATTTTTCACCAATTTTCTCATAGGTATTTTAAAAACATATTAAATTGGTCGAAATTAGCTTATTCAACAGGAACTAGCAGCATCCATATCTAAAAGGTCCTATAGTAATCTACTATTATTGTTTCGAAGACATTAGTTTCACTTTCACACTTATTGCACCTTGTGACAAAATTCGATTAATATCACTTCCTGCCCATCCTACTTTCTGAATTTTCCTGAAATGCTAATATGTGGTAGATAGTTTCAAGAACAGGAGTATCAACGTTCACCTGCTTACCTTTTCCTACCAAATATCCACAGATGGATTCAAGCTCAATCTCCTTACCAGCAAGCTTATCCTGCAGCATCGAAGTTTGATGGTTTCGTGCCATTTGACCCTGAGCCATTATTTCTTCATAGTAGTTTACATCGATGGCATAGCCCAGTTTCCTTGCCACCGCTATCCCTTCTTTACATATCCTCTTTGCAGTATGGTATAGACCCTCATCATCATAAATGGCGCCAATCGTTGACACTATCATAGTAGTAAGCGGGTTGAAGGTAACATTCCAAATAAGTTTTTTCCATTTCATTTCTACTATATTACTTGAGGCATATGTTACGATGTTTGCTGAATTAAAAAGGGAGGATATTTCGGTTACTTTTTCTTTTAAGTTCGAATCTAGTGCTCCAATCACAAGTCTAGGAGAAACCCCTATTTGCCTGACAACGCCTGGTTCTTTGACATTCGCCTGAATATAAGTCGCTGCAGACAATATTCTGCCTTCTCCAAACACAGTCGATAGAATTTCTTCATTATCCACACCATTTTGAAGTGTTAGGATTAAACACTCTTTTTTTAAAATGTGCTTAAGCTTATGAGCTAACATTGCAGTTGCGGTTGACTTCACACAAAACAAAAGCAAATCAACATTTGCAAACAACTCATATTGATCTGTAAATGTACCTTTAACATTAAATTTTTCTACTTCGCTTTCAATGGTTAATCCATTTTGTTTTAATGTTTTTAGATGATTTCCTCTAGCAAAGAAGATTACTTCTTTACCGGCTTTCTTTAATAAGCCGCCAAAATACCCGCCTACTGCACCTGTACCAGCAATTCCAATCTTCATATGCTTATCCTCCAGAAAGTATGTATTTCCTCTGAAGAGAAAACAGATTAACCCTTCACCATCAATCTAATAAATCAGGCTGTTCTTTAACAATCCGATTCCATAACGGTTGAAATTGGAACCAGCCAGCCTCCGTAGTTCCAACTGTTTCATAAGTGACAGATGCATTTTCATCGTCAATTAAAACCGGTTTACCAACACCTTCCGCAAGCAACTGTGCTTGGCAGGAACGTTCCATCGTAATAAACCACCATGCTGCCTCATCCACTGATTTCCCTACAGTTAGCAGGCCATGATTTCGTAAAATACATGCCTTTCGATTTCCAAGAGCTTTACCAATCCGCTGTCCTTCCTCAATATCTAGAACTACACCTGTAAAGTCATCAAACAATGAATGATCATTGTAAAAAGCACATGCATCCTGTGTAATGGGATCAAGAAGGCGCCCTAATGAAGACCACGACTTTCCATATACGGAGTGTGCATGAGCAGCGGCAATCACATCTGGCCGTGCTGCATGAATCTGTGAATGAATCGCAAAAGCCGCTCTGTTAACAGGAAAATTCCCTTCCACTACTGTTCCTTCATGATTGCAAAGGATGAGGTCCGAAGCTTTTATTTGGCTAAAATGCATCCCAAACGGATTCACCCAAAAATGATCCTTCCTCCCGGGATCACGTGCAGTGATATGGCCAGCAACACCCTCATCAAATCCAAACTTAGAAAATAAACGAAATGCAGCCGCTAATTTTTGTTTTAAATGACTTCTCTCTTCATCTATCGTTGAAAATGCTGGCGGGGAATAGCTTAGTGTAATTTTTGCATTCATCAGACTTTCCTCCTTTAATTGCGACACATTGTTAATAAACCCAGCCTAAAGAACTGGATAGGCCGGGTCAAAAAGTTAACTATTAATAACAGGTAAACAAAACTTCACCTTTTAATACTTCATTACCATTTTGATTCAATGCCTTGACTTCAAAGCGAAGACTTGGTTCATTCACTTCTTTCAGTGTTGCTTTTAGTGTAATGACATCATTTAAAAAGACCATTCCTTTAAAACGGATTGAATAATCCTTTACAAAGCCTTCTTCATAATATGGTGTAAAAAGCTTAGCGAGATTGCCCATTGTCCACATACCATGTGCGATAATACCGGGCAATCCAGCCCTTTTTGCTTCCTCATCAATTGTATGAATCGGATTAAAATCTCCTGATGCACCTGCATACTTAATTAAATCAATCCTTGAGACTGGCTCTAACTGAATTTCTTGAACACTTTCGCCAAGCTTCAACTGTGTAAGAGTACTCATTTTGTCAGCACCTTCCTTACTGCTTCAGATATAACTACAGTCGATGTTGAACTAAAAACCATATTTCCAGCTGCATCTTCACCAAAGTTTTCAATAATCAGAAAACCCATTTCGCCAAAATTGCCTTTTTTCTCAAAGTATCTTTTTACTTCGGAGCAGCAAAGTATTTCTTCACCGACCACTAACGGCCGCTGATAATGAAATGTCTGTTCTCCGTGGATTAATCCTTTATTCGGCAGATTTAAGCCTTCAATTACTCCATAATCAAACGTCCTTGGGAAGGTAGGCGGTGCAATATTGTTTTGATACCTTGAATTTCTGCCTGTTTCTTCATCAAAGTAGATTGGATGGAGGTCTCCAATTGCTTCCGCAAATTTTTTAACTGCTCCTCTCTCAACAACATTTTTCACTTTATTGGAAACTTTACCAACTTGATCGTTAAACAATTTATCTTCGCCTCACTTTATTGATTAATTTTTTGGTCCGCCTGCTACATATATAACCTGACCATTTACAAAGGAAGATTTCTCATCGGCAAAGAAGGCGACAGCATTGGCTATATCAGCAGGCTTCCCGCTTCTTCCAACAGGAATGCTGGCGACACTCGCTTGAATTAATTGCTCAAATGGAACTCCAATCCTCGCAGCGGTTTCCTTCGTCATTTCAGTTTCAATAAAACCTGGGGCAACAGAGTTAGCTGTAATACCATATCTCCCCAGCTCAATAGCAAGGGTTTTTGTAAATCCCTGTAAACCTGCTTTAGCAGCCGCGTAGTTTGCCTGCCCGCGATTTCCAAGAGCAGAGGTCGAGGAAATATTAATAATCCGGCCATATTTATTTTCAACCATATACTTTTGTGCTGATCGAGAAGCGTTAAACGAACCTTTTAAGTGAACATCCATCACAGTCTGCCAGTCAGAGTCGGTCATTTTAAATAATAGGTTATCACGGATGACTCCCGCATTATTTACGAGAATATCAATAGACCCAAACGCTTCGTATGTCTCTTTAATAGCACCTTCTACCTGCTCGGCATCAACCACATTGGCAACCTTCGAAAAAACCTCATAACCTTTTTCTCTTAATTCATTTGTTGTTTCAACTAATGCCTCTTCATTCAAATCAATAAAGGCTACCTTTGCACCTTCTTCTGCGAAACGTTCAACAATCCCTTTTCCAATCCCACGGCTTCCTCCTGTTACAAACGCTACTCTTCCTGAAAATCTACCTGTCATTATTATTTCCTCCTGAACATATCATTTTCGCAATCTCTAAATCTAGCAAATTTAAGATAACGCTTTCAAAATTAATTATACGTATTGACCGACTTTAACATGTCCCTTAATTAAGTTACGTGCAATAATCATACGCTGAATTTCATCGGTCCCATCGTAAATTCTCCAAAGTCTTGCTTCGCGGTACCACCGTTCAATTGGCAATTCTCTTGTATACCCCATTCCTCCATGGATTTGTAAAACCCGATCCACAACATTGTTACCCATATTCGCACCATAAAGCTTTGCCATTGAAGCCAAGTGTCGATTATCTTCACCATTATCCAGCGTGAAAGCAGCATTTAGAACCAGCCATTTCGCCGCTTCAATTTCAACTGCGGAGTCAGCAATCTGCCACTGAATCGCTTGTCTTTCTGCAATCGGTTTTCCAAAAGTAATTCGTTCTTTAGCGTAATCAATCGCCATTTGCAGTAACCGTTCAGCTGCGCCAACCGCTCTTGCCCCAACAACCCATCTTGCAAAACCAATCCATTCTAATCCTAAATTATAGCCCTTGTGTAATTCACCAAGTATGTTTTCTTCTGGAACATGAACATTTTCAAATACTAAGCCGGCTGGTCCCCATTCTCCCATCGTATGTATATACTCAGATTTCCAGCCCATATCACGGTCAACAATAAAGCATGTAACACCTTCACGCCCCTGTGTTTGTTGGTGAAGGTCTTTATCTGTTATCGCAATCGCCATAACAAAATCCGCTTCATTCCCACCAGTGATAAACGTCTTTTCCCCATTTAACACCCAGTCATTTCCATCCTTAACAGCTGTCATTTTAATATTTCTAGTATCAGATCCGGCACCAGGCTCGGTCATTGCAAAGCAAGATTTTTTTTCACCATTAATAGTTGGAAGCAGATATTTTTTCTTTTGGTCTTCGTTTCCATAATAAAGGATATTGTCAGCAGAGCCACCAAAGCTAAATGGGACAAATGTTTTAGAAACCTCGATTAATACGATGGCCATCATCATTTGACCAAGGTCCGCTCCGCCATATTTTTCAGGCGTATTAATACCCCAGAAACCTGCCTCTTTCGCTTTTAATTGAAGTTCTTTAAGCTTACCTGGAGACAGACTTGGCTTTCCTTCCCTTTCGTTTCTAAGTACTTCATTTTCTAGTGGAATTAACTCTTTTTCTACGAATCTTCTAATTGTTTTTTGGACCATCTTTTGTTCATCTGTCAGACGTAAATGCATACCTGTCACTCCATTCTTATTTTTAGAATTTAGTTATTATAGCACCTAAAAAATATTATGCAGGCAAAACCGGATACATACCTACCGGTTGGTATGTTAACTTTATTTTATTCTGAAATTTCAGATAAAACAAGTTTTTTATTCAAAATTTTGATTTTCTCTTCTTCAAAATTAGACAATTACATGGCTAGCAGCAAGTTTTCTCCCGTAAACTTGCTGCCTGCATTAAAATGTTCCCGGTTCTGAGAATATCCGCCAGCCATTCTCCGTCTGTTGGAAGCTAATATGGACAAATTCAAAGGAATTTGTATCACCTACTGGGACTTTAAGATCAACTTCCATCTCATTTCCCTTATCCTTTTTCTGGACAACTTCTGCTCGCTCATAATTTAAAAGCGATCCTCCATCTGCGTTAGGCTGAATCAGCTTACCAAAGAACTCAAAGATTGTTTTCTTTTTCAAAAATGAATCGATTGCGCTAGGTGTAAAGGAACTTGATAAATAGTTTACTAATTTTGCATGGATATCTAAATCTTCACCAAGATATCGATATTCATGATCATTAACCATTACGGTTTCAATTTTACCCTCTGGATATTCTCCGCCACTCATAACATACCAATATTGACTTGCTGCTTCCTTCACTTTTTGAATAATCAATTGATCCTCTAAGTTGTTATAATTACTGATATATTTAGGGGGTATACTCGAAATATAATTTACTTTTGGCATCATTTTTTCCGCTTGCATTCTTAATGTCTGAAAGTAACCCTTTGTAGGAACGACAGAATTTAAACTCATCCCCTTATCAACTGCATGTATAGCCTGCTCAGGAAGATTCGCTTTCAAATGGGCATCTGCTAAATAATACCAATAATAAGCAGCATCAGGCACCTCCGCGATTCTTCGCTGATAATAGGTAATCACACCTTGAAAATAGGATGGATAATACTCCCTATCAGGTACAACAGAATCACCTTTCCAAGTTAATAAATCGATTTTATATGCATCAGCCATATCACGCTTCCAAACAGCAAGCCTCGTTTTTTCTTCATCTTCAAATGTAACTGCTTCAATTTCGTTATATGTTAAATCTTTGAGTTTTGTCAGTTTATCCTTCTTCCAATGATAGACTTCAAGGAAACTATCCGATGATCCTTCTGTCTGCCACCCCAATAGCAATTCCTTTTTCCTATCCCCCATCACATCTGCAGCATAAGCCCAATGAATCTTACTCCCAGACCCTTTCGTGATAAATATTTTTCCCCAATTGTTTGTTTCTTTCCTTAAAACAAATGCCCCCACTTGGTTATCATTGTTCGTTGACCGATAAAAAACCAATGCTTCTTCATTTGCATCACCATCAAGATCAACACTAACAACAGGGTCCACTCCAACTGGACCTTCGGGGACTGTAAGTTTTGTTCCCTTTGGTAAGTTTCTTCGAGCGATTGAAACTAAGTCTTGTCCTTGATTCACTGCCTTCAATTGATTGGGAGCCTTAATTAAACTCTCTGGAGCAGGAAATAAATTACAGCCGCTTAGGAATACCATCCAAATCCCAGCCATCACAGCGGCTCTTAGACTTTTCCCTCTCATATCATCACTCCACCATATGAAAATCTATTTTATAGGCAGGCGGATTTCTGCTTTTGTACCTCTGCCTTCCTCACTCGCAAGGGAAAAATGACCATGGTGAGCCTGGATAATCTCCTCAACAATAGCTAGTCCCAATCCACTTCCAGCTGCTTGTGACTTCCCTTTATAAAATTTATCTTTTACCAGCTTAAGCTCTGTCTCTGAAATTCCGACGCCGGTGTCAGTAATCGTGATTACCGCCTCCTTCTTATCTCTCACAAGATGGACCGCAATTAAGCCGCCGCTCGGTGTAAACTTCAGCGCATTATCAATCAGGTTGATCAGAACCTGCTTTAAACGATTATAGTCTGCAGAAATCTCTTCTACCGACTCATCAATCTGGAACGAAACCTTGAGACCTTGCCTAACTCCTCTTGGCTCTAATTGCTGGACAACTTGCTTAACTAAAGCTGGCAGGGAAACCTTGTCAAATACCAATGGGAGTCTTCCAGATGATAAACTAGAAAAATCCAATAATTCATTTAACAAGCCGTTCAGCCGATCACTTTCGTTTGAAATTATTTCTAACCCATCTTGAAAAAAAACATCCTCCGACATAGAATGTAATGTGACAGCCCACCCTTTTATAGAGGTTAACGGCGTCCTCAACTCATGTGACACGGATGCAATAAACTCATTCTTCAGTTGTTCATTTTTTTCAATTTTCTTCGCCATATAGTTTAATGTATCCGCTAACTTCCCAATTTCATCGTCTTTTTCCTTCGGTATTCGCGTCGAGAGTTTACCAGATGCCATCTGTTCCGCTGCTATTGTAATCGCACTTATTGGCTTGGTGATGGTATTTGTTAAAAAGAGACTCATAATAGCAGCAGCTAAAATGACAATCCCTCCAAAAGATAAGAGTAATAGTGCATTTTGAAAATGTATATCGTTAACCTTCTCTAATGAAGTAATAAACCGTATTGCCCCAATCACTGTACTCCCGCGTTTTAGGGGCTGGGTGACGATTAACACCCTTTCGTCCTCTATTACTGTATCTAAATATCCTGTTGATCCTAATAATGCTGTTTCAACATCTCCATATCTACTAACATTTTGTTCAGTAATATGGTGTGTATCGGCTAAAACATGCCCTTTTTCATCTATTAATTGAACTTGTGCATCAATAAGAAAATTATATTGATTTAGAAGATTAATAGCATCTGGCTTTAACCGGTAGTCAATGATTTCTTGTTCATAAAAAGAAGAGAACATCGTTCCCTGATCACGTAAGGCCTGCTTCATACCCTCTATATAATAGAGTCTCAAAGCAAAAAGGATCATAGTTTCAAACAATGCCACACAAAAGATGATTAACAGCAAATAACTCCACACTACTCTTCTTTTAATCCCTTTTTTCATCCTGCGTCTCTCACTCTCCCTGAAAACAATAGCCAAAACCCCAGATGG
>Ga0182744_1003586_pt1 | contig 12023 bp, 6 predicted proteins | sample eDN3rd30CKraftMG_FD_128525 | JGI IMG/M metagenome (GOLD analysis project Ga0182744, IMG submission 128525) | Enriched Miracle-Growth compost microbial communities from Emeryville, California, USA - eDNA 3rd pass 30_C Kraft MG (version 2) (version 2) ...
CGGGCAGAGCATGGCCTTCGCGCAGTACTTCGAAATATTTCCACGGCGCTTCCTGCTCGAGCGCGCGCTGCGTTTCCTGCCACACACGTTCGGGTACGAGCGCATCGAGTTCCCCGCGAGCGGCGATGGTCCGCATCAGTTCGATGGTTTCAGGTGCGACCTCGAACCCGAGTGGCGCAAAGCGCGCTGCGAATCGAGCGGCTCGTAATACACGCACCGGGTCTTCGACGAACGCTTCCGACACATGTCGCAATACGCGGCCGCGCAAATCCCTTTCGCCGCCAAAAGGATCGGTCAGCGCGTCGGAGTCGGGATCCCGGGCGATGGCATTGATGGTCAGGTCGCGCCGTTGCAGGTCCTGTTCCAACGTGACGTCGGGCGAGAACCGGGTTTCGAAGCCGCGGTAGCCTGGGCCGGTCTTGCGCTCGGTGCGCGCCAGTGCGTATTCCTCTCCGGTTTGCGGATGCAGGAATACGGGGAAATCCTTGCCGACGGGTTTGTAGCCGCGGGAGGTCAGATCTTCCGGCCGCGCGCCGACGACCACCCAGTCGCGCTCGCGCACCGGCAAGCCCAGGAGTTCATCGCGGACGGCGCCGCCGACCAGGTAGATCTTCATGGCGCAAGTGTAATGGAGCGACGCGCCCGGAACAGACGACGAACGTTGACACGCTGCGTCGCCATGGCCAACTCTTCAGTCTCCATCCTGTCGCCGCACCGCCCCCGAAGTGACGAGAATCGCTCGACTGCCAAGAATCTGCGTCACGGCCTGCCTGCTGCTGTCTTTGTCCGGCTGCTACCTGCTGCAGGCGGCGGGCGGGCAGATGCGGATTGCATCGAAGCGCGAGCCGATTACCGCGGTGCTGCAGGATCCGGCGACCCCCGACAAGCTCAAGGCCAAGCTCGAGTACGTCTCCGCGGCGCGAGATTTTGCCTCGCGCGAGCTGGGTCTGCCGGACAATGCCAGTTACCGCAGCTATGCCGATATCGGCCGGCCGTACGTGGTCTGGAACGTGTTTGCGACGCCGGAGTTCTCGGTGGAGCCGCGGCGCTGGTGCTTTCCCATCGCGGGCTGCGTCGTCTACCGCGGCTATTTCAATGAGAAGAGCGCACAGCGCTACGCTCGCCGTTTGCGCGCCAGGGGAGATGATGCGACGGTCGGTGGCGTTCCCGCCTACTCGACGCTCGGGCATTTCAAAGACCCGGTGCTGAGTACCATGCTGGGTTGGAGCGATGCGCAACTCGCCGCCACGCTGTTTCATGAGCTGGCGCACCAGCTCATCTACGTACCGGGTGATTCGGAATTCAACGAGGCCTTCGCTACCGCGGTGGAAGAGACGGGGCTGGAGCGCTGGCTGAATTCGAACGGCCGGGCCAAGGACTTGCCGGCGTGGCGGCTGCAACGTGAGCGGAACCGGGAGTTCGTTCAGCTGCTGCTCGATACACGCGAGCGCTTACGGCGGCTCTACGCTTCTGATCTGGCGCCAGCCGAGATGCGTGCGCGCAAAGACGAAGAGTTCGGCCGGCTGAAGTTCGAGTACAGCCAGCTCCGGGCGAGCTGGAACGGCTACGCAGGCTACGACCGTTGGTTCGATCGCGCGCTCGGCAATGCCGATCTGGTGTCGGCGGCTACCTATCGCGGCTGCTTGCCGGGGCTGTTGCAGCTGCTTAACTCGGTGAACGCAGACCTGCCGCGCTTCTACGAGGAGGTCCGCAAGCTTGCGGCGCTGACCAAGGAAGCCCGAGCGCAGCAGCTATGTGAGCGCGTCGACTAAGAAAGGGCCCGTATCCAGTCATTCCCGCGCAGGCGGGAATCCATCTGGATCAGTCGGATGGACTCCCGCCTGCGCGGGAGTGACAGCAAGTTTTGCGCGCCCCGACCTGACCTGCGTGTGATCTCTTACAGGGGGAAGAGGGCAGAGGACGTTCACGTCCTCTGCCCCTCGCCGTAATCAGCCGATCGGGAACACCAGCGTCGCGTTGCCGCGGCGGATGGTGATCGCGAAGGCGTTTGCGCCTTTCACGGCCGAGCGCAGCTGTTCCATGTTCGTGACCCGCACGCGGCCGATCGCGACGATGACGTCGTTCTGGCGCAGTCCGTTCTGGGCCGCAGGGCTGCCTTCGGCGACGCTCTGAATCTGCACGCCGGCGCCGTCTGCCGCGTTGGTGAGCGCTGCGCCTTCGAACGCAGGATGAAGCTCCGCTGCGCCTTCGGCCGAAGTGCTGTTGCCTTCGGCGATGACGGCAGTGACGCGCCGCGGCTGGCCGTCGCGCAGCAGACCGATCTCCACTTTCTCGCCGATGCGCAGCAAGCCGATGATGTTGCGGGTGTCAGAGGCGTTCGACACGTTGCGGCCGTTGACCGAGGTGATGACGTCGCCGGCCTTGATGCCGGCCTTCTCGGCGGGCGAGGCCTCGACCACCTGGCCGACCAGCGCGCCCTTGGCGTTGGCGAGCCCCAGGCTTTCGGCGATCGCCGGAGTCATGTTGCGCAGCTGTACGCCCAGCATGCCGCGCTTGACCTCGCCGTACTGGATCAGCTGCGTCATCACCGCTTTCACCATGTTGGAGGGGATGGCGAAGCCGATGCCGATGTTGCCGCCGCTGCGCGAGAAGATGGCGGTGTTGACACCCACCAGCTTGCCGTCGAGGTCGACCAGCGCGCCGCCGGAGTTGCCGGGGTTGATGGAGGCGTCGGTCTGGATGAAGTCCTCGTAGCCTTCCGGATTGATGCCGGAGCGGCCGAGCGCGCTGATGATGCCGGAGGTCACGGTGTGCTGCAGGCCGAACGGATTGCCGATGGCGATCACGAAATCGCCCACCTCGGCCTTGCTCGAGTCGGCCAGCGGCATCTCCGCCAGATTCTTGGTCGTGACCTTCAGCACCGCCACGTCCGAACCGGGATCGCGGCCGACCACTTCGGCCTTCACCTGGCGGTCGTCGAGCAGGGTGACGGTGATTTCGCTGGCGTTCTCCACCACGTGCGCATTGGTGATGATGTAGCCGTTCTTGGCGTCGACGATGACGCCGGAGCCGGCGCTCTGGAACTGGCGCTCGCGCGGTGCGTCCGGCGCGCCGAAGAAGCGGCGGAAGAACGGATCGTCGAGCAGCGGATTGCGGTTGTTGTCGCGGATGGTGCCCTTGGTGGCGATGTTGACCACCGCCGGCGAGGCCTTCTTGATGATGGGGGCCAGCGAGGGGACCGGCGTATCGCCGACTTTCTGCGGCAGCTGCGCCTGGACGTTGGCGCTTGCGATCAATGCCGTGATGGCGATGAGCCTGAAGACCTGTCTCATGAACATGACCCTTGTTTGAATGGGGCGGTCGCGAACGATCGCCGGGAACTGCCGTATCCGGCAAGCCTCGCCGGTGCGCGATTTATGCGATGCGTCAGGAATTCTAGCTGCGATCGCCACGATGTGCCGCCCGCAGGTGCGATTGCGGCGCGTCTGCAGGCGCTGTTTCTCCGCGCCAGCCCCGCATTGAACAAGTCGCGGGACAAGCTGTGGACAACCCGTGGGCGAGCGGTGGACGGGCTGTGGGTGGCCGGTGCGTAACCGTTTCCGCAGATCGGCGGACACAATATCTTGTGATCGATGCGACCACAGCGAATATCCGGGGTCGGAGGCTTGCATTTGCGAATTCGTCATTCGAATGTCGTAATTATCTGAATTTTAGGTATTTTTACGAAGTGTGACCGGGCCAACGTTTTCTTGACGGGGGCGGAACGGCGGACTAGATTCCCTTCCCTGACACAAGATGTAGTGGTATGCGAATCGCACCGGGCACTGGCCTTCCGCGGACTATCGGGAGCGCCCGGCAGCCATGGGCTCGCACCACCTGAAGGTCAGAAGTAAGGACTGCCCACAGCGACGCCCCATCTTCAGGCGAGCGCCGCATGGGTAGATGGAATCAAAGGGTTGCCCGCCCGCACCGGGGAGTGTCATACCGGCATGAAGACCGCAATCAAGCTAGAGCCCATGGACGTCAACAGCATTCCATTCCAGGAAGCCTCGCTCGATATCTGGGACAAGAAATACCGGCTGTGCGCCAAAGACGGCACGCCGATCGATCGGACCATGGACGAGACCTACCAGCGCGTCGCCCGTGCCCTCGCCGATGTGGAGCGCGAGGAAGTGCGAACGGACTGGTACGAGAAATTCCTGTGGGCGCTGCGCAAGGGCACGATCCCCGCCGGCCGCATTACTTCGAACGCGGGCGCACAGGAGCACAAGCCGGCGACCTCGACCATCAACTGCACCGTGTCGGGCACCATCCTGGATTCGATGGATGACATCCTGGCCAAGGTGCACGAGGCGGGCCTGACGCTGAAGGCGGGCTGCGGCATCGGCTACGAGTTCTCGACCATGCGGCCGCGCGGTGCGTACGTCTCGGGTGCGGGCGCGTACACCTCCGGTCCGCTGTCCTTCATGGATATCTACGACAAGATGTGCTTCACCGTGTCCTCGGCGGGCGGTCGCCGCGGCGCGCAGATGGGCACGTTCGACGTCGGCCATCCCGACGTGATGGATTTCATCCGCGCCAAGCGCGAAGCGGGTCGCCTGCGCCAGTTCAACCTGTCGCTGCTGATCACCGACGAGTTCATGGACGCGGTGAAGGCCGACAAGGAGTGGAAGCTGGCGTTCCCGGTGACCCGCCAGGAAGTGGAAGCCGAAGGGCTCGACGTGACCGATGCGTCGCAGTACGTCTGGCGCGAATGGCCGACCACGCACACCTATTTCGCCAACGAAAGCGGCCTGGTCTGCTGCAAGATCTACAAGACGTTGCCGGCGCGGCGCGTGTGGGACGTGATCATGTCCTCCACCTACGATTTCGCCGAGCCCGGCTTCGTGCTGATCGATCGTGTCAACGAGATGAACAACAACTGGTGGTGCGAGAACATTCGCGCGACCAACCCTTGCGGCGAGCAGCCGCTGCCGCCGTACGGCTCCTGCCTGCTCGGCTCGGTGAATCTGACGCGCTTCGTGATAGATCCGTTCACCGAAGATGCGCGTTTCGACTGGGAAGAGTTCCGCAAGGTCGTGAAAGTGTTCACGCGCATGCTCGACAACGTGGTCGAGATCAACGGCCTGCCGCTTGGCCAGCAGCGCGACGAGATCACGCGCAAGCGCCGTCACGGCATGGGCTTCCTGGGCCTGGGCTCGACCATCACCATGCTGTGCATGAAGTACGGCTCGAAGAAGTCCGTGGCGTTCACGCAGAACGTGTCGCGCGAAATGGCGCTCGCAGGCTGGGAAGCTGGGCTTGAGCTGTCGAAGGAGAAGGGGCCGGCGCCCATCATGCTCGAGGAATTTCCGGTGACGGCCGAGATGCTGCGCAAGCGTCCGGAAATGAGCGAGGACGGCTGGCGCATCGGACAGAAGGTGCCGGGCCGCATCCTGCACGCGAAGTACAGCCGTTACATGCAGCGCGTTGCCGAAGCAGCGCCCGAACTGGTGGACGAACTGGCCGAAGTGGGTGCCCGCTTCACGCACCACAGCTCGATCGCGCCCACCGGCACGATTTCGCTGTCGCTGGCCAACAATGCTTCCAACGGCATCGAGCCTTCGTTCGCGCACCATTATTTCCGGAACGTGATCCGCGCCGGCAAGAAGTCGAAGGAGAAGATCGACGTGTTCTCCTTCGAGCTGCTGGCGTACCGCCAGCTGGTGAATCCGCGCGCCATGCCGAATTCCACGGTGGCGGCGGAACAGCTGCCCGAGTATTTCCTGACCACCGACGACATCACGCCGAAGCAGCACGTGGACATCCAGGCCGCCTCGCAGCTGTGGGTGGACTCCTCGATCTCCAAGACCGCGAACGTGCCCACCGACTACGACTACGAGGAGTTCAAGGACATCTATCTATACGCCTACGAGCAGGGGCTGAAGGGCTGCACCACCTTCCGCTTCAACCCCGAGGCGTTCCAGGGCGTGCTGGTCAAGGAACAGGACCTGAAGAACACCACCTACGTGTTCACGCTCGAGGACGGCACCGAACTGAAGGTGAAGGGCGACGAGGAGATCGAATACGACGGCGAGCTGCACACGGCCGCCAACCTGTTCGATGCGCTGAAGGAAGGCTATTACGGCAAGCTGTGAGACACCCATGAGCTCCACCAGGATCGACAAGAAAATCGTCAAGTACCGGGTCGAGAAGCCCGAGGACAAGGCTGCCGAGAAGGCGGCAGAGGCGCCGCGCAAGGAGGCCAACGTCGTCTGGATGCACGAGAAACTCGAGCGTCCGGAGATGCTGATCGGCTCCACCTACAAGATCAAAACGCCGGTGTCCGATCACGCCATGTACGTGACCATCAACGACATCCTGCTGAACGAGGGCACGCCCTACGAGGCGCGCCGCCCGTTCGAGATCTTCATCAACTCCAAGAACCTGGATCACTTCCAGTGGATCGTGGCGCTGACGCGCATCATCTCGGCCGTGTTCCGCAAGGGCGGCGACGTGACCTTCCTGGTCGATGAACTCAAGGCCGTGTTCGATCCGCGCGGCGGTTACTGGCAGAGCGGCGGCAAGTTCATGCCCTCGATCATCGCCGAGCTGGGCTACGTGATCGAGAAGCACCTGCAGATGATCGGCATGCTCAAGGCGCCGGAGCTGGATGCCGAGCGCAAGAAGCTGATCGAAGAGAAGAAGGCCGAATTCGAGTCGCGTGCCAAGCAGCAGGACGCGTTCGCGAAGAGCCACTTCCCGGAAGGCGCGCAGCTGTGCTCCAAGTGCAGCACCGCCGCCGTCATCATGATGGACGGCTGCATGACGTGCCTGAACTGCGGCGATTCGAAGTGCGGCTGAGACAAGCCGCTGCCGACATGATTCGACGATGAGAACGGTGCAAGGGGACTAACCTGGGCCTGTGTTCATGCCCCGCGTAACAGCGGGGCATTTTTCTTTGTGACTTCCTGTAGTGCTCTCGCCACAAACCGCAGCTGGTGTGTCGGGCATCGCAACACTCCTATGCATTCTGCTCCGGTCCATGCCTGCATCGGCAGGGCTATTCTTGCGGCACAACCACAACATTTCAGAACAATCGTGGGTTGAAGGGGGCATCAGGGGTGCGTTGCCCGCCAGCGCTGTTCCAGGCGCTGCGTGTTGCGTGCTCCTCGATGGGTGGTTGTCCACGCTCATCGAAAACGAGGGGAGCCGTGAACAAATTCATGAACCAGAGAAACGATTCGCTGCGGCAGTCCTGGAGGCCGGCGCAGCGAGGCGGGGCAATTGCGGCGGCAGTAGCGACTGCGCTGTGTGTTCCGGGCGCAGTGTTCGCACAGAGCCAGAGCGGCGGCATGCAGTTGGAGGAGGTCGTCGTCACGGCCACTCGTCGCGCGGAAAGCATCCGCGACGTGCCGGTCAGCATCACGGCATTCAGTCAGGCGCAGATGGATGCGCAGGGCATCAGGCAGATCGATGACGTAGTGCGCCTGACACCGGGCGTCCAGTTCGGCCGCAGCGGCGGGTTCGGCAGCGACTCCGGGTCGATGATCTCGATCCGCGGCATCAGCTCCGGCGCAGGTGGCTCGACCACGGGTATCTACATCGACGATACGCCGATCCAGTCGCGTGCATTGCTTGCGAGCGGCAATTTCTCGGCGAACGCCTATCCGCAGCTCTTTGACGTGGAGCGCGTCGAGGTCCTGCGCGGCCCGCAAGGCACGCTGTTCGGTTCGGGCTCCGAGGGCGGCGCGATCCGCTTCATTACGCCGGAGCCGAGCCTGACGAAGTATTCCGCGTACGCACGCAGCGAGCTGGGCTTCACTCAGTACGGAGCGCCGAGCTACGAGGCGGGCATCGCCGGTGGCGGGCCGCTGGTGGACGGCAAGCTCGGTTTCCGCGCGAGCATCTGGACCCGCCAGGACGGCGGCTATGTCGACCGCGCCAACTGGTACACCCACGAGGTCGTGGACGAGAACGCGAATCGCACCAACAGCCTGTCGGCGCGGCTCGCGTTCGGCTGGTCGCCGATCGAAAACCTGGTGATCACGCCGTCGGTGTTCTTCCAGCGCATCAAGTTCAACGACACCAGCGCCTTCTTCCTGCCTTCGGACGATCCTGCGGCCTTCGAGCAGCCGCTGGGCAACGTGTCCAGGCACGACTACGTCAACGGCCACACGGTGCGCCAGTGGGCCGACCAGAAGCTGACGCTGCCGGCGCTCAAGATCGACTACCAGTTCGCGAACATGGAGCTGATCTCGAACACCTCGTACTACAAGCGCACCGAGGAGGCGACCACCGACTATGGTTTCCTCGATTTCGGCAACTGGACCGGCGGCAGCATGCTGTTTCCGGACGATCCGTCCTGGACCGCGCCCGGCTATGCGCCGCAGAACAACAAGTACTTCACCCAGGAATTGCGGCTGCAATCCACGAACAACGATTCGCGCCTGAAATGGGTGGTGGGTGCGTTCTACTCCAAGAACGATCTCGACATGACGCTGCGGGTGAACAATCCGCACCTGGGCTACATCTTCCAGCCGTGGCTGGGCGGCGCCTGTTCCCCCGATCCCGCCAACCCGACCCCGGGCATGCCGGACTGCGTCGCGGCCATTCTCGGCATTCCGCTGTATGAAGGGCGTTATCCGTACTACGGCACCACCGAACTTACCGACAAGCAGACGGCGCTGTTCGGCCAGGTGGACTACCACATCACCGACCGGCTGATCGCGACCGTTGGCCTGCGCTGGTCGGACATGAGCACGGATTGGTCCAACGCGGTGGCCGGTCCGATCAACGGTGCGCCTTCGCCGCGTGTCGACGCAGGGCATTCGAACAACACCTCCGTGACACCGAAGTACATGCTGTCATGGAAGACGGACAACACGCTGACCTACGCGAGCGCCACGAAGGGCTTCCGCAATGGCGGCGTCAATGCGCCGGTGCTGAACGCGGCGTGCGGCGGCGACCTGGCGGACATCGGCCTCACTCCGCAGACCATGCCCAAGTCGTACGGTCCGGACACCGTGTGGAGCTACGAGCTGGGTTCGAAGTTCACCACTGACGGCGGCCGGCTGACCGTGGATGCCAGCGTCTACAAGGTCAACTGGGACGACATCATCCGCAACGTCAACCTGCAGTGCATCCTGTCGTTCACCACCAATCTGGGCAAGGCGACCAGCCAGGGCGTGGACCTGGCGGTCCAGTGGCAGGCGCTGGACAACCTGGTGCTGTCGTTCAACGGTTCGTATGGCGATGTGCATGCGACCCAGACGCTGCCGGTCAAGGACGTGAACGGCAACCCGATGTACGACAGCGAGGGCAGGCAGCGGCTTTGGACGCGCGATGGCGCATCGCTGCTCGGTTCGAGCGTGATGGTCAGCGGCGCGGCTCAGTATTCGTTCGACGTGCTGGAGCTGCCGTCGTATGCGCGGCTGGATTACTCGTGGCAGGGACGTGAGCGCAAGGGTGACTCCTGGGATCCCCAGAGCGCGTCCTACGCCGGCGATGGCAACCTGTTCCAGGGGCCGTCCATCCAGCAGGCGAACCTGCGCCTCGGCACGAACATCAACAACTGGGACGTCTCGCTCTTCATCAACAATCTGACCAACGAGCAGCCGATCCTGGGCAAGGGGCGGGCGCTGTCCATGGGGATGGCTCGTCACCTGCTGACGGCGACGACCCTGCGTCCACGCACGATCGGTCTGACGGCGGTGTACCGGTACTGAAAGCCCACAGGACCTGAAGGCCTCAACCGGCCTTCAGGTCTACCGCCGATGCCGCGGCTGGTTATTCCGCCGCATAAAAAAAGCCCCGCGATGCGGGGCTTTTTCACAGGTGCCTGTGGCAGGCGGCTGGTCAGGCGGTCCGGCGGCGACGCGACAGCGACAGCGCCAGTCCCAGCAAGCCCATGCCCAGCAGCCCGACCGTGCCCGGCTCCGGCACGTTGACCGTCGGCGGGTTGCCATTGCCGGGGCCCGAAGGAATTTCGGGCTGCGTGGTCACTGGCGGATTCGTTCCCGGCGGATTGCTGCCGCCCGGGTTCGTGTTCGGGTTGCTGTTGTCCGTGGGCAGCGTCTTCGGCGGCTTGCCATTGTCCGTGCCAGTGGACGGGCTGCCGTCCGGGTTGCTGGTCGACGGATTGCCAATCGAGCCGGGCTGCTTGCCACCCTGGCTGGGCGGGGTATGGGAGCCGCCGCGCGAGCCGCCGGCATAGCCGCCCATCGAAGGACCGAATCTGCCGAAGTCCACGAACTGCGCCGCGCCCGGGACATTGGCAGCCTGCAGCGCATCGCCCGAGGCGCCGCCACCGTAGCGGCGGCCGGCGTAGGTGTCGGGCGCGAACGAGGTGTCCACCGGAATGGCGTCGTGCTGGGTCCACGCCGACCACTGTGTGCCCAGCTCCTGCTGGGTGCGATCCAGCCAGGCGGCGATGTCGAGGTCATTCGGGGTGTCGAGTGCGGCCAGCACGATCGGATCCTGGGCGGGCGTGGCCGCCGGCGCCGTCGCGGCGGTCGTATCGGCTCCATGACGCCCCCAACCCAGCGACCATCCGGGTGCATTGGCGGCGCTCCACACCAGCACGGCCAGTACGAGCAATGCTGTAAGGAACTTGGACATGAGAACTCCTTGAAAAAGTCGCGACGAACGTCTCAGCCCTCTTGCTGCAAGCGAGATGCCGGACAACGTCGCCATCGGACATAAGGGCAAGAATCGTATGAACCTGGGTCAGGAATGAGAACTGCGTCACACTTTTGGTCGTGCCTGCATGCGCTGGCGAGCCCTGTGAAACTCGCTCGGCCGGCGGGCTGTAAACGTTCCCGACTCCGGGAAGTCCCTGTTGAAAAAGTTGAGGATGGCCGCCGGCATACATAGTCTTGCGGCCGCGAGTCACTGCCAACCTGTCGAGCCAGCCGATGTTCCGATCGATTTCCCGCTTGCTGTTGTCCCTGTTTCCGCTGTGGGTCCTGTGCTGGAGCGCGATTCCCGCGGCCGGCGCCAGCGAGGCCTTCGTGCGGCCGGCCGAGCTCGAACCCGACATCGCGTTCTGGCGACGCATCTATACCGAAGTCGGCACCGACGGCGGGTTGATCCACGACCCGGTGGATCTGAGCGTGGTGTACCAGGTGATGAAGTTTCCAGCGGACATTTCGCCGCGGGAACGCTCGCGGCAGATCGAAGACACCAAGAAGAAATACAGCCGCATCCTGGACCGCCTGGCGCAGGGCGCCGAGAGCCTGAGCAAGGAAGAGGAGCGGGTGCGCGATCTTTGGCCGAAGGGCACGCGCCGCTCGCGTTTCGAGCAGGCTTCCGAAGAAGTGCGTTTCCAGCTCGGGCAGTCGGACCGGTTCCTGGAGGGCCTGGTGCGCTCCGGTGCCTACATGGACCACATCGCGGCGACGTTCGAGAAGCTCGGCTTGCCGCGCGAGCTCGCGGCGCTGCCTCACGTCGAGTCGTCATTCAATACATATGCTTACTCGAAAGTCGGCGCCGCGGGCATGTGGCAGTTCATGCGCGGCACCGGGCGACGCTTTCTGCGCATCGACAACGTCGTCGACGAGCGGCTGGACCCGTACCGCTCCACCGAAGCGGCCGCCAAATTCCTGGAGCAGAACTACATCGTGCTGCGCAGCTGGCCGCTGGCGCTGACGGCGTACAACCACGGCACCGCCGGCATGCGCCGCGCCCAGGAGCAGATGGGCACCAGCGACATCGCCACCATCGTGCGCCGCTACAGCAGCCGCACGTTCGGCTTTGCCTCACGCAATTTTTACGTGGCATTCCTCGCCGCGCTGGAGATCGACGCCAATCCCGAGAAGTTCTTCGGCCCGATCAAACGCAATCCGATCGACAACAGCCGCGTGGTGGTCATGCCCAAGTTCGTGCCGGCCAGCCAGATCGCCACGGCGTTGGACGTCGACCGGGATGTGCTGCGCAAGCTGAACCCGTCGCTGCTGCCTTCGGTATGGAACGGTTCGCGTCATGTGCCGCGTGGCTTCGAGTTCCGCGTGCCCGTGACGGTGGATCTGACTGCGGCGCTCAACAGGCTCTCCGTCGGCTTTGATTCGCAGGTGGCCGATACG
>Ga0182744_1003590_pt1 | contig 12015 bp, 8 predicted proteins | sample eDN3rd30CKraftMG_FD_128525 | JGI IMG/M metagenome (GOLD analysis project Ga0182744, IMG submission 128525) | Enriched Miracle-Growth compost microbial communities from Emeryville, California, USA - eDNA 3rd pass 30_C Kraft MG (version 2) (version 2) ...
ATCCGTCGATCCAGATCATCGCCCATCCTGAGTGCCCGCCGGAGGTGGTGGCCGTGTCGGATTTCGCCGGCTCGACTGCCGCGATGATCGACTTCGTCAAGACGAAACAGCCCAAGCGTGTGCTGCTCGTCACCGAATGCTCGATGGCGTCCAATGTGGAAGCCGAGACCAAGGGCACGGAATTCATCAAGCCGTGCAATCTCTGCCCGCACATGAAGCGCATCACCCTGCCGAAGATCCTCGAAAGCCTCGTCTACATGCGCGAGGAAGTGACGATCGATCCGGCGCTCGCCGAACGCGCCCGCCGCTCCGTCGAGCGCATGATTGAGTTGGGCTGAACGGTTGAACCCTTCTCCCGTGGAACGGGAGAAGGGCTTTACGTCAATGAAAGTCTCGTGATTTCGGCATGATGCGCACATTGCGTGGATGGTGCGGCCGGCGTGGGGGCTGCGGATGCTCGAATTCATCGGCAGCGGAGAGCAGCAGCCGGGCGCGGTGATCTTCCGACAGGCGGTCGAGTTCGAAGGTGCGGTCGAACAAACGTTCGGTCATGACGTGGATGACGTTTTCCTTGCTTTTCTGCACGCGGCCTTCCACCATCAGCAGGCGTGCGCCCATCGCTTCCTTGCGGAAATGTTCGAAGGTCCTCGCCCACATGATGAGATTGGCGATGCCGGTCTCGTCTTCGAGCGTGATGAAGATGGCATTGCCCTTGCCGGGCCGCTGGCGCACCAGCACAACGCCGGCGGTTTTGATGCGCGCGCCGTCCTTGCAATGGGCGATGTCGGCGCAGCTTAATATATTCTCGCTCTCGAATACGCCACGCAGGATCTGCATCGGATGGCCCTTCAGCGATAGATGCGTGGTCTGGTAATCGGCAGCGATATGTTCGCCCAGCGCCATGGCGGGCAGCCGCACATCCTGATCCTTGCCGAGTTCGCGCGCGTCGGCGGCGGCGAACAGCGGCAGCGGCTTGTCGTCGGGCAGGCGGCGGACCGCCCATAGGGCCTTGCGCCGGTCGAGCCCGATGGAGCGAAAGGCATCCGCATCGGCGAGCCGCCGCAACACGCTGTTGGAAAGGCCCGAGCGTGTCGCCAGCTCTTCGATCGAGACATAAGGCACATTGCGCATCTTAACGAGACGATCGGCATCGGCCTGCGCCATGCCATCGATCTGGCGAAAGCCGATACGCAACGCCAAACGGCCCTCGTCGAATTCCAGCGTATTGTCCCACTCGCTGAAACTCACATCGATCTCATGGATCGGCACGCCGTTCTTTTCCGCATCCTGGACGATCTGCGAAGGCGCGTAAAAGCCCATCGGCTGGGAGTTGAGCAGGGCGCAGGCGAAGATAGCAGGATAGCGACATTTGATAAAGGAAGAGACGTAAACGAGCTTGCCAAAAGAGGCGGCATGGCTTTCGGGGAAGCCGTATTCGCCAAAGCCCTTGATCTGGTTGAAACAGCGCTGGGCGAAATCCCGCTCATAGCCGCGGGCGACCATGCGCTCGACCATCTTTTCTTCGAATTGGTGGATCGTGCCGTTATGGCGAAAGGTCGCCATGGCCTTGCGCAGGCCATTCGCCTCGTCATCGCTGAATTCAGCCGCAACCATGGCAAGTTCCATGGCCTGCTCCTGGAACAACGGCACGCCCTTCGTTCGTCCGAGAACATGGCGAAGTTCATTGGGGTCATGCGGGTGCTTGGGAGAAGGATACTCGACTTTTTCGTCTCCACTTCTGCGCCGCAAGTAGGGATGCACCATATCGCCTTGAATCGGTCCGGGTCGAACGATAGCCACCTGGATGACAAGGTCGTAGAATTCACGCGGCTTCAGGCGCGGCAGCATGTTCATCTGCGCACGGCTTTCGACCTGGAAGACGCCAAGTGACTCGCCCCTGCACAGCATGTCGTAGACGTCTTTCTGCTCGTCCGGCACGCCGGCGAGATCCATATCGATGCCCAGATGGTCTCGCATCAGGTCGAATGACTTGCGTATGCAGGTCAACATGCCCAAGGCCAGAACGTCGACTTTCATCAAGTTGAGTGCATCGATATCGTCTTTGTCCCATTCGATGAATGTGCGGTCCTTCATGGCCGCATTGCCGATCGGCACGGTTTCATCGAGTCTTCCTCGCGACAGCACGAAGCCACCGACATGCTGCGACAGATGGCGTGGAAAGCCGAGAAGCCTGATGGCGAGATCGATGGCACGACGGATCGAAGGATTGGCGGGGTCAAGCCCTGCCTCATTGATCTGGCTATCCTTGATCGGGCCGCCCCAGCTCCCCCATACGGTGGAGGAGAGTTTCGCGGTGACGTCTTCGGTCAGGCCCAATGCCTTGCCGACATCGCGGATGGCGCTGCGCGAGCGATAGCTGATGACGGTCGCGGCAATGCCGGCGCGATGGCGGCCATAGCGCTCATAGATATGCTGAATAACCTCCTCGCGCCGCTCGTGTTCGAAATCGACATCGATGTCCGGCGGTTCACCGCGATTTCTGGAAAGGAAGCGCGCGAAGAGAAGCCTGTGTTTATCAGGATCGACGGATGTAATGCCGAGCATGTAGCAGACGGCGGAATTGGCTGCCGAACCACGTCCCTGACAAAGTATCCCTTTGTCCTCGGCAAAACGAACGATGTCGCGGATGGTGAGGAAGTAACGCGCGTAATCGAGCTCTTCGATGAGGGCCAGTTCTTCATCGACTTGCCTCTGGACCTTTACGGGAACGCCGTTTGGATAGCGGATGAAGGAGCGCTGCTTCACCAGCTCCTCAAGCCATGCCTGCGCTGTCTTGCCGGGAGGAACTGGCTCATCGGGGTATTCGTATTTCAGCTCACCAAGCGAGAAGGAAATCCGGTCGAGCAGATGCCCCGTCTCTTCGATCGCATCCGGCGCGTCGCGAAACAGCCGCGCCATTTCTCTGGGTTCCTTGAGATGCCGCTCGGCATTGGTCTCCAGCTCGCGGCCGATGGCGTCGATGGTCTTGCCTGCGCGGATACAGGTCAGCACGTCCTGCAGGTCGCGCTGTTCGGGCGCGTGATAGAGCACGTCGTTGCTGGCAAGCAGCGGGATGTGCGCGCGTGCGGCCAGCGCAGAAAGCCGCGCCAGCCGGCGCCGGTCGTCGCCGCGGCGGTGCATGGTGGCTGCCAGCCAGAGGGAGCCGGGCGCCGCCTCGCGCAGGCGCGACAGCAGGGTGTCCAGCCCGTCGAGCCGCCTGTCCGGCATGACGGCGAGCAGGAGATTCGAGGTGTCGCTCAGAAGATCGTCGAGCATGAGGAGGCATTCGCCCTTCTTGCCGCGGCGGTTCCCCTCTGTCAGCAACCGGCAAATCCGTCCCCAGCCGGCGCGGTCTTCCGGATAGACGAGAATCTCGGGCGTGCCGTCGGTGAACGCGAGCCGTGTGCCTACCGCCAGCTTGAAAGATTCCGCGGCTGCCTTCAGGCATGCGGCTTCTTCCGCCTCGATTCTCTGCGTTTCGGTGAGCGTGTATTCGCCGGGTGAGGAGCCTTCGCGTTCGCGGATCGCCGGCGGCTTGCCCGCCTTGCGCAACTGGTTGAGCGCCGCATAGGCGCGCACCACGCCGGCCACGGTGTTGCGGTCGGCGATGCCGATGCCGGCATGGCCCAGCGCCAGGGCGGTGAGCACCAGGTCGCTGGCATGGGAGGCGCCGCGCAGAAACGAGAAATTACTGGCGGTGGCGAATTCCGCATAACGTGTCGTTTGGCGTGTCATTTGGGATGTCATGCGAACAGCCCGTGCAGATACCAGTGTGGCTTGTCCGTTTCGCGCCCGTAGAGACCGGCGCGAAACAGCCAGAAGCGCCGGCCGTTGCTGTCTTCGACACGGTAATAGTCCCGCGTTGGCGTCCCGCTCTCGCGCCGCCACCATTCCGGCGCGATCCGCTCCGGCCCCTCGGCCAGAACGACTTCATGCAGGGAGCGCCGCCAGCGAAAGCGCAGCGGCGGTCCGTCGGGCACTTCCGCCGTCGTCTCGATGGACTGCGGCGGATCGAAAAGCTGCAACGGTCGCAGCGGCGGTTCGTGGGGTTCGGGCGCCGGCCAGTTCAGCGCGTTGGCCTTGCCCGGTTCGTAGGTCGCAGGCACCGCAGACGCCGTGCGCTGCGGGTCGTGCGTCTCGCGGGCGATGAAGCGCTGCACGCGGTCGCGGCCGAAGCGCGCCACCAGCCGGTCGATCAGGTCGGCGACATCGCCTTCCTCATTGATGCGGCCATCGAGACTGACTTGCGTTTCGTCTAGCGGCTCGGCGATGGGGACGCAGAAACGGATGAGGTCGAATCCGAAACCCGGATCGAGCGGATCGTCGAGCGCCTCGAGCCGTTCGCGGTAAAGCCGCAGCACGACTTTGGGGTCGCGAACTGGCCGCCCGGTCTCGACCGCGATCCGCGTCACCTGACCGTCGGTGCGGAAAAAACTTGCTTCAAAATAACGGCCGCCCTCGCCGCGCTTCTGCAGAAGATCGGAGATCTGCGTCAAGAGCCGTGTCAGGGTCGCCTCGATGTCCGATGTCCGCGCGATCGGCTCGGCGAAATGCCGCTCGGCCATGCAGGCGGGTGGCGCCCGTCGCGGCGTGATGCGGATGTCCTCGCGGCCCAGCACGCGCCGCAGCCGCACCACGAGATCGTCGCCGAAACGCGCCGCCAGCGGCGTCGTCGGCCGCTCGGCCAAAGCCGCGATGGTCTTGAGGCCGGCGCGCGAGAGCCCATGGGCGATGTCGGCGGCCACGCCGAGCGCCGCGACGGGCAGGGGGCCGGCGGCCTGCGCTTCCCCGCCCGGCGGCACGATGCCGCCGCGCCCGAACCGCGCCAGCGCGCGCGCCGCATCGGGCGTGCCGGCAATGGCCATGCGCAGGCTGAGGCCGCCATGGGCAAAGCGGCGGCCGATATCGTTCAGCATATGGGCTTCGCCGCCGAAGAGATGGGCGCAGCCGGAAATGTCGAGCATGAGCCCATGCGGCGGATCGAGCGCCACCAGCGGCGTCCAGCGGTCGCACAGGTCGGCGATGCGTTCGAGACAGGCATCGTCGGCCACCGTATCGAGCGCGACGACGGCGAGGGTGGGAACGCGCGCGCGGGCGTCCGCCAGCGCGAGGCCAGGCGTCAGCCCCAATGCCAGCGCCCGCGCATCCACGGACATGAGCCGCAAGGCGCCGTTGACCTTGTCGACGATGACCAGCGGCGCTTCATCCTGTGTCGCGCCATCTTGTCGTTTGCTCTGCAAGTGCGGGATCTGCGGTTGCGCTCGCTGGCCAATCTGTTGACCCTGTACCCGCTCGGTTGGCAGAAACGGCGCCCACAGGGCGAGGTAGCGCCGCGTGCGCTCGACCGGGCTCTTGTCCATGTTGCCTGGTACGGAAACATCTTTCGTCACGGTTCCACTCCACACGCCACTCATGGCCGGCCGTGCCGGCGCGATTACGCAACAAGGTGATGGCGAAGGCGGGCAGGCCCGGCGCACCGGCTTCAAGCGCCTGCGACGGCAGCGAGCGGACGGCCCAGCGGGTGGCGGCGGCGCTGGGTTTTGGGCTGGCCGCCGGTCGCACCATCAGCGCGGGGACGCCGGAACCTCCCGCCGCCAGCGAGAGCCGGCGCGTGGCGACGAGGTCGATGGCGCCCGTTTCGCCCCACGGTTCGATCAGCACGGCGCTGAGCGCCGGGCAGCGCAAAGCTTCGGCGCCGGCGCGCAGCACACCAAGCGCATCGCGCGCCTGCACGATGATGACCCGGTCAGGATCGAGCCCCAGCTCGGCCAGGCCGGGGGCGTGCAGGCGCCCGGCTTCCGTGTCGACATAATCCTGCCGTGCCCAGAGGATCGGGCCAGGGATCGTCGCACCCGGCGCCGCGCGTAGCGCCATGGCGATGGCAAAGCCCGTGGCGGCCGCGACATCTGGCCCGCTCAGGGCATAGACCTCGTGCAGGGCCCCACGCCCCAGCCCGCTGCCCAGCGTCTGGTCGATGTCCGGCACGCCGAAGGAAAACACGTCCCGCGCCCGCGCCGTTCCCTCCCGTTCGAGACGGGCAAGGCTGCGCCGTAACGCTGGAAGAGCTGTCTGCGTCATCACTATTGTTCCTGATTTGTTCTAGTAAAACGACTCCGATCGCGCGAAGAGTCAAGCGCTTTGCAGGGCGCGGGGAAGGGAAGCAGCCGCTCTCAAAGTCAAGCTGTCGCGCCAACTCCCGAGGAATTCAGGAAATTTCGTCCCAGCCTGATGAGGCATCGATGCTGATGAAATATCGCCAAGGAACAACGGCGCCGCCTGCCGCGTTGAACCGTCAGCTCTACCGTGCCTTGGAGTGAATTAAACATGAATGCAGGACGTCTTTTTGGCCACTACGCCGATGCGATTGCCAAGGCGAGCGGCAGCCCGATCACGTTTCTTGTCTCCTGTGCCATTATTGCAGTCTGGGGCATCACCGGACCGATCTTTGCTTATTCAGATACATGGCAACTGCTGATCAACACGGGCACGACCATCGTCACGTTCCTGATGGTTTTCCTCATCCAGAACACCCAGAACCGCGACACCGCCGCCATCCAGGCGAAACTCGACGAACTGATCCGCACCAGCGCGGCGCAGAATGTTTTTATCGGCATTGAACATCTTCCCCAGGAAGAGGTGGAAGCCTTTCGCAACCGCTGTGCCGAGGAAGCCCTGAGGATGACGAACAGGAAGGCCGCGGCCGCCGGCAAGAAGGCTGTCGCGCACGCCCATACGATCGCACAGGATGCAGCAGCGGGAGCGCACGATATAAATTTTGGCCGATGAACCGGGCCCAGGCAAAGCCCTAGCGTCTTTCCGATTCCTTGGAAGCGGAAAGGTGGGTCTCGTCTATTGAAAGAGCGCATTTTCTTCACGCGAACCGGCGGCCGCTTCGCTCGAAAATGCGCTATGCGCCTTTCGATGCGGGCTCCGGAAACGTCAATCGCCATTGCAGGCCGGCCGGGTCATACCGCAAATCCGCGTTGCCCTTGACCGACTGCGGCGCGATCCGTTCCAGGATGACCGCGCCGAAGCCGCGGCGCTGCGGCGGCGTCACAGTGGGGCCTTCGGTCTCGATCCACGACAAGGTGACCAGCTTTTCGCCCTCGGGCCCGTCGGCGATCGTCCATGAGATGTCGACCCGTCCCGCAAGCGAAGAGAGCGCCCCATATTTCACCGCGTTGGTCGCCAGTTCGTGCACGGCGAGACCGATCGTCTGGATCATCTCCGAAGGCAGCGTGAGCGATGGACCGGACAAGAAAATCTGCGCGCCGATGAGATCGAGACAGTGGCCCAGTTGCGCCCGCACCACATCCTCGATCGTGGTGGCGTGCCCCTCTTCGTTGAGCAGCAATGTATGCGCCGCACCGAAAGCCTGGAGCCGGGCCGTGAACCGTTGGATGAAGTCTTTCTTATCGTCGGTCGTGTTCGCGGTCTGTCGTGCGATGACCTGGGCGACGGCCAAAGTATTCTTCGACCGATGCGCCATTTCATTCAGCAGCAGACGATCATGCTCTTCGCGCTTTTTGGCTTGTGCCAGATCGGCGAGGAGGGCGCTCCGGGCGTGGGTCTCGGCAGCAAGCTGTGCCTTGACGCGCGAAAGCGTGGCCAGCGAAACGATGAGGCCGCCAGATGCCAGACCAAAGCCGGCCAGACCGACGCCTGCCAGCGCCATGACAGCACTTGTCATCGACGCCGCAATCCGCCGGATGCGATTGGCAGGAGCCTTGGACTCGATTCTGGATAGACCGCGCGCCAGGATGGCCGCTCCATACCCGAGATCGCTTTATGGACGGTCTTCAAATCCCAATTCCTCCCCGACACGATCAGGATGTTTCGGATGCGATTCCGAACGTCATCAGAAAGTGAACTTTAGGAGAACTGGAAAACGGCGATATGAGATTTCACATAGCGATCTCACATCGTCATAGATGCTCTTCGATGGGTTCGCCAATCAGGAATGCATCCCTTTTATTTAATGAGGGCATTTTCCTTGCGCAAATCGGCGTCCGCGTCGGCGTTCGTGGGGGACGCCTTGTCCGTTTCGTCGGTCCAGACTTGAAATTTCGCCAGCGTATGTTGTCCGAACGTGGAGATCATCGCCACATCGGTCGCGTCCCGGCCATAGCCCATGACGATGCGTCCGATGCGGGGATGGTTGTGCCGTGCATCGAACGTATACCATTTGCCGTCGAGCCACACTTCGAACCAGGCGCTGAAATCCATCGGCGCGGGATCTTTCGGCACGCCGATATCGCCGAGATAACCGGTGCAATAGCGCGCCGGAATGTTGAGGCATCGGCAAAGGGTGATGGCCAGATGCGCGAAGTCCCGGCATACCCCCCGGCGCTCCTCATGGCCCTCGAAGGCGGTCCGGGTCGCGCGGGCGAACGGATATCCAAATTCAAGGTGGTTGTGAACATAATCGCAGATCGCCTGCACCCGGCTCCAGCCTGGCGTGACATTGCCGAACAGGCTCCAGGCTATTTCTGACAGACGGTCTGTCTCGCAATAGCGGCTGCCGAGCAGATAGACGAGAACATCATCCGGCAACGCGCTGACCGGTGTTTCTCGTGCCTTGAAGTCCACTGCGTCCGGTTGTCCGGAATCGTTCACCAAGGCATCGTAGTAGAAGAGCACTTCGCCCGGCCCGCCAATCACCCGATGGACGCGATTGCCGAAACCATCGATATAATTCGAGCAAAGCGTGCCGGAAGTGATCCGTAAGGCGGTGGACGACACGACGTCCTGCTCCCGCGACGGATGAACGCTCAACATCAGCAGGATCGGCGTTTCCTGCTGGCAGCCGATCGAAATGTCAAAACCGATGTGAATGAGCATGATGGACCTGACGAAGGAGACGGGACCAGCCCACGCCTCGTCATAATAACACAAAATGTCATAATTCGTTCCGGCGCGACCATGCACCGGACCGCTGCAATTTTTATCAATCCGCCTATATTAAAGGCCTTGCCTGAAATTCCGCATCGAAAACCTGGGCCATGCGCTGCAAGGCCCGCGGGTTGGTAAGGTCCATCGTGCCGCCTTCCAGCGTGAACATGCCGATCCGTCGCAGATAGGCGAGGGTCTTGTTCGTATGGGCAAGCGAAAGACCGAGAGCATCCGAAATATGGTGCTGGTTCAGCGGGAAGGCAAACACGCCCTCCTTGGCAAGACCCAGAGCATTGCAACGCTTGTACAGGCCGATGATCAAGGCGGCGATGCGTTCGCGCGCATTCATCCGCCCGATCGCCATCAGGTTCTGATCCAGAATCGATTCTTCCCGTGCTCCCAGCCACGTAATGTCGAAGGCGAGATCCGGCATCGTCTCGAAAATCGTCCACACCTTGCGCCGCGGCAGGACGCAGAGCTGCACGTCCGTCAACGTGGCAATGCCATGTTGGGCGGCATTGAACATCGAGGCCTGCAACCCGACCAGATCGCCGGGAAGCAGGAAATTGAGAATCTGGCGGCGTCCGTCGGCAAGTTCCTTGTAGCGAAACGCCCAGCCCGAAAACAGCGTATACATCTCATCGCTATCCTGTTCCGGAGCGATGATATCAACGCCGGGGCCAAACGAAACATGCGCGCTCTTGACCTTCTGGATGAAGGCCACACGGGAAGGCTCCAGCGTTTTGAAGGCGGGCAGCTTTCTCAACGTACAGTTGGAACAGGGGATCATAAAGGCAGGCAAACCATGAATTGATGGGCCTTCATATCAGATAAACGGATGAAGAGAGTCAATTCATCGGCGGGCGACATTCGCGGCGGCCACTCCCAGCGGCGATCCTACAACGGCTCTGTCGTGGCCGCGAGATTGGAAACGGGAAACGAGATCGTCCAGCCCAGTCCATCGGGAGCATAGTCGACCGTCACCTTGCCATCCAGCGAATTTGCCGCCATGCGGCTGATGACGACGTGGCCGAAGCCGTAGCGCGCCGGCGGCTGGACGGTCGGGCCGCCGCGCTCCCGCCAGTCGACCAGCAGACGGCGTTGGCCTTCGTCGTCATCCTGGAACTTCCAGACAACCTTAACGCTGCCTTCCGGCACCGAGAGCGATCCGTACTTGGCCGCGTTCGTCGCCAGTTCATGGAGGGCGAGCCCGAGTGCCTGGGCCGCCTCCGGCTTCACCGCGACATCCGGTCCGTCCAGGACAAGTCGGCCGCTCTCGGCATCGAGGAAGGGGGCCAATTGCTGCTTCAGCAGGTCCTTCAGCGGCACATGCCGCCAGTTCTGGTGCACCAGCAGATCGTGCGACGTTGCCAGACCGTGCAGGCGCTGGGTGAAGCGTTCGATGAAAACGTCCGTCCCATCCGATATGCGGGCCGTCTGCCGCGCCATCGCCTGAATGACGGCAAGCAGGTTCTTCGAGCGATGGGAGAGCTCGCGCATGAGGAAGAACTGATGTTCCTCGGCCCGCTTGCGCTCTTCGATATCGCGCACGACCTCCAGGAAATAGGCGGGCTCTCCCAGGCTGTCTCGCTCCAGCGAAACGGTCAGCCCGACCCAGACGATCTCGCCGTCCTTGCGGATGTAGCGCTTGTCCTTCGAAAAGAACGAAATCTTGCCGTCGAGCAGGTCCTGCATTTCGGCGTCGTTTGCGTCGACATCGCCTGGATGGGTGATGTCGCTGGTCTTCAGATTCAACAATTCGTCCTGGCTGTAGCCGGTGATCTCGCTGATGCGCGCATTGGCCATCAGCCAGCGTCCGTCCAGGCCGATCGCCGCCATGCCGACCGCTGTATTGTTGAACACGCTGCGGAAGCGGGATTCGCTTCGGCGCAATTCCATCTCGATGCGCTTGCGCTCGGTGATGTCGTGGGCGATGCTCGATACGCCGACCACATTGCCGCGTCCGTCCCGGATCGGACCGGCATCGATCATGATATCGATAAGGGTGCCATCCTTGCGGCGGCGTACAGTCTCGCGACGGTAGAACTCGCCGCGCCCCACGGCCAGGGTCTTGTCCTTCAACTCGCCCAGCCGGTCTTCGGGAAAGATGATGCTGAGCGAGTTGCCGACCATTTCCGCGGCGCTATAGCCGAACAAGCGTTCGGCGCCCGCGTTCCAGGACAGCACTGTTCCATCGAGCGTGATGCTCTTGATCGCATCGCCGGATGAAGCCACAATAGCGGCGAGATGGGCATTCATCGCTTCAGTATGCTGTCTCGCGGTTATGTCGACGACAGTGCAGACGACGCCCTGCAGTTGGTCGTCCTGATAGATCGGCCGCACCCAGTATTCGATTGGGAAGCTGTCACCATTCTGGCGAAAGAAGCGTTCGTTCTCCACATGCCGCTGCATGCCGATCCGCGCGGCGGCATAGATCGGATCGTCCTCCTCCGAATAGAGCGTCCCATCGGCGCGCGCATGGCGCACGACCATATGCAGCTTCTTGCCGACCACATCGGCGTCGCCCTCGAAGCCGAGCAGGTCGAGAAAGGTCGCGTTGCAGATGACGACCACGCCATCGCGATTGACGCTGAAAATGCCTTCCGCCGCTGAATCCAGCAACCGGCGAAAGAACAGTTCGCTGGACCGCAGGCGGCCCTGTCCGGCGCGGTGCTCCTCGGCGATTTTGCCGGCATAGGCGAAGGCGCGCTGGACCTCCCCGAGCTCGCTGATGCCGGGATTTTCGACCACGGGCATGCCGCCATCGACCAGCGCAACGGCGGCTCCGCTCAATCTGCGCAAGGGGGTCGCGATGCGGCTCGCCAGCAAAGAGGCCAATGTCAGGCCGATGGCCGTCAACGCCATGCCGGCCAGCGCCAGAAGCGCCAGCGGTCGCGGCAAGAGGGCGGCACGCGCGGACATTCCAGGCCTTTCCTGAAGCCCCTGGCCTCCAGATAAGGCGGTTCGCGCGCGGAGGCAACGCGCGTCTCGGCGCAGGGCGGGAATCCGGAAATTGTTACCGCCGTTAACCATGACGGCAGCCCCCGGTGCGGTCTTTCCGGCAGTTTCTGGACTCCCGCAACCCGAAATGGTTAAAGCCGAAGGCTGCGGCAAAGTGTCGGA
>Ga0182744_1003594_pt1 | contig 12010 bp, 7 predicted proteins | sample eDN3rd30CKraftMG_FD_128525 | JGI IMG/M metagenome (GOLD analysis project Ga0182744, IMG submission 128525) | Enriched Miracle-Growth compost microbial communities from Emeryville, California, USA - eDNA 3rd pass 30_C Kraft MG (version 2) (version 2) ...
GGTATAGGCGCCGTAGATCAGGTTCGATTTGGAGTCCGAGAACAGCCAGTGCTGCGTCAGATAGAAGATCAGCAGCGCCCGCATGCCGTAATAGGAGAAACGCTCCCACATCTCGGCGAAGAACAGCATGTAGAGGCCCTTGGGATGGCCGGCGAACTCGGGCTTCTTGCTGCCGGCGATCAATGCGCCGACGCTGAGGAAGATGCCGAGGACGACCAGCGCCGCGACGGCGAGCCAGTCTCCTTCATCCCACGAGGCCATGTCTTTCATGCGAGCGTCCCTATTCCCTGATGGCTGTTTCGCGGCTCCCCGCCGCGCTTATCCGGCCAACCTAGCGCAAAAATTGCGCATGGGAAGAATCTAATTGCGCGTGAAACCGGTTGGGCGCCGCCATGCGCTCTTGCGAAAGCTTCGCAAAAGGGCCACATGCCCCGCCATGTTCAACGACATCTCCTCGCTTCGCTCGCACCTTGCAACCCGCCGCTCGGGCAAGGCGCGCGACATGGTCGCGCCCGGGCCCGACGCTGCGCAACTTCGGGACATCATCGCGCTCGCGCTGCGCACCCCCGATCATGGCAAGCTCGCGCCGTGGCGCATCGTCACCGTCGCCGACGACCAGCGCGAGGCCTTCGCCGCGCTGCTCAAACGCGCCTGGATCGCCGAAAATCCCGGCGCCGAGGGGAAGGATCTTTCGCCGCTCGACCAGTTCGCGCATCAGGCGCCCACGCTGCTCGTTCTGATCTCGGCGCCTGTCCGGGACAGCAAGATCCCGGTCTGGGAGCAGCAGATGTCGGCGGGAGCGCTCGGCATGAACCTGCTCCACGCCGCGCACGCCCATGGCTATGTCGGAAGCTGGCTGACCGGCTGGGCGGCCTACAGCCCCGCGGTCGCGGCCGCCTTCGGCGTCGGCGAGGGCGAGACCATCACCGGCTATTTCTTCTTTGGCACCCCCGACGAACCGCTCAAGGAACGGCCGCGACCGGATTATGACGCGGTCGTGAGCGAATGGGACATATAATATCGGTGGAGGGGCGAAATCGGTAACGATCGCCGATTTGACTGTGCTGCTGTCTTATGGCATTAAAGCGGCATGCTCGACCAGACCAAGCCCGTTTACCAGCGCCTGCGCGACGTGATCGCCAACGCGATCCTCGACGGCACCTATCGCGACGGCGACATGCTGCCGTCGGTCCGCGCCCTCGCGGCGGAGGAGGGCGCGAACCCGCTGACCGTCGCCAAGGCCTATCAGACCTTTCAGGACGAGGGGCTGGTCACGGTGAAGCGCGGGGTCGGCATGTTCGTCGCGGCGGGTGCGACCGAACGGCTGCGCGACCTGATGCGCGAGGATTTCCTGACCAACGTCTGGCCCCCCGTCGCCCAGCAGATCCGCCGCATCGGCCTCGACGCGCGCACCTTGCTGGATCTGACCGAGGCATAAGCCTCCCCCATAAGAAATGGTCTTAATTGGACGGGATTTGGGGCAGTTCAAAATCACCGCCCGATCTGCGCCGCCTTGTCGCGCAGCGCCTCGGCATTCTTCGTATCGCCCTGCCCGGCCAGCAGGTCCGCATAAAGCAGCATGATGTCGCCGTTCAGCGGTTGCAGCCGATAGGCGCGCGCGGCGAGCGGCAGCGCGCGGACGGCGTCGCCCTTCGCCATCCAGGCGCGCGAGGTCGCGCAGCACGACGGCGTCGCGGTCGCCGATGCGGCGACGTACCCGGCCCAGATGCGCGATCGCCTGATCCCAGCGTTCCATGTCCATCGCCAGCGCCGCAGCCAGCCGGTCGGCGGCCACGCTCGACGGCTGGCTGTCGCGCAGCGCGAGGATGGCGGCGCCCGATCCCGCCGGATCGCCCGCGCGAAACAGCGCGTTGGCAAGGCGCAACGCCGGCGCCTCGCCCGCGTCGAGATCGCGCGCCTTGCGATAGGCCGCGACCGCAAGGTCATAGCGCCCGCCCGCCATCGCCGCGTCGCCGAACAGCAGATGCGCGTCGGCGACGCCGGGGTTGGCGTCGCGCAGCTTCGCGGCGCGCGCAATCGCCCTGGCGAACCGGTCGTGCGCGATATCGGCCGAGATCGCCGGGATCGCCTTCGCCGGGTCGAGCGGCGCGGCATCGGCCGCCATCGCCACCAGCGCATCGTCCCCGTCGGGCGCGAAGGGCGGCGCCTCGCCGGGCGTCAGCGCCGCGGCGCGCGCCTGAAGCGCCGCCGATTCCTGTGTTCGTCCCCGCTCGGCGGCGACACGCGCGGCGAGCAGCAGCGACCAGCTATCGGCATCGGCGCGCGCGACGATCGGCGCCAATGCCTCGGCCGCGCCATCGCTGTCGGCATCGGCCCAGTCCGCTGCGGCGAGCAGGCGCCGCGCGGTGAAATTGTGCGGCTGCGCCTCGACCAGCCGCTCGGACCAGCTCGCCGACAGCGCCTGCCCGCCGAGTTCGAGTTCGACGACCGCGCTCAGCAGCATGAAACCCGGTTCGTCGTCCATCCGCCCGCGCGTCCGCTGGAGCAGGCTGCGCGCGAGCGCGAAGCGCCCGGCGCGCGCCGCGAGCACGGCTTGCAGATAATAGAGCCGCGGCTCGCCGGGCACGATCGCCGCCGCCCGGCGCAGCGCGGCCAGCATGTCGCGATAGCGGCCGAGGTCGCCGAGCGTCGCGGCCTGATCGATCAGCGCCTCGGCATTGCCCGGATCGGCGGCGAGCGCCTTGTCGTACCAGTCGAGCGCGGCGGTCAGCCCCTGCTGGTCGCGGATCAGATTGGCCTTGAGCGCGAAAGCGGCGCTGTTCGCCGGGTCGAGCTCGATCGCATAATCGACCGCATCGCGCGCGCCGGGCGTGTCGGCATTGGCCTCGCGGAACCGCGCGACGTCGACCCACAGGGCCGCCTCGTGCGGCAGTTCGCGCACCGCGCGGTCCAGCGCTTCGCGCGCCGCGCCCAGATTGCCGTCGTCCAGATGCACGTCGGCGGCGACCCACGCCGCCTCGCCCATCATGTCGGGCGCGATCGGGCCGGCGTCGAGCGCGTCGAGCGCCCGCCTGCCGTCGCCTTGCATCGCATAGGCACGCGCGAGCAGCGGGCGCAGCACCGCGGCGTTACCGCCCGCCACCAACGCCTCCTTGACCGCCGCCTCGGCCGCGACCCCGTCGCCGAGCCGCGTTGCGATTCGCGCGAGCGCGACCCGCTCGACCACCGCTTTCGGATTGTCGACGATCGCTTCTTCCAGTTCGGCGCGCTGCCGTTCCAGTGCCGCGCGCGCGTCGTCGGGCCGCGGCCCGCCGCAGCCGGCAAGCAGCAGCGCCGCGGTCAGCAGCGCGCCGGTCCGGAGGCGGCGCTTCGTCATTCAGCCCTGCATCCGATATTGCTTGAGCAGGTCGTAGAGCGTCGGCCGGCTGACCCCGAGCAGCTTCGCGGCGGCCGAGATATTGCCCTCGCTCTGCGTCATCGCGCGGCGGATCGCAACGCGGTCGGCCGCCTCGCGCGCGCTGCGCAGGTTGAGCCATGCCTCCTCGCCCGCCTCATCCGCCGCGCCGCCCGCCAGATCGAGGTCGTCCTTCGTCACCAGCTTGCCGTCGGCCATGATGACCGCGCGCTTGATGCGGTTTTCCAGCTCGCGGACATTGCCTGGCCAGCGCGCCTCGTCGATCGCCTGCAATGCGTCGGGCGCGAAGCCGCGGACGCCCGGGTTCATCTCGGGCGCATATTGGTGGAGGAAATGGCGCGCGAGCAGCACCGCGTCGCCCGGCCGCTCGGCGAGCGCGGGGATCGTCACCACCATCTCGGCGAGCCGGTAATAGAGGTCATCGCGAAAGCTGCCCGCGGCGATCATCGCGTCGAGGTCGCGGTGGGTGGCGCAGACGATGCGCGTATCGACCGCGATCGCCTTGCGCCCCCCGATGCGCTCGATCGTCCGCTCCTGAAGGAAGCGCAGCAGCTTGACCTGCAAGGGCAGCGGAATGTCACCGACCTCGTCGAGGAAGAGCGTGCCGCCATGCGCGAGTTCGATCTTGCCTTCGGTCGTCTTGACCGCGCCGGTGAACGCCCCCTTCTCGTGCCCGAACAATTCGCTTTCGAGCAGGTTTTCGGGAATGGCGGCGCAGTTGATCGCGACGAAGGCGCCGTCGCGCCGCCCGCTCGCCTGATGCAGCCCGCGCGCGAGCAGTTCCTTGCCGGTGCCGCTCGCGCCGAGCAGCATCACCGACACGTCGAGGTTCGCGACGCGCTCGATCGTCCGCGCGACCTTCAGCATCTGGGGGGCGCCGGTGATCATCCCGCCGAGCACGCGATTGTCGCTCGCGCCCGCCTCGGCGAGCCGGGCGTTCTCGACCTCCAGATCGCGGACGTGGAAGGCGCGGCGGACGATCAGTCCCAGTTCCTCGATGTCGATCGGCTTTTGATAGAAATCCCACGCCCCGCTCGCGATCGCCCGCAGGGCGCTGTCGCGCTCGCCATGGCCCGACACGACGATCACCTTCGTATCGGGCTTCATCTCCAGGATCGCGCGCAACAGGCGGAACCCCTCGCGCGTCCCGTCGGGATCGGGCGGCAGGCCGAGGTCGAGCGTCACCACCGCCGGCTCCTCGGCGCGCAGCAAGTCGATCGCCGCGTCATGATCGCCCGCGATCAGCACGCGATAATCGTCATAGGCCCATTTGAGCTGCGCCTGCAGCCCCGGGTCGTCCTCGACCACCAGCAATGGGCGTTGTTCGGTCCCCCCACTCATCGTCAACTCGCTTCCTTCATCCCCGTCGCCTCCCGGCGCCCCACACCCGCATCGGCGGACGGCAGCCGCAACGCGAAGCAACTCCCCTTCCCCGGCTCGCTCGTCACCTCGATCGCCCCGTTCATCGCCTGCGTCAGTTGCAGCGCCTCGAAGGCGCCGAGCCCGAACCCCGCCGCCTTGGTCGAGACGAAGGGCTTGAACAGGTCGCGCTCCACGAAATCACGGGCCATGCCGCGGCCTTCGTCGATCACCTCGATCCGTACCTGCCCCGCCTCGCTCGCGGCGACGAGCTGAACCGGGCGGTCGGGGGGCGAGGCGTCGATCGCATTGTCGACCAGATGCCGGACGATCTGGCCGATCGCGGCGGCATCGCCCCAGGCGGCGAGACCGGTCTCGCATCCGGCGAATACCGCGTGCCGCGAGCGCGCCTCGTCCGCGACGGCGCTGAGCAGCGGTTCGATCAACACCCGCCCCGCCTCGGCGGCGCGGCGGCGCGCGCGCGGCGACAGGCGCGCGAGCAGGCCCGACAGGCGCTGTGCCGAGCCTTTCAGTGTCGCGACCATGTCGGTGCGGAATTCGGGCTTGTCGGCGTGGCGCTCGGCATTGCGCGCGAGCAGCGAGAGCTGGCTCGCCAGATTCTTGATGTCGTGCATGATGAAGGCGAAGCGGCGGTTGAACTCGTCGAAGCGCTGCGCCTCCGACAGCGCTGCCTGACTCTGCGATTCGGCGAGATAGCTCGCCGCCTGCCGCCCGGCGATGCGCAGCACGTCGAGGTCCTCCCAGTCGAGCGCGCGGGCGGCCGTCGGCCGCTGGAGCACGGCCGCCGCGATCATGCGCTGGAAATGGAGCAGCGGCACGACCACCCAGGCGCGCTCCTCGGCAAGCAGCCAGTCGGGGATCGCCAGGTCCTCCGCCGCCGATCCGCCGCCGCGACGCAGCGCGTCGAGGTCGACGATATGCTGCGTCTCCTGCAGCATAAAGGCGCAGCGCAGCGACAGCGCCGTCCCGCCGTCGAACGCGTCCGGATCGAGCGCGTCGGGCCAGCGCCACGCCTCGGCGATGCGAAAGCCGCCTTGCGCGTCGGGCAGCATCAGCAGCGCGGCGGGACTGCCGGTCAGTTCGGCGAGCGCCTTGGCGGTGCGGCGATGGAGGTTCCCGCCCGTCTCCGCGCCAGTTTCCGCGAGCGTCGCGGTGAAGCGCATCCACTCGGCGCGATAATCGTAACGATGCTCGAAGAAATGCTTGGAAATGGTGACCGACAGCCACGCCCGCGCGCGCACCGACAGAAAGAGCAGCCCGCCGGCACCGAGCGCGACGCACAGGAACAGGCCCTGCGCCAGCTCGCCATAATCACCGCCGACCAGCCGCGCGACCGCGCCCGCGAGGCCGATCAGCATCAGATAGGCGGCCGCGCCGAGCAGGACGATCGTCCGCATCGCCGCAGTGCGCGACAGCCGCATCCGCTCGCGCCCGATGTCCATCGCCGCGATCACGAAGGTCGGCAGCAGCAGCAACGCGACCGCGGGCGACAGCAGCAGCAGCGTCGTCGCCCGCTGCCCGGTCAGCGCACCGATGAGCTGGACGTTGAGCTCATAGCCCCAGAGCATCGCGAAGCCGCCCGCCACCGCGAGCAGCGGCATCCGCAGCCCGGCGCTGCCGTGGCGCACCCCGCTGTCGACGAGCAGCAGGCCGCCAACCGCCGCGACCATGGTGACGATCGCGAGTCCCGGCGCCATCGCCGGCTGCGCGAGCAGACCGCCGCTCGCCTGCGCGATCGTGGCGGCGGCGGTCGCGACGGCGCAGATGGTGACGAGTACGCGCCGGATCAGCCGCAGCGGCCGCGACATCGGCGCCCGTTCGGTCCAGAAGGTCGCACCGAGCCAGCCGAGCCACGCGATGTCGCGCAGCATCCGGCCGACCAGCGCCTCGTTCGATCCGGGACCGGACAGCCACACCGGCAGGCACCAGAGCGCGCTTGCGGCCGCCGCAACGACCAGCCAGCGCGGCGCCGGCATCAGCGCCGCCATCCGCCGTCGCGGCCGTGACAGCAGCCACAGCGTCGCACCGGCGAAGCCCGCCAGCGCGGCCGCCGCCAACAGGTCCGACAGGGCGGCCAGCGGCCCCATGCTCAACGCGCCCCCTCGGGCCACAGCACGACGCGCACCGTCTGCAGCAGGATCAACAGGTCGAGGAAGGGCGAATAATTCTTCGCATAATAAAGGTCATATTCCAGCTTCGCGCGCGCATCCTCGACCGACGCGCCATAGGGGTAGTTGATCTGCGCCCAGCCGGTCAGTCCCGGCTTCACCATGTGCCGCTCGGCATAAAAGGGCAGCTCGCGCGTCAATTCCTCGACGAAGCTCGGCCGTTCGGGACGCGGACCGACGAAGCTCATCTCGCCCTTCAGCACGCACCAGGTCTGCGGCAGCTCGTCGATCCTCAGTTTGCGGATGATGCGGCCGACGCGGGTGATGCGCGGGTCGTTCTCGCTCGCCCATACCGCCTTGCCCGCCGCCTCGGCATCGGTCCGCATCGAGCGGATCTTGACGATGTCATAGGATTCGCCGAACAGCCCGACACGCGGCTGCCGGTAAAAGACCGGCCCCTTGCTGTCGAGCTTCACCGCGATGCCCGCGATGGCGATCAGCGGCAGTCCGACGACGAGCACGATCAGGCTGGCGGCAATGTCGAACAGCCGCTTGCCCGCCTTCGACAGCCGCTGTCCCGCCGAAAAGCCGTCGGAAAAGATCAGGCTGCTCGGGTTGGTCGTCGCGAGGTCGACGCGCCCCGTCTCGCGCTCGAGGAAGCTCGCGATGTCGTTGACGTGCACGCCGGTCGTCTTGACGCGCAGCAGGTCGGCGAGCGGCAATGCACCGCGCCGGTCCTCGATCGCCAGCACCACCTCGCCCGCGCCCAGCGCGACAGCATGCTCGGCCAGGTTCGCGACCGCGGCACGCGGCAGCGCCCCCGGCACCGCCGTCTCGCTCGGCCGCATCGCGATGAAGCCGACGATCCCCAGCCCACTCCCCGGTTCGGCCGCCAGCGCCGCCAGCCGCGCCGCGCGGGGCCCGGCGCCCAACACCAGGATACGCCGGCGAAAGGCATCGGCGCCCGCGGTCTGGGTGAGCAGCAGCCGGATCAGGAACAGCCCCCCGATGGCGAAAATCATCGCGTAGAGACTGTTCGCACGCCACAGCGTCGCGGTGGGCAGCAGGAAACCCAGCACCGACAGAAAGATGACGCCGAGCGAGATCGCCGCCATCAGCCGCGCGGTCGCGAAGCCCAGCCAGCGCAGCGCCGCGGTGCCGTACATGCCGACCGCCATCATCGCGAGGCTGTTGGCGAGCGCGAAGGTGAAGAGCGGCAGCCAGCGCTCGCCGACCGGCCCCGCGTCGAAATCGGCCAGATGGGCGTAAAGATGCCACGCCGCCTCCGCCGAGAGCAGCAGCATCGCGAACTCGATCAGCGCCAGCCAGACGACCGCATGGGGAACATAATGTTTGAACAACCGGAACATGGAGTGGACGCGCCCTTTCAGGCCGCCGATCCTAACGCCGAGGCGTCAACTGTCGGTTAATTTTACACTCACCTTCAAGAAGCCCTCTCCCCTTCAGGGGAGAGGGTTGGGAGAGGGGGAGTCACGCACGCTGGCCCCTCTCAACTTCGGCTGAAGGGGAGGGATATGGAGCCTTCCTCTGCACCCACGCAGACATTGCAGCGCGCCGATGCTTGTGGGATGAAACCTCCCGGACTGAAGGGGGAAATCGCGTGACCGTGCAAGCCAGCGCCGTTGGGGGCGAACGCCGCATCTGGGCTTTCGTCGTCGGCGTCGTCGCGGTGACCATCGGCGTCCTGCTGCACCTGCCGATGTTCTGGATGGGCCGCGACATGGGCTTTCGCATGGCCGGCATGCCGATGGACAACGGCATGATCGCGGGGATGGGGCTGATCGTCGGCGGCATCGGCCTGTCCGCCTGGGGCCTGCTTCCGCGCAATCTGGCGCAGCATATGGCGGCGTCGAGCGAACTGGTCGTCTCGGCACCCGAAGATGCGCCCCTGTCGTGGGCGCACTGGCGGCTGATGGCGGTGCTCGTCGTCGCACTGATCATCGACGTCATGAAGCCGGCCGCGCTCGGCTTCGTCATTCCCGGCATGATCGACGAATATGGCGTGCCGCGCGAAACCGTCTCGCTCGTCCCCTTCTTCGCGCTGGTCGGCACCGTGTTCGGTTCCTTCCTGTGGGGCGTGGTCGCCGACGCCTATGGACGCAAGGCGTCGATCCTGCTGTCGGCGGTGATGTTCGTCGGCACCTCGATCTGCGGCGCGATGCCGTCGCTCGCCTGGAACGTCGGCATGTGCTTCCTGATGGGCGCGGCGGCGGGCGGGATGCTGCCCGTCACCTATGCCCTGCTCGCCGAGATGATGCCGAGCCGGCACCGCGGCTGGAGCCTCGTTCTCGTCGGCGGACTCGGCGCGGTCGGCGGCTATGCCGCGGCCAGCCTGATCGCCGCCTGGCTCGAACCGGTGTTCAGCTGGCGCATCCTGTGGCTCGCCAATCTGCCCAGCGGGCTGCTGCTCGTGATGATGGGCGTCTTCATCCCCGAATCGGCGAAATTCCTGATGGCGCGCGGCCGGCGCGAAGAGGCGCAGCGGATCATGGCGCGCTTCGGCTCGGGCATCCGCCGGGTCGCGCACGATGCATCGGGCGCCGCGCGCGCCGCCGCCGCGCCGCTCACCGGGCGCGCGGTCACTGGCAAGCTCGCGGCGCTCAGCCTGACCGCACTGTGCTGGGGTTTCGTCAATTTCGGACTGCTGCTGTGGCTGCCGGTCGAGCTGGTCGCGCGCGGCTACAGCATGGAGGTATCGAGCCGCCTGCTCGCCGCCTCGGCACTGATCGCGCTGCCCACCGTCTTTCTCGTCGCCTGGATCTACAGCGCATGGAGCACCAAGAAATCGGTGCTCGCTTCGATCGCGGTCACGCTGCTCGGCCTCGCCGGCGTGCTGTGGCTGGCGCTGGCGCGGGGGGCAAGCCCGGTGCTGCCGGTCGCGCTGCTGATCGTCGGCAGCAACGGCATCATCGCGATGATCCTGCCCTATGCCGCCGAAAGCTTTCCCTTGCGCATCCGCGGCCGCGCAACCGGCTGGGTCGCCGCATGCAGCAAGCTGGGCGGCGTCCTCGCGCAGGCGCTCGCCATCCTCGCGATCGTTCCGACGCTGGCGGTCAGCACGCTGATGATCGCGGTGCCGACCGCCCTCGCCTTCCTCCTCGTCGCCCGCTTCGGCCGCGAAACCCGCGGCACCGACCTGCGCGACCTCGACCCCGAAGGCCATGTGTTCGACAAGGCGGGGCTGTGACCGGGCGACCCATGGGGCAAGTGCCACGGTGATGACGCAGTGTGGATTTGGAAGGGACCATTCCCTGTCTCGTCACCCCGGACTTGATCCGGGGTCCGGCTTTTCCACCGTTGCTTAGCGGGACCCCGGATCAAGTCCGGGGTGACGAAGAAAGCAAAATCACGCTCCTGCTTTCAAACTGAGTCGCCACCAGTGCCACCCACGATTTGACAGCCGCCGCCGCAATCGGCACCTTGTCCGCTCCACCCACAGCCACAGGAGACAGAGCCCGCTTCCCCGCGGGCACGACACCATGCGCCAATTCACGACCGAAAGCCTCACGATCCTCGATACCATTCCTTTCCTCGCCAACCTCCCGCCCTGGGCCGAAACGCTCGTCGCCCTCGCCCTGCTCGCCTTCGTGGCCTGGGTCGCCAACTTCATCGTCAAGCATGTCCTGCTGCGTATCGCGACGCGCTGGCTGCCCGCGCAGGGGGTCACGCCGCTTCCCGTCGTCGCGCGGCTCGCCAACATCGTGCCCGCGCTCATCGTCGCGAACGGCATCGCCGCCGTTCCACACCTGCCCGCGCCGCTCGTCGCGCTCGTCGCCAATGTCGCGGCCGCGTCGATCATCCTCTTCGTCGCGATGGCGATCAGCAAGGCGCTCGGGCTCGGCAACCAGATTTACGACCGTCGGCACGACGCTGCGAGCCGCCCGATCAAGGGCTATGTCCAGCTTTTGAAGATCCTCGTCTATGCCGGCGCCGCGATTCTCATCGTTGCGGTGCTGATGGACCAGTCACCGCTCCTCCTCCTCTCCGGGCTCGGCGCGATGGCGGCGGTGCTGATGCTGGTCTTCAAGGACACGATCCTCTCGCTCGTCGCCTCGGTCCAGCTCACCTCGAACGACATGCTGCGCGTCGGCGACTGGATCGAGATGCCGCAGCTCAATGCCGACGGCGACGTGATCGACATCGCGCTGCACACGGTGAAGGTGCAGAATTGGGACAAGACGGTCACCACCATCCCGACCCACCGGCTGATCTCCGACAGCTACAAGAACTGGCGCGCGATGTTCGAAACCGGCGGGCGCAAGATGCAGCGCTCGCTGCGCATCGACCAGACCAGCATCCGTTTCCTCGATCCGGACGAGGTGGCGCGGCTGAAGCGTTTTTCGCTGCTCGCCGACTATCTCGCCGCCAAGGAAAGCGACATCGCGGCCTGGAACGCCGCCCGGCCCGAGCGCGCCCGCGACGCGGTGAACGCGCGCCGCGTCACCAACATCGGCACCTTCCGCGCCTATATGACCGCCTATCTGAAGGACCGCGGCGACATGGCCGAGGGGATGTTCCTGGTCGTCCGCCAGCTCGCGCCGACCGAAACCGGCCTGCCGCTCGAAATCTACGCCTATACCGCGGACACCTCATGGGCGGTGCACGAGGACGTGCAGGGCGACATCTTCGACCATCTGATCGCCATCCTGCCCGAATTCGGCCTGCGCCTGTTCCAGCAGCCCACCGGCCTGGACTTCGCGCGCCTCGGGACGGCGGCGGCGTAGCTGCAACTGCTCGTCCCGTCGCCCGCCAGATTGCCGCGCGCGTCGTAGCTGAACCCGACCCCGCCCGCGCTCATGATCCGGTTCAGCCCGTCGGCGATATAGCTGCGGTCCACATTGTAATGATCCTGCCACGCATAGGCATCGTTGCTCCGCGTCACGCTCGCGATCTGGCCTGCCGGGTTGTATGTGAACGTCTGCGTCAGGTCGTGCGCCGTCGCAGCGCCGCCGAGATCGTTCGTCAATGTCGACAGGCGTGAGGCCGCGTCATAGGCGAAGCTCTGCACGCTGCCGTTGCCGAACGTCACGCTCGCCCGCCGCCCGAGGTCGTCATAGCCATAGGCCGCCAGCACCCCGACCCCCGACGTCGCCCCATTCTCCCGGATCTTCGTCACATTGCCGAC
>Ga0182744_1003600_pt1 | contig 11995 bp, 15 predicted proteins | sample eDN3rd30CKraftMG_FD_128525 | JGI IMG/M metagenome (GOLD analysis project Ga0182744, IMG submission 128525) | Enriched Miracle-Growth compost microbial communities from Emeryville, California, USA - eDNA 3rd pass 30_C Kraft MG (version 2) (version 2) ...
GTCGGGACCGAAAAGAATGGGGCGCTCTTTTGGAATGGCATTCACGATTTTTTCCGCGTTCGAAGAGGTGCAGATCACGTCGGAGAGTGCTTTTACCTCGGCGCTGCAGTTGATGTAGCTGATGCACAGGGCTTCGGGATGTTCCAAGCGCCAGCGTTTGTATTGATCCGTCGGCGAAGAATCCACCAGGGAGCATCCCGCGCTGAGGTCCGGCACCAGCACTCTTTTTTCCGGAGAAAGAATCTTCACGCTCTCCGCCATAAAGACCACTCCCGCCAAAAGCACCACGGGATTGTCAGCCTTTTCGCCTTTTTGCGCGAGAAACAGGGAATCTCCGACCTCATCGGCGATGTCTTGAATGTCACCGCTTTCATAGAAATGAGACAGGATCAGTGCCCGCCGCTCTTTTTTTAGATGTTGGATTCTTTCCCTGATGTCCACGAAGGCAAGCTAAAGGTGCGCCGCACTTTTTGGTAGCGCAGTTGCGTTAGACTGAGAAGCTTCTAGATTTCGCCGCCCTTAAGGATGTTGATGATCGACTTGGAGACGCTTTTTAAGGATTCAAAGACGCCTTTTCCCTCGGAGGCGGTGCCTTCAAAGTCGGGGCTATTGTATTTGTTCAAAGCGGTCTTCATTTCATGCAAAGGGAGAGCGTTGGGAAGATCCCGTTTGTTGTACTGAAACACCAGGGGAACTTCGTTGATGTCGTAGCCCTGCTGGGTGAGATTTCTTTCCAGGTTTTTAAGGGCTTGAAGATTCTCTTCCATGCGCTCTTCCTGGGAGTCGGCCACGAAGATCAATCCGTCCAGACCTTTAAGGATCAACTTTCTGGAAGCGTCGTAAACCACTTGGCCCGGGACGGTGTAAAGGTGAAAGCGGGTTTTGTAGCCTTGGATTTCTCCGACCTGCAAAGGAAGCATGTCGTAAAACAAAGTTCTTTCCGCATCGCCGGGAATGGAAAACAGATCCGAATTGTCGTCGCCTCGGGTCTTTTGATAGACCCACTGAATGTTGGTCGTTTTTCCGCCCAAGGAAGGACCGTAGTAAACGACCTTGCAGTGAATTTCTTTGGCGTTGTAGTTGATAAACGACATTAAATTTGAACCTTGTTCTCGATCGCTCGTCCTAATGTTCTATGATCAATGTAATCAATATCTCCGCCGATGGGAACCCCGTGGGCAATCCGGTAAGCGGAAATCCCCCTCTGCTTCAATAATTTTGCGAGATAAAGAACGGTCGTGTCACCCTCAATATCTGCGTCCAGCGCCAAAATCACCTCTTTAATGGGACTGTCGGGGGCGTCCAAGCGATGGAGAAGGGCGGGAATTTTCAAATCTTCCGGCTGAATCCCTTCCAAAGGAGAAATCGCGCCGTGAAGCACATGGTAGCGCCCGCGAAAGGCGCCCGAGCTTTCGATGCGGTCAACGTCGGAAGGATCTTCCACGATGCAAAGAAGATCGTCGCGGCGATGAAGATCGGTGCACAGCTCGCACAGATCGTGGTCCTCGACGAAGGCGTAACACTGCTTGCACTCTTTGACCTTAAGCTTCACGGCCCGCAGGGAGTCCCTTAAGGATTCCACTTGGGAAAGGGGCGTGCGCATCAGGTGGTAGGCCATGCGTTGGGCGGACTTCGGCCCGACGCCGGGAATACGGCTGAGTTCAAGAACCAGTTTGTTCAAGGACGGAATTTTTCCAAGCATGGGAAGATTAGAACATTCCCGGCATTGAAAATCCACCGGTCACTTTGGACATTTCCTGATCGTAAGTGGTTTTGACGAGTTTGAGAGCGTCATTGGAGGCGGTCAGGATCAGATCCTGAAGCATTTCCTGGTCTCCCATGGCGTCCGGATTGATGGTGATGGATTTGATCTGATAATTGCCCAGCGCCACCACCTTCACGGCGCCGCCGCCGGAAGTTCCTTCGAATTCACGGACGGTGAATTCTTCCTGAAGCTTCTTCATTTTGTTTTGCATTTGATTGGCCTGTCTCATCAGGGCCTGCATTCCGCCGCCTCCACCGAAACCTTTCATGGAGTGTCTCCTTTCATGTCCTTAATGGCTTTGATTTCCGCATTAAACACCCCTTTGGCCGATTTGACGAGGGGATGGTTTTCGATCAACTCTTTTTCTTTGGCTTTTTCAGCTGTTTTTTTTTGAACGGACAGCGTTTTTGGCGTGGGGGCTTGCGTGGAATCGAGAGCGCCCAATTGGATTTCCACTTCGTAGCCGGGACCCCAGAAGGTGGTCAGGTAATTGGAGAGTTTTTTCTTAAAGTCCGGGTGGTTTACTTTTTCGTAAATGAACTGAAGTTTTCCGGGGACGGCGAGAATCAGTTTTTTCCCCTCTTGTTTTTTCAGGTAACAGTTTTCCAGTTGCGCACCGATCAGGCCGTTGACGCTTTTGACTTTCTCCACGAAGGCACTCCAACCGGCGTCTGGGTTGACCTCCTCGTGGGGACTCGCGATTTCCGCTTGAGGAGAGGGAGCCGCAGTTGAAACTGCCGCAGCTTGGGTTGGTCTTTTGGGGGCGGGAGCGGTTGTTTCGTGAGGGCGGCCTTCTCGCAACTCCAGGAAGCGGGGCGCGCTCGCCATGCGCAAAAGCACCATTTCCAAAACGAGGCGCGCATCACTTCCACGCACCAGATCCTGCGAACCTTTGAGAGCCATGTCGAATTGCCAATGCAAGTCTTCTTCGGAAAGATTTTGCGCGCTGATTTTAAGTTCTTCCAGCTCCGCTTCCGGAAGCTCTAAAGCGAGAGCGGGATTTTCCGATATCTTCACCATTAAGGTGTTTCTGATGGTCTCCATCAGATCTTCCATGAAAGTTTTCGGTTCCACATGGCTTTGGGAGAAGTCTTTCAGCAGGTCCCTGAGTGCGGAAAGGTCTTTGGCGGCCACCGCTTTCCACGCTCGATAAAGAGCGCCTCTGTCGGTCAGGCCCAAGGTGTGCACCACGTTTTCCATGGTGATCTCACCACTGGAAAAGTTAATCATCTGTTCGAGCAGACTTTGAGCGTCGCGCATGGAGCCACCGCCCTGTCGGGCAATCATCCACAAAGCATCTTTGGCGACTTTGACTTTTTCCGCATCGGCAATGGTTTGAAGATGTTCAGAGACGAGCTTGATCGGAATTTTTCGAAAGTCGAAGCGCTGACAGCGGGACAAAATGGTGTTGGGAATTTTATGAACCTCGGTGGTGGCGAAAATGAACACCACGTGGGAGGGAGGCTCTTCCAATGTTTTCAGGAGGGCATTGAAGGCACTCTGCGAAAGCATATGGACTTCGTCGATGATGTAGACCTTGTACTTCCCCGAGGAGGGCATATAGCCGACGGTCTCGCGCAGTTCGCGGATCGCATCGACGCCGTTATTGGAAGCTCCATCAATTTCGATGACGTTCAGACTGCGACCGTTTTGAATGTCCTCACATTCCGGACAGGTGCCGCAAGGCACAAAGTCCACGGCGTTGGGACATCTTAAAGCTTTAGCCAGGATGCGTGCGGTGGACGTCTTTCCCGTGCCGCGCGGGCCGGTAAACAAGAGCGCATGGTGCAGGCGGTTGCGTTGGAGAGCGTTCAGAAGAGTTTGGCGAATGTGATCCTGTCCAATGAGTGCATTGAACTCCTGAGGGCGCCACCGTCTTGCGATCACTTCATAAGAACTCAAAAAATTTTATCCCCTCGCTGAATCAGAAAGCGGCCAGGCACCCCATATCGCATAAGTCCTTAAGTACCGTTGCTTCCTTCCGGACCTGGCGGGGTTCGCTCAAAAGTCCTATCGTATGGGACCCGGCCACCCAAGGAATTACCTTAAAACGTCAGTGAAACCAACCTTCTCCCAGGTACCAGGTGCCTTTTTGAAACGCGGTGCGTTTTGGGGAAACTCTAGAGAGCCTCGTGGGCGTAGATGGCCACGGCTTGAAGAAGTGTCGGCCGGGCGCTCACCGTCCATAGTGTTTCCAATGAGGTTTTAAGCCTACCGAAACTCTACTTAAGTCCGAAAGATAGCAAAGCCAGTTTTACAAAAACCAACAGCATTTTGAGCAGAACCAGGTTCATACCTAAAAGGCCGATAAAGATTTTGTTTTGAATCACCGATACACTCTCATACATCTCAGTGTATTTAAGCATATGGGACCCCCTTTCGTTAAACGGAAGGGGAGCTTCCTTTCTCCGACGCCCAGCCGACCCGATCCAGGGATGCAAACCATGCCAAGACTTTGAAATGAAATTGAGTGGACGCTTGAGCGAAGGAGGGTCCGACGTCCGGACGGATCGGGTGGTTTTTAAATTTTACCGTGAGGCGGGTGCGGCCGGTTTCGACGTGGGGACGGGAATTTTCTCTACATCCGCCGCCGATTTTTCAAAGGGGTGCACCGAGCAGACCACAGGGTGTTTTTTGTAACCCTCGCGGCTGGCGCAGGTCACGTCCTGGGGAAAGCGGAACCCACAGGTGCCGGCTCCGCAGCTTACGTCCAATGTTTTTATTTTCTGAAGAGCTTTTGTGAGGGCCACCGCTTTTTTGCCGTGGATGATTTTGGTGTCCCCTTTTTCGGTTTTATAAGTGCACTGATGGTTATTGCCCTCTTCGTTCGCCCACGTGCAGGTGAGTTGACTGAGTTCCGCCCAGCAGGTTCCGGCTCCACAAGAATTCCGTTCAAGGGAAGCCATGGTTTCATACAGAGACTTTTCCGTGGGTGCGGTGTTTGAGGCGGCGAAGGAGGAAAAGGGGAATGCTCCCGCAAGAAGAACGAGTGTTAAGAGTTTTAATGCATTCATTTTTTCTCCTCGGAGTTAAGGCCGCCGTTTTCTTTTTTCCAGATCATGGCGGCACGGATGCGGTTCTCTCCACTAGGATGATCATAAAAAAGAAATTCTTCAATGGGTCCAGGAGACATTTTTCTGTACTCACCCAGTTTTAAGGCCGCTCGGGCAAATCCATCCGGCTCTCGGGCCAGGTTCATTCCGAAGATGTCCGCCTCCTGTTCAGAGGTGCGGACGATGGTGTTGGAAATCGGCGTGGCCAGAAAACTGAGAAGACTGAAGATGGCCAGAAGAACGGGAAAGGCGGCGATGTCCGCCGCTCCGCGAAGGCTTAAGTTTTTTGCGTACTTTTTGAGGAACCACTGAAAGCAATGAAAGATCAGAAAAAATTCAATGAGGAAAAGAAGACCGAATTCCATCACCAACTTATAAACATGATGAAGCACATAGTGGCCGATCTCGTGGCCCATGACGGCGCGAATTTCTTCGGGACTGGTGCGCTGAAGAAGATTGTCATTCAAGCTGATGCGGGTGGTGCCGAAAATCCCGCTCACGTTGGCGCTGATGCGCTGTGATTGTTTGGAGGCGTCGAATTGATAAACATTGTCGACGGGGACTCCGTTGGATTTTGCCATGGACAAGATACTGGCTTTCACGGGACCGTCAGGGAGGGGCTGGTAGGTGTTGAAAATCGGCGTGAGAAACACCGGAGCGATCAGGGCTGTAAAAACCATAAAGGCCGTGGAGATCAACGTGCCCATGACCCACCAGGATTTTTGAAAGCGCTGAATGGCCCAATAAATCAAAGAGACAAAGAATCCAAACAAAACAAAGCCGATCAAAAGTCCCTTCGTTTGCTCCCAGAACCAAGCCATGAAGGTGAGGTTGGAAAGGCCTTAGTGATGTTCTCTGAAGTAATCCCAGTAAAGGGTCAGAGGGAAGGAGAGCACCGCCGTAACGAACAAGTATTCTATGGTGTAAATCCATCTTTGCAGGAAAGGAAAACGAACGGTCTTTTCCGCAAGGTTTCTCATTTTTAGGGAGAGGGGCGTTTTCACCAGTAAAAAGGCGATGACCAGTCCGTAAACAAGATCCCAGAGGAGCAACCAGTATTTTCCTTCGAAATAGGCGTTGGATTTCGCCAGTTGGTCCGCCGGAATTTGTTGCAGATAATGCTGAACGGCTTGTTCCACTTGCGGATCACTCGCTCCGAAGGCCTTGCAAGTAATGAGAAGAGCGAGTGGAAGAAGCGCTAAGATTTTTTTCATGGATCCTCCAAAGAAGTGTCGGCTGGGCGTTCACCGTCCATAGTGTTTCCAATGAGGTTTTAAGCCTACTGAAACCCTACTTAAGCCCGGAAGATAATAAAGCCAATTTTGCAAAAACCAACAGCATTTTAAGCAGAACCAGGTTCATACCTAAAAGGCCGATAAAGGTTTTGTTCTGAATCACCGATACACTCTCATACATCGCAATGTATTTAAGCATACTGGGACCCCCTTTCGTTCAACGGAAGGGGAGCTTCCTTTCTCCGACGCCCAGCCGACCGAATCTTCCTCTGCAAACGAAAACGCCGTCTTGAATAAGATCCTATGGACTTTTGGGGACAGACGGCGTCCGAAAGACGGAAATTTAAAGGCCGTCGGCGATGGTGGAGAGCTGGTTGATTTCGTCCAGCCAGTATCCTTCGCTGCCGAATTGGGGAAAAATCTGGGGAAAACTGGGATCACTCCAGCGCCGCAAAATCCAGGCGGCATAATAAATAATGCGAAGACCCCTTAAAGGCTCCATCAACTCAAGTTCGTTTTCATTGAAAGACCTCAAGCTGGTGTAACCCTCGAGCAAAAGATCCAAAGCACGGGCGGCCTCATCGGCATCTCCCGTGCAAAGCATCCAGAAATCCTGCACCACCGAACCCATGCCGCAATCGTCGAAATCCATAAAGAAAAACTGCCTTGGCTTTCCGGGAACGTCGGTTTGCAGCAGATTTCCGCGGTGAAGATCTCCATGAATCCTTTGGAACTGAGCTTCCGATTCCAACTCCTCGAGACGCACCAAGAGAGCCTGCGCGGCTTCTTCGTAGCGCCCCGCTAAGTGCGGAGGAATTTGCGGCAGCAAAAGATCCAGCGCCTCCCACCCCTTGTCCTTTGCGCTCCATGCGGGCCGGTGCCGCGTGATTCTTTTCAAGCCGACATTATGCAAATGCGCGATGGATTTTCCCAAGGCTGGAAAGTCCGGTTCCAAAATTTCTTGGGGGAGACGCCCCATTGCTTTGGGAAACACGGAAAAGAACATTCCCTTAAATGCGGAAATGGTGTGTCCGGAAGAATCCAGCCGCAGCGGACTGACTACGGGAAAAGCTTCTTGTCGGAGATCTTCTAAAAATTCATGTTCCTCTTGGATGGCTGCTTTTGACCATCGGCCGGGGCGGTAAAATTTCACGACCACCTTTTCCGCGCCTTCTAAGGTCACTTGAAACACGCGGTTTTCATAGGAATTCAGCTGGAAATACTCTCCGGTGGGAATCAGGCGCTCTTGTTCGAGGGCCAGAAAAACTTGGTCGGGCGTCAGGTCGAAAAAAGATTTCATCCAGCGCAGTAATAATGCGATGCAACTCAAAAAACAAGCTGGTACCTTTGGGGGATGGAGATTCTTTCGTGGCGGGGTTTTAAAATTGAAGTGAGGAGACGTCCGCGTCAGCGCACGCTTTCGTTGCGGGTGCCGGCCCCTGGAGTGTTGCGTGTGTCGTGCTCGAAGGGCGTGCCCGTAAAGAGTGTGTTGGCTTTCATCGAGGAAAAGAAAAGTTTTATCGAAGAGCGGGAAAACGAGTGGAGATTGCTGCTGGAAAACGCATCGGTAAGGCGGTTTGAAGCCGGAGAGAGCTGTCCTTTTTTGGGGACGCCCCGCCGCTTGGAATTTCTTTTTCAGGAGGGACGGGAGAAGGCGGAGCTCGACGGAGAGCGCGTCGTCTTGCGCATGAATCAGTACGAGCGTTCGCGCGCGCAAGAGTTGTTGATTTCATTTTATAGAAAAGCGGGACGTAATTATCTGAATCATCTTTTGCGCGTGCAGTCCGCGCGCATGGGCCTTTACCCGACGGCGGTGAGCTTTCGCTCTCAAAGAACCCGCTGGGGAAGTTGTTCCAGCGAGGGCAAAGTCAGCCTGAACTGGCGGCTGGTGGCGGCTCATTCGGAGATCGCGGAATACGTGGTGATCCATGAGTTGGCACACCTGAGCCACCAAGATCATTCGCCCCGTTTCTGGAGCCTGGTGGAAAGATTTTGCCCGGAATTCAGACGGCACAAAAGATGGCTGAAGGATCACCAGATTCAATTCGAATTTCTGGACGCCCGCTATCTGGATCTATTTTAAGGATGTGGAAATCGTTTACTTCAGAAGCTCTTCAAAGGCCTGCCGGTTAAGAATGTCTATATGTTGATCTTCGATATGAATCCATCCGCTTTGGGACCATTTACTGAGAATACGGATCACCGTTTCCACCGTGGTGCCCACGCGTTCGGCGATGTTTCGGCGGGTCAGTTTGATGCGGATCCGATTCCCATAGATAGGGGATTGAGCATCCACGGTTCGAAGCAGGAAGTGAGCGATTTTTTGCGGGACCGGCGAGGCCGTCATGACTTTGTCGTCGTGAAATTCCATCACACGGGACATGATCTGTAGATTCATCTTTCGAGCGATTTGAGGTTGGGAATTCCAGGACTCAAGATAGGTTTCCCGGGGGATTTGAAAAAGCCCGGAGTCCTCCATGGCGGTGGCGTTCACCGGGTATTTGGGATGAGCATGGATCATGATCGCCGCGGCAATGAAATCTCCACTCTCACAAAAGTGCATGATCATTTCTTTTTCTTGCGGAGCTTGGCGCCACAATTTTATGGCTCCGTAGGAAACGACATAACAACATGGAGCGGGTTGGGCCGCCCCAAAAAGAAGGTCGTTTGCGGCCACCACGCGGAAGGAGACTCCTTGGACCAGGCGATCCCGTGTTTCTTGGTCGATCCCGTCAAGAAGAGGAAGAGCTTGAAGTTTGAGTGCAACGTCTGGGTCATCGGCGCGTGACATGATGCCGACAACAGTATGATGAGCATCATAAGAGGTCAACTAGAGCCGGGGTAGATCAGGAACAGGCAGGTTTCCTCCTTTTCTATATGAAGCCTGAGCATTCGGCTGAAACGGTTAAGGAGGAATAAAAACTCCCCTTCATCCGTGGGGTTTTGATCGAGCTCATGGAGCATGCACTGCATTGCAATGTCTCCTCCCCGATGCTCTTTAAGGGGGATCATCAGCGGGGAATTTTCAGCGCGAATTTCTTCCATCTCAGGAGGATCTGTCGGGAGGACGACCCAGTCGGGGGCGCTCTCGATAAAGCTTTGAGCGATGTTGTCATTCATTAGGTGAGTCATGAACAGTGAACAGCGAGGTCCTCCCTCCCGGATCCGGGGGAGGCGATGGAGAGCGGGGAAAAGAATTTTTTCTTCCTTCCCGTGGTGAAGATGAAGCCGTCGCCGCAATTCCAGCAAGGTCTCTTTCAGAGCACCTTTGTTTTTACTGACGGCTTCATGGGTGTCCGTGAGAGAGCGCAGGTGCTCCAGTTTTTCGAGGATCGATCGATGTTCTTCGGAAAGCTCCTTTAAAAGAGAGTTCATTGGTCCTTCCTCGAGAAAATGTGGACAGCCAGTGAAAGGGGGACGATTACCCACAGCAGTTGAACGGTCAGGGTAAAAATTTGCCCCAAGGTCCCAGAGAGAAAACTTTGAAGAATTTTTCCCGTGTAGCCCATCATGGCCGCCATGTCCAAGATCAACAGCAGATGCACGCGTACAAGATCGATGGGGTTGATGACCATCAGCAAGATCGCCGGAATCTCTACGGGGTACTCCACGAACAAAGACAAGACTGCGAACACGAGGACGTCATGCAAAAGGGCGAAGTAAAACCACATCAAAAAGGAAATGCCGACGCCCTTCATGGGATCGTCAATGGCCACGGCGATCAGGGACCCGAGGGCGACGAAGATCACCGTAAGGATCGCTCCAAAGAAAAGGACCGCCAAAGACTGAACGCTGAGGGAATGGTAAAAGAGAAAGGCCAACCCCATGCCGAGAACCAAACTCAGAGTCAGTCCTAGGGAGACTGAAATCCAATTCGCAAGAAAGACATGGGATCTTTTGAAAGGCTGAGAAAGAAGAAGATAAGTGAAGGAAGAGGAGTTGTACCACGAGATCGAGGCATAAAGGACGGCGATGATGGGCGTGATGAACAAAACCGTATTGGAGATACCGGCCAGGGCTTTGCTGGGATCTCCCGCGAAGTAAAGCCAGCCGCATCCAAGGAAAAAGAAAAGGAGCGCATAGACGATCGGCCATCGTGCCCGAAGCAGGTTCGTCAGTTGATACCAGGTTAAGAGGGAGAGAGTTTTCATGACGGACTCCTTCCTTTCTCCGACTCCAGCAGTTGGATCACCGCGCGCTCCAAAGAGGCCGCACCCGTCTGACGCAGGAGGCGTTCGTGAGGGCCGGAAAAGAGGGCTCGTCCGTCCTCCAGAAAAACCAGATCCCGGGAAATTTGCTCCACCTCCCCGAGGATATGGGAGACCAGCAGGACCGTGGCGCCTTCTTCGGCCCGCTTGAGGACGAGGTCTTTAAAGGAAACGTTGGTCGCCGGATCGAAACCCACCGTCGGCTCATCAAGAATGATGAGAGGGGGATTGAACATGAAGGCCATCACTGCGGCGACTTTTTGTTTTGTTCCACCGGAGAGCTGGTGAAAAGGTTGGTTCAGAAACGGAGGAAGATGGAAGTATTCCTCCAGGGCCCGTCGACTCACGGCGGGGTGGCCTCTCAGTTTTTCAAGCATGGTGAGAAACTCTTTGGGCGTTAGATGCGGGGGAAAAAGGGGCGTCTGGGGCATGAAGCCGATCTCCGCGCGGTACTGTCCCGCCCGGTCGGGCCTTTTCCCGTTAATGAAGATTTCTCCCGCGGTGGGGATGACCAAACCGAGCAGGCATTTGATGAACGTTGTTTTCCCGCTGGCGTTCGGCCCGACGAGGGCGGTCATGGATCCCGTTTTTAAATTAAGATTGATGTCCCTTAAGACGATTTTTGACTTGAAGCTTTTTGAGAGCCCTTTCACTTCGATCATGGGGTCACCGCTCTTTTCATCAGAGGTTTTGCATCCTTGAATGTTTCCGGAGTGAATAAGGGGAGGGCACTTTCTATCTGGTCGAGCATGGTGAAGAAAAGACTGTGAATCAACAAAATAGAGGCCTGATCGTCTTGGATAAGGATGGAGGTGAGACGAACGGGACGATAGGACTCGTCTCCGACTCCATCCCGGTCGAGATCCAATCCCCGGTAGTTGCTCCAGTAGTTTTTCTGAAAGAGGTTCGCGTTGATTCCGGCGTTGGTGGCCACGTCAAAAGTATTTCCGATGAAATCGTTCAGGGTGAATCGGTTGGAATCCGTATCGCCCAGAATTTTGACGGCCCATCCGTTGTCTTCGAAGACATTTTTTTCGAAGTCGGATCTTGTCGTTCCATCAACGAAAATTCCGACCGTATTTCGTGAAAAGACATTTCCGCTGATGAAGCTGTCGGAGATGTCTTTCAATAGCAGGCCGTAAGAAGAGGACCCGTGGCTGTTTTTAAAGATGTTGCCCGACATTCGCACGTGGCGGGAGTACATGACCGCCACGCCGCTTTCATTGCTCTGAAAAATATTTTTGTCGTAGGTGTTGTGGTGGGAGTACATGAAATGAAGGCCGTATCTGACATTTCGCGTGCTTAAGTTTTTCGCGACGAAACTGTTTTTTACGAATTCGAGATAAATTCCGTCTCTGTTTCGGGAGAGGGCATTGTTGATGATCCGCAGCTTATCTCCCTTCCACACGTGGATCCCATTGCCGGAAAGGCTTTCCGACTTATGCGTTCCGATGACACGGTTTCCCTCGATCAAACAGGATCCCGAGCCGGCCAGGTAAATTCCAAAGCCGTTGTCTTCGAGACGGTTGTTTTTGATCGTGCAGTGACGCGAGTTCGAAATTTTGATTCCCGCAAGTTCGTTGGTATGGTTGAAACCGGAATTTTTGATGGTGAAACCTTCGATGCGCACGCTGTCCGATTGGACGATGAATCCGCTTCCATTTCCCTGAAGGTCGATCACCGCTGCATGGGGGGAGGGCTCCGAAGAGATCTCCATGGGTTTAGTGACGATCA
>Ga0182744_1003601_pt1 | contig 11995 bp, 16 predicted proteins | sample eDN3rd30CKraftMG_FD_128525 | JGI IMG/M metagenome (GOLD analysis project Ga0182744, IMG submission 128525) | Enriched Miracle-Growth compost microbial communities from Emeryville, California, USA - eDNA 3rd pass 30_C Kraft MG (version 2) (version 2) ...
GACAGGAAGGAGCAAGGATCATGCTCGACCAGATCAAGGGCCTGCATCACGTCACCTCGATGGCGGCGGACGCGCGCCAGAACAACGCTTTTTTCACGCACACGCTCGGCCTGCGCCGGGTGAAGCAGACCGTCAATTTCGACGCGCCGGACGTTTACCACCTCTATTACGCCGACGAGCGCGGCACGCCCGGTTCGGTAATGACCTATTTCCCGTTCCCGCATATCGCCAAGGGGCATCCCGGCGTCGGCGAGGTCGGCACCACCGTCTACTCCGTTCCCGAAGGCACGCTGGGCTATTGGGAAAAGCGCTTTGCCGACAAGGCGGTCTCGGGCGTCTCCCGCGAGGAGAAATTCGGCGAAAAGCGCCTGGCCTTTTCCGGGCCTGACGGCGATGGTTTCGCCCTCGTCGAGGACAAGGCGGACAGCCGCGCGCCGTGGAGCAGGGGCGACGTGGCGGCCGACGAGGCGATCCGCGGCTTCCATTCCGTGTCGCTGCGCCTGCGTGACGGCGGCGCGACCGAGGAACTGCTGAAATATATGGGCTACCAGGAAGTGGATCGTTCCGGGGCGATCCGCCGGCTGGCGATCCCGGGCGGCAACGGCGCCGATGTCGTCGATATCGAGACCTTGCCCGGCGCGCCGCTGGCCCGTCTGGGTGCTGGCTCGGTCCATCACGTGGCGTTTGCCGTCGAGGACCGCGCCAAGCAGTTGGAAGTGCGCAAGGCGCTTGCCGATACGGGCTACCAGGTGACGCCGGTGATCGACCGCGACTACTTCTGGGCGATCTATTTCCGCACGCCGGGCGGGGTCCTGTTCGAGGTGGCGACCAACGAGCCGGGCTTCGACCGCGACGAGGACACCGCCCATCTCGGCGAGGCGCTCAAGCTGCCGAAGCAGCACGAGCACCTGCGGCCCTATCTCGAAAAACATCTCCAGCCGCTCGGGGAGTGACGACGATGGCTATCGACGCTTACATCCACGAGGCCTTGCCCGGTTCGCCGGGCGGGCCGCTGCTCTTCGTCTTCCACGGCACCGGCGCGGACGAGACCCAGTTCGTCTCGCTGGGCCGCGAACTGGTGGCGGATGCGGCCATCGTGTCGCCGCGAGGCGATGTCTCGGAATACGGCGCGGCGCGCTTCTTCCGCCGTACCGGCGAGGGTGTCTACGACATGGCGGACCTGGCGCGGGCGACCGCCAAGATGGTCGGCTTCGTTCGCGCCCATGTCGAGGCGCAGAAACCGTCGCGCGTGCTCGGGCTCGGCTATTCGAACGGCGCCAACATCCTGGCCTCGGCGATGTTCGCCGAGCCTGGCCTGTTCGACGTGGCGGTGCTGATGCACCCGCTGATCCCCTTTTCGCCGCAGGTGAACGGCGATCTGGCCGGGCGGCGCGTCCTGATCACGGCCGGCGGCCATGATCCGATCTGCCCGCCGGCGTTGACAGAGCGCCTGGCTGGCGATTTGCGGGCAGCGCAGGCCGATGTCATGCTGGAGTGGCACGAGGGCGGCCATGAGGTGCGCCCCAACGAAATCGAGGCGGCGCGGCTGTTTCTTGCCGCCGACGGCCGGGAGAACAAACAATGACGGGCGAATTGCCGGAAATCGAACTCGAGGACCAGGGTGCGAAGGGCCGCTATGTGCTGCGCGGCCCGGACGGCGCCGAGGCGGAAATGACCTTCACCAGGGTCGGCGAGAAAAAGATCATCATCGACCACACCGGCGTGCCGGACGCTTTCCGGGGGCAGGGCGCGGGCCTGAGGCTGGTGGCGCGCGCGGTCGAGGATGCCCGCGCGGCCGGCAAGACGATCATTCCGCTTTGCCCGTTCGCGGCCGCCCAGTTCCGGCGCCACAAGGAATGGGCGGACGTGCTGTCCCAATAAGAAGAGGGTTCAGCGGGTCGGTACCGGATGCTCGCCGCGGTAGTCGTAGAAGCCGCGGCCGGTCTTGCGGCCGAGCCAGCCCGCTTCGACATATTTCACCAGCAGCGGGCAGGGCCGGTACTTGGAATCCGACAGGCCCTCATGCAGCACCTGCATGATCGACAGGCAGGTGTCGAGGCCGATGAAGTCGGCCAGTTGCAGCGGCCCCATCGGGTGGTTGGCGCCGAGCTTCATCGCCGTGTCGATGGCCTCGACGGAGCCGACGCCCTCGTAAAGCGTGTAGATGGCCTCGTTGATCATCGGCAGCAGGATGCGGTTGACGATGAAGGCCGGGAAGTCCTCCGACACCGTGATCGTCTTTTCCAGCCGGTTCACATAGGCCTTCGCCGCCTCGAACGTCTGGTCCTCGGTGGCGATGCCGCGCACCAGTTCGACCAGCTTCATCACCGGGACGGGATTCATGAAATGAATGCCGATGAAGCGCTCGGGCCGGTCTGTCTGCGAGGCAAGGCGGGTAATCGAGATCGACGAGGTGTTGGTGGCGAGGATCGCCTCCGGGTTCAGTTGCGGGCAAAGCTGCGCGTAGATCTTGCGCTTGACGGTCTCGTCCTCGGTCGCGGCCTCGATCACGAGATCGGCGCCGGCGAGGTCGGCCATCGAAGCCGCCGTCGCGATGCGGCCCATCGCCTGCTGGCGGGCCGCCTCTTCCAGCTTGCCGCCGCCGACCTGCCGCGCCATGTTGCCGTTGATCGTGGCGATGCCCTTTTCGATGCGGTCCACGGAAACGTCATGGATGAGCACGTTGTAGCCGGCCAGCGCCGAGACGTGGGCGATGCCGCCGCCCATCTGGCCAGCCCCGATGATGCCGATCGTTTCAATCTTACTCATGACCGATCCCGTTCCACGCTGTTCGCCTGCTTTTTGTGCAGTGCAACCTAGCTGATTTTTTGTGCAGCGCAAATCAGAAAGGCGGGGAGACGTTGGTCTCCCCGCCTTTCGGCACCAGTCTAATACGGGTCGATAATGTAGGTCAAAGCGCCTTTTGGAGTTCCGGAAGGGCGACGAAGAGATCTGCGACGAGGCCGTAGTCGGCGACCTGGAAGATGGGGGCTTCCTCGTCCTTGTTGATGGCGACGATGACCTTCGAGTCCTTCATGCCGGCCAGGTGCTGGATGGCGCCGGAGATGCCGCAGGCGATGTAGAGGTCGGGCGCCACCACCTTGCCGGTCTGCCCGACCTGCCAGTCGTTGGGCGCATAGCCGGCGTCGACGGCCGCACGGCTTGCGCCGACGGCGGCACCGAGCTTGTCGGCGACCGGCAGGATCACTTCCTGGAACTTTTCCGACGAGCCGAGCGCACGGCCGCCCGAGATGATGATGCGGGCCGAGGTCAGTTCCGGGCGGTCGCTTTCCGACAGCCGGTTCTCGACGAAGCTCGACAGGCCGGGATCGGCCGCCGCCTTGACCGCCTCGACGGCGGCCGAGCCGCCCTCGGGGGCTGCCTGGAAGCCGGCGGTGCGCACCGTAACGACCTTCTTGGCGTCGGTCGCCTGCACCGTCTGGATGGCGTTGCCGGCATAGATGGGACGCTTGAAAGTATCGGGCGAAACCACTTCGATGATCTCCGACACCTGCGCCACGTCGAGCAGGGCCGCCACGCGCGGGGCAACGCTCTTGCCGACGGCAGTGGCCGGCGCCACGATGGTGTCGTAGGAACCGGCGAGCGATACCACCAGCGCCGCCAGCGGCTCGGCCAGCTGCTCAGCCAACTCGTCGGCCTCGGCCAGCAGCACCTTGTTCACGCCCTTGAGCTTGGCGGCGGCATCGGCGGCTGCCTTGGCGCCCTTGCCGGCCACCAGCACATGCACGTCGGAGCCGATCTCGAGTGCTGCCGACAGCGCCTTGGCGGTCTGGTCGGAAAGGGTTGCGTTGTCGTGTTCGGCAATCAGAAGAATGGCCATGTTCTTATCTCCTATTCCTGCTGATCAAAGCACGCCGGCTTCGTTGCGCAGCTTGTCGACCAGTTCGGCCACCGAAGCCACCTTGACGCCTGCCTTGCGGCCGCTCGGCTCCTCGGTCTTGAGAACCTTCAGCCGCGGCGTGACGTCGGCGCCGAAATCGGCCGCGCTCTTCTCGTCCAGCGGCTTCTTCTTGGCCTTCATGATGTTGGGCAGCGAGGCATAGCGCGGCTGGTTGAGGCGAAGGTCGGCGGTGATGATCGCCGGCATCTTCAGTTCCACCACCTGCAACCCGCCGTCGACCTCGCGCGTCACCTTGGCCTTGTCGCCGCCAAGCTCGATCTTGGAAGCAAAGGTGCCCTGCGCCCAGCCCAGCAGCGCCGCCAGCATCTGGCCGGTCTGGTTGGAATCGTCGTCGATCGCCTGCTTGCCGAGGATGACCAGGCCGGGCTGCTCGGCCTCGACCACGCCCTTCAGGACCTTGGCGACGCCGAGCGGCTCGACCTCGCCGTCAACCTTGACCAGGATCGCCCGGTCCGCGCCCATCGCCAGCGCCGTGCGCAGCGTCTCCTGCGCCTGCTGCGGCCCGATCGAGACCACCACGATCTCTTCCACCTTGCCGGCTTCCTTCAGCCGGATCGCCTCTTCCACCGCGATCTCGTCGAACGGGTTCATCGCCATCTTCACGTTCGCCAGCTCGACCGACGACCCGTCGGCCTTAACCCGAACCTTAACGTTCGCATCAACTACCCGCTTTACGGGAACCAGAACTTTCATCTGCTTGACACCTCTACGATGGTTTGGAGCGAGCCGTAGCAGTACGCGCTCCCAAGAATTTGTCGAAAGCCGACATTTTTCATGGAGATTCCGTTGTTCAGCCGTCTCAGTGGTGGCGGAGCGGCTTCCACAAGCGCGCGGACCGTAATTGCGGGTCCTTTCCGCGTCAATATACGAGCTGGATCAAAATTCGGCAAAATCGGTTGAATCAGGCCCTGTCCCAAGGCGAGGGAGGCGCGCCGTCGGCCGGCTCGGCGATCTTGCGCGGCGGGGCCGTGGCCGGCAACGGCGAAAGCATGGCCTCGTCGCTCAAGGGGACGTTGCGGCGCCGGAGCAGCAGCACGAGCACCGCCCCCGAAATGATGCCGCCGATATGGCAGGCCCACGATATCTGGTCCTCGCCACCCATGGCGAACATGGTGAACTGGAGCAGGATCCACAGCGCCAGCGGGATGTAGGCGGGGATGCGCAGCGGGATGCGGGCGAAGGCCAGGATCCAGATTTTCACGCGCGGGAACAGGATGAGATAGGCAACGACCACGCCGGCGATGGCGCCGGAGGCGCCGATCAGCGGGGCCTGCGAATCCGGCGCGACCAGCCCGTGGAAGAAAGCCCCGCCGATGGCGCAGGCGACATAGAACAACAAATAGCGGAAGTGGCCGAGCGCGTCCTCCACATTGTCGCCGAACACCCACAGGAACAGCATGTTGCCGCCGAGGTGAAAGATGTCGGCATGCAGGAAGGAATAGGTCAGATAGCTGAGGTTTTCCGGTATGATGACGAATTGCGGGGCCAGTTCCGCGGTGTGGTGGACGACGGAGGGAATGAAGCTCAGGCCGAGCACGGCGGCGTTGGCGAAGCTTTCGCCGCCGATGGTGGTCGCCAGATAGGCGCCCACGTTGAGGACGATCAGCGCGATCGTCACATATTGCAGCCGGATGGTGCGCAGGTGGTTGGTGTCGTAGAGCGGGATGAACATCGGGTACTCCCCCGCCCGCCGGCGGAATGGTCAGCGGTTTTCGCCCGGCACCCATAGCACATCGGCGTTTCCGTTGTCATTGACGGCGCGCGCGGCGACGAACAGCAGGTCGGAGACGCGGTTGATGTACTTGATGCCTTCGGGGTTGACGTGCTCGGCCGGATTCTGCGCGAGCCCGACCATGAGGCGTTCGGCGCGCCGCGCCACGGTGCGCGCCAGATGCAGCGCCGCCGCCGCCGGGGAGCCGCCGTTCAGCACGAAGGACTTGAGCGGCTCGAGGTCCTTGTTGATGAGGTCGATGTCGTTTTCGAGCCGCGTCACCTGCGAGGCGGTGATGCGCAGGGGCTCGTATTTCAGCGGCTTGCCGGTGTCTGGCACGGCGAGGTCGGCGCCGAGGTCGAACAGGTCGTTCTGGATACGGCTCAGCATTGCGTCGATGGCCGGATGGCTCGCGCCGGTGTGGATGCGGGCCATGCCGATGCAGGCGTTGGCCTCGTCGACGGTGCCGTAGGCGTCGATGCGGAGGTCGGATTTCAGCCGGCGCTCGCCGCTGCCGAGGCCGGTCGTGCCCTTGTCGCCGGTGCGGGTGTAGATCTTGTTCAGCTTGACCATGTCGGCCCCCTTTATCCGCGCGTGAAAAAGACGGCCAGCAGGATCAGGACGATGGCCACGAACTGGAGCAGGACGCGCATCTGCATCAGCTTGTTGGAGGTCATGCCGTCGCCGCCCTTCATCATGTTGATGAGGCCGCGGATCAGGACCGCCACCACGGCGAACATGACGATGATGGCAAAAATCTTGAAAGCGGTGCTCATGGGCGTGTCCAGTTCGGTCAGGTGCTTTGGGCGAGAAGCCGGTAAAACAAGGCTGCAGGAAGGATGCGCTTCAATAGAATACCGATTCTGGCCGGCAGCGTTACCACATAATGCGGCCGCGGGCGCCGCGACAGAAGCGCATGCCGCAGCGCCTTGTAGACCACTTCCGGCCCGGCCTTGGCGCGGTTGCGCCCGGCGCCAGACCGCAGTTGCCGTTCATAGGCGGCGCGGTGAACGGAATTTTCCCGGTCGACGGACCCGAGAAACAGCGGCAGGCCGTTTTCGTGCAGGCTGGAAGCCACCGGGCCGGGTTCGATCAGCGAGACGTGGATGCCGCTGCCGGCAAGCTCCTGCCGCAGGCTGAGCATCAGGCCCTCGAGCGCGTATTTGGAAGCGCAGTAGGCGCCGCGATAGGGCAGCGGCATCTGGCCCAGGATCGAGGAACAATGGACGATGCGGCCGTGGCCCTGCCGGCGCATCGCGGGCAGGACGAGCCGGGTCAGTTCGTGCCAGCCGAAGAAATTCGCCTCGAACTGCCGGCGCAGGACTTCCACCGGCAGGTCCTCGACCGCGCCGGCCTGCGCATAGGCGCCGTTGTTGTAGAGCGCGTCCAGCCGTCCGCCGGTGCGCTCCAGCACCGCCGCCACCAGCCGCTCGATCGACGCGCTGTCCGTATAGTCGAGATGGAAGGCCTCGATGCCGTCGGCCTCAAGGGCGGCAAGGGCCTGGCGGTTGCGCGCTGTCGCCAGCACGCGCCAGCCGTCCGCCTTGAGCGCACGGGCGCAATAGGCGCCTATCCCGGAAGAGGCGCCGGTGACGAGAATGGTGCGCAACTCTTTCACCGGAGAGCCGTTTCGCCTTCGACGCTTGCCATTTGCGGAGTTCCCTTCCCATATTCGCGGTCGGGAAACAATCACAGGACGCTTTCTTGCTGAGAACCGTCGTTGCCGTCAAACGCGTCCTTTACGACGCGCTCGGCCATTTCAACAATGACGACGGCTGGGCCATGTCCAGTCATCTGGCGATCACCGCCCTGATGGCGCTGTTTCCGTTCCTCATCTTCGCCACCACGCTGGCCAGCTTCCTTGGCGCCGACGCCTTCGCCGATACCGCCGTGCACCTGGTGTTCGACACGTGGCCGGCGCAGATCGCCAAGCCGATCGCCGCCGAGGTGAGGAACGTGCTCACCGTCCAGCGCACCGACCTGTTGACCTACGGCGTCGTGCTTGCCGCCTATTTCGCCTCGAACGGCATCGAGGCCCTGCGCACCTCGCTGAACCGCGCCTATCGCGTCACCGAAACGCGGGGCATTCTCTACCGGCGCGCGCAGAGCCTGTTCTTTGTCGTCATCGCCACCATCGGCATCCTGATCATCAGCGTGCTCCTGGTGCTGGCGCCGATCCTGGCGCGGCTGGCGGAAGCCCATATCGAATGGATCAAGCCCTATATGGGCACCATCAATTCCTGGCGTTATGTCGTCGCCTCGACGGTCATCGTCGGCGGCCTGTTCGCCGTGCATTACTGGCTGCCGGCGGGCAGGCGGCCGTTTCTGTCGCTGGTACCCGGCATCCTGTTCACGCTGGTCGGCTGGCTCATCGGCTCCACCGCCTTCGCCAGCTACCTCGACCATTTCTCGTCCTATGTGAGCACCTATGCGGGCCTTGCCTCGATCATGATCGCGGTGGTGTTTCTCTACATCGTCTCGGCGATCTTCATCCTCGGCGGCGAGTTCAACGCCGCGATCAGCCGTTACCTGGAGGCGCGCGCGCGCGTCGCCGGCTGAACCGTCGCCAGCGCCACGCCGAAGGTGGCGATCAGCAGGCCGGCGACCTGGAGCGGATCGAGCCGCTCGCCGAACAGGACCCAGGCCATGATGGCGGTCACGCCCGGCACCAGGTAGAACACCGAAGCCACCTTCGACATTTCACCGTCGCGGATCATCACCATCAGCAGGAAGATCGCGCCGATCGACAGCACCAGCACCAGCCAGGCCAGCGCGAAGAAGAGTTCGCCGTTGAAGGTAATGGTCTGCGTCTCGGTCAGGAACGAGCCCGCCAGGACCACCAGCGCGCCGCCGACATATTGCCATGCGGTGGTGGACAGGAGGCTGCTGCCGGCCGCGCGGCGCTTCTGCCAGATGGTGCCGAGCGTGATGCCCAGCACCGACAGGAGGGAAGCGGTGAGCGTGCCGGCGGTGATGCCGCTGCCGAGTTCGCCGAGCTTCGGCCACAGCACCACGATGACGCCGGCAAAGCCGATGCAAAGGCCGATCCAGTGGCGGGGCAGGATTTTCTCGCCAAGCAGCCTGCCTGCGATCACCGCCGTCAGGAGCGGTTGCAGCCCGGCAATGAGCGCCGACAGCCCCGTGGGCATGCCGCGGTGGATGGACCAGAAAACGCCGCCAAGATAGACGCCGTGCAGCAGCATGCCCGCAACGATGGCATGCAGGGCCTCGTCGCGGCTTGCCGGCCTGGCTCCGAGCAGGGTGGCGATGGACAGCAACAGCAAGGCCGCGATCACGAAGCGCATGGAAAGGAAGGCGAACGGCTCCGCCCACGGCATGGCGTAGCGCGCGCCGATGAACCCGGTGGCCCACAGGACGACGAAAATGGCGGGAATGAACCGCTTGAGGCTGGACATTGGGACCGTGGCTGCTTGAGACGGAACTGCCTGTAGGGTGATTTGCCGCTTCTGGCAAAACGAAACGGCTGATTCATAGAATGATCGGAATTGATCGGTCGATCCGGCGAGGTTGGGGTCAGAGGCCGATCAATCGTCGTATCGTCTCCGGTGTCGCGCCGTTTTCGCGCAGGGCGGAAAGGCCGGTGGCGGCCTGGCTCTTGGACAGTTTGCGCCCGTCGGGACCCAGGACCAGCCGGTGATGGAAATAGGCCGGTTGCGGCAGGCCGAGCAGTTGCTGCAACAGCCGCTGGACCGAGGTGGCGAAGAAGAGGTCGCGCCCGCGCACGACATGGCTGACGCCTTGCTGCGCATCGTCGACCACGACGGAGAGGTGGTAGCTGGTCGGTACCTCGCGCCGGGCGACGACGACGTCGCCCCAGTCCCGCGGGCGGGCTTCCGGTTCGGTCGTGGCGCCTAGCGTCTCGTCGGTAAATTCCGTCCATGACAGCGGCGTGCCGATGCGCGCCATCGCCGCCTCGACGTCCAGCCGCCAGGCGAAAGGAAGACCGGCATCGATGCGCCGGTTGCGCTCTCGCGTGGAGAGCGTCTTGTCGATGCCGGGATAGAGCGGCGCGCCGTCCGGGTCGCGCGGCCAGTTTTCGCCGCGCTGTTCGCGTTCGGCGATGAATGCGCGGATGTCGCCGCGGCTCATGAAGGCCGGATAGACCAATTCCTCGAGTACCAGCCGCTGGAGGGCTGCCTGGTACTCGGCAAAATGCTCTGATTGCCGGCGCACGGGCTCTGCCCAGCTGAAGCCGAGCCATGCGAGGTCGCGGAAAATGCCGGCTTCGAATTCCGGCGTGCAGCGCGCGGTGTCGATGTCCTCGATGCGCAGAAGCAGGCGTCCGGCGCTCGCCTGCGCCAGTTGTTGGTTGAGCAACGCCGAATAGGCGTGGCCGAGGTGCAGTTCGCCGTTCGGGCTGGGCGCGAAGCGGAAGGTCGGGCGGGTCATGCGCTGGAATCGGGTTGCGACGCTGTTTTCGGTTGCTACTTTGCCCCGGCGGGGGCGACAAGGAAACCATGCAACGCATCGTGACACCGGAAGACGTCGGGCGTGGCCTCGAGGAATTGAGCGTGATCGACCCGCGCCTTGCCCGGGTGCGCGAAATGGCGGGCGAGGTGCCGCTAAGGCTCTCGGAACCGGGGTTCCGCAGTCTGGCGTCGATCATCGTCGCCCAACAGGTGTCGCGCGCCAGCGCCGATGCCATTTTCGGACGGCTCGAGCGGCTTGTCGACCCGCTGACGCCGCAGGCGATCCTCGCCGCCGGGGAGACTGTGTTCCGAGATGCCGGCCTGTCGCGGCCCAAGCAGCGCGGCCTGCTCGCGGTGGCGCAGGCGGTTGCCGACGGGCTCGACCTCGACCGGCTGTGCGTGCTCGATGCCGGCGAGGCGATGACGCTGATGACGGCGGTGTCCGGCATCGGCCCGTGGACGGCCGAGGTCTACCTGCTGTTCGCCGCCGGCCATCCGGACATTTTCCCTGCCCGCGACGTGGCGTTGCAGACGGCGGTCGGCCATGCGCTCGGCATCGAACCGCGTCCGGCGGAAAAGGCGCTCGCGGCGATCGCCGAATCATGGTCGCCGTGGCGGGGCGTCGCTGCCCGACTGTTCTGGGCCTACTATCGCGAATTGAAGGGCCGTGAGGCGGTGCCGCCTGCTTGAGGCCACGAAAATGTGCGAAAATCGCGCGTTCCCGGCGGTGTGCCGGCCCGATAATCTGCTTCACATCCCTGTCATGTCGGGCTTACAGTATCGCCATCGTACCGGTCCTTGAGTCTAGGAGGTCGAGAGCGTGACGGTCGCCGTATCTGCGGATGGGCTTCCTGCCTTGGTGCTGAATGCGGACTATCGCCCGCTCAGCTATTACCCCCTGTCGCTGTGGTCGTGGCAGGATGCCATCAAGGCTGTATTCCTCGACCGCGTGAACATCGTCGCAGAGTACGAGCAGGCCGTTTCCTCGCCCACTTTCTCGATGAGATTGCCGAGCGTCGTCAGCCTCAAGGCCTATGTCAAGCCGATGCGCCATCCGGCGTTCACGCGCTTCAACGTATTCCTGCGCGATCGCTTCCAGTGCCAGTATTGCGGATCGCTGGAGGACCTCACCTTCGACCATGTGGTCCCACGTCGTTGCGGCGGGGCAACGACGTGGGACAACGTGGTAGCAGCCTGTTCGCCCTGCAATTTCAGGAAAGGCGGCCTGATGCCGGCGCAGGCGAAGATGTGGCCGCGCCAGAAGCCTTACCAGCCCAGCGTGCAGGACCTGCACAACAACGGCCGTCTGTTCCCGCCCAACCATCTGCACGAAAGCTGGATGGACTATCTTTACTGGGACGTCGAACTCGAACCCTGATCGCTGCCAACCAGTCAGCGTTGGCTGTCAGCGGCGGGCGAAGGCCCCGCGGAAAGCGACGATGGCTAGGACCAGGCTGGCGATGACGTTCCACCCGGCCATGGACAGACCGAGAATGCGCAGCGCCGCCTTGTCGCAGGAAGGCGGAACGAACTTGTCGAGCGCATCGAGCACGCCGTTGCCGCCGGTATCGACGGGGCCGGCGACGTTGGTGCAGTCGGTCGGGCCCGGCCACCAGGCCCATTCGACGCCCGAGTGGTAGATGCCGAGGCACATGCCGTAGAACATCAGCAGCCCGCCGACGGCGAGCAGGCCGCGCGTGATCCACGCCGGCGCGCGCAGCGCCGAGGCGAGGGCGGCAAGCAGCATCAGCGGCACGCCGACATAGTAGGGGATGCGCTGCTCGTAGCAGAGTTTGCAGGGGATGTAGCCGCCTATGTATTGGAAGGCCAGCGCGCCGCCGACCACCGCCGCCATGGCGACCGCGAGGAAAAGCGCGATCTGCCTGCGGTAACTTTCAGCGGCGTCGAGGGTCGAAATCATGCTCTTGCTCC
>Ga0182744_1003602_pt1 | contig 11989 bp, 10 predicted proteins | sample eDN3rd30CKraftMG_FD_128525 | JGI IMG/M metagenome (GOLD analysis project Ga0182744, IMG submission 128525) | Enriched Miracle-Growth compost microbial communities from Emeryville, California, USA - eDNA 3rd pass 30_C Kraft MG (version 2) (version 2) ...
TCATGATACCCTGGTAACCGTAATTCAGTAATATAGCATCTTCTTTTTGCTCAAATGCTGCCAGGCGCGCTTCCAGCTCTTCGTGTTTGGAAGTGTTGCCGCTCATCATCCTGGCGCCCATCGGGTAGGCCAGGCCGTAGGCAGCTGCCGCCTCCGTATCCACTTTGCGAATATCCGGGTGATTGGCCAGTCCTAAATAGTTATTCAGGCTCCAGACAATGACATCTTTTCCCCTGAACTTCATACGACTTCCTAATTCTCCTTCCAGCTTAGGGAAGGCAAAGTAACCATGCGCTCTGTCGCGGTGTTGGCCAATCGGGCCTGAGTCTTGCAGCAGTCGTGCAAAAATATCTGCCATAATATGCTTATTTATGTTTTAAGGACAACAATTTTGATTTTCAGTGGTGCAAAGGTAGGGTAAGATTCTATATATTTAAAACGGTTGTCATCTATACCTCCCGTAATGCCCCTTGATTAAACCGCAGGCCAGCCGAATAAAATATTCAATTAATATTATTGAATCATGTTGGTTTGTAAATAGTTATAACGATTATTTGAATTATCGTCAGTTTATAATTCACCCATCCTCCTTAAGATATCCACCGATCTGCATTATTTTGTTATAATTTCAAGGTATTCCCTCATTAATGTTAAGGCAAGTGTTTATTTTAAATTTTAATAATGGTTCTTAATCTATTAATAATTAAATAGTTACCTTAATTGAATTAAATTCAAAAATTACGCTTTTTTACATTCTGTCAGGTACCTGGATTCCGAGAAGGGCCATCCCGCTTTTTATAGTGTTTCCGGTCAGGGTCGCAATTTTAGTCCTTAAGGTCTTCTTCGCTTCACTTTCCGCGTTAAGGATGGAGTGCTCAGCATACAGGGCATTAAAGAGCTTGGCCAGGTTGAACACGTAAATAGCGATTTTGGAAGGATCATGTTCCGTGGCTGCCTCCTGAATCAGGGCTGGATATTGTTCCAGCGCTACCAATACATCCTTTTCGGCAGGCAGTAACGGAGTTTCTGACGTATTATCTGTTGTCTCTTCAGGACGCAGTGCTTCGCTTGCCTGGATTTTCCTTAAAATGCTTTTGATCCTGGCATGCGTATATTGTACAAACGGGCCGGTGAATCCATGAAAATCAATACTTTCCTCCGGATTAAATAACATTTTCTTTTTGGGATCCACGCGCAACAGGAAAAATTTCAGGGCGCCCAGGCCAATCATATTGTAAAGGTCAGCGAGTTCCGTTTCATTAAAATCGCTGACTTTGCCCAGCTCTTCCGTTTTCTGGCGGGCTATATCGATCATGTTATCAATCAGGTCGTCTGCATCCACAACGGTACCTTCCCGGCTTTTCATCCTGCCAGAAGGCAGTTCTACCATTCCATAACTTAAATGATAGATGCCGTCAGCGGAGGGGAGGCCCAGTTTTTGGCAAATGAGCTTGAGGACTTTAAAATGGTAGTTTTGTTCATCTCCGACTACATAGATACTTTCCTGAATTTTAAATTCTCTTTGTTTTTCTTCTGCCAGGCCGATGTCCTGGGTAATATATACCGAAGTGCCGTCGCTTCTTCTGACGAGCTTTTCGTCCAGTCCGTCCCTGGTTAAATCAATCCAGACACTACCGTCTTCTTTGCGGTAGAAAACACCTTTTTTAAGCCCGGTTTCTACCAGGTCTTTTCCCAGTAAATAGGTATTGCTTTCATAATAGACCTTATCAAAGCGGGTACCGATCATCTGATAAGTGGTGTCAAATCCTTCATAGACCCAGCTGTTCATCTTTTTCCATAGTTCAATGACAGCCGGCTCGCCGGCTTCCCAGTCCAGCAGCATCTGTTGGGTGGCTTCCATGATGGGCGCCTGTTTTTCTGCCAGTTCTTTTTCCAGGCCGCTGTCGACAAGGGCCTGCACCTGGGTTTTATATTCGTCATTGAATTTGACGTAATATTGACCGACAAAGTGATCGCCTTTGATGCCGGTGGAGGCAGGCGTTGCCCCGTCCGCAAACATTTGCCAGGCGATCATTGATTTACAGATATGGATGCCGCGGTCGTTGACAACGCAGGAACTGAAGGTTTCGTTGCCGGCCGCCTTTAAGATCTCTGTAATGGAATATCCCAGAAAATTATTACGCAAATGCCCTAAATGGAGCGGTTTATTGGTGTTGGGAGAGGAGTATTCTACCATGACTCTTTTCCCGGTAGCCGGCAGGCGTCCGAACTCTATGCTGTTCTCATGATCATCAGCAAAGGTCTTCCAGTAGCTGTCGGCGACTGTCAGGTTTAGGAACCCTTTAATAACATTATATCCTGTAAAAAGATCGGGCCATCCTTTCACGATTTGTTCCCCGATTTCAGCACCAAGGATCTCCGGTGATTTTCTAAGCTGTTTTACAAAGGAAAAAAGCACTACCGTATAATCCCCATCGAACTCCGGTTTGGTCTGGTTAATCAGGACAGCTGCCGGTGAAAGCTTCAGTCCATATAAGGATTCAATGGTGGCTGCCGCGGCAGTTTTAATCTGTATAATGATATTCATGGGTATTATTTCTACGGGCAAAAATAATTTGTTTAGCAAGGAATAACAAATAGAGTTTTATGCGTGAAATAATGGCACAATTTAGGTGATTTGAGCGGTAAGCGCGGGCGTTTTTGAAAGGGGGTGGGATCTGCAAAAAAGATGTAAATCATTTTGCAGCTCAGGTGGTTATTATTATTTTCTGGTATACATTTGCGGCTGATTCATGTTAAAGCTCCATTATAAACTTAAAAGTGCGATCCTGGCGTTGGTAGATTATTTTTACCCGCCTTTCAGGCGTTTATTGCCTGCCCAGACATTTCGTTACGCAGTCTGCGGTGGAGGGAATCAGGCTTTTAATATTTTGCTATTTACGGTATTCTACCATTTTGTCTATCACAAGGACCTGGCGCATATGCCGTTTGGATTGGTGCTGACCCCTTATGTCGCCTCTTTTATCTCCGCCTTTTGCATAACGTTCCCGATCGGGTTTTACCTGAACCTGTTCGTTGTTTTTCCCGGCTCTCATTTAAAAAGACGGGTTCAGCTCTTCCGGTATTTTACGATCCTGATCCTGAATATATGCTTAAACTATGGGATCCTTAAACTGTTCGTAGAGGTTTTCCATTGGTATCCGACGCCGTCCTATATACTGATGACTGTGCTGGTCGTGTCTTTTACGTATTTTTCTCAGCGTTATTTTTCTTTCCGCCAGCGGACTGTTGTCCGAGAACAAACTGCTTCTGATCAAAATGCAGGCGCAACGGCAGATCCGCTCGCCCAGACAGGTAAATCTTCTGGTATTAAAAGGATGGATCAGACGCTATAAAGGATGATGGAAGGGAAGGGAATGTTACAATATAGATGTGAATGCCGTTTTAAGGCAAAATGAAGGGCAGAATTTTGCAAGTTAAAGAACCAACGAAGGGTTTGGGATTTTTTGCACTTTATCTGGGTTCGGTTATCGCCCATACTATGTAAGTTCAATCAGGTCCATTCTGATCCAACCGTAGCGGTTTAAGGTTACTTAAAAATCCATCTGAAGAGAAGAAAGAGTAATGCCAGTATAAATACGACTATGGAGATGCGGTTCATCCCATGCATCATTCTTAAGTATAGACTTGGCTTGGGTTTATCTTTATCTCTTCTGATATATAAATATTCTGCTATTTGTTTAAAAAATTTACCCATTGCTTTTCTGTCATTTTCGAATGCAGGCTAAATAAGCCAGGTTACAAAGGTACTATCTTTAACGGCGATTTTCCAGCAAATTTTCGCGTCTATTTTTCTGCTTTATTTTTTGTATGTAGCTGCAGGCTGCTTTTTCCCGCTGTTTTTTAAGCGCAGCATGTTGAATTTAACGATCCGGGTAATAAGGGGTAGGGGCAGGGGCTTGCTGAAGGGGAACTTGACTGAGCCTTTCCCTTGTTTGAAGCCCGAGAGTTCATCCTGAAATTCTTTTTGCGCCTCTGGCGTGGCAAAAATGCCGATATGTTTTTTGAATCCTCCAAAATATAATATGGGCTGGTCTTTATAATGGTAGGCCGCGATACCGTAGCTGATTCCTTCCTCAGCTCCGGGTGCGGCTTTTTTGACCGTACTGCGGACATCGTCCAGCAACATTTGGATATCAGGGGGAAAACTGGCAATATAGGCATCCACATTTGAAAAGCGCTTTTCCATAAGACTGAATTTTAAGGGCACAGAAATAAATACTGAATGCAAGCGTAAGATACGGTAATTAACCGGTTTGCCATAACGATAGAGGGATATTTACATTTATTTAATGGGGCAGAGCATAAGGCGTGGTATAACAAGCAAATTAAAAGCATAGATTAATTTCTTCCCGGCGCACCTTAAGAATATTCTTATACTTGAACCAGATGAATCTTCATGGTAATATATACTATCAAAATAGCCTGCAACCAAAAGGCCGCAGGCTTGTTTTGCTTTAAAATATTGAATATACTCCCTGAAATCTGAATGATGATGTATTACTGCTGGACCTCTGCTGCCTGGTTTGGATGGAATAGTTGGTTGTTTACAGCAAGGATTTCATTGGACTTAATGGCTGGAGGAAGTTCTATTTTATAATTAGTGTGTCCTTCTCCGGCAACAATGGCGTAGTAATGTTCCCCTCGTTTTTTGTTTCCTTCTTCTTTGAGCCTGATAACCCGAAATTTTTTGCCGATGATGCGGCGGGCCTCATTGGATACATTAAGTTGCGCAATCGCGTCAGCTGTCATACCAACAGAGGCAAGTGTTGCGGCACCTCCCAAAACTTTAGCGCCGGTCATGGCGGCACCAAGGTGGTTTGTTTCTAAACCCAAGAGGGTAGTCGCCATACCTGCACTGCCAGCCACATTCGCGATTTTACCCAGTCCCATACCACGCTTGCTCTCCTGGATATTGACAAAATCATACTGAGAGGGCGTGCCAATGATCAGGTCATCACCCACATGTATAGTGATGGTATCCATGATAAACGTGTCTTTGTCTGTCAGATGCTGGCTTTGGGCCGCTGTAAGCAGGCCCATGGCAATACCGGTCAATAGTAGTGCTTTGATTTTCATTTTTTTTTGTTTTAAGTGAATGGTTGAATTGCAACATCCCTTTTAGCTTCAGGCAATACATCACTCACCCGAGAAATGCATCCGAAGCATTGTCAGGAAGGCGCTGAAAACGGGTTATACATAAATCTAAGCTGTAAGTAGTGATAACTACTTATTGGAAGCAGATCTCCTGTAATTCTTTAATGCCCAATAGCTTGCAAAGTTCATATTGAAATGTAAAAATAATGATTTTATCTGTTCATTACTGAAAAAAATTAAATTATTTTTTAGTGGTCACAGAAAGAAATGAAATCCGTATTATTTTTATATAGTAAATAGTTTTAGTTTCTCCGTAGGGCAGGAAGGAAAAATAAACCGTGAATTATACAAAACAGGTGAAGATAAATTCGCTAAGATCTATGGTGTTTGTATGCCCTGGCCTCAATAATAGTTTTAATATTCTTCCAGTATTGTCTTATGGTGACGGCTTTAATAAGAATGGTAGGAGCATTGCTATTTTGGCTTCCATATAAAAGACCGCGACTTAATGAAGACCTAAATGGAGAATATTGGAGAAACCTCAGTAAGAGGAGGAAATTAAACTGAAATTATTCATGATGGGGTAATTATTATTAAATTAATAGAAAATTTAATGTATAAAAATAATTTTTAAAATTCTTTGAATAAAATTTGGAATGAAGGACTTTTCAGTACTACATTTGCGTCTCATTTAGGAAAGGACATTCGTTCTTTTTGATTAAGGGGGGTTAGCTCAGTTGGCTAGAGCGCTTGCCTGGCAGGCAAGAGGTCACCGGTTCGAATCCGGTACTCTCCACACTCTTAATAATGATTGATTTGCAATAGCTTGCAACGCCTATAATTTTAATGTCTGATAAAAAATTAAAGTAGAACAGCTGTAGTTATGGCAAGATCAGATCGTTTCATAAATAATACTGCATTTATAATAGCAATGTAACACCAGATTCGTATTGCCGTTTGTTATGGACTGGAGCCTCAACCAGACTAAGAAAAGAAATTCATTTAAGATTAGTTTTAAAGAAAAGGCAAGAGCAAGGCCTTTGTAGGATATGGCTAAATGTAATCTGACCGAACACTCGCTTACAGACGTATAGGATCATAAAGGTTTCATGTATTGCAGAAAAAAATTATCAAATATTAGGTCAGTTTAGCAGCTTTTTATAAATCTGCAAAATAATAATTTTGTGAGTGGACATACAGATTACATGGTAGAAAAGCAAGAATCGTTTGTAAATGGATTGCTAAACGTCATTACAATGGGAATTTATTCGCCTATGACTACCAGCTATTATATCCCTGCGAAGTAGTGTAAATTAGCTAACCTATGAAATTTATCCTACGAACTCCTTATCAAATATTCTCACACTACAAAGATTGAATTGTCAACTTGAAATGAACGGTAATGAATGCCTTTTAATTAAAAACCAAACACGGCAGATCATAAACTATTACTTGATTTCACGTTTTTCTTGCCATCTGAAATTACTGATTCTTTTAGAAACCAACCATGGATTTTCTACTCGGATGTACTCATCTTCATAAATGGCGCCAATTATGGTTCTTATTTTTTTGCCGTTTTCAGAATCGATTAACGTAATCGTGCAATAACATATGCCTGTGGCCTTATATCCATTTATTTTCACGGTTTGTTGCCCGTTGAAATGAGAGACGGTTTCTTTTTCCCGGAGGAAGTTTTCAAATACCTGAGCCATTTCCTTTCGACTTGAAAGTTTTAAAATGGTTTTACCTTCTACTTTCGTTTCAGAAATAGCGTTTTCTGAAAATAAAAGCACTTGGTTATCAAAATCTTTTTTGTCGCCGAGAATGGAAATTTTATCAATGAGTTCTTATAAGACAACTTTCTCGGCTAATGTAATTTATCAAACAGTCAATGCAATTTTACCCTGAATGTGCCCTTTTTCTGCTCTTTCATGTGCCTTACGGGCTTCAGTCAGAGAAAAAACACTATCAATGACAATTTTTATGGTGTTATCGTCAAGCAGATTTGCAAGTTCTGAAAGTTGTGAACCATTTGAACGCACCTGTGTTGCCGATACATTAACACCCAACTTCCTGGCCTCATCCGCATCCGAAAAGCCCAATGGGAAAATCGGGAATAAGGAACCACCTTTTTTTAGTGTTTTTAAAAATCTTCCGGTTGAGGGACCGCCGACGGCGTCTACGACCAGATCCAGATCCTTTACGATTTCATCAGCATTATATCTGGTGTAATCAATAAATTCATCCACACCCAATTCCCGCAACATACTTTCTTGTTTTGTTGAAGCAACCGCAATCAAATGTGCTCCTTTCCATTTTGCCAATTGCACTAAAAAATGACCAACGCCACCGCCCGCGCCATTTACAAGTACTTTTTTACCTGCAAGTGTCACGGGTTCGTGCCTGTCTGGTTGAAGTGGATTAGGTTCATTATGTCCAAGTTCAATCAAAAATTGCCAGGCCGTAAGCAATGACATCGGCGCAGCGGCTGCTTTAATGAAATCAATACTTTTAGGTTTCAAAGCTAAATCCGTAACCGGTACACTTACATATTCGGCATAGGCCTGGCTATTTCCATAACTGGGAAACCGTACCATTGCATATACTTCATCATCGATAGAGAACTGCGTTACATCTTTAGCTGCTTCTACCACTACTCCCGAAATGTCTGTACCTAAAATGATCGGGAATGGCACTTTGGGCTGCCATTCAGGTGGCAACATTTTATATCCATCGCGCAGATACCAATCAGGTGGGTTTAATCCTATTGCTTTTACTTTTACCAAAACCTCCCCTTTCTTTACCTCGGGAATGGGTGCATCTTCATAACGAAGAACTTCAGGTCCGCCAAATTCGTATTGTCTGATTGCTTTCATAACAACTGCCTTGTTATTTTTCGTTTCTACACTTAAAGTCATCTTATTTAATTTTTAGTATGTTGCGAAATTAGATTCTTTGTATCTTTGAGACAAGTATATACTTTGTTGTACGCTACATACTAAAAAGAATGTAATACTGAATATCAATAAATTAAAAATGGGAAAAAAAGAAAAAAAATGCCCGGAAGTGACGACTTGCTCGGTTGATTATGCTTTTAAGCGTATTGGCGGTAAATACAAAGGCAGAATTTTATGGTATTTGCATGAACATTCAATTTTACGTTATGGAGAATTAAGCCGGACCATGCCGGATATCACAACGAAGATGCTGACACAAACGCTAAGGGAATTGGAATCGGACAATTTAATTAACCGAAAGGTTTACCATGAAGTACCGCCAAAAGTTGAATACACTTTGACAGGAGTCGGGCAGGAGCTTATTCCGTTCATCAAGTACCTTAAAGATTGGGGAGATAAGCAAATTGAAAAAGAACAGAAGAAGATAAAATAAATACAAGTCAATTTACCACAAACATTCGGCAATTTGTCAATTGATCCATAAATTGAATATGCTCAATAGAATTTTAGATAAGTAAATAAATAAAAAAAAGATGATCGGTATATAACCATGCATTTTCGTATTCTGATAATTATGGATATGTCCGGTCTAAAACGTCCTCACTTGCTTTCTTTCTTCCGGATGCAGAAGATTTTCGATAAGTAAACCTGCTGAATACCAAGCGGTTTCTCTATATTTGCCATAAATGTTTGTATTTGTATACCAAAATAGAATTTATGAACTGGAAATATCTGCTGATTATTATCCCTTTATTTATCCTGGCAGAGCTTTATCTTATCACAAAGCTGTTCTCCATGATATCTCAGCCCTCTGACCTACTGGTATTTTTTGGTGTTTTTGGTATTGGTCTGGATATTTTTGCCATTATCAAATTATATACATTGCTAAAAAAACATATCAAATACTAAAATTTCAAATAGCTAAACCTGCTTATTTATGACTCAGATGATGAAAAAGATTTTTGTCGCTGCCGGCGCCATTGCGCTTCTCTTTGCCGCCTGCGCCAGCTGTACCAGGATTGATGCTGGCTATGAAGGTATATTGGTCAATCAATACGGAAGCGAAAGAGGCGTTTCAAATGTACAGATCCGTACGGGTAGGGTCTGGTACAACCCGTTGACGCAGGACGTTATTGAATTTCCCTTATTTGTAAAGACAGTGGATTATGATCCATTTACCGTGAACGCAAAAGACGGGTCTGTTTTTACGATTGATCCTACGCTTAGTTATGCCGTTATTCCAGGAAAGGCACCCTATATCTATGTCAAATACCGAAAGAACCTTGATGAAATCACCAATACCACTATGTATAATTATGTCAAGGATGCTTTCAGGATTCAGATGAATAAATACACGACGGAACAGCTGATCAGTAACCGGCAGCAGTTTGAAGACAGTGTTCAATTCAACCTCAATAAACTCATGAATTCTGACGGCTTTAAGCTGGAATCCCTGACATCCGGCCTGATCTATCCAAAATCCATTGTAGAGGCAGTAGATGCTAAAAACAGGGCCGTCCAGGAAGCGATGCAGGCCCAGAACCAACTGGTAAAAGATTCTATCGATGCCCGAAGAAAAGTTATTGTGGCAGAAGGGGAGAGGCAGGCTAATTTGCTCAGGCAGTCTTCTTTGACACCCCTATTAATACAACAGCAGTTCATAGAAAAATGGGATGGGAAAACACCGCTGTACGGCAATGTTCCGACCATTTTCAAGAAGGTAGAGTAGGCCGTTCAGCAATATACCATGCCCATTTAAAAGTTGAAAGTTCAAAGGATTAATAATGTAAGCTTACTATGGCGCTTGCCTTGCTGGTAAGAGAGCACCGGTTCGAATCCGGTGCCCTCCACAAAAATTTTAAAAAACGCATTAATAATCAGTATTAATGCGTTTTTTTTTACCATGCGTGCATAAATGAAATGATTTTTTTAATTTTTTAAATATAGTTGCTATTTATTTATTTTGTGATTTGCTGATATAATTATTCTTTTTCCGAATTTCAAAAGGTTGTTTTTTGGCTTTTTTGTGGTGCAGAAATAAATCTCATCACTAAAGTACAGTATTGATTTAAAATGAAAAGCGTTATTATGGTAATATGAATAGCCATCTGAAAACGATTAGAAATTCACATGAACCCGTGCATAGCCCTTTATGTTATAAAGTTTAAATAATATTTTGTTAGGGACATTACAGTTTTGTCCGTAGAATTTATACTATACTAATAAGGGGCGGGCTTTTCCGAACCTCAAGGTGTTCGAACTAATTTTTTTCAAAACAAGAAATATCAGAATGTCGAATGATTGTATCAATTTGTCGAGCCAACGTGGACAAATATCGAATTTTGCTTTCAACGAATTCACGAAGTACTAAGTTTGGGTATATTAAAAAGAACCCATGTATAAAATTTGTATTTGCACATTATTCACCTGGATTACAACTACGGCAATATGTCAAATTAATATATCAGGTGTAGTTAAAAACAATTCTGGAAATGGAATATCATATGCAACGCTGCAATTTGTTAAGGGTGAAAATACTATTCATCCTGTATCAATTAAAATAGCAGATGAAATGGGGTTGTATTTTACACAGTTAAAAGATACAGGAATCTATCATATTTATATTTCGGCAACCGGATATAGCGATACAGCTATCCAGGTCAGTATAACGGAAACGAATACAAAAAAAGACATAGTTCTAAGCCCAATTAAAAGCCAACTTGGAGATGTTATTGTATCAGCCAGGTCAAAACCACCAATGATTCAACGAAAAGTAGACAGGGTAGTGATTAATGTTGAAAATAACCCCATAACTGCGGGAAAATCCTCTTTAGATATATTTAAAATAGCTCCGGGCGTATTTGTAAATGGTAACACTATTAGCATAAACGGAATGACTGGATCAAAAGTAATGGTCAACGGGAAATTATTAAAGCTATCAGGAAGTGATTTAACGCAGTATCTACAGAGTCTAAGGTCAAATGATATAGAATCAATCGAAGTAATTGCTCACCCCCCTGCAGAATATGACGCCGAAGGTACGGGCGGGTTGATAAATATAGTCTTAAAGAAAAATGCTAGAAATGGCCTGTTAGGTTCCATTGGTACCGATTATTCACTCGGTTTAGGGAAATACCCACAATACAATCCATATGCATCACTTAATTATAAAAGAAATAAACTTGAATTATCAGCTCGCTATGCATATTACTGGTCCAAATATTATCAACAAATTAATCAAAACAGAGATTTCATTGATCAGGTTATATATCAATCTCAAACTAATACAAAATCATATATAAGAGCAAACCGAATAACACTAGGTGCTTCCTACGATATAAAAAAACATCATTCGTTAGCTATTGGCTACACTGGACTATTCAATAATATAATCGATTCTTCTAATAGTAATACAGAAATAAGTTCAAAAAGTAATATCTCACAAAATATTATTTCAAACGGTGTATTTACTAATGGAGCAAAAACAAATTACTCTGACTTCGGATTAAACTATAAATGGGTCATTGATACACTTGGATCAGAATTTACGATACTATCGGATTACATTTATAATGAGCGCAGCGGAAATAATTACAATAGTTCTAAAACCTATAACTATAATAATGAACTTACTGGTGATACCCTTTTCATATTCCATAACCCAAATAAATCAAAAATTTGGACAACGGATATGCAGTTCAAAAAGGTTTATTCGTCAGGCCTAAATTTATCCTTTGGAGCCAAATCAACAATCACAAGAATACAAAATAATAATAGTTACCAAATTGCTGATAAGAACCAATGGAAAAATTCACCGGAAAACGACTTCCAGTATAAATATTCAGAAAACATTCTGGCAGGCTATATAAATTTAAGCGGTCAACTAATAGGCATTGATTATAAATTAGGCTTAA
>Ga0182744_1003604_pt1 | contig 11988 bp, 8 predicted proteins | sample eDN3rd30CKraftMG_FD_128525 | JGI IMG/M metagenome (GOLD analysis project Ga0182744, IMG submission 128525) | Enriched Miracle-Growth compost microbial communities from Emeryville, California, USA - eDNA 3rd pass 30_C Kraft MG (version 2) (version 2) ...
AGCAGGGCGGATTTTCTTTCCAATCCAGCACATTAGCGTCTGGACCTGCGGTGAAATCCACATAGCGCACCGCGCCGCTCGCCCAGCCAGCAGATAAAATAGGTTAAGCGCCGGCGAAGATTCCAGAGAAGGGAAGCAAAGATGTCCGAGTGTGCCCCCCAACCCGCCGAATAAAGGCCGCGCTGCCGAACGCGACCTGATGGGAATCGTTCCGCCCGCCTGCCGAGTTGCCGCGCCGCGGTGGACGGCGTTGGGCAGCTTCAACAGGCGGGTCGCGAAAACGGCAGCCGGCGGATTCGGCCGCTATCCCTTCAGCATCAGGGCCGCGCCGCTGACGATCGAGAAGATCAGCACCGCCAGGCGCAAGGCGGGTCCGTTGATGCGGGAATGAACGCTGCGGGAAAGCGCGCTGCCGATCAGCACCGCCGGGATCAGGGAGAGCGCCGCCAGCATCTGGTCCTGCCCGATGCGCCCGGCGATCAGCAGGATCACCAGCGAGATCGCCTCGCCCACCAGAAAGCAGGTGGCGACGGTCGACCGCAGGATCGGGCCGGGCGCGTGCTGGTAGAGAAGCGCAAGCGGCGGGCCGCCGATCCCCGTCGCGGTTTCCGTGACCCCCGTGAACAGGCCGACCCCCAGCGATGCCTGCGGGCGGGGGGCGAAGGGCGGCGACAGCAGCGCCACGACGGCCGCCAGCACGGTCAGAAGGCCGACCGCGATCTCCAGCTGGCGGACGGACAGCGCGACCAGCACCGCCATGCCCAGGAAGGTGCCGAAGAACCGCCCGAGCGTGATCCAGCTTGCGCCGCGCCGGTCGATCATGTGCCGCTCGCGCCAGGCGACCAGGAAATTCAGCGGCAGCATCAGGACCAGCAGCGTCACCGGAAGATAGCTCGCGTCGACGAATCCGAAGACCGGCGCCATGATCAGGGCAAAACCGATGCCGACCGCGCCCTGCACGAAGGCCGAGGCAGCCACCAGAAGCGAGAGCATGAGGAAGATCGTCAAGGTCACGCCAACCCCCCGGCGAACAGGCTGTCTGCCGTTGCATGAATCCGCTGGATCGGGGCCTTGGCAATGGCAGGCGCGGCAAGGCCGCGGATCTCGGCCAGCAGGGCGCGGGCGTCCCAATCGACCGGCCAGCCCTGCACCATCCGCAACCGACCATTCGTGAACACCGCGTCGATCTGGTCGCGGTTGCCATAGCGCACCAGTTCCCAGGTCAGGTCATGGGAGGGCGTGAATTCGGGCCGGTCCAGATCGACCAGCAGGAAATCCGCCGCCAGGCCCGGCGCGATGCGGCCCGTGACGGCCGCCAGACCGCTGGCCTCGGCCGCCATCCGCGTGGCGGCATCCAGCCACAGCCAGCCGCCGCCGCAGGAACTGTCGCCCGAGGCCAGGCCATAGGCGGTACGCTGCATGGCTTCCGCCGCGTCCATCAGCCGGAAGCCGTCGGCGCGGGTGCCATCGGTGCCGAGGCCGAAGCGGATGCCAAGCGCCTGCATCTGCAAGGCGGGCGCCACCGCATTGCCCTTCCAGACCGAGGCCACGGGGTTATAGGCGACGGCCGCGCCGGTCTCGCGCAGCAGGTTCATCTCGGACGGCGTGATCAGCGTCGAATGCGCGATCAGCGTCTGGGGCCCAAGCGCGCCGACATGGGCCAGATGCTCCAACGGGCGGCGGCCATGGGCGACCAGCGAGCGTTCGACCGCCACCAGATGTTCGTTCACATGCGTCTGAAAGGTCGCGCCCGCCGCCGCCGCCATCGCCGCGATGTCGCGCAGCATGGCGTCGCTGGCCACTTCGGGGATCGAGATCGCCAGCGACGGATGGATCAGGGCATCGCCCTGATAGGCCGCCAGATGCGCCTCGGCGCCGCGCAGGATGGCGGCGCGGTCGGGAACCATCGCCGCGCCGCCCAGATCGTTGCAGATCTGCGCCACGACCAGGCGCAGCCCCGTCTCGCGCGCAGCCTCGACCAGCTTGCCGATATGTCCGGCGGACCGGGTGCCGGCATCGACGGCCGTGGTGAAGCCGCCGCGCAGGCATTCGAGCGCCGCCAGTTTCGAGGACAGATAGACCATGTGCTCGTCCAGGCTGCCCTCCAGCGGCACCCAGATCCGGCGAAAGATCTCGGAGGGTTCGCCAAAGACCAGCGACTTGCCCAGTGACTGCGTCAGATGCGTATGGGTGTCGATGAAGCCCGGCATCATCAGGTGGTCGGGCAGCTCGGCGACCCTTGCATCGGGATGGCGGGCGCGCAGCGCGGCGGCCGTGCCGATATCGGCAAAGCGCCCGCCCTGCAGCAGCACGGCCATGCCCGGCTGGGGCCCGTCGTCCCCCAGCAGCCGGCCGGGCGCGACGATCAGATTGTCGGTCCGGGCAAAGGTCGGGCGCAGGTCTATCATTGGGCATGCTCCGTGTTTTCAAGGGATTTTGGGGCGTTGAACTGGAAGACGGCGTTGACGAGCGCCGCCGTGATCGTGCCCATCGCCAGGCCGTTGCCCAGGATCATCTGCGACCATTGCGGGAACTGGCTGTAGACCCCCGGCACCAGGATCGGCATCAGCCCCATGGCCAGGCCCGAGGCCAGCGTGAACATCGCGCCGTGTTCGCGCAGGTCCACGCGGGACAGGACATGGATGCCGATCACGCCGATGATGGAAAACACGATGATCGCCGTGCCGCCCACGACCGGGCCGGGCAGGACGCTCGCCAGCCGCGAGACCGGCGCGATCAGCGCGATGATCACCAGGATCACCCCCGCCATCGCCGTGACATAGCGCGAGCGGACGCCAGTGGCGCGCACGATGCCCACGTTCTCGCCCGAGGTGATGATCAGCGAGGTTCCGAACATGCTGCCCACGATCGAGGCGACCGCATCGCCGCGGATGGTGCGCGGCACGATGGCATGGGCATCGCCCTTGCGGTCCACGATCTCGGCCGTGGCGATGGTCTGGCCGGTCGCCTCGGCCATCGAGATGATCGAGAAGATGATCAGCGGCAGCGCCGCGATGACGTCGAACTTGGGCATGCCGAAGGGGAACAGCTGCGGCACCGCGATCAGCGAACCCTGCATCACGCCCGACACGTCCAGCCTGCCCAGGGCGGCCGCCAGCAGCGTGCCCGCGATCAGCCCCAGCATGACCGAGATGCGCTGCAGCGTGCCGGTGAACACGCGCGATAAGATCACGGTCAGCGCAATGGTCGCCAGCGCCAGTCCGACATTGACCGGATCGGCGAAATGCGCCTCGCCCGCGCGCCCGGTGATGGTGCCGCCATAGATCTTGACCAGGTTCACCGCGACCAGCAGCAGCATGGTGCCGACCACGATCGGCGGAAAGAACCGCAGCAGGCGCCGAAAGACCGGCAGGGCCAGGAAATAGAAGACGCCGGTCATCAGCACCGCACCGACGGCGGTCTGCACGTCGGTCTGCGTGGCAATGGCGAGAAAGATCGCAATCGGCGCGCCCCCCGGAACCATGATGAAGGGCAGCCTTGCGCCGAAGCCGGCAGGCCCGAAACTTTGCAGGATCGAGCCGAGGCCGCAGACCAGGAAGGTGGCGCTGATGATCGAGACGGTCAGCGCCGCATCGAAGCCCAGCGTCTGCGCGACCAGGAACACCGCCGTGATCGGCGAGGCGGCCATCACCAGCACATGCTGGAACCCGTAAAGGATCAGATCCCTGAGCGGCAGCCTTTCGTCCACGGGATCGGTTGGCGGAACGGACTCTATCGCAGTCGGCATGTTGATTTCCCCTGTTGAGATGCGTTCGTCTGCTTATGCAAATCGTTTTGCTAGCTTGCGGGATAGCACGGAAACCGATTCGTGCAAATCGTTTTGTTGCGATACCGGCCGATGCTGGTAATGTGGGCGGCGGGGATCAGAGGAATGAGCAAAGAGTGAGCAAACCCACCATCTCGGATCTGGCGAAGGCCGCGGGGGTATCGGTCACGACCGTATCCCATGCCTTCAGCGGCCGCCGCCATGTGGATCCCGAAACCGCCAAGCGGATCCAGGCGCTTGCGGACCAGATGGGCTATCACCCAAGCTCGATGGCACGGGCGCTGCGCAGCGGCCGGACAGGCGTGATCGCGCTTGCCTCGTCGATGCCCTTTGCGGTCGCGGCCGGGCCGTCGCGGCTGGGGTTTCTGATGGAGATTGCGGCTTCTGCCGCGATGTCGGCCCTGACGCGCGATCTTGCCCTGTGCCTGATCCCGCCGCATCCCGCGGCGCAGGGCAAGGGGTCGGTCAGCTTCGACGGCGTGATCCTGGTCGAGCCGATGCGCGACGATCCGCTGGTCGCCTATTTCGAACAGCGCAAGACGCCGATCGTCTCCATCGGGACGGTGCCCGATCGTCCCGACATCCCGGCGGTGAACATCCGTTCGCGCGAAACCGCTGCCCTGTTGCTGGATCATCTGGCACAGCAGGGATGCCATCGGGTTGCCGCGCTGATCGGTGCGGCCCCCCGGACCAGTCAGATCGAAAGCGCCGCAGCTTATGAAGCTTTTGTCACGCGATTCGGCTGGTCGTCGCTGCTCGTCCGGATGGGCGAGGAGGAGGCCGAGGACACCGCGTATCAAGAGACCTTGCAGTTGCTGCGCGCGAACCCGTCGATCGACGGCATCTTCGCGGCCATCGACGCCTTCGCCAGCGGCGCGATGCGCGCGGCGCAGGAGCTCGGATGGACGGTGCCGGATCGCCTGCGCCTGGTCACCCGCTATGACGGGGTCAGGGCCAAGCTGTCCCAGCCTCCCCTGACGGCGGTCGATCTGCACCTGCCGGCAATCGCCGAAAAAGCCGTCCATCTGCTGCTGGACCAGATCGAGGGCTCCAGCCGCATGATCGAGGCCGACCTTCCCGAACTGATCGTCAGGCGTTCATCGCAAACGTCGGCCTAAGGCTAACCGGCATGGTTCATCCATGCGGGCTTCGCCGATCCCATGCAGCCTCGACGCCACGCGCCGCCTTTCCGCCTGCACCGCCGCCGAGGTGCGAGGATCAGCGCGGGCTCGTCCGACTGCGAAGCCGATCCCGTCCTTCATGAAATGCGCGACCTTTGGACAGTTGCCGCCTCCTGCGGCGAAGGCGCCAACAGCCGGTCACCATCATGGCTAGGCGGATTCTTGCGTTCCACACAAGCATAACGCGGTTTTCGGATGCATCCTGACGCTTATGATCCATATTTCGCAGTCAAATTAAACCAATAAGGCTCCTTATCACGCGCGAACTGTCATATAAAATTCAATTTGTTCACCCATTAACCAATTGACGCCTCTGCGGTTCCGGCCTATTGCAGCCTGGCGTTGAGTGATCGTTTGACAGCTCGATCGCACCGGGGCGGTTCGGCACGATCCCTGCCCGCAATGATGCACAATTTGTATGGGTAAGGTGCATCCGTAATTTATTGGTGTTCATATAATCTCTTCGAGACGCCATCTGTCTCTGTTCGGAGGTCGTACTACAATGCGCGCGGTCGTGCTGGTCCAAAACGGGCTCAAGAGCCTCGTTGAGGGAGTAATTCGTTCCTGTTCAATATCTTGCATAGAGATCGGCAGCCAGAGTGCAAATGAGTTTCTACCGCCAGGCCAGCGGCCCCTGGCCATCGTCCTGAAAAACACGGCGACCCGGAAAACCGTCAAGCTGCCGGAATTCCTGAACGATGTGCCCCGATTCCTGTTCGATCCCGAGAACAAGGAGAAACTCTTTCTCGATATTATCGAGCTGCTTCTGGCCCAGCTCAATGCCAGCGAGGAAGACGCCGGATGCGCACGGCTTTCCGCCGCGATATTACGCGCGGAAAATCAGACCCTTGAGCAGAACCTGAAGTCCGTCGAGGATTTCCTTTATACGCTGGGCAATCCGCGATTCATGCGGGCCCTGTCCTGGGATCCCGTTGGCGTGATGGTCAGCCTAAACCCGGGCGCGGCGCTGGCGCAGCGCCTGCCGACGGGGGCCGCTTCGATCGCCGCGGTCGATCTCTGGGTGCCGGCGGCGTTGCAAGAGGATATCGCGCGGCTCGAATGCCGCATCCTCTGCGCCTCGGGCAACAGCATCGCCCTGGAGCCCGCGCCGGCCCTGGCCGGGGTCGAGGCGGGCTGGCTGCGCTTTGCCCTGTCGACGCCGCTTCGCGGACCCGAACAGGATTGCGCCCTGCAACTGACCTGGCGGGGCGAAGGCCCCTGCGTGCTGGGGCTGGGCCATGCGGTGCCCGATCCCGCCTTTGCCGTCCGGGCAGAGGGCGAGGCCGCGCAGGACCACGTCCTGGCGCTGCGGGTCTGGAAATCGCTGCCCGGCGTCCATTTGCCCGAGGTGGCCGCGGTCGGCCTGGGCAAGGGCAGCCATGGCGCCGGGGACGCGAATTTCATCACGCCCTCGGAACTGCCGCGTCCCGAACTGTTCTCGACGCCGCCGCTGGCCCGAGACCACATCTCGGCCGCCTTCTGGGAAAACGAGGATGCGATCCTGGTGCATCCCTCGCGCCACGGGCCGGTCTGCGCGGTGATCCGCGACGTCGAACTGCCGGCGCTGTCGCATATCTCGGCGCTGGTGAACGTGGGCCATCCCCGCGCGCCCAGCCTGAACTTCAGCGTCGGCGTGGCGCCGCATGGCCAGGTGGACGAGGACGGCTATTGGCAGCGCCGCATGGGCCCCTGGGTGCATGGCCTGCCGCCGCATGGCTGGTCGCAGGTGCATTGCATCCCGGTCGAGCCCATCGTCGGGCGTGCCGACATCCTGCTGGCCGTCTCGCTGGCCACGGACCAGCCGAACGATCTGAGCTGGGGCCTGTTCCGCGGCTTCCGCATCGCCCGCCGCAACAACGTGCCGCAGGCGCTGCAATGACCACGACGGGGCAGATCTCGATCATCATCCCGACCAAGGGCCACCCGGTCCTGCTGGACGATGCCATCGCCGCCGTGCATCGCGAGATGGCCTCGGGCGCGATCCGCCGGCTGGTGGTGATCGACGACGGCTGCGAGCATGCCGAGACCCGCGCCAGCCTTGCCAGCTGGCAGGCGATCATGGGCGATTCCATGCTGGCGCTGCATTTCCCGAACGCCGGGCTCAGCGCGGCGCGCAACCGGGGCATCAAGGCGGCGCTGGCGGCGGACCCGGACATCGAGGCGCTGTTCCTGCTGGACGCCGACAACACGCTGGTCGAGGGCGCAGCCGCCGCCTGCCAGCGCGCCCTGGCGCAGCATCCCGACCAGGACTGGTTCTATCCCGAATTCGATTTCTTCGGGCAAAGGGCGCATTACATCGCCGACCACGACCCCAGCCTGCTGTTCCACGCCCATGTCAACCTGTGCGAGGCCGGCAGCCTGATCCGGCGCCGGGCTTCGATGCCGGCATCCGCTTCGACGAGGCGATGAAAAAGGGCTACGAGGACTGGGATTTCTGGCTCTCGGCGGCGCGGGCCGGGTTCCGGGGCCGGCCGCTGGCCGCGCCGGTGCTGCTGTATCGCAAGCGCCCGGCCAGCATGCTGTCGCATTCGCACGATCTCGACGGCGAGCTGCGGCGATTCCTGGAAAACAAGCATCGCTGGCTGTTCTCGGCCCCGGCGCTGCTGGCGCTGGAAGCGCAGCGTTTCCCGCGCTATGCCATCATCGAGGGCGACAGCGCTATCCTGTGCACCGATCCCGACCACAGCGAGACGGTGACGCTGGCCGATCTCGAACGGCGCTTCTTCGCGCATTTCGCCGATCCCTATGCCCATCACGCGCCGGCGCTGCTGATCGTGCTGCGCGAAGGCGTCAGCGCGCGGCTGAAGCAGGCCCGCCTGATGCGCAATTTCCTGTGGCTCTGCGAAAGGCGGCAGGCCCGGCAGGGCGGCGCGGCGGATCTGGACCTGTTCTTCGTCGAGGCCTCGGAATCCGGTCACCAGGTGCATACCGACCTGGGCAATCCGGCGGCCATGCCGGACGGGGTCGCCGTCGGCCTGGAGCGGCTGCGCGAGATCGTGATGCGCGACGACGCCGGCTGGATCCGCGAGATCGAGCGCGCGCCGAACCCGCATGCCGTCACCGGCTGGGGCATGGAGATCGACGGCATGTCGCCGCTGCGCCCGCAGGCCGAGGCCGCGACCGAATTGCTGCGCGGCTTCCTGATGCAGCTGCATCGCAGCCGCTTCCGGCCCGCGCTGGCGCAAAGCTGGCAATGGCGCGCCCCGGGCGGCGCCGCCAGCCGCGCCATGGCGGTCGAGATCCCGCGCAGCGCCGCCTCGGGCGGGGTGATCTTCCCGCTGCTGAAACAGCCCGGACGCAAGGACATCGGCCTGGTGCTGCCGATCTTCGACTTCGGCGGCGTGGAAAAGGTCGCGGCCAGCCTGGCGCGCGAGCTGGCCGCCGCCGGGCACCGGCTGCACCTGTTCATCGCCAGCGACCGGCCGCTCCATGGCGACGGCTGGGCGCTGGAGGCCTTTTCGACCGTGAACTGGCTGCCCGATGCGTCGACGCTGGACTGGTCCGGCCCGGAATACATGGGCACCGCCGAGCCGCGCTGGGGCGAGGGCATGGAGCGCGCCGACCTGGTCGGGCTGCTCTGCTCGATGGATGCGGTCATCAACGCCCATTCCGCCGCGCTGCACAAGGTCGCCGACCGGCTGAAGCGGCAGGGTGTCCTGATGATCGACCACGAGCACCTGGTCGAGCGCAGCGTCTATGGCCGCAACTACGGCCCTCCGAAGCTGGCGCTGGCCTATGAACATGCCTATGACCTGTTCCTCAGCTGCTCGCAGACGCTGTCGCGCTGGCTGAACGCCCAGGGGATTCCGCGCAGCAAGCTGATGCCGGTGGTCAATGCGCCGGGCTATCCGCTGGCCCCGGCCCGCGTCGCGGCGCTGCTCGAACGGCGCGAGGCCCAGGCCAGCGACGCGGCCCCGCTGCGGGTGCTGTTCATGGGGCGGCTGGACCCGCAAAAGGGCGTCGGGCGGCTTGCGACGATCTATGCGGCGCTGGCGCGGCACCTGCCCGGCGTCCAGCTGTCGATCGCCGGGCAGTCGGTGGTCGATGCCGCGGGCGAGCTGAGCTTTCCCCGGCAGACGCGGATGCTGGGCGCCATGCGCGGCCCCGAGGCGCTGACCGAACTGCTGGCCGCGACCGACGTCATGGTGCTGCCCTCGCATTACGAAGGGCTGCCGCTGTCGGTGCTCGAGGCGCAGCGCCTGGGGGTGACGGTGCTCGCGACCGAGGTCGGCGCCATGCATGAGGCCATCGAGGACGGCGTGACCGGCTTCGTGATCCCCGAGGAGAATTGCGAGGCGGGATTCGTGCACCGCATCCTGGCGCTCGACGGCGACCGCGACCAGCTGCGGCGGATTTCCCGCGCCGCCTCGGACGGCGCGCGCGACTGGGCGATGGCGGCGGCTCCGCTGCTGGCCTGGCTCGCAACGAAATGGGAGGAGCCGATCTGCGGTGAAAAGCAGATGCATGCTCAGGAAAGGACGAGTAATTGACGACCATCTATGCTGCTGCCCTACGCAATTACGAAGCGGCCGCCTCGGTTCTGACGGCCCTGCAGTCCAGCCGCATCGACCTTTTGGCCGAGGCACGCTCGGCCTTGGTGGGCCGGCCCAAGCTGGCGCTGACCGGCGGCTACAACACCGTGACGCCGGCCCTGGGCATCTGCCTGCCGAACGGGACGCGCTGCGACGTCATGGCCACGCCGGATGATCTGCGCGCGGTCGAGCTGCGCGGCGCCGGCCAGCAATGGATGACGCTGGAAACACCGCTGCCGGACTCCTCGAAGCTGGCCTCGAAATGCTTCATCGAATGCAACCTCGCCGCCGAGACGCCGCTGGTCGCCGACGTGTTCCTGCGCAGCTTCGACGAGGATGGCTCGACCGAGGACAGCGGCCATGTCGAATGGCGCATCATGCGCGATTCCCTGTCGCTGTGCAGCCTGCCGCTGCCCCAGGTCTCGGAGGGCAATACGGCGCGGCGGATCATCATCCACCTGCGGCAGCCGGCATCGCGCCTGATCCTGGGCGGCCTGGCGGTCACGCTGGTCTGAGCAACCCCCCGGTCGTGCCGGCGCGGCACGGCCCCCTTGCCGACAAAGGAAACGGTCTTGGCCCTGAACATGGATTTCTGCTTTGGCGATGGCGAAGCGATGCTGGTTGTCGCCGGCTGGAGCAGCGATCACTGGCTCGATCTGGAACTCTACATCGACGAGACGCGGCTTGCCCCCCGTCTGGTGACCCGGCATGCGCGGCGCGACCTGCGCACCGCCGAGCGGTTCGGCGTGCTGGCGGTGTTCGATCTTGCCGGCGTCGACATGGCCGGCAATGCCACGGTGCATGTGAAATCCGGCCAGGAATTCACCGAGATCCAGCCCGAACGCCTGGTCACCGACCAGCAGCGCCTGGTCGAGATCGGCGTGGACGAGGTGTTCTTCGCCTGGCTGCGCCTGCTGGCGGCGGGCGAACTGACCATGCCGACCGGCGAGGTGGCGCAGGCCGCGGTGGCGCGCCTGCGTTTCGCGCCGCTGCTGCCGCGCGAAGGCGACGAATTCGGCCTGGGCGTCGACCGCTGCCTGACCGATCCGGCCGGACAGGGCCTGGTCTCGGGCTGGTTCCTGCCGGCCATGGGACAGGTCCAGCCGCTGACGGCGCTGGCGCTGGACGACCAGCAGCTTTGCCGGGTCCGGCTTTTCGCCGGCGCCCTGCCGCGCACGGACCTGGAACCCTATGGCGGCCGCTACCTGTTTACCGGCAACGACGGCTATGCCGGCGCCTTCCTCATGCCGCAGCCGGTCCGCGGCCAGGTGCAGGTGCTTTTCGTGATCCCCGGCCAGGAAAACGCCGCCGGCGTGCTGACCCCGGCCGGGCCGCGGCCGCCGACCGATTTCGCGGCCGAGCTGTGCCAGGTCCAGCTCGACCTGCCCGACCCGGCGCACAAGACCGGGCTGCGCGCCGCCATGCTGCCGCCGATGCCGGCCTGGCAGCCGCCGGCCGCCGCCGCGCCCTGGCCGCGCAGCGGCCCGGTGCTGCTGCTTCTGGACCACGACCTGCCCGACATCGACCTGCGCGACGTGCTGCGCCGCACCGGCCAGAGGCTGGGGCGCCCGGTCGAGCTGTTCCTGCTGCGCGACCGGCTCGGCAGTGTCCTGGTCGAGGCCATCGAGGGCGCCGCCCGCGAACTGCCGCAGGGGCTGCGGCTTGCCGGCTCGGGCATGGCGCTGGACCTGCAGGCCACGCTGCCGGAAACGCTGCTCTTCGGCCGCAGCTCGACCCTGTTCCAGATCGAGGCCGGCGCCGGGGTCTTTGCCCGCGGCACCGCGCAGATGCCCTTTCACCTGACGCTGCTCGACCCGATCGGCGCCATCGGCCGCGACGGCGGCACGCCCGCCGGCGATCCGGCCGCGCGCTTCCAGCGCGACCTGCTGCCCTTTGCCCTGAGCGGCCCGACCGCCAGCCTGAAACCCATGCTGGCCCGCGCGCCCCAGGCCTTCCTGACCCAGGAAGCCCGGCTGCGCCATATCGCCGAGCGCCTGCTGCGCGCCGATCTCGCCGGGGCCGAGATCCTGGGCGGCACGCCGTATTTCGCCGGCCGCGCCGGCCCCTCGGCCCGCACCCTGCCCGGCGGACTGGACCTGCATCTCTACGATGCCGAAAGCCGCAAGCTGATGGAGGCCGCCGCATGAGCCGCATCGTCATCGTCTCGCATTCCCATCCGAACCTGCGCTACGGCGGGGGCGAGGTCGCGGCCTATCGCCAGTTCCAGCACCTGCTCTCGCTGGGCGAGGACGCGCATTTCGTCGGCTCGACCATCGGCCCCGAGGACAGCGACAAGTTCTTCGGCCGCAGCCAGCAGGTCATCGCCTTCGGCCCGCGCGACCATTGCCTGCAGGGTCGCGGCATGGACGGTTTCCAGATGGAGCACGCCCGCATCGCGGACGAGGACTGGCTGGTCGAGTTCCTGCTGTCCTTCGGCGCCGACATCTATCACTTCCACCATTTCTGGAACATCGGCGCCGGCACGATC
>Ga0182744_1003606_pt1 | contig 11987 bp, 8 predicted proteins | sample eDN3rd30CKraftMG_FD_128525 | JGI IMG/M metagenome (GOLD analysis project Ga0182744, IMG submission 128525) | Enriched Miracle-Growth compost microbial communities from Emeryville, California, USA - eDNA 3rd pass 30_C Kraft MG (version 2) (version 2) ...
CCATCTCACCAGCTTGGTCATGGTCGATGCCGCCGGCGAGGCTCAGGAGGGGTTCCCAGCGTGCCGCAAGATACCGTTGATGGCTGCAAGCGGGGCCGAAGTGGGGGCCCTGTCTACACCCCGCCATGTCGGCCAAAGGCAGCCGGGACGGCTGTACTCGATGTCCTCGGGTGCGATGGAGCCAAGCCCGGGCGTCCTGTACTCCCTAGCCCGCATCGGTGCCGACGTGGGGAAACCATCTCTTGCCGCACTCGCCGGGCGTATTGACTGGGCCCATGCCCCGGAGGCGCTCCGCCTAGGGGACCTGAGCCAGTTGCCCCCAGACATCGCCAATCCCGTGCGTGAAGCGGCGAAACTTCCAGAGGTGCTAGCGCTGAGCGTACCCGGGCGCGGTGCTGTTACCGTGGTGCTGGCACTCATGGCGAGGTCGCTTGGCGTGTGGAAATGGGCAGCAGCGCGCTTTGCCCGATCGGTGCTAAAGGGCCTGGAACCAGCTGCCGTGAAGCAGGCTGAGGCAGCCTTGGGCCTTTAGCCGGCATAACGCAATAATAGCGTGTCGCGCGTGGCAGTTCCGGGGCCGGAAGCGGACTTGCCGCTTTTGGCGATAGCATGATGGAAAACTGCCGACACATCCCATGCCTTCAGTCCTGCCTCAACAGGCATGGCAAATACGACAACAGTCACCGCTCGTCTGGAAACTAAAACAACCGGTTCGAAGCCCGTCCGATGGGGCGAAGCTTAAGAAACAGAGAACTACACCTACGCTATAGCCCTCCCAGATTAAGGCAGAATCGAATTGCCTGTCTTGAATGAGAAGCTATCAGCCAAACTCGTTCCGTGCGGGCGAGAATTATCGAAGTTTCTTCATTCATCAAAGCTACTAACCGCAGTCACAAGCTCTTCGGCACCTGACACGAAAAAGTGGTGCTGCTTATCTTGATTAAGATAGTCGGATAAGGACGACCGAGCTGCCGCAAGCGTCTGGTAGTAGGTGCGAAACGGCTGCGAAATTTCGTTCGCACACTTGCCTGTGGGCGGCACCGGAAGCAGAATTTCGAGGTAGCGCTTGCCTACGTCTTCCCGATTCGTTTGCATGAAGATAATGCGACGCCACTGATCGCGAACCACCTTTAGCGACAGAGCCCAAAGCAGGTAGAACGGATCGAAGTTCGCCTTCGGGCCGGGACGAAGAACGATGACCTCTTTCGTTGTTACGACCCGTTCCTGTCCCGGCAATAGAATGCAGAAGTCGCCAATGTTTTTGGACGTTCGCTCCGGGCACAGAAGGTCAAATGCCTTCAACCCCGACTCTGGGCCACCCCAAAACTTCTTTGCTACGGAAAGGGGAATGCGATTCGTCGGGTTGATGTTGACCAGCCCAGCGCGAAGGTCAGACACTTTGATGTAGGGAACATCGCCAATTCGTTCGTCCTGCGAGGGCGATCCATGTCCACCCCGAACTGTCAAAATGCCCCGGCTGATCAAGGTGCCGATGGTAACCGCTTCGAAGCCTTCAAACTGAGGCTGCTTCATCGCTTCGTTGAACCGGTCGCGGTATCGGTGATCGTAATAGACCGGAACAGCGCACCGGAGGTCTATGTCAGCGGCAGGGATAAACGACAACGTGTCGGTCTGCTGCCCCTTTGAAAGCGCGATCGCGTCCTCCTTCAGCTTGTCGTCTATGGCGTCCACGGCGGCCCCGGTCTCGGGGTCAATCTCCTGCACCCGCTTGCCGGTGGCCGGATCAACTATCGGCAGTAGGCGCCCGCCCTTGGTCAGGCCGCATGTGGGTGCAGTTGACACCATAACAGTGTCGCTGGAAAACCAGCTTGGCTTGCGGATGCTCATTTGCCTGCCCCTTTTTTCGCGACCTTTTTCTTGGGAATCGTGGTGGAATCGAATTCTGATTCTACGTGTCCGACCTTCTCGAAAATGTAGAAGTTTGTTTTCGCTCGGCAGAACTCTTCAAATGCTTCCATAGGAATGTTAAGCATTCCGCGTAGAGCGAGTCGGCCATTTAACCAATATGGAAGCCAACGGTAGGAATAGCTGAAGAAATACGTCTCTGGCAGAACTATTCCCACGCGCCCACCTACCCGAAGAAGTCGGTAGCATTGCTCTAGGTAGACCAGTCCAATTTCAAGATCGGTGTGATCCGACGGACCTTTCATCGCTGCATAAGTGGAAATTGTGTAGCCCGCCGCTCGGCAGTCTGCCGCTTTCACCTTGAGACTTTCGCCGAAAGGTGGATTTGTGATCACAACCGTAAATTGCTCAAGGCCGAACTGTTCTGTTGGCGTGCCCAACTCTTGCCCGAGCTTGGGGTACTTGGCGGGCCATAGATTCGTCCGAATTGCGTCACCCAACAGGACGTGGGTCGAGCCGTCGCGCATCGCGACCATGGTCGCCTTAGTGAGCTTTACGCCAATGTCGTCCTTGTCCACACCATAGAGGTTATCGTTTGCCCACTTCACCAGATGATAGGCTTCATCGTCGCCGGGGAACTCGCGTTGCGCCACCTGCCGCAAAGCCTCGACGACAAAGGCCCCCGAGCCGCAGGCGGGATCAATCACCTTGTCGCCCGATGTGATTTCCATAGCCATCACGGCGGGTCGGACCACACGAAGAGGGGTAAGGTATTGCCCTTCGCCGCTTTTCAGGGCCGATGTGCGGAAAATCTGGAACGCCTTCGCCAGAAGATCTACGTCGTCTCCCAGGATGCGAAAGGGGCTAAGCTCCGCGACAACAGCGAAAATAGTATCGTCGCTTAGTAATAGATCTGCCCGATCTGCCTGATTGAAGATTCTTGTCCGCTGCTTATGAAAATATTCTTTATAGCTCTCACGGACTTTGCTTGCCGTGATTGCCACCTTCGTCAATGCGTCGCCATAGATTCGGAAATCCACCGAATTATCGCGGTTGGCTGACCGGCAGGCGATAGCGTCGCTTTCCAGCTTCACAAGAAGGATGTGCAGCAACTCGCGAAGCTGATCCTCCCGCCTGACCACATGGGGGTCCGACACTACTACAGTCGCCACTAGTCGCTTGAGCGCACCGGATAATTCGGCTTCGCTCGGCTGTCGCATGGTGCTCCATGTCGGGGGAGCGTCTGGCGGCTGAGTTAGGTCGTCAGTCGGGTGCGGCAGCCCCGCATTCTCGACAAACACCCATTCCGACTGGTGGCGCTTGTAGACCGCCAGCGTTTGGCTTCCGTCCGTCCAGAAGCCCATTTTGGCCATAGGTTCATTGCTGAGATAGCGCAAGAGTTGCGCCTTGCCGTGCGCAATGTCAGGTGCCTTGAATTCGAAGATGACCTGAAGGGCATACCATTCGCCGCTATCGTCGGCGAAAGCCACCAAGTCCGCCGAACCGCACACCGCATATTTCTGACCGCGCTCCCGCTTGGTCAGGTCGTGAGGAGTGTCGGGAACTTGCCACTCGGGCTTCCAACGAAGCTGCGTTTCTTTCCAGCCAAGGCGCATTAAATCCTTGATGATCTGTTGCCTAACGGTTTCTTCTGGTTTCGTTGGTTTCGGTTCGGCCATCTCGCCCACTGCTCATATAATGCGGTGACAAACGGGTTACCCTTTTTCATCTAGATGGACCAGTCATGGGTTTTGCGGGCTGCTCCTTTTGCAGCGCCTATCACTCGTCGCCCTAGCTGCCAAATTCAGAGAAAATTCTGGGCTGGCACGCAAGGAGGTAAATCGGCGGTATCTATCAGTAAGCCATTCTTAAAACGGACAATTTCAAATAAGGTGATAGGACGTGCGAGAACCGCTGCTTGTAGGCAATCGTGCGCTAGAGCATTTTTGGTTGATAATTAAAGAGATAGTCGGCCAATTTGTGCGGCAATCGGCGGTGTTAGGCGGAGCGCGCGAAATTCGCACACATACGTGGAGGCAATCGACTAGCATTGGGCTACTTCCTACGCCACGTCGGCTTTCGGGAAGGGTCGTGTATCAGCCGAAACGGCTGGAATGGGGCGCAAAGTTGCCGACTAGTTCCAGCAAAAATCCACATGAATTTCTATCGCTAGGACCGGCGCTAGGGCCGCACCCGCACCTCCGAAAAATACTACATTATATCAGATAGTTGGACAAACCCTGTGAGGACCCCCTCTCCGCCATTTAATTCGCCTAGGTCGTTGATTTTAAGCAGAAATCCAACTTGGCGAGTGGGGTCAACCCAAATATTAACCCGACTGATTTTCTGATGCCCGCCCGGGCCATTGCGTGTCTCCTCCGCTTGCCCCGGCACATCTGGCCTGGTGGTGTCAGGCCATCTCTCTGGCTTAGGCAGCCACCTTGCGCTTCCTCGCCCTGGCGCGACCAAGCCGGTCTCAATTTACTCTCTCGATATGGTGATTTCGGTAGGTTATCGGGTGTCTTCAGCCCAGGCCACGATCTTTCGGAGGTGGGCAACGGGCATTCTGGTTCAATTTGCAAAGAAGGGGTTTGTTATCGATGCCCCGAGACTCAAACAACCAGAAAATGCCGACCGCGTTGCGGAGCTCCGGGAAATCATTCGAGATATTCGCTCGGACGAAGCCAACGTTTATCGGAACTCCGCAGAATTTGCGCCATGTGCCAAGACTATGACGGCACAACAGAAGCGGCCCGTGCTTTTTATCAAAAAACCCAAGCCAAGCTTGTTTACGCTGTTACCTCCCACACTCCTGCTGAGATTGTGAAGGAAAGGGCAAACTACAAAGCTCTGAATATGGGATTGGAAACCTAGCAGAATGATAACATCCAAAAACCAACGTTTCGGTGTCAAAAAATTATCTGACTGACGGAGAGATCAAAGAACTGAACCGCATTCTGCTAGATATTTTTGAAGACCAGCTGGATCTTGGTAGGCTGATTGTTTTGGCAGATGCACACGGCTCTTGGATCAGCAGCCAAGCCAACTCGGGCGCGTCGTCCTAAAATCTGGCGGAACGGTTAAGGCGTCGGACGCGAAGCGTTTTGCCGAAGACCAGTATGCAAAATTTGATCAGCACCGAAAAGTACTGCGCCATCAGGAGGCTGACGAGCAAATTGCGGAGCTTGCTCGTCAGGCCAGGAATCTACCTAAGGCACGTCGCAAATAAGCAGATCAGCAGCATGGCCGCCTTCCAGCGGCCATGCATCCCATTACCCCCGGAGATTAGCCCGGCTCATAGGGGCCTGGAGCAGCTTGGCGGACGCACCACGGCCACTGCCGCCCATCTGCGACGCCAGCGCGCCGTCGACCATCTTCTCAACACTGATGTTCAGCTCGCCATTGGGGCCGGTGATCGCGGAAACCTGCGCCGGCGCATTGTTCGTGATGTTCACGATAGGCGCCGCGCCACGCCCGGCTGGCGCAACAACGGTCGGAATACGCGGGCCAACAAAGCCGCCCCCGCATAGCCTCGCAGTGCTCCTCGGTGCATGGACTCCAGATTTTGTAAACCTTCCGCTGAACGGCCGCCTTGCTGAAGACGTACTCGCCCCCATGAACGACGCCCTTGGGATCATTGCGGCCGCCTGCGCCTGTGAGGCCATCGTGGGAAAACCCGTTCAGGAAACCAGGAATGGCACTGCCGCCGCTGCTGGCACTGGATCCGCCGCCGCCCAACCCTGTTGATAATGCTCGGGCCTTCCACCTGGGTACTATCCCGTTTGAGGACGGTGAGGACCACGACCACATGAGCGCCGCTGGGTCCTGTGTTTGCTATGGCCGGGAACTATCCCGTTGCCGCCTCGTGGCGGGCGGCTCCACGAATGGACTGGTCCGCCTCGTCCTCGCTCCGAGGCAGCAGCGGACCAGTCCGTTCCCATCTCCATCTGGAAGACCGCATGCCGAAGGGGGGGCTTGTGCGAAACATACTAATCGGTATATTTAAGTACCAATTAGTTGTATCGCCTCATTGAAATCTGTCAGGCAAGCGGGAAGAACAGCCATGGGAAGCACTCCCTTCAGGGTCGCCGTCATTGGCGCAGGAGCGTCGGGCATTGCAACGGGCGTCCAGCTCAGGCAGGCGGGCGTCGCATTCGACATATTCGAGCGCGCCGATGATGTGGGCGGCACCTGGCGCGATAACCGTTATCCGGGCCTGGCCTGTGACGTGCCTTCGCACCTCTATCGCTATTCCTTCGCGCCCAACGCCGAATGGAGTCACGAATACGCGCCGGCCGCCGAGATTCACGCCTATTTCCGCAAGGTCGCCGGGGATCTTGGCGTGCTCGACCATGTCCGCCTGTCGAACGAAATGAAGACGGCGGAATATGTTGGCGACGGCCTGTGGCGCGTCGTGACCTCGCAGGGCGACCAGGGCCTGTACAACGCCGTGATTCTCGCTACCGGCATCCTGCACCAGATGGTGCTGCCGGACATTCCTGGCCGTGACAGCTTCGCCGGCGCGGCCTTCCATAGCGCGCGCTGGGACCAGAGCCTGGACATCGCCGGCAAGCGCGTCGGCGTCATCGGCACCGGCTCCACCGCCACCCAGATCGTGCCGGCCATCGTCGATCAGGTCGCCTCGGTGTCGCTGTTCCAGCGCACGCCGCAGTGGATCACCCCGGTGCCGAACAATCCCTTCCCCGAAGAGAAGAAGCAGCAGTTCCGCGCCGATCCGCAAAAGATGGACCAGCTGTATGAACATCTGAACGACATCTTCAATAACCGTTTCGCTTCGGCGCTGGTGGGCGCCAACGACGAGGGCCTGGCCGAAATGGCCCGCGCCTGCCGGGAGAATCTTGAGAACAACGTTCACGACCCGGAGCTGCGTCGCCGCCTGACCCCGGACTACCAGGCCGGCTGCAAGCGCCTGATCGTCTCGGACAAGTTTTATCCGGCCATCCAGAAGGAAAACGCCCATCTGGTGGATACGCCGATCGCCGGCATCGAGCCGGGCGGCGTGCGCACCAGGGACGGCGCGCTGCATGAGCTGGACGTCATCGTCTACGCCACCGGCTTCGATCCTTTCGCCTTCTTCCGCCCGGCGGTGATCACGGGCCGCGACGGCGTCACGCTGAACGAGCAGTGGAAGGACAGCTGCCAGGCCTACCGTTCCGTGGCCGCGCCGGGCTTCCCCAACCTGTTCTTCATCGGCGGCCCCAACAGCCCCATCGGCAATTTCTCCTACCTGCGCACGGCGGAGGTGCAGATCGGCTACGCCATGCAGCTGGTGCGGATGCTGGCGGACGGCAAATGCCGCGAAATCGAACCGACCCGCGAAGCGACCGACGCGTTCAACGCCGAGGTGTCGGAGGCGATCAAACATACGGTCTGGGCCACCGGCGGCTGCACCAGCTGGTATTTCGACAGGCAGGGCAACGTCGTGTCGTGGCCGTGGACCTACGCCCGTTTCGAGGCGGACCTGGGCGCGCCGCGCATTGATGAACTGAAAGTCGCCTGAGCCGGCGCCTTTCCAGGTTGGCGCCACACTCCGCCGGCGGGGCGTCAAGCCCGGGCCAGAACCTGCACACATCGGGGATTATCCGCATTGCAGACCGAGTCAGCAGATCGCCCGGGCCGCGCTGTCGGCGCGCCCGACCGCAATGAAGCGGTGTTGCGCTACGTGCTGGAACGCCGCGCCGCCCTGCATCCCGACCGGCCGTTTCTGCGGTTTCCGGACGGCTCGCACATTGCCTACCAGGCGTTCTGCCGCTCGGTGCAGGAGCTGGCCGCCGGCCTCGCCGCGCTCGGCGTGAAGCAGGGCGACAACGTCAATGTGTGGCTGCCCAACACGGTTGATATCGTCCGGGTCTGGTTCGCCATCAACTGGCTCGGCGCCGTCTACGTTCCGATCAACACCGCTTACCGCGGCGGCGTGCTTGCCCATGTGCTGGCCAATGGCGGGGCCTCGGTGCTGGTCGCCTCCGGCGAACTGCTGGGACGGCTGCAGGACGTCGATCGCGGCGCCATCCGCACCATCGTCGTGCAGGGCGGAGCGAAGGGCGGAGCGGATACGGTCATCGAGGGCGTGGAGCTGGCGCCGCTCGCCGCCGTGGCGCGCGACGCAGCGGAACTGCCGCCGCTGGCCCGGCCAATCGAGCCGTGGGACCCGCAGTCGATCATCTATACCTCCGGCACCACCGGGCGCTCGAAGGGCGTGGTCAGCTCCTACGCCCACATGTGGCACATGGGCGGGCCGGCCTCATATCCCATGCTGGACGAAACCGACAGCGTGCTGTGCTTCCTGCCGTTTTTCCACATTGGCGGGACCCTGCCGGTGCTGCTGATGCTCGATCGCGGCGGCGCCGTCGGGCTTGGCGGCGATTTCAGCACGGATGGGTTCTGGCCGGCGGTGCACGCCACGCAGGCGACCTACTGCATCCTGCTCGGCGTCATGTCGAGCTTCCTCATGAAGCGCCCGCCGTCGGCGGAAGACCGGCGGCATACGCTGCGCAAGGTCACCATGATTCCGCTGCCGGGCGACTCGCAGGCGTTCGCCGGGCGCTTCGGCGTCGATGTGTGGACCCTGTTCAACATGACCGAACTGAACACGCCGATCGTCTCGGAGCGCAATCCGGCGACGCCGGGGACCTGCGGCAAGGCGCGCCCCGGCAACGAACTGCGCATCGTCGACGCCCAGGACCGCGAGGTCGCGCCCGGAGAGACCGGCGAACTGATTGTCCGCAGCGACGCGCCCTGGGCGCTCAACTCAGGCTATTTCGGCGATCCGGAGGCGACGGCGGCGGCCTGGCGCAACGGCTGGTTCCACACCGGCGACGCTTTCCGCAGGGACGCCGACGGCAACTACTTCTTCGTCGACCGCATGAAGGACGCCATCCGCCGGCGCGGCGAGAACATCTCCTCCTTCGAGGTGGAGGCGGAGATTCTGGCCCATCCGGCGGTGCGGGAATGCGCCGTGGTCGGCGTGCCCAGCGAACATTCCGAGGACGACGTGCTGGCCATCGTCGCGCCGGCGCCGGGCGCAACCATCGATCCGGCGGAGCTGCTGGGCTTCCTGCAGCCGCGCCTCGCCCATTTCATGGTCCCCCGCTACATTCGCGTCGTCCCGGACCTGCCGCGCACACCGACACAGAAAATCGAGAAATACGTGTTGCGGGCGGAGGGCGTGACAGACGCCACCTGGGACCGCGAGCGCGCCGGCATCCGGGTTCGCCGCGAGAAGCTTTCGGGCTGAATGACCAAAACGTCGCCCCGGCGAAACGGGCGGCCCCACGACAGGGAAGAAAACCTCATGAAGCGCATCGCACTGATCACCGGCGCCTCCCAGGGCGTCGGTCTTGGCATCGTCCGGGTGTTTCTCAAACACGGCTGGCGGGTGTTCGGCGTTGATCTGAAGCCGGCCGACGCTTCGGTCGCCGACCATGCCGACTATGTCCACCAGACCAGTGATCTGCGCGAGGCGGCGGCCTGCGAGCAGGCGATCGCCGGCTGCCTCTCCAGTTTTGGCCGCCTCGACGCCCTGGTCAATAACGCCGGCCTCGGCAACGCCCGTCCGTTCCTCGAAACCACGGACGACGACTACGAGCGCTATTACGCCATCAATGTGCGGCCGGTGCTGCGGCTGTGCCGTTTCGCCCTGCCGGCGCTGAAGGAGACAAAAGGCTCCATCGTCAATATCGCCTCGGCTTTCGGTCTGGTGGGCGTTGGCGTCAGCGCCGCTTACGTGCCGACCAAAACCGCCGTCATCGGCGTCACCACGATGCTGGCCACCGAGTTCGGCCGTGACGGCGTGCGCATCAACGCCGTGGCGCCGGGGCTGATCTGGAGTCCGGGCACTGACGAACGCATCCGCAACAACAAATGGTGGAATCGCATGATGGTCGAAGGCACGCCGCTCGGCCGCGTCGGCCAGCCGGAGGAGATCGGCGAGGCCTGCGCCTTCCTGGCGTCGGAGAACGCCAGCTTCATCCACGGCGTGGTGCTGCCGGTGGACGGCGGCTGGTCCATGGCGAAATTCCTGCCGGAGCCGGCGGAGTTCTGAAATCCGGCCAGGTTTTCCAGACGCGGACACCCTTTTCGAGGCGCTGACGGCGGCGCCGTGGCCATTCCTGGCGCCCCCCTGGAAATCGGCCGCCCCCTCCAGAACCGGAGTAGAGCACATGCAGGAAGGCGACCTTGTGGCGGTTCGCCCGCGCGCCTGGATGCGCCAGTCGCAACTTGACGGGCTGGCGGCCCTTGTCGCCGGCGGCGGCAGCGGCATTGGCGAGGAAACGGCCCGGATCATCGCCGCCAATGGCGGCAAGGTGGTTGTGGCCGACATCCGCGGGGAGGCGGCGGATCGCGTCGCCGCGGCCATCGTGGCCGACGGCGGCGCAGCCATCGCCGTCGCCATGGACGTGGCGGAGCAGGCGGACATCGACGCCGCGGTTGCCGCCGGGGTGGCGGCGTGGGGCCGGCTGGACATCCTTGTCAACGCCGCCGCGCTGGTGAAGGCCGGGCGCGTGGAGGACAGCGACCTGGAGGTCTGGCGCCGCAGCTTCCGCGTCAATGTCGAGGGCGCCATCATGCTGGCGCGCGCCTGCCTGCCGCATCTTCGCCAGAGCCCATGCGGTTCGGTGGTCAATATCGCTTCGCTGGCCGGCATCGGCGCCTACCCCAACGGCGGCCCCTATGGCGTAAGCAAGGCGGCCCTGATCGCCCTGACCAAAACCATGGCGCTGGAATGGGTCGACCACGGCGTGCGCGTCAATGTGGTCAGTCCTGGAACCGTCGAGACGCCGCTGATGCGGGCGGTGCTGTCGCCGGAAGACATCAGCCAGCGCGCGGCGCGCATTCCCATGGGGCGCCTGGGGCGGCCGTCCGAACTGGCCGATACGATTGTGTTTCTTGCCTCGCCCATGGCGTCGTTCATCACCGGCCAGAACCTGAATTGTGACGGCGGCCTGTCCCAGGCGCTGATGGCGCAGAAGTTCAACGCCAACCTGTAGGGGGAACCGCATGGCGCCGCGCGTTTGCGCCCGCGCCAGAGCGAAAATTGTTGCTGCTGAACCAGGCCCCCTGGCTCTCCGCCGGTGCGCCGGAAAGGCGCCCGTATTGCCGTTGGCGACAATCCGGCGCGCAACGTAAACTGTCGCCATGGAACATGGGCCCGGACCGGAGACACCGGGCCAATGTGCAAAAAACTGTTATGAAGTGGTCCTGAGGGAGAAAACGTCCGTGTCAGAAACAGTCACACGCTTCGGCGACCTGTCCGGCCGCGCCGCCCGGCTCTGGCCTGATGCGACCGCGATCAGCTTCCGCGACCGGCGGCTGACTTTCGCGGAACTGGACAGGCAGGTCGATCTGGCCGCCAGGGCGATGCTGGCGCATGGCGTGCGCAAGGGCGAGGTCGTTGGCGTCTGGATGACCAACCGGATCGAGTTTCCGGTTATCTTCCTCGCCGCCCAGCGCATCGGCGCCATCGTCGCGCCGCTCAATACCCGCTATCGCGAATACGACGTGTCCTACGCCCTGCAACTTGCCGAATGCAGGATGCTGTTCGTCGTGGAGCGTTCAGGCCCGGTGGAATACGCCGGCATGCTGAAGGGCGCGCTGCCGGGATTTGACGGCAAGCAATTCAACGGCGCGGAGGGTTTTCCGCACCTCAGGGACGTTGTCATCGTTGGCGACCCGCCGGGCGATGCGCCAACCTCCTGGGAGCGCTTTCTCGCCAGGGCCGGCGAGGTTTCGCCGGACGAGCTGGAGGCGGCCGCCGCCATGGTGTCGCCGCAGGACATAGCGCTCATCATTTTCACGTCGGGCACGACCGGAAATCCCAAGGGCGTGATGCACGACCACAGCATCGTGCGAAATATTTTCGAGCGGCACCTGTTGTGGCCGGTTGAGGCGGGGGAGGCGGTTCTGGCCTTTCTGCCCGCCTTCCACACTTACGGGCTGTCCGACAACCTCGTCGCCGGGCTGCTAATCGGCACGCATCAGGTGGTGATGGACGCCTGGGACCCGGCGGAGGTTCTGGATCTCATCGCCCGCGAGCGCGTGGTGGCGATGCATGGCTTCGAGACCCATTACGCCGACGTTCTCAGGATCCAGTCCCGGCAACC